>Ga0315289_10010169_pt1 | contig 13484 bp, 13 predicted proteins | sample YL17G11_40_MG_FD_203452 | JGI IMG/M metagenome (GOLD analysis project Ga0315289, IMG submission 203452) | Sediment microbial communities from Yellowstone Lake, YNP, Wyoming, USA - YL17G11_40 | ecosystem: Environmental > Aquatic > Freshwater > Lake > Sediment | place: USA: Wyoming | collected...
ACGCAGGATATTATACACAGATTTACGCGGATTTTTATTCTTTATTTATTTTTAATCCGTGTTTATCCGCGTCTATTATTAATCTTGTTCATCCTGTCTAATAATTATGTTGTTTGAAACCGTTCCGTACCTAATCAGTGGTGTCCCTCTAAAATTCTCTGCTCCGGCGGTCCCGATTGCTGAAACGCGCCAGGTCATCTTAACTTGTGTACTCAGAACTATTATGAAGATTATCAACAGCAAATATACTGCTGCTGTTATCACTTCTCAAGAGACCTCCCTTGACTCTTTATTCAACCTTGTAATCGATACTATAGCCTTTAAGCCATTTCTTGTCGGTGGTGTAGTCGTTACTAATAGCATTATAACTCCATCTTACTCTGAAGCTCTGGGATTTATATGGCGTATTAGCTTGACCGAAGCACCCTAACTACCCCCCCTTACTACTATAGGGTGATCTGAAATATTGATGTTTTTTGGCACTTTTTTTTGTTTTTTGTTGTTTTGCTGATATATGCATTCTGCAATGTTCGGTATGAATATACCTGCTTCTCAATTTTTTCTTACTATAATTTCTTATACTATTAACTATGTTCAAGCTTAAACTTGACACATCTAAAATTAAATTGTAAATTGTCGGTTGTAATTTGTTAATTGTCAGTTTTTATTATAAATCCTGTTTATCCCTGTTAAATTATTCTCTGAGTGTTTTGCGGTATAAGAGTCATATTATAATTAATTTTCATTAGACCCACACAGGATTGAAAGATTATTTTACTACAACGGCACAACGAACACCAAGAATTTAAATAAAATAAAAAGACAAATTAGCCCTGAAATTTATTCAGGGTAATTTTTGGTCTTTTATTTAAAAATATTTTTTGTGCTTGTCCCGTTTAGAAATGAATTTCTAACGGGACTTGTTGTGTCGTCGTGGTTAATCTTATTCTCTAACGGCACAACGGTCACAACAAAATGAAAATAAGGGCTAAAAAATCTTTGTATCCGTCGTGTCGTTGTGATTGAATATTTTTTATCAGGAGTATAATAATGAAAAGATTAAGGATTTTATTTCCTGTTTTAGTTATCTTGTTTTTCCCAATCCTTTTGTGGAATTGTGTGAAGAAAGGTGAGGAAGCCAAGAAGACCAAGATTCGCTTTGCCTACTGGGCATCGACCGCTGATGCCTATCTGATCGATGAACTTGTGAACACCTTTGAGAAAGAAAATCCTGATATTGACGTAATACAGGAGATGGTCCCCTGGGCAGCCTATCCGCAGAAAATGATGGTTCAATTCGCCGCAAATACCGCACCTGATGTAATAATGACATCCACTGAACGAGCCTCTGTCTTCATCGAAAAGCAGGCACTCATCGATCTCTATCCATTTATCAATAAAGATACTGAAATTAATATAAAAGATTTTTATCCTGACCTTGTTGATAGAATGAGCAAGGATGGGAAGTTATATGTCTTACCGCGAGATATTGATCTTACCAATTGTGTTTATTATAATAAAAAGATATTCGATGAGGAAAAAGTCCCTTACCCAAAGGACGACTGGAATTGGGATGAATTTCTCAGTGTCTGCAAAAAAGTTACAAAAGACTTTAACAACGACGGGAAGATTGACCGATATGCTATAACGTTTTATGGCTTTTATAATATTCTCATTTATAGTAATGGTGGGATGCTTGTGGATGATGTGAAGAATCCAACCCGATGCACGATTGATAATGAGAAATGTATCGAGGCAATGCAATTTTATAATGACCTCGTTTTTAAATATAAAGTTTCGCCTATCCCTGAGACGATTGTATCATCGCTTGGAATAGAAGAACCCGATTTATTCAAGGCTCAGAAGACAGCGATGTTCTTTGCGGGAATCTGGATGACACCAATGTTCAATCAAGATATTAAAGATTTTGACTGGGATATTGCAATGTTTCCGAAAGGACCGAAAGGTCCAAGAAAATTCATTGCTGAAGGTTCTGGGTATTCAATAACAAAGAGTTCCAAAAATCCTGAGATGGCTTGGAAGTTGGTGAAATTACTCGGAGGTGAAAGAGGGCAAAGAGTTCTGTCAAGAACAGGACTTGCTCAACCATCGATTATGAGTCTTGCTAATTCTCCGGTTTTCTTGACAGGTGGAAGACCTGAAAACAAGAAGATTGTAGTTGAAGGAGCAAAGATGGGCGTTTTTCGTCCATTTACTGCCAAGTGGGATATTATCGAAGAGAACTATCTTAATCCGCAGATGAATCTTATTATGTCTCCTGACCCTTCTAACAGAATCCCTGTTGAAAAAGGATTAAAAGACATTGCTCGGAAAATAAATAAAGAAGTTTTTGAGAAGACAGAGTAATAAGATCATAACTGTAAAGAAAACAAAATAGATGAAGATTTCGCAGAGGGATTACTTTTGCTTATGCAAATATTAGTCTTTCCCCTTTTGGTTTTGGTATGGGGTCGCCGAATTCTTTTGTGATATTTATCTACAATTGACCTGACTCCATAACTTACTACAAAAAATTTTGGGCTATCATTGCAGTTCCTATAATGCTTTTATTGCTCGTGATTTTTTAAGCCTTCTATTTACTGGGTCAACCTCTAAGGCTAATCCCTCAAGTGCATGCAGTCCTAATACTTCACTATCTTTTCCTATCGCAAAGACAACTGCAGTCGGTGCTTTCTCGCCAAGGCATTCAATATCAATAAAACAAATTTTCCTTTTTATAAATTTTCCCTCTATTGTTTCAAATGTTCTTTCTACTGCAGGTTCTACGCCCAGTGTTTTTAATACTTTAGCATCAATCCAGGAGTAAGTTGCACCTGTATCCACAAGCAGTTTTTTCTTTATTTGCTTACTATTATTTCTCAATATAACTTCAGCAAATGTTTCGCCCATATCTTTACCTCCTTGCAGGCTTTTTTCTGTGACAACCGCGGACTGAAACTTGCTTTTCGGCAGTTATGCTTGATAATTTTTTAGTTTTGGTTTCTGCATTCTGCATAGAATAAGGCATTAAACATCAAGACCTGACTATATGATTCCTTCGAATTTATTTCAAAAGTTTATCAATTTCCTCATCAGTGAATTTCAACTGTCTCAATATCCTTTTGCAATATATCGGGTCCAAGTTTTTCTTCCCCATCTGGACAGGAGCAGAATATCTTTTTCCAGCAACTGTCCTTGTATATATAGCATGGTCTGTTGCCCCCTGCCTACAAATACAGCACCGCCTTTTTCAAGTAATTTTATGAGTTCCTTGCTGGAGAATGAAGGTATCTTAGGCATACGATGGGACCTCATGCACCTCCATTGATCTTAAAATCAGACCTTTCTTTGGTTCTTTGTACCACTCAGGCTCTGTATCTCTTAAAAATTCAATTAACTCCTCTGCAGAAATAGGGGAGACAACAGTTTCTGGGTGCTTTTTTATATCTTCTAGATACAATTCTATTGCGGTTCTAAGATTTTTTTCTACATCCGCAAGGTCTTCTCCACGGGCAGAGAGATTCAGCTCCAAACATATAGCAACGTATTCAAGTTTGCTTTTGCGTATTATTGCGGTATATTTCTTCTCCATTGATTCTTTTCTCCAGTTCTTTATCAATTTTAATAATCCAATTTATTAAAAATTATCATTCTTAAAAAGTCAAGATTTATGAGTAACGTATTTGCGAACAATATTCCTTGAAAAGTTATTATGAGTCTTATACATATCACACTGAAAAAATTTTATTTTATGAATATCTCTGAAAAATTGAATAAAATTATTTAAAACTTAATCGCAGAGGACGCAAAGAAAGCGCAAAGTTCGCAGAGAAATTATTCCTTAAAATAAGATGGTGCAGGATATATATCCTGTCCATCTTTGCGCCCTTTGCGGTTAAAATGGTTTTAATTTTATGAAAATCTCCAAGAGAGCTTTAAAAACAAACATTACAGGATATTTATTTATCTCTCCCTGGGTATTGGGATTCATCTTATTTGTTGGTGGACCCATCATTGCATCCGTGCTTTTAAGCTTTTGTGAGTGGGATATTATCTCAGGACTTAGAGGAATCAGATGGATTGGATTTGAGAACTACAAAAACCTGCTTGGATTTACGAAAATTGAAGGGCAATACATTCCAACGGACCCATTTTTCTGGCAGAGCCTCAAAGTTACATTCATTTACTCATTGACAAGCGTGCCAATTGTATTATTTGTCTCGATTGTTACCGCCGTTTTATTGAATCAACAAATTCGGGGCGTTAAGATTTTCAGGACGGCATTTTATCTTCCAGTAATTTCAGCCAGTGTTGCTACAGCGATACTCTGGCGCTGGGTTTTTAGTTATGAACACGGACTCTTCAATATAGTCCTTAGTTTTATAGGTCTTCAAGGACCGAACTGGCTCGGTAGCACAAGATGGGCATTAGCATCATTTGTTCTGATGAGTATCTGGGGGATAGGCAATGCGATGATAATCAATCTTGCGGGATTGCAAGGAATTCCCCGACAACTTTATGAAGCGGCAGAAATTGATGGGGCAGGAAGTGTTAACAAATTTATTCACATCACTTTACCAATGCTCTCACCGGTTATATTTTTTAATCTGATTATCGGAACAATATATTCTTTTCAAGTCTTCACACAAGCACTCATTATGACAAATGGGCAACCAGCCAATGCCACGCTGTTTTATGTGCTGTATCTATATAGAGTTGCATTTGTATTTTACAAAATGGGATATGCCTCAGCGATGGCTTGGATTCTATTTGGCATCATCCTTGTCGTTACGTTAATTCATTTTGGAATCGGCAGGAAATGGGTTCATTATCAGGGTGAAAATGTCTGAAACTTTAGAATTAAGATTTCTAACATTGTTCGTAGTACCTGCTTTAGCAGGTAAAAATATTCCCACTAAAGTGGGGACTACAAACAGGTACCCCTCTCAAGAGGGAATTTTCAGTTGCAGAGAATATTAGAAAATGTCTGAAACTTTAAACTTTAAACATAAAACCTTTAAACCTCTTAAACATTACTTGTTGCGTTGTATAGTATACAGCATTCTTATAGCCTTGTCTGTCATTTTTATGCTTCCATTTTTATGGATGGTTTTAACCTCGATTAAAGGCTCTGATGCAATTATTGCAGGTGGTTTTTTCCCAAAGAAAGTTGAATTTGAAAATTTCAAACTTGTCTGGAAAGTTTTACCATTAGGAACATTCTTTAAAAATACCTGCATCATAACCGCATTTTGTATTTTTGGTCAGGCACTTTCCGCTTCCCTTGTTGCCTTTGGATTTGCTCGAATCAAATTTAAAGGTAACAGAATTTTATTCTTACTCCTCATCAGCACAATGATGGTTCCTGGACAGGTTACGATGATACCAACCTTTGCCCTTTTTAACACAATCGGATGGATTAATACGTTTCTACCGTTGATAGTTCCAGCCTTCTTTGGTGGTGGAGCGTTCTTTATCTTTTTACTAAGGCAATTTTTTATGACCATTCCGAAGGAACTTGATGAAGCGGCAATTATTGATGGTTGCACAACTTTCGGGATTTACCGACGGATACTATTGCCCCTTTCAAAACCTGCTCTGACCACAGTTGTTGTATTCTCATTCATATTCAACTGGAATGATTTTTTATATCCATTGGTATTCTTGCAAACACAGGACAAATACACGATTGCTGTGGGATTGCAGTTCTTCAAAGATGTTTATGCCTCGAGATGGAATCTCCTTATGGCGGCATCTGTCATAGCCATCCTCCCCGTTTTAACGGTCTTCTTCAGTGCCCAGAAATATTTTGTCGAAGGAATTGTAACCACAGGATTGAAAGAATGATTATCTGATATTTCTAATTGTTTCTCTACGTCCTCAGCGTGCTCTACGTGATTAAAAATATAAACAGCTTTATGCAACTCTCTTAAAGATATTGTCACAAAATCCTTGAATTCAGACTTTTCATAATATACGAAATTGACTGTTTAAAAAATTATCTTTTTTGAGGAATAAAGAAATTGGCTTTAAAATATTATTTACCTGAGAAGAAAGAAAATAATCTAATCCAAGTATTTAAAAAATATGTTTTTAGAGTAGAACCCGTTCCTGAAGTGCCTTATCATATTCAAATTCAGACAACGACTTATTGCAACGGAAGTTGCGTTTTCTGCCCTTATATGGATACGAGCAAGAAACTTCCTCATGGCAATATGGATATGGATTTGTTTAAGAAAATTGCCGATGAGTGTCTTGAATTTGGCATTAAACACATTCGTCCTTATTTGATGAACGAACCTCTCTGCGATAAAACTCTTCCTGAGAAGATAAAATATTTATCATCAAAAAAAAACAGATGATTTTGTTGTAAAAATTAATACCAATGCATCACTTCTCGATGAAGAAATGGGAAGAAGGCTCATTGAGGCTCAACTTGACAGAATCAATGTTAGCTTTCATGGTTCCACAAAAGAGATTTATGAGAAGTGTATGAACGGACTGGTATATGAAAAAGTGTTGTCAAATATAGAAAACTTTCTGGAACTGAAAGAGAAGATGGGATCCAGCAAACCTCATATTAAAATTACGATGGTGAAGACAAAAAATATTGCTGATAAAATTCCGGAGATTAAACAGTTCTGGGCAGAAAGAGGTCTCAAGGTTAATATCCGACCGATGACAAACAGACTCAACAAGCGCATAGAAAGCCTGGACCTGAATGTTAACGACTGGGATACATTCACCTGGTGCAAAAGACTTAATGAACAGGCTTATGTTCTCTATAATGGCGATGTGATTCTGTGTTGTAATGACTGGATGAGAACAACAATTATGGGGAACTTAAGAGAAAACACAATTAAAGAAATCTGGAATAATGAAAAATATTATAAGATAAGAAAACAATTTTTCAGTGGCAATCTTGATGGACTAATTTGCAAATCTTGCTTGATGACTTAAAATAACCGCAAAGGTCGCAGAGAAGGCGCAAAGAACGCAAAGAAGTGAAATTCTAATTCAATTATTTTATATAAAATCTCTGCGGTTCTTTGCGACTACTTTGCGTTCTCTGCGGTTAATTATCTTCTAAATAAAAATCAGGAGGTTCAAACTTGCTTAGAAAAATATTTGTACTTTCTTTGTTTTTGTTTTTTTCTATAATTCAATTACTTCCTTCATTTTCCCAAACAAGCTATACTACCGATAATGCAGATTTCTGGATTGCAGGCGAAAATGTTGATGATAATCTTGGCAGAGATGTTGTGTCAGGAGATTTAAACGGTGATGGCTACGATGACCTTGCTGTTTCAGCTTCAGGAGCAAGTCCGAATGGTAAAAGTGATGCAGGAATGGTCTATGTATTTTTTGGTAGTCATACTTTCCTGAATAAAAACAACGTGGATTTATCAATAGAGCAGGCGGATGTGAAAATTTTAGGGGCTCAGACTGATGATGAATTAGGAATGTCTCTCGGTGTTGGAAATATAATGAACAATGGTCGTAAAAGTCTTCTTATTGGGGCGCCATATAGGAATGCAAGTAATGGAGCTGTTTTTGTCATTACATTTCCATCAGGTTTTTATGAACCACAAATTTTAGACTTAGCTTCCCCGACAGGTTCTCAATTCATTGTTACGATTATAGGGAATAGCGGAGATTATATTGGCAGGTCAGTTGATGCGGGAGATATGAATGGTGATGGCTATGACGAGATTATGATTGGAGGTAATTACCTTAGTGATGGCATTGGTTATGTTGTTAAGAATAATGGCACATTTACTAATGGTCAAATAGTCAATTTGTCTAATAGCAGTAATTATCACTGGAAGATAACTCCGGTTGAATCATTGGACTTACTGGGTGATTCTGTTCTGGGGGCAGATATAAACGGTGATTCAAAAGCGGATTTCACTATCGGGGCACTTTTCGCTGGGAATATGTTAGGCAAGGATTCTACGGGTAGAGTCTATGTGATGTTTGGTTCAAGTTCTCTTCCCAATGGAATTACGATAAGTGCGAATTCTGCAAACCTAATCATAAGAGGGAGGCTTGATACGAGCAATTCTAACCCAAGCAGTATGGACTTCGACTATTTTGGTGGTTCTCTTGCTTCAGGCGATGTAAATGCTGATGTCTTCAATGACTTAATTATCGGAGCCTCAGAAGATGAGATTAACAGGGACGTTGCAGAAGAAATTGGAATGACTTATGTGGTTTATGGGAGGGCTTCATTTCCATCATTAATTAATTTATCACCAGCCACAAAAGGTGGAGCAAGTCCAGCAGATATTGCAATCATCGGAGCAACAAATGTTGCTGAAAGAATTGGTGACAGTGTCGCATCGGGAAGAATTAACCTTGATTTAATCGATGACATTCTTACAGAGGCACCATCTGCAGAAAGACCGGGTTTTAATAGTGAGGGAAGAGTCTTCATAATTTATGGACGAAATGGTTTTCCACCACAATTTACAGTTAATCTTCTAAGTAATGAAGAGGACATTGTCATAAACGGCAATATCGACGATTTCTCGTCGACGCAGGCGATATCAACTGGTGATGCAAACAATGATGGAATATCTGAGATTTATTGGGGTGGACCTTTTTTAAGTCACGATACAAGAAGCTGGTGCGGAAAGACTTTTATTTTTCAATTGATGCGTTTAGCGAATGTAAAGAGCAGTTGGAATTTTTATGAATAGTTTGTAGTAGGGGACAGGCATGCCTGTCCCCTACATTAAAATTCACTGCGAATCTTTGCAAATACTCTGCGTTCTCTGCGGTTTCACATTTTCCCCGATGGTTCAGGATATTTATCCTGAACTATCAATAATTGGGGATATATAACCCTAATTAATAAAAAAGCCAGCATAAATATGCTGGCTATCAGCGTAGGGGCACGTTGCACGTGCCCAATAATTATTGCCTCTGTGAAAACAGGGATTAGGGCATATGCAATATGTCCCTATAACACAATATAGTCAACGATTTCCTTAATATTTGTATTTGTGGCAAAGATTGCTGTTTCGGGGTGGGGAAATTTGATGCGGAATTCTTCCAAGATTTCAGTTCTTACGGCAACTATGAAAACGCCTTTGAAATCCTGAAAGAGGTTTGTTAGAAGTTCGTAAAATCCACCCCCTCTCATCTCAAGTGGTCCGACTTCATCTATTATAATCACATCGAATTCTCGAGTATCGGTTAACCAGTCATTAGCCTTTTCAAATGCCTGCTGATAGAAATAATATTTTCCAAAATAATATTTTCCAATCGTGATGTTCGTATAAAATCTTCTTTGAGTGGCAAGGGGAACTTCTTCGTCTGTTGCAATATTTTTCAAATTATAGGTGTCCTTTTCCCCTTGTTTATAATCTGCGATACTTAAAAATCCCCCAACAGAAATATTTTTTGCTTTTAAGGTATTTGAAATTTTTTCAAGAGTAGCTGTTTTCCCAGAATTAATTTCTGATGTAATTATTACTAATCTTTTCATATTTTAAACATCCTTTAAAAACAAATTTATTTTACCGCAAAGAACGCAGAGAAGTCGCAAAGTTCGCAAAGAGAAATAGAACGCGGATAAATACGGATTAATACAGATTTTCGCAGATTAAATATCCGTGAAAATCAGTCTAAATCTGTGTAAATCCGTGTTCTATCATTTCATTGTGACCTCTGCGGTTAGATTTTTTATTTCCTGTTTTTTCTGTCTAAGAATTTTTTAAGTTGTTGTAGAGAAAAAGTATTCAGCACATTTTTCTTTGTTAACCAACCACGTCTCGCTACGGCAATTCCGAAACGAATCATATTAAGTTCACTTATCTTGTGTGCATCAGTATTAATCGAAAGCATAACACCCTTCATTGCTGCATTTCTCGCATTCACATCGTTCAAATCAAGCCTATCATAATACGAATTTATCTCCAATACCTTATTATATTCTGCTGCTTTCTCAATCACCAACTCCAAATCTACAGCATAAGGGTCTCTCTGATTGATTACTCTTCCAGTCGGATGAGCAATAATGTCTACATAAGGATTCTCAATTGCCTGGAGAATTCTGTTTGTGATTTGTTCTTTACTTTCTTTGAATCCTGAATGAATGGCAGCCACAACAATATCCAGTTTCTTAAGAATAGATTCTGGATAATCAAGTTCTCCATTTGGTTTTATATCAACTTCAGAGCCTTTTAAAATAGTTATTCCCTTCAGTTTTTTATTCAGTTTATCAATCTCATCCATTTGTTTTTTAATTCTGTCTATTGTAAGTCCGTTTGCGACTTTAACTGCTTGAGAATGGTCACAGATAGCGATGTATTTATATCCAAATTTTTTTGCAGCGTTTGCAATTTCTTCGATGGAATTTCTCCCATCACTCCATTTTGAGTGGACGTGAAGGTCTCCTTGAATATCCGACGGTTTAATCAATTCAGGTAAGGCATTGTTTAGAGAGGCTTCGATTTCTCCTCTATCTTCACGAAGTTCTGGTGGAATCCATTTCATACGCAGCTTCACATACATTTCCTGTTCTGTCTTACCGCAAATCCATTTTTCTCCTCTGAATATACCGTATTCGCTTATTTTCAGACCTCTATCTTTTGCTAATGTGCGTAAATGAATATTGTGTTCCTTTGAACCCGTAAAATACAACAGTGCAGAACCGTATTCATCTTCATTAAGAACACGCAAATCTACTTGCAAACCATTTTTGAGAAGAATGCTGCCTTTTGTTTCACCAACGTCAAGAACAGTGTGAACAAACGGAAGTTCGCTAAAAGCCCTTACAACTTCGAGACCATTATCGGCAATGGCAAGTATGTCTACATCACCAATCGTTTCTTTCATACGTCTCAATGAACCCGCCGAATCCGTATGACGAACACCTTTGATCTTTTTTATGGCGTTTATAATGTCCTCAGCGAGAGGTAAAGCCTCACCGAGCAATATCCTTTTTCGTCGCATATAAAACAGCTCAATTCCTCTCTTAATATTCTCTATAGTCTTTTCACGAATTCCGGGAACAGTTGCAAGACTTCCATTTTCAATCGCTTTTTTTAAATCATCAATATTGTTAATGGAAAGAATTTTATTTAATTTTGCGACAGTCTTGGGACCTAATCCGGAGATTTCCAATAGTTCGAGAAGTCCTTCGGGGACTTGACTCTTGAGTTTTTCATAAGCAGACATTTTTCCTGTTTGAATAAATTCGACTATCTTTTTTGAAAGCTCTGTCCCGATGCCGGGAAGTTCATTTAACCTATCTGCCTTTGCTATTTCTGCGATGTCCTCAGATAAATCGCGCAATACAAGAGCCGCCTTATAATAGGCTCGAATCTTAAACACATTTTCACCCTGTAATTCCAAGATCTGCCCCATCTCATCGAAGATATCTGCTATTGCAGAATTAAGTGACTCCTGTGCTGACATAATTTTTCCTCAAAAAAATAATTTGCTATCATTATTAATGCAAATTAAAAACTTTGTAAAGGCATTTTATTAGTCCTTATCTTTTCATTGGACAATATTATTATTGGAGTTGTAAAAAATTCCATTGAAAGAAATTGTTGATATATGTTTATCTAACAAGAATACATTAGGATAGAAGACATACCGGAGGAATAATATTTATGCAATATACTCAGCTTGGAATACGTGGACCAAAAGTCTCAACAGTCGGGTTTGGTGCCTGGGCGATTGGTGGGACGAACTGGGGGAAAACGGATGATGAGGTTTCGAAAAAAGCTCTGCATCAGGCTCTGGATGAGGGAGTCACGTTAATTGACACGGCGGATGTTTATGGGTTTGGGCATTCAGAATTGCTTATCGCAGAAGTAATAAAGGAAAGAGGCAAGGGCGATATTATCATTGCCACAAAAGCAGGAAACGATTTCTATTTCACCTCTGAAAAAGATGACCACGGATATGGTCCTATCAAACAAAACTATGATAAAAAATATTTAATATATGCTGCTGAACAAAGCCTTAATAGACTCGGTCTTGAAACGCTTGATATACTTCAACTTCACAGCGGTAATCTTGAAAATCTTGATTGTGATGAACCCTGGGAGGCTCTTGAAATACTTAAGAAGCAAGGGAAAATTAAATATGCCGGCTGGAGTGTTCAATCATTTAAAGAAACTGAACAGGCGTTTCTTCTTGACCGTTATCATAACATACTTGATTGTATTCAGGTCCGATACAACCTCTTAGAGCGTGAAGCTGAAAAGGAATTATTTCCAAAAGCTCAGAAATATGGACTCGGTATGATAGTTCGAATTCCTCTTCTATTTGGTTTATTAACAGGGAAATTCACACGTGAGAGTAAATTTGAAGAAGACGACCATCGCCGATTTAATCTCTCACCAGAAAAACTCAATGATTATCTTACCTGGCTCGAAGATTTACAACCACTTTTTAATAAATATCCACATCAGACAAAAACACAAGTAAGCTTGCGCTTCTGTATCTCACATCCAGCCTGTCACACAGTAATACCCGGTGCTAAAACTCCACAACAGGTAATTGACAACTGTGCCACATCAGATTTTGGTCCAATTCCCTTTGAAGAAATTCCTTTAATCAATTAAAAAATCCTTGCTTAAAATTCTGCTTCTATCTTAAATCTTCTTTTCATTTTACCGCAAGTTTTCTTACTTTTATATGTCAAATATATTATATATGAATAACAGTGCTATGTTTTCTTATTTGCTTAAACAAAACAATGTTCTGTCTCTACTTTAAAAATCATCGTTGTTGAGTGAAACTTCTGTGCAGGATAAAGAACGAATCGAAAAACTTAAAGATTTATTTAATACTCATAATAAAAAGATATTCAATCTCTGCCTGAAAATGTTAGGCAATCAGAGTGAGGCAGAAGAACTCACACAAGACATCTTTTTTAAAGCCTATACTTCTCTTAATCAATTTCGTTCAGAATCAAATATATCTACCTGGCTCTATCGCATCGCCATTAACCTTTGTCTAAACTACCAGAGAAAAAAAAGATATGAACAATGGCTTTCTTTAGATTTCCTTTCTGAAAGTCTATCAGGAAAGAAATATAATAGTGATACACCAAAAAACAGACCAGACATAATTGCAGAAAAAAAAGAATTAGAGCATATTGTTCAAAAAGCCATAAATTCCCTACCGAGCCAGCAGCGGATAGCTCTTATCTTAAGAATATATGATGGATTATCATACCAGGAAATCTCTGAGATAATGAAATGCTCAATATCTTCTGTTGAATCACGACTTCATAGAGCAAAAGAAAACTTAGCAAAAAAATTAATCCCATTATTAAAAAATTATTAGAATACATCGAAAGTTTTTAAAAGAATTCGTGTCTAATCTTATGTAGAGAGGTAAAAATTTGATGAATCACAAAAAGATTCAGAAAAAATTAATTTTATTTCTTGATAAGGAATTACCAGAAAGAGAAACGAAAGAAATAAAGCAACATCTAACTCAATGCTTGTTATGTT
>Ga0315289_10010170_pt1 | contig 13483 bp, 7 predicted proteins | sample YL17G11_40_MG_FD_203452 | JGI IMG/M metagenome (GOLD analysis project Ga0315289, IMG submission 203452) | Sediment microbial communities from Yellowstone Lake, YNP, Wyoming, USA - YL17G11_40 | ecosystem: Environmental > Aquatic > Freshwater > Lake > Sediment | place: USA: Wyoming | collected...
GCCGCCAAGAGCGGCGACAACCTGCTGACGCTTTACGTTCATGACGCCTCAGGCGCGGTCGGCAAGGGCAAGCTCTACAATCAGGTGGGCGACTGGAAGCCGCAGGAGAGCAAATCGTATCCCGGAGGCATCTGGGGACCCGTCCGTCTCGAGCGGCGTCCGGAGGCTTACCTTGGCGACGTGTTCGTGAAGACGTCGACGCGCCGCCACGAGATCACGCTGGTGTGCGAATTGGAAAACGCCGGCGCAACGCCTCACGCGGCGAAGGTCGACTTTGCGCTGCTCCATTGGCCGGATGGCTTCGCGGTCTCTCTCGCCATCCCCTCGCAGCAGGTGTCGCTGACGCCAGGCAAGACCGAGACACTCACCGTCACGGTGCCCTGGTCTAATCCGCGTCTGTGGAGCCCGGACCATCCCAACCTCTACGTCGTGCGCGCCACCCTCACAACTGTGTCCGATTCGCCCGGCCGATCTGACTGTTTCGACGCGCGATTCGGTTTCCGCGAGTTCTGGGCCGAGGGCCAGCGTTTCATGCTCAACGGCGTTCCCATCCGGCTCTTCGGCGAGTCGCACTACGGCGTGGGCCGCTATCCAGTATCGACCGATCCGGCGATCGGGCGCGAGGTGAACCGTGAGGCATTTCTCTCCTTGAAGGAGCGCTACCGGGGCAACGCCTTCCGCATCCACGCCCAAATCGTGTCGGGCAACGTCGCCCTGGGCGCCGATGAGGCAGGCTGCCTGCTGATCGCCCAATCGTCGATTTGGTCCACCAACGCCTCGCGGTATCGCAACTGCGGCGAACCATTCCTGGCCAACACGCGGCGCGAGTTCGCCGAGTGGGTGCGCCGCGACCGCAACTGCCCGTCGGTGGTGATTTGGGACGTGGAAAACGAGCAGATCCGCATGGGGGAGAACAACAAGCCCTGGGCCATGAAGCTGGATGGGTTTGTGCGCGAGAACGACGACACGCGGCTCATCGAGCACTCCGGCGCCGGTTGGTACGACAAGGACCAGCAGATCATCCACCTCCACGACGAAGAGCAGTTCACCGACATCATGGAAAGATGGCGGGCGCGCGGGAATCGCCCGTTGGTGATGGGCGAGTTTTGGGTCGGCTTCCAGGGCGGCGAGTGGCGTCCGACCTCCTCGCCCGAGTTTCGCTCGCGGGCGGAATACACCTTCGAGGAGGCGCGCTTGCATGAAGAGGAACTCCTGCAAATGCGCAACTTCGGCGTCTCGGGCCTCATGCCGTTTCAAATCTCGCGCGTCGTGCCGACGTCTGCCCGAGAAGGAAACGAATCGCCGGAGGCCAAAGCCTACCGATCCATGTGGTACGGAGACAAAGCCGAAGCGTGCGCCCGGGCCGTCCACCACGGCTTGCAGCCGCTGACAATCTTTTTCTGGCCGCGCGGCGTATCAGCAGCCGTGGGTGAGGAAGTGAAGCGAGAGCTGGTCGTCTGCAACGACTCGGAAACGTCGCACAACCTCACGGCCGAATGGTCGATGGAGGGCGCGACGCCGCAAAAGACGGTGATAAGACTCACGCCGGGCGAGCAACATCGAATACCGGTCTCCTTCATGGCTCCTGCCAAGGACTTCCGCCTGACGGCACGATTGCTGGTGGAGGGAAAGATCGAGGCTACCGAGGAGCTAGACATCCGTGTTGCGGATGCGAAGCTCCTGCCGCCTCCCGCGCTAAAGCGGCAGGTGATCGTGTACGAAGGCGCACGCGGGGGGGCCGCTGAGAGACTGAAGCAACTGGGCATCGCGGCCGCGGCGTCTAGCGCGGTCCCCGCGAATCCCCATGGCGCGATCTGGGTGATCGCCCCGGGCGCCTCTGACGTGGCGCTCAATGCCGAACGGCGGAAGATTCGCGAGTATCTCCAGGCGGGTGGACGCGTCCTGTGCCTGCCGCAGGAGCAATTGCCACGCTGGTCGCCCGTTCGTTTGGGATTCTCCTCGGCGGTGCGTGCCACTCCGGCATATTACGTTGCATTCGGCGTTCCCGAGACCACCAAGGAATCGTTCTATTCCTGTTATGCGCCGATCTATGCGGCCAGTCATCCGGCCTTCGCGGGGATCGCCGCGAGCGATCTGCGCCTGTGGTCGCCGCGCGACGGCAGGGTCTCGGACGACGCCCTGGTTTGGCCCGCTGCGGCCGGCGGCTCCTCATCGTGCGCCTGGCGAGTCCTGGCCGGCGCCTGCCGGCCCGAACTGGCTTCGCTGGCCGAGGCGCGCGTGGGCCAGGGGACACTTGTCTTCTGCCAGGCGCAAGTTCTGGAGCAGAGCCAGACGGCCGAGGCGCGGCTGGTCCTGATGAACCTCTTACGCTATTTGGATGGCGCCGGCTGGGCGGCTGGCTCGGGACATGTTGGTTTTGCGGGCACACTAACCGCGTCCGATGCGTCGAGGCTGACCGGCGCGCCCACCGAGGCCTTCGCGGGCGCTTCGCCCGCGCGGGGTGATGTGCTGATCGCCACCGACGGCGCCACTGTGGCCGAACTGGAGCGATGGGCGGACGCCGGGGGAACCGTTCTGGTTCTTTCGGCCGACGTGGCACGGCGTTTACCCGGTTATGCCGTCGCCAGCGACGAGGGACTCATCTATCTGGGCGTCCGCGGTCAGGACCATCCGCTTCTGTGGGGCGTGTGTTCCGAGAGTTTCATGGGCTTTGACCATCCGTGCATCGAAGGCGTTTTGAGGAACACCCCGGAGTCCGCCAAGATTCTGCTTCACGGTCTGTCGGGCAAGGCTGGGGCCGTCAGGGGAGGCGTAAGCCGCAAAGGCAACCAGGGATTGGATATGTTCAACACGGCGGTCGGACCCGTGGCCGCGAGCCAACCGCGAGGCAAGGGCCTGATGATCGTCACGACCATGACGCCCTGGCGCGGGCAGACGCTTTACGATGGCCAACTGATGACGACCCTGCTTGCGAACGCGGGCGTTGAAATTCCCGTCGCCGCACAACAGTCCCAGGTGGTACCGGTCTTGAAGACAGCTCCTTTGAAGATCGACGGCCGACTCGACGACTGGACCAGCGACGTGGAAGACCGGAACGTCTCTGCTTACGTCCACGCCAAGCCCATGGTCCTTTCGGCCGAGGACGCCCTGCCGCAGCCTCTGGCCAGCAACGCCCAGCTCTCAGGGATTGTCTACTTCCTGTGGGACGAAAATGCGCTCTATGTGGCCGGCGCAGCCTTTGGCGCCGATGCCGAGAAGGTGCGAGCTGTGATTCGGATCAACGGCCACGAGCTTAGCGTGGGACCGCTCGGGCCGGCGGCCAAAGCGCAGATTGACCGCAGGGAGGAATCGAAGCTCCAGATTGCCGGAATGATTCTGGCGCGCGCCGAGGAGCTCATCGACGCGCGCGCCCTGGATTTCGGCGTGGTTCAGCCCAAGATCGGGAAGATCGAAGCCGCTACGAAAGCCTCCGGGCGCACGTTTGAGTTAGCGGTTCCGTGGAGCGAGTTGGACATCGCGAAGCCGCCGGACAAAATGCGAAGCATCATTCGGATCGAGCGTGGCGACGGCGTCGCCCTGCAAGCTCCGGCCACGGCGAAAGGAGATGATCCCGAAACGTGGCTCGTGCTCACGATAGCGCCTTGAACTTTCCGATAGGGGTTAGCATCCTCAAGGCCGGCCGTACCGCGATGCGATCGTGTGGTGCAACTTGCGAGGGTAGGATGGTCGGCATGGTTGCGTTGGTTGTTATGTAAACGTCCCGAATCTAGTCGGGGATAGTTAATATAACTTCTGGCGGGCACGAAGAAGACTACCGTTCGCCCGCGGCAGCGATTCAGCTCGGCAAGCAGAAGTGCCGCTGCCTGCTTGGGGGCGCGGGCCAGGCCGGGACCGAGCATCGTAAAGTCGGGATGGTTCAAAGAGGCCAGAAAACCTACAAGCTCGCCGCAACCGTCGACGTAGACGGAAACGTGCCAAAGACCTTCACGATTTTCGAGGAAGTACCGATAGTCCTGTTGCCGGGAGATCCCGACCAGTTCGCTTTCCAGCCGGTCGATCGCCGACACGTCTGCGTCTGCGGCCGCGCGCACTTGCTGATCCCCATCTGTGCGATAAGGCAATCCTGCGTCTGGCACAGCCAGCAGCATGCTCTGGAAGATCGTTTGCGGCACGAACCCCCTCCGGGTATAGAGCGAGAACGAATCAAGGTTCATCACACTCGAGACCAGGCGTATCGGCTTCTGCTGCTGCTGGGCATGGTCGATGACATACTGCAAAAGGTCGCCGGCCACGCCGCAACCGAAGTAGTTGGGGTGCACGTTCATAATGCCCAGCGAGACGTGTGTCGGCCGGGGATGGTAGAAGCAGGAGCCGGCCAGCCGGCCGGTGCGGGTACTGACCGCCACCACGCCGCAGCCCGAATCGAGCGACTGGTAGACGTCGAAGAATAGCTCGGCCGTGGCCGGTCCGCCCGAAAACACATGTGGCCGGCCATGGATCTGGTACCAGGTGTTGGTGGAAAGGTAAATCAATTCGCCAAGTTCCGCCCGGTCGGCCGTCTCCATGGGGCGCAGGTCAATTTTCTTCATTTGCAAGCCCACCACCATCCTTTCTTCGTCGGCCTTCTCGCCGTTTCCAGGCAGCGGGAAGGAAGGGGAGCGGCTCCGCTCAGAAATCAGTGAGCGGTACTCCGCTCTTAGAAATCCACGTCTTCAGGTAATCGGTGTAGAGATACCGGATTCCCGCCTCTTTCAGCGCACTCGGCAAGGTCTGGTTAAGCAGCCCGTACTCTTGTTCGATGCGTGCACAGTTCTCGTTCACCAGCCGTTGGAGACGCTCGACAGCGGCACTTTCCTTGCCGTCTGCGATCAGCCGGATGGTCTCCGCTTCGCACTCCTCTTCGCGCCGTATCACCCATGCTTCGGTCGGGTCGAAGACCTCGCGTACTTTTGGATTCAGCGCCTGATAATTCAGATCGCACAGCAGCTTGACCCTGACAGCCGACCACCAAGGGGAATCAATCGAATGCGTACTACTTCCCGCGGCGTAGCTCTCCGGGATCTTGCAGCCGTGCAAGTAGAAAGGCCGAAATACGCCGCAGCACGGATTGCAGAAGCCTGCCCAATACACTTGCCGTAACAGTGGCGGCAGATTGGCCCGCAAGTGGGCAATCATCGACGCGTTGGTGCGGTACGGGGAACGGGGAGAATCGTGCATGCAGGGGGTGCTCCAGAACGCGTCGGCGGCGCCCCAGCGTGGCTCAAGAATAGTCCCCTCATGATGACTTCTGCTGATTGTCATCATGCTGGCTACCGAAACATGCGGACAATCCCGACGCAGACAGGCAAGCGTTGTGTTGCGACGGTTCTGCATGTTTCCTGGGTCTTTCGTCTCTTTTGTCCAGTAGTTGCCGTAGTCGCGGGCGAAGTTGAAGTCCCTGGCCGATTTGGTCCAGCCCATGTCGATGGCATGTTGAACCAGGTTCGGGTGCGCTTCGTCCCGATCATGCTCGATGGAGTAGATGTTCGAGGTCGAGTACACGCCGGAGGTGATCCGCTTGGCAACCCAGTATCGGCCTGCGGTATCCAACACCCAGGCTTCTTTCGGGTCGGCGATGATAAAGCTATTGTGGTAGTTTGCTTTGCCCCACTCACCTTCGCGCTCACAATCGCCCGACTGTCCGTACTTTTCCAAAAGCCCGATGATTACGTGCATGGCTTTGTAGGCGGTTTCGCCTCGCTCCAAAGCGAATCTCAGGAGGTCCATTCCCAGCAGGCCGTCGCCGCACTGGTAGGGCTCCTTCGACCAAACCGCCTCATTGCCAATGGCCACGCCGTGCTCATTCATCCCGTGCTCGCATCCGAAAGCCCACCAGATCTTGGAGCCGATGAACTCATACGTTTCAGCCACTTGCGGAATTTTGATGTAGGTGCATTGGACCATATCTCCTGCGGCGTAACTCTTGCGAGGAAATTGCACCAGCGGCTGTGCTTCCATCGGCGGGCGGTCGCTGTTCTTCGCCAAAATGACGGAGTGATCCGCGGTGGCGTCCTGCATAGCGACCCACGTGTCGCAGGACTTCGAAGCAGCGTTTGCCGAGAACAAGACCGCGCCCACCGTGGAGACAAGAGACACGAATCTCAAATGACGCTGCGGCTGCATGGCTGATTCCTCTTTCTTGGTCTTCTGTGCGGTGCGTGGGATTGCTGCGCCGGAGAGCTCCTGGCGCAACCGGCTTCACCTGCAGTCAACGTAGCCTTCGTGGGCCGCCAATACAAGAGTCGGCCGCTGGGACCAGATTTCCTGGCATGCCACAGGCTGTTGTTGTTCGGCGTCTGATTGTCAACCGCCCGAATTGGGTCGCCGTATCGCAGTCCGGCCGCCCAGGCCGCGCCGGTTCTCAGCGCCGCGCAGTTCCTCGAAGGTTGGCAACTGCAAGGCTCGCACGGCAAGTCGGGTCAAGAGGCGGAGGTCCCGAAGCTGCGTTTGGCCCGCGACACGCAGCAATCCAAGAAAGGCCCGGCGTCGTTGCTGGTCTCCACCACCGAAGGATACGCGGAAGGCACTTATGCGAAGACCGTTCCGGTGCCACCGGGCGGAACCGATCAGCCCTGGGTCATTGGCGGCTGGATCAAGGCGGCGGGTAACCTCGAAACTGCTCAAGTTTCATTGCGATGCGCGATGAGTAAGGGCGGAACATGGAAACTGGGGATCAACGCCCCGGAAGTCCACGATTGGATGGAGTTCTCGCGCGCCATACTCATTCCGGCGGGCAGCAGTCTCAGCGTGATATTGTCAAGATAGAACACCGTTCGCGTGGTGGCCAACGAACTGAAGCCGTACCACGTGAGCCGGTTGAACTTGGGGTCGCAGCGGAGGTCAGCAAAATGCTGCGGCTCTTGACCCGCCACGCGCACTGTGAGTTGCCAGCGTCCGTTGGCCTGCGGCCCGGTGCCGGCGATAATGCGGAGGTTCACCCATTGCGAATGCGGAAGCTGTGTCAGCTTCTTGCCGCCCACCTTCAGTGCACCGTCGGCCTCGACCGACAACAACGGCCCTTCCACATACGTTCCGCCACCTACCGAATCGCGCCACTTGTGCTGGAACATTGCGCCGGGTTCAAGCCGCAGGTCGAAGCTCCCTTCGACCATGCCTGCGTCGTACCAGGTCTCATAGTACATGTTCGGGTTCCAGGCCCGGCGTTGCCCCGGCCCATCGACAAGCTTCAAGCTTTGTTTCCCCGAGGCGGTACAGTCGTTTGAAACCCGGATGATCGCTTCCGTGTTCTCTTCGACCAACCGCGCCTCGTCGGGCCGGGAACCGACGTTATAGTCTTCGAAGTCTTCTTGCAGCGGCGTCGCGCCCGCATCGACGGTCACGGGATTTTCGGAAGGGCGATGGGGCAACTCGCGCGCGAGGCGGATCCACGCCGCGTCTCCGTGCAAACCGGCGGTGCTCACGTCGATCGGCCGGAAACCGATTGCCAGGGGAGGCGAGTCGGCAGTCAGGCTGAAATCGCCCTCGCCCGGCTTCGCGAAACAGGGGTCGGCGACCAGCGAATGTTGATCGCGGCCTTCGGCTTGCCACTGGGTAAACGTCTTGCCGGCGACGACGGGCGGGCTGCCCGACGTGCTCCAGAGGCAGTTGTCATCCGAGATGAAGTTGCTTTCCTTCATCCAGTTGTCGCCGCGGAACAGTTGGGCCCGCTCGCCGTAGACGATGTTCCGTTTGAACTGGAAGTGACTGGCCTCGGGCTCGTCGTGGCCGTCGCGCATCACCTGGGCATCCGCGGAGCAGGCGAAGATGTTGTTGCGCACCATGTTCCCGTGGGGGAAGCCGACGCACGTGATGTAGAAGCCGCCGTCACGGGTGCGATAGACCAGGTTGTTTTCGATGCGGATTTCCGAGCTGCCGGCGTCGAGGTAAATGCCCCAGCCGCCGTAGCCCATGCGGCCGCGCTCGAAGCGCGTGATGTCGTGGATGTGGTTGTGGTGGAGTACGGTTCCCGGCGAGTCGCCCAGCGTGTAAATCCCGCCGAGGTCATTGAGTACGCCGTTGCCCAGGTGGTGGAGATGGTTGTAGGCGACCGTATTGTCGTGCGTAAAGGAACGGACTTTACCGGTCCAGCTCCAACCCATGTGCACACCAACCCAGCTTTGGTTGCAAATCTCGTTGTGCGTGATTTCGTTGTAGCTGGCGCTGCCGCCCAGAAAGACGCCGCAGCCCGCGCGGAAAATGTGCCCATTGTCGTGGATGAAGTTGTTGTCGATCCTGTTGTGGGCGGTTAGCAGCGCGTCGGCTCCTTTCTTCGGCCAGCCTTCGGACAAGTAGATTCCTCCACCGCCAACGTCGGTAATGTGGCACCGGCGGACGACATTCCACTGGCAGCCCTCGCGTAGCGAGACGGCATGTTCCCCCAACCGCGTGAATTCGCAGTCCTCGATTACCGAGTGGCGCAAGCCCGTGGCGAAGATCGCCCCTTTCTGCGTATGGGCGCCCTGCACGCTGTGTTCGTAATCGCGCGCCAGGTTCGCATCGGTGTGCTGCAGCGAGATGCCCCGAAACACGAGACGCTCGACGAAACGGCCTTTCTCCGGGTCGCCGTTGATGGCCAGCAGCGTGGCGGTCACCGCCGGCGCAATCACCTCGGTGTGCTCGATATCCTCGCCTGCCAGCGGGTAGTAGTAGAGCAAACTTGTGGCGCGGTCGAAGAACCACTCGCCAGGGTCGTCGAGGGCCTGGAACACGTTTTCCACGTAGTAGCGGACGTGGGGACCAAGGAAGAAAATGCCCGCAGGACGTGCGAACGTGATCCGCTGCTTGGTCGCGTCGAAATCCTGGATGTAGTTGTAGGAGTTCACCCAGTTGTGAAAGAGCACGATCACGGCATCGCTACGATTGGCCCAGGGGCCGAGATCACCGGGGTTATAGCTGAGTCCTAAGCATTGCGGGTGCTTGGCTGCGTCGGTCAGGTGCAGCCGCCGGGAGTAGAAATAACTTCCCGCGTTGGGTGTGCGGGCGCGCGGACGCCGCACGCCGCCGACAAACAGTTCGGTGAAGGGCTCTTTGCGATCCTTCGCCCAAGGGACGTCCGCCACCCACAGCCGGGCGTCGTGTTTCCGCCAGCCGCGGATCTCCTTGCCGCCGCTTAAGACCACCTTTTCATCAGCGTAGCAACGATAGGTGACCGGCTGTCCTTCCGCCCCGGAATCCTGGGCGGTCAGCTCCAACGGTTTGCTCAACGCATAGCGGCCTCCGCGTAGTTGCACCGTGACCGGCCCCGCTACGCCCTTTTGCTTTAGCTCGCGCACAGCGTCCCGCGCCCCTTCCAACGTGGCGAAGGGCCTTTGCCGCGTGCCGGGATTGCCATCGTTGCCGTCGGGAGCAACGAAGAAATCGGCGGCGGGAGCAACGCAAGCTAGCATAGCCAGAGTCAGCGCGGCGATAAGGCCACAGAAAGTTGCTTTGATTGTCGCGTCTTTCATTACTCACGGACTCCCATCTCGTCTTGTGCGATTTATTGAAAGGAGGAGTGTCGGCGGCTGCACCAAGGGTGAATCAACGACCCAAGCGAACACTGATTCTAGCCGCCAGCCAGTTGCAGTGCAAAGCAGCAACCGCCAGTCTCGGCCGTTTCCGCTCGCTTCTCGCTAGCCGCGGGCCGGCGCGTTAGAAGAGGAGCCGCTCAAACCGATTGTGGCTACGGCATGCGGTCGGCGGAGAGGGTGGCCGTTGCGGCTGACGGTCTTGACGCAGCCTGGTTGCAGAGGGACCATATAGGTTTTCACCGATGCTCAAAGGAGACGAAAAATGGCCAGAGTTTTCTCCGCGGTTGGTTGGAGCCGATTTCGCACAGCGTTGGGCTTTGGGATCATCCTCGGTCTGCTGAGTTCGTGGACCTATGGTGCCGAATCTCTGCACAAGCTGGGCAACTTCGAGAACAACGGCGACGTCGGCCAGATTAAGCTGCCGGGGTCTTCCGAATTCCTGCCCGAGCGGACCCAATACCGCATCCAGGGCAGTGGCGCGAACATCTGGGCCAAAGAAGACGCGTTTCAATTCCTCTGGAAAAAAACCGCCGGCGATCTGGTGTTCAGCGTGGATGTGGGCTGGGTCGGCGAAGGGAAGTTGAAGCATCGCAAAGCCTGTGCGATGGTGCGTCAGGATCTGGAGGCCGATTCGCCCTACGTCGACGTAGCCGTCCATGGCGATGGGCTGATCGAGTTGCAATACCGGAAGGAAAAGGGGGGCATGACGATGGGCGTGCGGACGCCGATTCAATCGCCGGCCACCGTCAAGCTGGAGCGCGACGCAGACGTCTTTACGGTGTCGGTCGCCAAAAAGGGCGGCCCCTTCCAGCCGGTCGGGGCCACGTCGCTGGCGTTGCCCGACCCAGTGTACGTCGGCTTGGCCGTCTGCTCGCATGATGCCAACGTCTCTGAAACTGCCGTCTTCTCCAACGTGGTGCTGAAGAACCGCATCGCCAAGCCTGACGAAAAGCGCGTGCGCGAGACCAGCCTGGAAACAATCTCGATTGAGACGGGCGAGCGGAAACTCGTCTTTCGGGAGCGCAACAGCTTCGAGGCGCCCAATTGGTCGCGCGACGGGAAACTGTTCTGCATCAATCGGCAGTGGGCCATGTACACGATTCCTGCCGAAGGGGGCGAGCCGAAGCCCTTGGACACCGGCGGTATCAAAGGCTGCAATAACGACCATGGACTTTCCTTCGACGGCAAGTGGCTCGCCATCAGTGCTGCCGGTGGCTCGCCGGGATCGAAGATCTACATCTTGCCTGCCAGCGGCGGAACCCCGCGGCTGGTGGCACCCGTGGCACCTTCCTATTGGCACGGCTGGTCGCCGGACGGAAAAACGCTGGCTTTCTGCGGTCAACGCAACGGAAACTACGATGTGTATACCATCCCGAGCGCGGGCGGCGAGGAAAAACGGCTCACCACGGCCGAAGGGATCGATGATGGTCCGGAATACACGCCCGACGGCACGAAAATCTATTTTCAGTCGGAACGCACCGGGGTGATGCAGATCTGGCGGATGAACCCCGATGGCACCCAGCAGGAACAGGTGACCACCGACCCGAATTACAACGACTGGTTTCCGCATCCCTCGCCGGACAGCAAGTGGATCGTGTTCATGTCTTATGACAAGAGCGTCACCGGACATCCGGCCAACAAAGATGTGGTGCTACGCATAGTGCCGCTCCAGGGCGGCAAACCGAAGGTGATCGCCACGCTGTTCGGCGGGCAGGGAACGATCAACGTGCCCTCGTGGTCGCCCGACAGCAAGTACGTGGCGTTTGTGAGCTATCGCTACGTCCTGCCGTAGAAAACAAAATAGAACCTCAACAATCGTACTTCCGTGTCTGTCTCCAGCATTCAGGAAAAGGGCATGGTGGCGGAGCAATCTCCATGAAAGACAAACATTCACGTCGTCAATTCCTTTGCGCAGGTTCTGCGCTGGCCGCCTCAGGACTCATGCTGGGGACCCACACGAGCAGCTTTGCCGGCGAATCGTCGCCTTCGACGCCGCCCGCAGGGTTTCACCCTCTGTTTGATGGCAAGACGCTTGCCGGCTGGCATGCGATGCCTCGGCCCCAAGGTGGCAAACCAATCAAGGGTGCCAAATCCGGCAACGCAGATTCCTTTTATGAACGGTCGCTGAAGAGCCGCGGAAAGTGGACTGTCGAGGACGGAATCATCGTCGGTGGGCAAGACCCGCCCGGCTCCGGACTTGGCGGATACCTCGTCTCCGACGAGGCCTTTGACGATTTTGAGCTTCTGATCGACGCCAAGCCCGATTGGTCGGTCGACACGGGAGTCCTCGTGCGAACCACACCGGCGGGAAATGTCGGCTATCAGATCCTCATTGACCACCGCCGGGACGGCGGAATCGGCGGCTTCTATGGAAACGGGCTGGGCGGTTTCCATGCAATCCCTTATAGCTTCACGGCCATCTACAACGACAAAGGGCAGCCTATCGCCTTGAAAGAGGCTGATCCCAAGACCGCCTTTCAGCCTGTGACGGAAGAGAAACGCCGTCTGCTGGCGTATGCGGCGCCGATTGAGGAGTTTTTGAAGACTTGGAAGTTCGGCGACTGGAACACCTTCAAGATCCGCAGTGAAGGCGAGCTTCCCCATTTGACGACGTGGATCAACGGCACGAAAATCTGCGAAATGGATGCGTCCAAGATCGAGTGGCCAGGCTTCGACAAGAAGGCGGTCGCGGCACTCCTGGGACGCCGAGGCCACATCTCTCTTGAAGTCCATAGCAACGGCCCGAATGATCTTCTGGGCAAAGACCGTTGGGCCCCGGGCGCCGTTTGCCGCTGGCGGAACATCTTTATCAAGCCACTGCGGTGATGAACTCCCTTGATCGTCGTTCACACAGAGGAAGACACAACCATAGGCATTTCAATCAATGGCGCGAAGTTCCGTAAGTGCATGTCGGCCCAGCATTTGGGAGATGTCGTCGATCTGACGGTGAAGTTCACCACGCCTCGCAAAGCTGACGCGCCGTCTTTTTTCGCTCAGTTCGCTGCCCATCGTCAGCAACTTGAGATTTGTCACGCCACGACCAAAAGGTCCGACGGGCTCGGCTTCGATGTCATCCTCCTGGCGTCGCACAGGGGTAGCCGTGCGCGCCCGACCAAGGATCTTGGTCGCCTGACCGTTGGCGGGCACCGCGGCTTGCCGGCCGCTTCAGTCTCGACCGGCTCGTCCCTCTTGCCAGCGCAGTCGGTGAGGAACTGGGAAGGAAGCCAGAGCGTCGCTTCTGAGCCGTCTGCGTGCGGCGCGCGATACTCGACGGCGATGTCGCCGGAGCTTGCCCTCGCGCTGGCGCGTCCGAACGGCTGGAAGCCGAAGGACATCAAGAATCACATCAAAGACCTCGAAGAACCGCTGCGACGGTTCCTGTCCGGCGAATTGCGTGTTGCCCTGCTGAATCTGCGCGACGAAGTGATCGCGGACGCCGCTCTCTCGCGCTGCGCAGCACTGTACGAATTGGACGACGCCGAACTCGAAGGCCGCCTAGAGCAGTTGCGGGGCCGAGCCCACGTGGTGCTCGCGAACGGCTCGAACAAGAAAGGGGACGGGAACAAGTAATCCCGCAAGGTGATGCGAGGGCCAAGGTGGACGTGTATAACCGTCTGCTCGAGAGCAAGGGGCCCTTATCAATAACTCCGTCCTGCTTCGCTGTCAACAATTTGCGCGCTTGATGGACGGCAGGATCCCCCGCTTTTTCTTAGCCGCCGCCGGCAGCGATCGATCCGGCCGCGCCCATTGTGGCGTACGGGATGCTGTTCTCCAGCGGCTCGGACGGCGTGGTCCGCGCAATCTCCACGAGCAACGGCGAACGGAAGTGGTCGGCGTACACGGGCGGAGCGATCGTCTTTCCCCCGGTTGCGTACCAAGGGCGGCTTTACGTCGGCAGCGGCGACGGCTGGATCTATTGCTTCGACGCCGAATCGGGCCGGCAGTGCTGGCGGTTCCGCGCAGCGCCCTTCGAG
>Ga0315289_10010173_pt1 | contig 13479 bp, 11 predicted proteins | sample YL17G11_40_MG_FD_203452 | JGI IMG/M metagenome (GOLD analysis project Ga0315289, IMG submission 203452) | Sediment microbial communities from Yellowstone Lake, YNP, Wyoming, USA - YL17G11_40 | ecosystem: Environmental > Aquatic > Freshwater > Lake > Sediment | place: USA: Wyoming | collected...
CCCTGTCGTCTTCACCCTGCCTCGTCGGCTCGCCCCGCTGGCCCTACAGAACAAGAAGCTCATCTACAGTCTGTTGTTCCGGACCTGTGCTGCCACGCTGCTCGAAGTCGCCCGCCATCCCCGTCATCTCGGCGCCGAAATCGGCTTCTTCAGCGTGCTCCATACCTGGAATCAGAAGTTGGAGCATCATCCCCATGTGCATTGCGTGGTCCCGGCCGGCGGCCTCTCCCCCGAGCACCAGCGCTGGATCCCCTCGCGCTATCGCTTCTTCCTGCCCGTCAAAGTCCTAAGTCGCGTCTTTCGAGGCAAGTTCATTGCCGGTCTCCGGCGTGCCTTCGCCGAGGGTCAACTCGGTTTCCACGGTAATCTCAAACTTCTCGCCCAACCCAAAGTTTTCTCCTCGTTCCTGCGGCAACTGTTTCACCAGGACTGGGTGGTCTACTGCAAACTACCCTTCGGCGGCCCGGAGCATGTCCTCCACTATCTCGGTCGCTATACCCATCGGGTGGCCATCTCCAATCACCGCCTCGTCTCCCTGGAGGGTAGCCAAGTCACCTTTCGCTGGAGAGACTCTGCTCACGGCAACCAGCAGCGCCTGATGACCCTTTCGGTCGACGAGTTCTTGCGCCGCTTCCTGCTCCACGTGCTTCCCCCAGCTTTCGTGCGCATCCGGCACTTCGGCTTTGTCGCCCCTCGGCGACGCGGGGCCTCCTTGCCACTCTGTTTCCAGTTCCTGGGGCCCTCAACGGATTCGCGGGCTACCCAGGAAGTGCAGCGAGGGGAGGATGAAGGCTGCTCGATCCCACTGCCTTCTACCTCCTCCTGGTCCTGCCCTCAGTGCGGTGGCCCGATGATTATCCTGGAGCGACTGACGGCGGCTGAGATGTGCCTGTGCTCTCCACCGCGCTCCATCGCGAGGGTCGCATGAAATACTGCTCCCCGACTCGAAAACACCGCGCGCGCCCCCCACGCCCATGCGTTCGTGTGCCTTGCTACTTGCCGACAACCCATCCATCCTCAGCCCAGCAGCGCACCCTGCACCCGATCCACCCCGGGTCAACTCCCCATCCCTACTTCGATGTCCCCAGAAAGTCATTGCACCTGCTCACCAAATTAGCCGAGCGACCTCCCAACCCCATTCAAAACCCATAGTCCCCCGCGTCCGCCGCAAGCACGGGCGGCTTCCTTCAAGTCGCTGTATCGAAAGCGCGCCGTGCAGCCTAGTCTGCCGCTCTCGCACGTGCTCAGTTGGCGCGCCTCCGATACAGCACTAAGACCTTTCATTCCCAATCCGATCGCGACGCAATCGATCACGTGAGAACTACTGGTAGGATGGGGATCCCGCAACAGTTATCCGAGTAGCTGCACGTTTAGGCACGCAATCTACGCAACCAAGTGGATCGCAGCGCTACCCTTGCCAGCGGGATAGGCGAACCGCAGACCGGATCAGACTTCGGTGACGAGGGAGGAAGGGGAAGGAAAAGTATCTGAGGAGCGGGTCGCAACAGCAGCAGTTGCGGACTCTGGGACTCTCGCAAGCCGTAGGACTGGCTTCGCGCCGGCCACTGGAAGCACCCCGGCACGGGAAAGTAGGAGGGAGCGTTGTATGCGGAGGCAGCTAGATGTATATTAAGGCTCGGCCGGGAAATCAAAACGGAAATTCCGGTCTATACCAGCCGTAGGGGCGAGCTTGCCTGGAAGTCTGCGACTCGTCCTCATATGACCCTCAATGGAGAATGGCGAGGAGGCGCTCACAATGAAAAGACACAAGGCTTCTAAGGAAGGTGGCGTTAATCGCCGCGAGTTCTTCAAGAGCGCGGGAGCTGGCTTGCTCGCTTCCGGGCTTCCGGCCCCAGCGGCCGAGGTCGCGAGCCCCGCTGAGGCGCCCGTACGTTTTTCGCCCGGCGGTGGATTGACGAGAGTCTCGCCCAACCTCTACCTGCTCCGCGACACCTGCAACGTTTACGTCCTGAAGAATGGCGATCGCGCCGTGCTCATCGATTTCGGCTCAGGGCATGTGCTGAAGCTCCTGGGCCAGATCGGCGTCACGAAAGTCGATGCAATCCTGCACACGCATCACCATCGTGATCAGTGCCAGGGGGATGCGCGCGCCGTGGCCGAACACATTCCAATCCATGTCCCCGCGCACGAGCGGCACCTGTTCGAGGACGCAGAGAATTTCTGGCGCAATCGCCGCGTCTTTCACCTCTACTACGTCCGCAACGATTTCTTTACGCTCACGCGCAACGTTCCCGTGGCCGCGGTCCTGCGCGACTACGACAAGTTCACCTGGGGGCCCTATGAGTTCCAGATTTTCCCCACTCCAGGTCACACGCTAGGAGCTATCAGCCTGGTGGGGGCGGTGGACGGCAAGAAGGTCGCCTTCAGCGGTGACCTGATTCACTCGCCGGGTAAGCTCGTGAAACTCCATGAGCTTCAGTACGACTACGATAGCGCGGACGGCGTGGACTTCGCGGTCTTCGCGCTCAGCAAGCTTCGCGAGCTTGGACCGGAACTCGTCTGCCCGTCTCACGGCGAACCCTTCGCCAGTCCCGAAACCGGCATTACGGATTTGATCGGGAAACTCAAAGGCTGGTACGAATCGTATTCGCCCGGGTCCACCCTGACGATTGAAAACAAGCCGTACGCCATCACACCCCATCTGATTTGCGCGCACCAGACGACCTCGACCTTCTATGCCTTGATCAGCGACAGCGGCAAAGCGCTGTTCGTAGACTACGGCGCAGCGAGTGGAAATTTCTGCCTCGGTTTCAACACCGCCGCGCCCGTAGAGGACCGGATGCGCTTCGTCGAACACACAATCCCCGAGCTCAAGGCACGGTACGGGCTGAAGTCAGTGGACGTCGCCATGCCCAGCCACATGCACGACGACCACGTGAATGGCTTTCCGCATCTCGTCCGACATTACGGCGCCAAGATCTGGTGTTACGAAAACATGGTGGACATCCTCCAGAACCCGCGGGGTAACAACCTGGGCTGCATCCTGGCCGAACCCATCAAGGTTGACCGCTCGTTCCGGCACAGCGAGACGTTCAGGTGGGAGGAGTTCGAGTTCACGGTATGTCACTCGCCTGGGCACACTGAGTACCAGATGGCTATGTTCGCCAACATCGACGGCGCGCGCGTAGCCTTCACCGGCGACGCATTCTTTCTCTCGAGCCCCGATGCCGCTCATCAACTGCGTCATAACCTCATCTTCCGGAACTGGGTAGAGAACGACAGCCACCTGAAATCCATGCGCACCATCCTGGAGCACGAACCCACGATGGTTGCACCGGGCCACGGCAAGGCATTCCTCAGCAACAAGGAGGATCTGGAAGATTTGAGGCAGCGGCTCGAAAAGCAGCAGGCATACTTCCATGATGTTATCGCGGATCCTGACTGTAACTTCGGGCTGAATCCGAGCTGGGCCAGGTTGTATCCCTACCAACTCGAAGCCCGTGCCGGGACAAGCGCCACAATCGAGCTGCGTGTCCGGAACTATCGCTCCAAGCCCATGCACCTCGAAAGCGCATTAGTGTTGCCTGCGGGCTGGAAGGTTTCGCCGGAAGTCGCCAGCCTCACGGTGGCGGCGGGTGGCGATGGCACTGCGGGCTTCACGCTGGCAGTTCCCGAGAATTGGGACCGTTCGAAGCCGCGTGTTGCGCTCGCGGCCGATATCATGGCCGACGGGCAATACCTGGGCGAGATCGCCGAAGGTGTAGTGGACATCGTCGCATAATGCAAGGCTTGGATAAGGGGCAGCCATGAAGGCAAGAAAATCAAATAGGGCATAAAAGCGAAAGGCTGAGCGCCATGCGCGCCTGGCTCAATGCGCTGCAACGCCGCAAATGGACGCCGCGCATGATGGATACACTGGCGCCAATGGATGAGGCGTTGGGGTATCTATTCCGCATAGCGCGGGGTCAGGAGATCACGGCGCAGCTGCTCCAGCCGTAGAAAGTCCGCCAGAATTGGGTTTCGAACCGATTTTAATGCTTCAGCAGGAGGGTGCCATGAAAAAACTCCAGCTCCAGCAGGCCGGCTCGCCTGGAGATGCCGTGAGCGGGGCGGATATCGTGGTGACCTACGCGCCCATCGTCAAGAACCCCAAACCCGTCATCCCACCGGAATGGCTGAAACTCGGGAGCGTGGCGGTATCCCTGGATGTCGATGCCACGATCATGGCGACGACAGCCCACGCGGCCAATAGGATGAGGGTTGACAACGGAGAACAGTTCGAATACTAGCGCCGGCACGGGCACTTCGCAGATATGCCCACGCGCTACAAGGAGCTTGCGGAGCTGGTTTCGAGCGGACAAGGACGCTGTAACGCGACCGACCGTTACGTGGTTTTCAATCTCGGCCTCGCCCTGGAAGATATGGCCGCCGCGTTGCCCCTCTACCGGCGCGCGCTCGAGCGCGAGATTGGGACATTGCTCCCCTGCTGAAAGGAATAAGCGCGTGTGAGGGCTTGCCTCTCAAGAAATAAGCCCTCGGAAACACACCGCCTGGGGAAGGGTTATCGTCTCGCGACGACTCTGCGCCCCCGTCCACCGAGTGGCTCCCGTACTACTTCTTCTCTCCGGCCTGATCCTTGATGACTCCATAGTAGAGCTTCTTCTCGGGGGATTTCTTTTTTTGCTGGCTTAGCGACTGGAACTTCGCCCACGTTTCCGCCTGTTTCTGATTCTCGCCCAACTTACCGTAAGCCAAGGCCAGATTGTAGTAAGCGCCCTCGGACTCAGGATCGAGCACAATGGTTTGCTGAAGCGCCCGAACCGCTTCGGAATAGGCTCCGCGTTCGAACAAAAATTTGCCCAGCAGAAAATGGCTGGGGGCAAACTTGGGCTCCAGCGCGATCGACTTCCGCAACAGGTCATCGATCTGGGCAAAATATCGGGGCTGGCCGCGGTAAAGGTTATGGAGGGCCGCCGCCTGGTAGTAGAAGCCTTCGTGCTTCAAGTTAGGCAATTCCACGAGCGTCTTTGCCACTCGCATCAACTCGTCCGATTTCCTCTCCCCTTCGTAGAGTTCCGCCAGCGCGCGCAACGTCGGCGTGTCGTGGGGCTTCATTTGCAGGCTTTCCGTTAGATGTTGTTCGGCTTTCTTGGTCTGGACTCCTTTCATACATGCTATGCCGAGCGCGTAACGGACCCGAGGCGAGTTCGGGAAGAGGTTTAGCGCGGGCTCCAGGAGGAGAATCGCAGCGTCCGGAGTGTTGTAGTCCACGAAAATTTGCGCGAGTTGGATGTAATACTCTTCGTTCTGCAGGTCCAAGTGAATCGCCTTCTGGACCTCTTCCGCGGCCTGCTGGGGATTCTGGAGTTGGTAGTGACAAGCGCCAGCTAGAGAGTGAAAGGCTGCGGAATCGGGAACAAATTCCTTCACCACGGCAAGAAGGCACAGGGCTTCCTCGTATTTCCGTTCGTCGAAGGTTTTTTCACTCAACTTCCACAGACGCTCACCAAGGGTTGGGTCGGCTCGCGCCGCAGCTCTCAGATACTTCTGGGCCGGCTCACATTGCTGCGTGCCCAGAAAAGCGAAACCTAAATTGGACAGTAACTCCGAGTCAGGCGGCTTAGCCTGATGCGCTTCCTGGGCATAACGAAGGGCTTCCTCGCTCCGACCGGCCTTTAACAAGGCCCTAACCAAGGTGGTGAGGACCACCGGGTCACGCGGCGACAGCTCATGGGCCTTCTTGAGAGGCGCAATGGCCTTGACTGCCCGACCCTGTCGCAGCTCCGCATATCCCAGGTTGAAGTATGCCGATACGGACTTGGGATTGAGCTCAATCGCCTTCTGAAATTCCGCGATGCCCTCAGGGATTCGACCTTGCGTCGCATAGGTGGCGCCGAGGTTGACGTGGGCCTCGTCGAATTTGGGGTTGATCTTGAGGGCTTCGAGAAACGCACGGCGGGCAAGCAGATGGCTGCCCAGGCGCCCATAGCAGACACCCAGAAGGTTATAAGCCCGGTAGAAACGCGGCGCGCGCGCGGTAATAGATTCCAGGCGCGCGACGGCTCCGTTGAAGTCGCCGCGCTGGACCTGCTCCAACGCCTGTTGGTACTCACGGATGATTTCCGACTCAACCGCAGAGCCAGCGCCGCGCCCAGGCTCTTGCCCGACGCCGATGCCTAGGACGAATAAGCCAAGGCAAGCCCCCAGAGCAACTCGAAGCATTTCCCCGCCCTTGACCATGGTTGCCTAGGCGCGCGTCGGGATGGCCAGCCGACGCGCTAGCTCACGCGCCAAGTCGCCCCAGCGCTCGCGCTGCTCCGGCGTTAGGCTGCGATCTTCCGCCAAATCGAGGGCCTCGGCTTGGCGGCGCCGGAGCTCGCGGGGAGTTCTTTCGTCGGCGAGGACCGTCTCTACAAAGCGGCGGCCTAGTTCCCGGTTGCCATAGAACCGGTTCAACCGCTGATCGATGAACTCCTGCATGGACCGATGGGGATGCCAACAAAACTCCTCGAAGGCCAGGTAGTTGAGTTCATTTTGCGGGCTGGTGGGAGAGACTTCGCCGAGGATTTCGACGCCCTCTAAGCCTTCCTCGAAGACTCGCTGAGCCGTGTAGCGAATGGTCTCGAGCATCTCCTCGTAACGCGCACCCACGTCGTTGCCCCACGCCGTGGCCGACCACCAGCGCGCGCCTCCCCACCACTGGCTGCCCTGATGGAGCAGACCGATGGAGTGGCGCGTGGGCGGCTTGACCCCCTTCGGCCAGAGCGAAGGATTGACCCCTTGCTCGCCCGTGCTCACCATACCCGAGTACGTCCACTGGCAGATGGCGAACTCCGGATATTGCTCGACGAAGCGCGGGACGCGCGTGCGGACACGCTGCTTGGGCGTGTTCTGCCAGAGCTCTCCCTCGCTGAAGCCCGTGTACGTCGCGTAAGTGAACCAGGATTGGGCATTGATCTTACTTCCCACCTCAATAATGGGAAGCTGGGTCACCATCATGTCCCAGTAGAAGTTCGGATCGTTCTCGGCTCTTTCGCGGGCACGCTGGCAGTCTTCCGTCTGGCAGGCCCTAAAGTCGCCGTTTTCCAGGTTCACGCCGCCCAAGTTCGGGAAAGTCTTGAAAAGCCATTCGGCGCCTTCGCGCAGCCATTGCTGGTTGGCAGGCTTGGAGGGGCAAATCGCGTTGGACAGGAGCTTTCCGTCGGTGTCCAGCAGACGAAGGTCGGTGGGATTCTCCGCGAGCCATGTGTTCACGTTAAACTTGTTTTTCCCTTCGTAGTAGATCCCGCCGTAGTAGCTCGTTCCGATGCCCGGCAGGACATGCACACCACGCTCGTGGGCGTAGTCCACGAGCTCCTGGGCAGCTTTCACTCCGCCATGACTGTCTCGCAGAAATCCCCAAATGATGAGCCCGTTCAACTTGTGGGCGCTCATGTAGTCCACAACCTTCTTGTAGTCCTTGAGGAAGGTCTCCGCGGATTTCATGTAGGGGTTTTCGCAGCCGTGTTCCTGCAAGCCCTTGACGCCCAGCTCCCAATTTGTGCTGTGGTCCCACGTCCAGAAAATTCGGTATTTGAGGGCCGGATTTTCCAGCACTGACAAGGGCGGAACCCACGCCGTCGAGTCATGAGCTTCCAGGTAGAAGTTAATCAATTCGTGCACGGCATAGAGGACTCCCACGCGGTCCGCGCCCGCGAGTAACAGGCGTTCTGGAGAACCGGGAAGTGTCTTCACCAGGAAGCCTTCGGGCTGGAGCTTCTGAGCCAGCGGTTCGCGGCCGAGCAAGTCGGCAACTGCCGGATTTGATCCGGCGCTGCCCGCCAGAATGGTCGGCGCGCTGTTGCCGGAGCCAGGCATTTCCTCCGTCACCATGGCTTCCTTTCCAGTCAGGCGTTTTAGCGCCGCAGCCATCACCTGGGCAGCGTGCCCGTCCTCGCGACCGCGGACAATGCGCGGTAAGGGCTTATCCGATTCTACAAGATAGAACCGCTGGCCCGTTGTTTCGGCGGGACTGGAAGCAGCACGCAAAAATGCTGGAGCTGCCAAAGCCCCCAGGTTAGCTTTGAGGAAGTTCCTGCGAGTGAGCCCGCTAGCGGTTGAGTTGTGATCCTTACGCATCGATAGATGCCTCCGAGAGAATTTCAGGTCGGTCATAAAGGCTCGGCCTGCCGAACGCGTTCAATCCAATCAAATGTAGGAAAGCACGCCCCCGTAAACTACCGCGGCGGTGCCCGTCATGTAAGAGCTTTCATCGGACGCCAGGAAGAGCGCCAGCGAGGCCACTTCAGCCAAATTCCAATGCGCCATCGCCGCGGCGAGGACGGGCGTGGTATTGACCAGACGCCGCGCGACCAGATTACAGAGCATCTAGTTACTGCCGTGGCCGTCGACGTACATGATCCGTTCGAAGCCCTGCCTGACGAAGGAATGGCCCACGTCATAGCAGAAATCCATGAAGACCTCTTCGCGGACGTTAATCGTGCCCGGAAAACCCATGTTGTGCTCGTTAAACCCGTAGTGAATCATGGGCGCGACGAGGATCAGGCCGTTGGAACGGCGGGCCGCCTCTTCGGTCACGTATTCCACCGCGAGGTTGTCCACGTCGATGGGCAGGTGGTAGCCGTGCTGCTCGATTGCGGCCACGGGGATCAAAATCACTTTCTTCTGGGCCGCCGTTTCGCGAACGTCTGTCCACGTCAGTTGACGATACAAATGGCTCATAGCCACCCTCGCCGGACCTCGCCTCCGCTCGAAGCCAGAAGTTTGGGACCTTCGCCCCGGTTAGGGATCCTCGTGAATCACTAAGATCTGATTCACGGCCACATCCGCAAGGACCTGAACCTTACCACTGGGCCAAACCAATTTCAACGAATCGATCTTTGCTGCTTGACCCAAGCCAAAATGAGCGCGCAAGTCACTGGAGGACAGGTAACTTCCTCCACTTTTTATTTCGCGCATTTGCCTCTGCGCCCCGGCAACCAATTGAATTCTGCAACCGATGCCATCGCGGTTGCTTTGCCGGCCCACGGTCTTGATCTCAATCCAATTATTTCTATTCTCACCATCGTTGCGGAGAAAAGCCGGGGAACTATCAATGTTGTTAATTAGGATGCCGATGCGCCCATCGTTGTCGAAATCTCCGAAAGCCGCCCCGCGGGCGCAGTATTTCTCGGCTAAAGCGCCGCCCGCGGACAGGCCCACTTCTTTGAAATGGCTTCCCCGCTCGTTCATATGCAGTAAGGGCCGTTCCCAGTAGGAGCTGCCCACATCGATCCGGTCTACCTCGGGATACATATGCCCGTTGGCTACAAAGATGTCGAGCCAGCCGTCGTTGTTAAAATCGGCGAACTGTGTGCCCAAGCCCAGCAGTAGCCAGGAGGGTTCGCCGACACCCGAAGGCCAAGTGACGTCTTCAAACGTGCCGTCGCCCTTGTTGTGATAGAGTTCGTTCGTGTCATGGGAGAAATTGGTTTTGAAAATGTCCAAAAAGCCATCGTTGTCGTAATCGCCGACATCCACGCCCATGCCCGCTTGCTCCGCACCCTCCCCGCTGTAAGCAACGCCCGCTTCGATTGCTACGTCCGTGAAGGTCCCGTCGCGATTGTTCCGATAGAGGTAGCTCGGCGTGGAATCGTTGGCCACGTAAATGTCCGGAAAACCGTCGTTGTCGTAGTCAAAGAAAACCACGCCCAGACCGTAGTATTTGTTTTGGAGGTCCGAGATCCCTGCTCGGGCCGTCTCGTCCGAAAATGTGCCATCGCCATTGTTTTTGAACAGCGCGTCGGCCTCCCCTGGCAATCCGCGCGGGCCGCAGTAGACGCTCGCCCCTTTAAACAGGCAAGTTGGTTTGGAAATATCGCGATGGGGGGGATTTTCAAGATCAAATTGGACATACCGCGTGACGTAGAGATCCAGATAGCCGTCTTTGTTGTAGTCGCCGAACGCCGCTCCCGTTGACCACTTTCCTGCCCCGGCCACCCCCGCTGCCTCGGCCACCTCCGTAAAGGTCCCGTTTCCGTCATTACGAAAAAGAAAGCTACGCCCGTATCCGGTGATGTACAGGTCGTCCCACCCATCGTTGTTGTAGTCGCCGACGGCCACTCCCATCCCCCATCCTTTAGTAAGGAGGCCGCTCTTCGCCGTGACGTCCTCAAAGGTGCCGTCTCGCCGGTTGTGATAGAGCCGGCAAACGGGATCACCACCCCTCTTATAGTGCTCGATCGTGGATCCAGTGACCAACAAGATGTCCTGCCACCCGTCGTTGTCGTAGTCGATGAACGCGCAACCCCCGCCCATGGATTCCAGGATGTAATCCTTGCGGAGTGTCCCCTGCGTGTTGCGAAACTCAGAAAGCCCTGCGCGCGCGGTGACATCCACGAAGCGAGGAAGGTCGGGGCCGGGGGCTGCGCCCACGCCTAGACCCGCGACCACAATCACGAGCAGATACACCCAGGGAACCCGCTTGTATGCTTCTGTTGAACTATTCCCGCGGGCGGGCGCTCTACGGTAATCTCGCGAAGTCCGAATTCCAGCCATTGGTCAGACCCTCCTGAAGAACAAACTAATCGCCAGCAGAAAGTGACCTGCCCGAGATTTTGTACCAGCGGAAGTGAGAGAGTCTACGTTTCGTAGTGAGTCTAACGCTCCTTCCACGTGTGCACGCGGTCTTTTGCCTCCTTCTGAATCATTTCCCGCAATTTGGACGCCCTTTGGACCACTTCTTCGATCGGATTCTTGAACTGGGGGCTGCCAGTGGACTGCACTAGCTGTTGACCACGACAGCGCGCTTTTCCTTTGAGCTCTTGAGGCGTGCCAACTCAATAAGGAGTTCTCGAAGCAGCGCTGCAAGCGGGACGACTGCAAGCAGCGGGACAATCGAGACGCCGTCCATTTGAGCGAAGCCGCTGAAGCCCTTCTCCTTGCCCGTCGTCACCGGGACGGCAAAATCAGCCTTCCGGAGTTGGTTTGCCCGATGTGTTTGGATAACGTGATGCCCCCGGATCGAAGCCGTCCGCATACATTCATAAATGATAACCCCAGCGGGTTTCCTGTTGAATATTACGGTGTGCAGAACGTCTCCGCCTTTCCCTTTCCCGACGATCTCATCTTCCGGGAACTCCTTTCTGAGTCGAGCTGCAAGTTTCTCCTCGAATTCCAAGCCCTCACTTTGCGGGGTTGTGCCCCTTTCGCGTTGCCGGAGCCTCTCGTTGGCTTCTTGCAGTTGTTCTCTGAGGCCGGCCTGCTGACGAGCGGCCCTGGCTCTTTCTTGTTCCCGAACCTTTCCCTTCTCCCCCTGCAATTTTGCTTTGGCTTCTTGCTTAAGTTGGCGCATTCTGTTTCGTTGTGCCCGTTTCCAAGCTAGTTGCCTGGCCCTCTGCTCTCGTTCCTTCCGTGCGAGCGCTGCTTTCTTGTACGCATGATGTTGCTTTCGCGCTTCGTCAACCCGAAGAGCTTTTTCGTATTCGGATTTCGTGAGGCTCTTGCCGCGGGTGCGACAACGATAAGTCTTCATGAAATGTTCCTCCTCTCTTGGCGTCTAATGTCCGGCGCTCACCCGCGGCGATCGAGACGTCAGTGGCGCCGTCGGGTACAGCGCCTTGTTAGACCGCCGATAGGCCAGCTGCCGAAACGATTCTGACGCAACTGACAATTGCACTGTCTAGAGCCTCAGGAGCCGTGACTTGGTGTTGACGACGTTCGGTTTCAAACAGAGCAGGGTCGATCCGGTCGGCCAACCGCTTGATGTCGACGCAAGTCTTGTGAAAGAGGCTGTACTGAGCGTCAATTCCAGAAGGAAGTGAAATCATGCGAAACTTCCCTTTGGTGTCTCGCCAGGCTTCTGGAGCGTGTCTAAAGAACCGGATCGTGTATTGCCGGTTTATGGGCGGAATGAAATCCGGCAAAAGATGATAGAACGCTTTCGAGTTGACCACGATGGTTGCGCCAGACATCGATAGGTCTAGGGCTTGATAACAGGCGCGTAATCGCGATACGGCTTCTGAATACTGGCTTTCCGACATCTCCAACAGTTTGCAGCCGCGGAATTCCGCAAGGGCTGGGGCGATGGCGACAAGCGAGGCCTGAAAACGCTCCCAATCGGTCAATTTCGTCTTGGTGGTCTCTGCGGCGCCCATGATGCCGGGGAACCAGCGCACGGCGTTATCGTGAAATAGTTTTTTCAGGACTGGCCGTGGCAGCGCGAGCCCCTGGTAGATGTGGCCCATGTACTCCACGGTTTCGCTGGTGGAGAAGAACTTCCAATCGCGCTCGTAGGTGTTGCGGAACTCCGCCAGCGCGCTTTCGGTTTCGGCTTGTGGCATCACCCCCAGGTCCGTTGCATAAAGAACGCGGTCCTGATACTTGATGAGGAACGCCCGCACCTTCTCGCGCGGCTGCAGCATGAAGTAAGGGACGCGCGCCGCCATATCGACGGCGAAGTTCGGGTAGCGGTTGAGCCGCTGGGCGATGTCATCGACGTTGGTCTCCATGCTGCCCAGGTGCGCGCCCACCACGCGCAGCTTGTGATTCTCCGCCACTAGGTGGTCGCGCGCCGCGAGAATCGCCGCCTTCGACGGCCAATCGGGATGCGCGTAGGCGTATTCCTCGGGGTGCCACTTGTAATAGTCGTAGTCGGGGCTCGCGGGATTGGGCGCCTGCCAGCTGGAATCGGGTTCGGCGAGGTGCGCCACCACCGTGCGGTTATGCGCCGCGATATCCTGGTAGATGGGCTCGAAGGCCGGGTCATCGGCCATCACCCACTTCCCTGCCTTCGACTTCATCGCCATGCCCATCACCTTGTAGATCTTTACGGCGACGGCGCCGTTCGCGAAGTCCTGATTCAGTTGGCGGATCGCCCGCGCGCTGAATCCCGGCTCTTCGAAATCGTACGGGCTGAAGGTTGTGCAGAAGGCGACACGGCCTCTGGTGCTTTGCCGGACTTTCAGCACGTACGAGCGTTGCGGCTCCAGCCCCCAGGTATCGGGGTTGTCAATCACGCAGATGTTCAGCGCGCGCAAGTTCAGTCGCTCGATCAAAGCGTTGAGCTCCGGATCGTCTTTGTTGACGTGAATGTGCGCGTCGATGGGTTGGATTGCAGCAAAGTCTTTGAGCACCGCGCTCTCGCCACTCTCCGCCTTCGAACCCTGCCCAGCGAAGATAACGGATGATAACTCTGGAGCGGCCGCGTACGTTCCCGCCGCAACCACGACTGCCACGAAAAACACTCTGAGTGTTTTCAATTCCAGCCTCCTAGGAATGCGGACTTCCCACGGCTCTCGGCATGGGCCGCAATCTTCCGCCCGTTCGAGCGGGCTCGGCAGCTACGTCCGGCGTCTGAATCGTGGCGCGATGGCGTAGTTGAGCTGCACGAGGACGATGAGGGCAATGCTCCAATAAGTATCAAACCGGGAACAGTGCTGTAAGGAATACCCCAGTCAGGATTCGAGCCGAAGTCCGCGTGGAGGAACTCGGCGCCCTGGTTGATGCTGGCGATGTATTGGTCTGAATCGGCATCGACTG
>Ga0315289_10010174_pt1 | contig 13478 bp, 15 predicted proteins | sample YL17G11_40_MG_FD_203452 | JGI IMG/M metagenome (GOLD analysis project Ga0315289, IMG submission 203452) | Sediment microbial communities from Yellowstone Lake, YNP, Wyoming, USA - YL17G11_40 | ecosystem: Environmental > Aquatic > Freshwater > Lake > Sediment | place: USA: Wyoming | collected...
TCCATATTGAGTTGAACCAGGGAGAAATTGTCGGCCTGCTAGGTCCAAACGGGGCAGGCAAGACAACAACCTTCCGGATCATCACGGGCGAAATCAAGGCCGACAATGGAACGATCCTCTTCGATGAAGAAGACATATCGCGATGGCCAATGTATCGTCGCGCTCGGTTGGGAATTGCCTATCTCTCACAGGAACCATCGGCCTTCAGGGGACTCACAACGGAAGAGAACGTAATGGCGGTATTGGAGATGAATGGGTACACAAGAACGCAGATTCATGAGCGACTCGAGGCTGTGCTTCGAGAATTCGACATGCACTCACGAAGAAAGGTGAAAGCTCGGGATCTCTCTGGAGGAGAGCGGCGACGGCTCGAAGTAATGCGTGCGATTTCTCTCTATCCATCATTCGTCCTTCTCGATGAACCGTTCGCAGGAATCGACCCAATTGCAGTTGAAGAGCTTCAGCGCATTGTGGCGAGACTTAAGACGATGAACATCGGCGTGTTGCTCACGGATCATAACGTGCACGAAGCTCTGCAAATAGCGGATCGTGCTTACATCATAAGTGAGGGAACCATTCTCCTGCATGGAACGCCAGTCGAAATCGCACGTAGTGATCTCGCTCGCAAGGTGTTTCTCGGTGAACGTTTCCAACTTCGAGGACTCGAATGGAGTCCGTGAATCTCGTGAGGTCGAAAGCGGTAGGACATAGCTCGCAAACAACGTCGAGCGTGCCGCACATTGGACGCTGAGGAAGCGAACGGCAAGGAGCATCCCATGCTACCACTTGTTCATGCAAAATTTCGAAGGCGACGCGGTGTGCCATACGCTATCGAGCAGCTCAGCGGACGCCAATTCCGCTGCCGACACTGTAATGAGGTGTTCTTTCGCGAGAAGGATCTGGACGCGCACATCGAGCATCTTCTTGGCTCGAAAGACAAGTCGAAATCACGCGTCAGTTCTGAAGCTCCCGAGCTCAGCACCACGGTGGACGTTCGAGTGCTCTACACCTACAACATCTCGGATAGGCTGAAGCGACAGTGGCTGAAGTTGAAAAAGGGGGACTCGTATGACGGAATATGAACAGGGCATCCGGAAGAAAATGGAGCAATCGTTGCGCTGTCCACTGTGTGTGCTTACCGATGAGCTAGAATTCAATATGCTGGCCGAGCTTCAATACGAGGTTACGCATCGTCCCGAGGTGCGGGAGGCTGTTGCAGAAGAAGGGGGATTTTGCGAATTTCATTTTCGGCAATTCCGGAAGATTGCAAGCGCGAAGACGAATGCACTCTTGTTGATCGCGATGGTCAAGCGTTTCGCTGAGCCCCAGAATCACTTCGCCATCAATTGCCGTCTTTGCAGTCACTTGGAGAACTACGAAGATCGCCTGACCAAAGCCATCAGCCAGTTGCTGATAGAAGAATCTTTTCGAGAATACTACGCGGACCATTCGGGTTTGTGCAAAAAGCACGTGGAAACCATACAGCCACTGATCTCGGATGAAACAGTCAGAGGATGGTTGGAAGACGTGCACCGAACCCGGATGCAGAAAGAAATCCCCTTCCTTGAACAAGTGGCCACCAAATCGTATTATGACACATCCCGTCTCGCACGCAGTTCCATTGCGCGCACGGTTGAAAAGTTTGTCGGAAGACGGGCATTATAGCTTTAATTACAGTTCGATCAGAAACGAAAGGACTCAACAATGAAGATTACAACGATCGAGGCCCGCGAAGTTCTTGACTCCCGCGGTAACCCGACAGTAGAAGTCGAAATCATGCTCGAGGACCGCACACGTGGACGTGCGATCGTTCCGTCAGGCGCATCCACAGGTGAGAAAGAAGCTGTCGAGCTTCGTGATGGAGACAAGAATCGTTACCTGGGAAAAGGAGTGCTCAAAGCCGTCGAAAATGTGAGGACGAGAATTGCGCCTGAAATCGTGGGACTGGATGCCGCAGACCAGCGCCTCATCGATCAGAAAATGATTGCGCTCGATGGCTCACCAAACAAAGGGAATCTTGGTGCCAATGCCATTCTTAGTGTATCGATGGCCGCGGCGCGTGCAGCAGCAAATTCCCTGGAACTTCCGCTGTACCGATATCTCGGCGGTGCAACCGCGTCTCTGCTACCCGTCCCCTGCATGAACGTCATAAACGGGGGCAAGCATGCAGACAATAATGTGGACTTTCAAGAGTTCATGATCGCGCCACACAACGCCCCCAGCTTCGCTGAGTCGATTCGAATGGGAATAGAAGTATTCCATAATCTTAAGTCGATTCTCTCGAAGAAGGGTTACAACACCGGGGTTGGAGATGAAGGGGGATTCGCACCCAGCCTAAAGTCTAATGTCGAGGCAGTCGAGCTGATCCTGGAGGCTATCGCGAAGGCCGGCTACGCGCCGGGCAAAGATGTCTCGCTGTGTCTCGATCCTGCAACAAGCGAAATGTGGGGTGAAGGCAAGTATGTCTTTTTCAAGTCGGACAAATCGTCCATGACATCCGAGCAGATGATTCAGCATTGGGTTTCCTGGGCGAACCAATACCCCATCATTCTGCTCGAAGACGGGATGGCGGAAAATGACTGGAACGGTTGGAAGACGCTCACGCAGGAACTGGGCTCAAGAATCGAAGTCGTTGGTGACGACATCTTCTGCACCAATCCGGCAATCCTCCAACGGGGAATAGATCAGGGAATAGCGAATTCGATTCTGATCAAACTGAATCAGATCGGGACGGTCACCGAAACGTTGGACACTATCGACCTGGCAAGACACAACAACTACAATTGCTTCGTGTCGCACCGATCGGGTGAGACCGAGGATACGACGATCGCCGACCTGACTGTCGCTGTGGGCGCAGGCCATCTGAAGACCGGCTCCGGCTGCAGGACTGAGCGCGTGGCCAAGTTCAACCAATTGCTTCGCATCGAGCAAGAACTTGGGAAGCAGGCAAGGTTCGCAGGCAGGAGAGCGTTCAAGGGCTCGGCTAGGAAGCAATAGGGTGCTCGAAACTTCTGTAGCGTCGTCAACGTTATTATGTGAGCTATTGAAATTCTCTTGGGATTTCGTTATTTTACCAGCGACGATGGAGTTCGTCTAAAAGCATTCCGCAAGGAATTAATAACTCCTACACTAAAGCCAAAAGCAAGTGGTGTAGGAGTTTTTTTGTTTCATGGCGGCGGTTGTCTTTCCCGATGATGGGAAGCAAATGACCTATTTCTGCACGGCGTGCTGGGAAGAAATCGACAAACACCGGGCGGTCTGTCCGCATTGCGGCGGAAATCAACAGGAGCTTGGCGGAGAACCGTTTGTCCAGAAGCTCATTCGCGCACTCCGTCATCCCGAGCCGGAAACTGCTACACGGGCAGCTCGTATTCTGGGCCAACTAAAAGCAGTCGATGCAATTCGAGAGTTGGAAGCCATCATGACAACTCATTTTGATCCATATATTGCCGCAGAATGTGCACGAGCAGTTGGAGAAATTGGCGATCCCCGAATCATCAAAGCACTTCAAGAACTCCTGCGTCAACCGGTCCCGCTCGTTGTCCGTTACGCCGCCCTGGAAGCGTTGGAGAAATTAAGGAATGCGCAACCTCGCTATGAATGAACAGACTGCAGGTCATTCCTGGCTGAACCGCAACGTCATGGGCATGGGGATCACAAGCTTCCTTTCGGACGCTTCCCACGAGATGGCAACGTCGGTACTTCCCGGCTTCCTGTCTGTGATCGGCGCGCCGCCATCTGCGCTTGGCTTGATCGAAGGGATATCGGACGCTCTCTCGAGCTTTGTGAAGCTTTGGGGCGGATGGATCTCCGACCGGCTTGGCCATCGGAAAATTTTGGTGACCGCTGGGTATTCTCTGACCGGGTTGGCGATGGGACTGTTTGCCTTTGCCGTAACGTGGCCACTCGTTCTCGTTGGTCGTGCGGTTGGTTGGTTCGGCCGCGGGTTTCGGGGACCGATACGGGACGCGATGCTTGCGGACTTGGCCGATGCGTCTGTGCGAGGAAAAGCGTTCGGTTTTCATCGCTTCGGAGATACGCTGGGTGCAATCGTAGGTCCGCTCCTCGCTGTGTGGCTCCTTGAGGTCTGGCAGCCGCTTGCTGTAGTTGAGCCATCACAACCGTTCCGTAACATATTTCTCATTACGCTTATCCCGGGCATTCTCGCCGCCGTTATGTTCGGCGCAATGATTGTTGAGAAGCGGCGAAGTCCAAACCATCAGTTGCAGTTCTGGGGGACGGTGCGATCACTTCCGAAGGGCTTCAAACGGTTCCTTCTCGGTGTTGGGATATTCGGTCTTGGCGATTTCGCGCCGACGCTTCTGATTCTTGCTGCAACACAGCTGCTCACTCCGGAATATGGCATTACACACGCCGCACAACTCGCCGGATTGATGTATGTTGTGCGGAACGTTACCTACGCCCTTGCCTCATTTCCAATCGGGTCGCTAAGCGATAGAATGAGCAGGGTCAAGCTGCTCGCCCTGGGATACTTTCTTGCGGTGTTGACAATTGGAGGGTTTCTGATAGCATTCTTGTTGAGTTGGACGAATCTCGTGTACCTCTTCGTCTTGTTTGCAGTTGCCGGCGTGTTCATCGCCGCGGAAGACACGCTTGAAGGCGCCATCACAGCGGACTTCATTCCGAGCGAGAGTCGCGGAATCGGCATGGGGGTCCTCGGAACTGTGAACGGAATTGGCGATTTCGGCGCAAGCGTCGTCGTTGGCGTACTGTGGACGGCTGTTTCACCCGTTGCGGCATTCGGATTTGCCGGTGTGTTGATGCTTGCGGGAACATTGCTCGTGATGAAAACAAGATGAGAGAAGGCACTTTCCACTCAGAGGGCAACTTGTCGAATAAGTACATTGTGAGTTTCTGTCAATGCATGTTTTCATCTGCTTTCGCAGTGACACACTTTCTATCATTAGCAAGGCATCCACGAAATGGCTCGTCCACGCAAGCACCGAGCGAACACGGATAGAGAAGCGGAGCCCGCAAGGGACACCGTCGCCGATAAGGGTGAGATCAAGAGTCAATTCGACGTATTCCGCGTCCACATGCTTGAAGGGATACAGATGGTTGAGGACATTATCGAACGGCGATGCAATCCTGTCATGCTGAAGAATCTCGTAAACGTTAGAGAAGCTTTGATGGGATTGGAACATCGTGCTAAGCGAAATGAGCTACCGGACGCTTATCTTCGAATTCTCCTGAACGATGCTCGGCTGGACGCGCTCATCTTCTTAAGTCGACTGAAAGTAGCGATGTTGTACGAACACCAGCGTTTGCTTGCCCCGACAGAGAAGCTGCGCTCGGAAATCGAAACTTCGATTGAACGATTTCTGAATGACGAATCAGGATCCATGGTGCACGCCGGACTTGACATCCAACAGGAGCTCACGATACTAAAGCATGATTTTGAGACGCTTGCCCGGGCCGAGAAATTGATTCGTGATCAGGAGTCAGAACCATGGTGGACGAGTTCGACCGATGGCGAGAAGAAATTGAATTTGCCCTCAAAAAAATAGTCGAAGTTGCCGAGCAACGGCATGACAACGATGCCCTGGCACACTGCAGGACCCTCATGCATTTTCTGGTCAGGACGGGCGTCGTCACGAGTAATCTGCCGAGCAAAAAACGGAAGAAGCAGTTGATGGAGCGAATCGAATTTGAGATGTTCCGTCTGGCGGAGGATCTCTCCATGGTGATCAACCTGGAACTCCGAGAAATAGTGTATCCGCTCCCGGAGATCAAGGAGAGTACTCATCGGTTCGGCATCACCTTCGTACCATCGAAATACATGAGCTGGTTGCCCGCAGAAAACAACCTCTCCGCCGAAGAAGTGATCGGGTTACTTGAACGTCAGCTCGACAAGCTTCACTTTGCATTGGATCTATTTCGAAAACATCGAATGAGAGGGGCTCTTTCACGGTATGCTTGAAAACATCTGGTTCATAGCAGCCATCTGGATGGGACTGGCTTTCGTTGCCAGCCTGATCTCAATTCGCCTTGGCGTGTCGGTGGCGCTTGTGGAAATTCTTGTGGGCGTTATCGCCGGAAATTTTCTCGGCGTTCACAAGACTACGGAATGGATCAACTTCCTTGCGATGCTTGGAAGCGGCGTCCTGACTTTTCTTGCCGGCGCCGAGATTGACCCGGTCTCATTGAGATCGAATCTTAAGGCTAGTTTCATTATCGGGATTCTTTCCTTTCTCCTGCCATTCCTCGGCGTATGGTTCTTTACACAGTATGTCCTGGGCTGGCAGCTTCAGCAAGCGCAGATCGCCGGCATTGCTCTCTCGACAACATCCGTTGCGGTTGTATACGCCGTAATGATCGAGAAGGGGCTTAGCCACACAGCGCTCGGAAAGATGATCCTCGCAGCATGTTTTATCACCGATTTTGGAACAGTGCTTGCGCTTGGTGTTCTCTTTGCAGACTTTAGCGGCTGGATGGTTATCTTCATCCTGGTCTTGTTAGTCGTGCTTTGGTTTATGCCACGGTGGACAAGGTATGTCATTGTCCGCATGGGGGCGACACGGGTCAGCGAGCCGGAAGTCAAATTCATCCTGCTGGTGCTATTTCTTCTCGGTGGACTTGCAACAATGGCGAAGAGTGAGGCCGTTCTTCCAGCATATCTTCTTGGCCTGGTTGTGGCTGGCGTCTTTATACGTGATAAGACATTAGTGGATCGAATGCGCAGTATCGCGTTCGCGATGTTTACACCGTTCTATTTTCTCAAGGCCGGTCTCTACATATCGCTCCCTGCGCTGTGGACAGCATTAGGAGTTGTACTTGTGCTTCTTGTGCTCAAAATCTTCAGCAAAGTCGCTGGCGTGTGGCCATTTGCGCGAGCTTTCAAGATGCGAACCCGTGAAGCAAACTACACGACTCTCCTGATGGCAACTGGGCTGACCTTCGGAACGATATCCGCACTCTTCGGTCTTAACAACAAGATTATCGACCAGACACAATACACAATTCTGGTCACGGTGGTAATTTTGAGCGCGGTTGTCCCGACAATCATAGCGCAGCAATTCTTCCAGCCGTCTGAAGAGACAATGATTGCCTGGGGCCGGTTGTGGAGTCGAGTACAGAAAACGAATTCCAAAATCGAAAAACAGACGAAGGGGCCAGTAAATGTTTAAGAGGATTCTGGTTGGATACGATGGTTCAGAGGGATCGAAGAATGCGCTAGAGCATGCGATCCACTTAAGCAAGGAACTTGTGGCAGAAGTCTGGGCGCTCTGGGTTCGGGGTTCACTTCCTCACTATCCTGAGACTGTTGATGAAGTAGAAGAAGAAAAGGAATCTGCCACCGCCTTTCTTCAGCAAATAACGAAGGACTTAATGGCTTTCTCGAAGAGGTACGGAGTCGAGATTCGGGCAGACTCGAAGGCAGGCCACCCCGCAAAAACAATCGTGGACTATGCGAAAGAAAATGGCTTTGACCTCATCGTTCTAGGCCATCGCGGGCACTCTGGGCTGTGGGGCAGCTTCCTGGGCCATACGACCGACAAGGTCAGCGAAAATGCTCATTGCAGCGTTTTGATTGTTCGTTAGAAGGCTTATTCGGCATGCATGGATTGGCCGAATTACTAGCCAAGCACAAGGGAAAGCGGGCCTCCGTCAACCCCAGGGAATGTCAATTCTATGGATGGTTGGTTGTCGATGTGGAACCCTTGAAACCACCCGAAAAATCGATCTCGATTATTGAAGAGGTGACGCGCGACTTTCTCGTGTTGAACTATTTCGACTCCAAAGAAATGCACTATCTTCCGTTGGACAAGATCATCAAGGTCAACATCATCTCGCGAGATCGGTAACGCATGAAAACGTTGATTCTCTCCGACATTCACGGCAACCTACCTGCACTCGAAGCCGTGCTGCAACAGGAGGAAAACTACGATGCGTGCCTTTTTCTTGGCGACGTCGTTGACTACGGACCATTTCCGAAAGAATGTATATCTTTTCTGAAGCGAGAGATGGACTTTGGAGTCATCGGAAATCACGACAATGCACTCGCTTACGATGTTGACTGCGGCTGTCGCGGGGATTTCAAAAGATTTTCCGAAGAGACTCGCGCGTGGCACAAGAGTCTCGTTGAGAAAGAAGAATTGGCCTTCTTGCGCTCATTGCAGCCTCTCACTCAAATCTCGATCGACGGGGATTCCCTCTTCCTTGCCCACGCTTCTCCGCAGGGCGATCTTTTTCACTATCTTCTTGAAAGCGAAGTTGATCAAGCCCTCGATGGCATCACGGCGCAGATTGTGCTCCTCGGCCACACACACATCCAGTTTCACCGGCGGGTTGGAAATACGCTTGTCGTGAACCCAGGTAGCGTGGGCCTGTCTCGAGATGGATGGGAAGCTTGTTACGCCGTTCTTCAAAGCGGTATGGTCTGCTTGAAGCGTATATCGTATGAGGTGGACAAGACAATCAGCGCACTCTGGGATTGTCCAATCTCACGGGATAGCAAGGAAGGCTTATCGAGAGTCCTCAGAGGAGAATGGAAGGCCTGATCGCTCGAAGGAATTGACTTTCACTGCAACTCCGTTTAGATGGTTCATCTCAGTCACAAACAAATAGCCTCCGTGCTTGAAGAGCTTCGCCACCTTGTCGAAAGCGACGGCATCGGGTCACTCTCAACAGAGATCGATGAGGAGATTCAAAAACTCCGGGAGAACCGTTTTTACCTTGTCGCCCTTGGCCAATTCAAGCGAGGGAAAACGACATTGCTTAATGCTCTCTTAGGCGAAGAACTGTTGCCGGTTGGTGTTCTTCCGTTGACCACTGTGGTGACTCTGATTTGCCACGGACCACAGAAGCGCGCTGAGGTCATCTTCTCGGACCTGCGAAGGAGGGAGATTGATCTCTCAGAGCTTGCAGACTACGTCGCCGAGCAGGGCAATCCGCGAAATCAGAAGAATGTTCGATATGTAGAGATCCACTATCCTGCCGATCTCCTTCGGGACGGGCTGGTTCTTGTCGATACGCCTGGGATCGGTTCACTGTCTCTCCACAACACGGAGACAACGCAGGATTTCATACCCAAAGTAGACGCGGCAATCCTCGTCCTCTCTCCTGATCCTCCCATCACACAGATTGAGTCCGAATTCCTGGATGAGATCCTCCAGCATGTCGACAGACTGTTCGTTGTGCTGAACAAGACCGATCTCCTGACTGATAGCGACCTTCGGGAAACGGTTGCCTACACGCGGTCCATCTTGAGAGAAAAACTAAAGCATCGTGAGACGGAGGTTTATCCGTTGTCTGCACTTAGGGCTCTGCAGGGGAAAACAACGGGTCAGATACAGTTGTTGAAACGGAGCAATATCGAGTCATTTGATGAGGCGCTTCAGTCGTTCCTGGAACATGAGAAACTGAGCGCACTCCTGCAGAGGACTGCGCAGAGAGCGCACGATCTAATCTCCAGAGCTCGATTTGGCACGGAGCTTGAACTTCAAGCGCTCCAAACTCCGCTCTTGGAGCTCGAGGCAAAGATCCGCGAATTCGACTTGCAGGTGAACACGCTGGTTCTGGAACGCGAACACTTTGACTACCTGTTACAGGCCGAGGTCAAATCCCTTGAGCAATGGATCGACAAAGGGCTGGAGCACTTTGCCGGACATGAAATAAACGTGCTAAAAGAGATCCTCCCGACCTGGGCATCAGTGGAGCCGTGGCATTCCTTCGACCAATTTGTTGAAGCGCTGGAGTTGCAACTGGCAGAGAGGTTGATAAGCGATTTGGAAGATTGGCGCCGTCAGCACGAAGAGCAGATGATCCGACGCTACGAGAGTATCATTGATCGATACGCTCAGAAAACAAACGAAGTCATACGCCAGATTGTCCAACTCTCGGCTAACCTGTTCGATACCAAGATACAGCCGTTTTCAAATTTCGAACCGTTCAAGTGGCAGAAGAGATTCTATTACAGAGTCGAGGACGAATCGGTGTTCCTCGAGCTTGACCTTCTGAAGATTGTATCGCCACTTCTTCCCAAGAGGTTACTCCGGAGACTATTGCTCAACCGCGTCGGCGAAAGCATAGAGCCAAAAGTAGAACAGAACTGTGGGGGCTTAAGGTACGAATACTCCTACAGCCTCGAGGAAGCTCATAGGGGCTTTCAGTACGATCTCAGTGAAAAATTGGACACGATCATCAGCGAGATCAGAGTGATCCTGCAACACGCCTTGCAGCGCAGAGCCTCCGGGGAGAAGGCAATAGAAGCCAAGAAAGAAGAACTGGCCGCACGGTTCCACAAAATGGATGAACTCCGACACCGAATTGTGATCACGCCGTGAGGAAGACAATCAAACTACCGCCAAACCATCACCGCAGCCTTTCCGCAACAGCACAAACCGTGGAACGGACGTTGGATCAGCTGCAGTCCATTCTGCAATGCAAGGGGATTGAGAAACTGACATCGAGAATAAGAGCCAGCTATTCAGACCGCTCTCGCCAGGACCTCTTGGATGCAATCTCCGAGATGCGGAAAGCCAACGAAGAAATGGTTCGCATATTCGAACTGCAAAAGAGCGAGCGCGATGAAGCTCGGATTGTTCGAGCAGCCATAACACACCTCTGGGTTATCCTCAGCGACAGCACTTCAAAGGGGATGAAAGGCTTCGGGGCGCTTTCGCCCGAACTCGCATCTGAAGTGAACAGACATGTTCATCGGCTCCTGGATCTGCTGAAAGAGTTTGAATGAACTTCGATTACATGCTAAAGTATTCAGCGTGTCGGCTATGGATTCAGACATCTTCAAGATCGTCGTCATCGTCGGATTGGCGTGTAGCTCAATAGCTGGTTTGATGGCTTACGCGATTACGTTCAACGAGTATTTGCACCACTTTGCCGAGAAAAGGGATGCCGTCTAGCAAAGCCTGGAAGCTGCCGGAGTCACCTTTCTCTTCTTTCTCCTGCTCACGCTCGGCATCGACTTAGTCACAACGTACTGCTTGTGAATCAGGAGACAGATCATTGAATGATGCGTGATTTGTTTCCCGTTCATCAGCTTGAATCACAGCATCATATTCGGAAAGGACAACTCATGAAAAAGAACAGCGCATTCACCCTGTCTCTTCTACTGATCGTCATATCTGTTTGTGTCGCACAGCAGTACGAACTGAAAGATCCCCCGCAGCGTGTCATCCTGAACATTACCCAGGATCAAGCCACGAGTGTCGCAGTCACTTGGCGGACTCTCGGGGATTATCCCAATAGCCAAGTGCAGATCACGAAAGCTTCCGATTGGATAGAACTTGAGAAAGCGGCTCTCAAAATCAACGCCAGGAAGGAGGAAGTCGTGCTCCGAGGCGCCAACTCCGTTTTCCACTACTCAGCTGTGGTGTCGAACCTCGAACCGGATATTCTCTATGCGTATAGAGTGGGCCACGATTCGATCTGGAGCGGTTGGAGTCAGTTTCGAACCGCCAAAGCAGGACAGTCTCCATTCACGTTTGTGTACTTCGGCGATCCGCAAAACAATCTCGTGCGCTACTGCTCGAGGGTGTTTCACGAAGCGTTCAGGAAATCGCCCGAAGCACGATTCTGGTTGTTCGTTGGCGACATCATCGGTGAACCGCAACACGATAGCCTATGGTCGGAGCTCTTCACATCGTTGGGCTTCATTCCGACGATGATCCCGTTCGCCTTAGTACCCGGAAACCATGAATATCCTAATTATGAAGACACCGGCGCCAGAAGGGAGATAGTTCCCCTGTGGCGGCCACATTTCACTCTGCCGATGAACGGTGTCAAGGGCTTGGAAGAGACTTCCTACTACTTCGATTATCAGGGAGTGCGCTTCATCATGCTGAACGGAGAGGAGAAGCTCGACGAACAAGCCCGGTGGATGGAATCGCTGCTTGCCTCGAACCCGAACAAATGGACGATCGCAAGCCTGCACCACCCATTGTTCTCAATGGGAGGGAATCGTGATGAGTGCCAGACGCGCGACGCGTTCATGTCTCTATTCGACAAGTATGGGGTGGACCTTGTGTTAGCCGGCCACGATCATGTTTACTCCAGAAGCCATAAGCTCAGGAATGGAGCAGTAGTCCCGGACACCGAAAAAGGGGCCGTTTACATCGTCTCCGTCAGCGGATCGAAAGCCTACCCACTGAGCTTGAAATACAAGGACCTCATGATAAAAATAGGTGAGAAAGTTCAGCTGTTTCAGACGATTTCAATCGACGGCAATACGCTCACCTATAAATCGCATACTGTCACTGGTGCCCTGTACGATTCGTTCGAGCTGAAGAAATGATGTTGTCATGTAACCTATAGGGCCTGCAGGGTTGGTGCAGAGATGCATTCCCGCACATCCAGGCGCTCCTTATGTGCTATGCACACAATTGAAACGTCTTTGCTACGACACGAATGGACCGTCATATGAAGAAAACCCTTCTAGCACTCGTTCTATTCTTTTCTCCATGCGTCTATGCACAAAATACGCCATTTCCGGATATGGAAATCGTCGAGAGCACTCCTGTCGGCACTTCGCTCGATAATTCCGATGTCCGCAATACTCACGAAGTCTGGCTGGAGATGATCGGACGGACACAACGGACGCTTGACATCGAACAGTTCTACATTTCCAATGAATCCGGAAAACTCCTGGAGGATATCCTTGCTGCCGTCTATGCTGCGGCCGACCGTAACGTGAAAGTCAGGATTATCGTCGATGCCCGGATGTATAAAACATATCCAGCGAGCGTTGACAGTCTGGGACGGTACCGCAACATCGAAACACGCCGCATCGATTTCGGTGCAATTGCACGAGGTGTACAGCATGCCAAGTATTTCATCGTCGACGAAAAAGAGGTCTTTGTTGGCAGCCAGAATTTCGACTGGAGGGCATTGGAGCACATCCACGAACTTGGGCTTCGAATCCACAACAAAGAATTTGCTGCAGTCTACGAAGATGTGTTCAATCTGGATTGGCAACTCAGTTCTGTCACAGCGAAGAGCATAGATCCCGCATCCTTCACAAAACGCTACCAAACGCCAATTCGCATTTCCACGGGGACGCGAGATGATGCATTTGTTGTCCCCACATTCAGTCCGATCGGTTTCATCCTGGATTCCTCATTGTGGGATGAACGGGTCATCGTCAAGTTGATCAATGGTGCACGACAGACACTGACACTTCAGTTCCTTTCGTATTCCATACTCGAGCGTGGGCGCGGTTCGTATACCGCGATCGATGATGCTATCAGAAATGCTGCAAAGCGTGGGGTAAAGGTCAAAATGATTGTCTCCGATTGGGAAAAAGGATCGCCCGCAGTGCGTGCGTTGAAAGACCTGAGTAGCATACCCAACATCGAGGTCGCTTTCACATCGATTCCACAATGGTCCGGCGGATATATCCCGTTTGCCCGGGTGGAACACTGCAAATATATCGTTGCAGACAACACGAGGTTCTGGCTCGGAAGCAGCAATTGCGAAAAGAGCTATTATTATTCAACACG
>Ga0315289_10010176_pt1 | contig 13478 bp, 13 predicted proteins | sample YL17G11_40_MG_FD_203452 | JGI IMG/M metagenome (GOLD analysis project Ga0315289, IMG submission 203452) | Sediment microbial communities from Yellowstone Lake, YNP, Wyoming, USA - YL17G11_40 | ecosystem: Environmental > Aquatic > Freshwater > Lake > Sediment | place: USA: Wyoming | collected...
CGTACCGATGCCGGTTTCGGCCTCCGTCCCATCGCATCCTCCTGTGATCAGACCGAAGTCAGAATCACCGAGCATTGCGATGAACGATTGAAAGCGCCGGTTCCGCGACGGGGTCGACCGCGTCGTGCAGACGGAGGGAAGAGATGGCTGAGCGGCTGGTGGAGAAGTACCTGGGCGAGCTCAAGGGGGAGTTGCGCGATCTCCCACGCAGCCGCCGGCAGGAGCTACTCGCGGAGATCAGTGACCACATCGACGCCGCCCTGGCGCAGACGCCCGATCACGATGAGGCGGAGATCCGCAACGTCCTCGAACGGCTCGGCGATCCCACCGACATCGCGCAGGAAGCGCGCCAGCGCTTCGGCGTTCCCCGGGCGAGATCGGGCGCCTTCGAGGTCGCCGCCGTGATCCTGCTCCCGGTCGGCGGTGTCGTAGTCCCCGTCCTCGGCTGGGTCGCGGGCGTGATCCTGCTGTGGACCTCTCGGGTCTGGACGACACGGGAGAAGCTGGCCGGAACGCTGCTCTTCCCGGGCGGGCTCCTCCTCCCCGTCTTGCTGCTCACCGGCGCCGTCGGAGGGAGGGTATGCTTCGGCTCGGGGGTGGATGGGCGCGTGGTGTCGAATACCTGCGGACCGGGACCCTCGGCGCTGCAACTAACGACGGCGATCGGCACACTCGCGTTGCTCGTAGTCGTTCCGATAGCGATGGCGATCTTCCTGGGCCGAAGAGCGCAGCAACGGTCATCGGCCGGCTAGCTCTGCCCGCCCGCGACCTCCATCCAGCGGGGTCGACCGGCGGCCCGATGCCCCACTGGTTGGGTAACGGTGGCTTCGCGCCACTACACGATCCACGGCGTTACCCGCAGGAATCCACATCAGGGGTCCATGCGATGATCTATCGGTGGGTCGCTATCGCGCCGTGCTCTTCGACTGGCGGGGCACCCTCGTCCACATCCCTGAGCCCGCGTGGCGGGTCGAGCGTGCGCTCGAATCCATCGGTCGGCCGGTCGAGCGCGATGTGGTTGCCCGGGTCGTGACCAACATACGCACGGCAGCAGAAGCTCCCGAGTTCGTAGAAGCCGAACGCCACATCGACTCCTCGGCGGAGCTCCACCGCCCGATCTCGATGCGGATGTTCGAGCGAGCGAGCCTCGACGAGGAGCTCGCAGACGCGCTCTACCGCGTGGAGTGGGACCAGGCGAGCCGCCCCCTGTACCCGGACGCGCCAGAAGTGCTCGCCGCTGTCCGAGCGCTCGGCGTGAAGATCGCGCTGGTCAGCGACATCCACTTTGATGTTCGTGCCGACTGCGCCGAGCAGGGGATCGATGCACTCATCGATGCATACGTGCTGTCGTTCGAGCACGGCTTCCAGAAGCCCGACCCGAGGATGTTCCAGATGGCCCTCGATGCCCTGGGAGCGGAAGCGGGTGAGGCGCTCATGGTCGGTGACTGGGCGCCTACCGACGGCGGGGCGGTCTCGGTCGGCATCACCACGCTGATCCTCCCTAGGCCGACCAAGCTGGTGCCTCGCGGGCTCGATGTGGTGCTCCGCCTCCTCGAATGAGGGAGTCGCTCGGGCACCACGGCGATACGTCGCTCGGATCCCTGGTCACAGGCGGTTTTGCCGACACCATCTGTACCGGCGGACAACGTTCCTTGTGCGTAGACCGGGCCAAGAGTGAGCCAGGGACACACAGGCGGCGCGTGCCGGGGCGCGTGTGCAATTAGACCCTATGGGGGGTGGGAACGCGCGACTCCCTATGCCTGTCCGCCCACCACCCGGTACAGGAACCAGCGGTTCGGGACTCAGGATGCTGGATGGGGCTGGAAGAGCGTCGATCGACCCCTCGAAGTACAGTACTCGACGTGAAGGGGTTCGCGAGCGCCGATGTGCGGCACGAGGTGGAAGCGGCAGAAGGGCGGATCCGCCCACACGTCGTGGAGACGCCGCTCGAGCCCTCTCCACGACTCTCCCGGGATACGGGCGCGGAGGTCCTTCTGAAGATGGAGAACCTCCAGGTCACCCGGTCCTTCAAGGCGCGAGGTGCGTTCAACGCACTCTTGGGACTCGACGATGCCGAGCGAGCGAAGGGCGTCGTCACCGCCTCATCCGGAAACCACGCGATGGCGATGGCCCACGTCATGGCGCTCCTCGGCATCGAGGGCGAGATCTGGCTCCCCGATGAGGCGTCCCCGGCGAAGATCGAAGCGCTCAGGAGCCGGGGTGCGAACCTGCACCTGACCGGCGGCGATCCGGAGCTGTCGGCGCGAGAGCAAGCCGACCGCACGGGCCGCGTCTACGTGTCTCCCTACAACGACCCCAAGGTCATCGGCGGCCAGGGAACCATCGCGTTGGAGCTCCTGCGTCAGGCCGAACGGTTGGATGGTGTCTTCGTGCCGGTCGGCGGCGGCGGCCTGATCTCGGGGATCGCGGGCTACCTAAAGGAGGCATCTCCTGAGACCCAGGTGATCGGGTGCCAGCCGGCGAGGTCGCCAGTGATGGCAGAGGCGGTGCGGGTCGGTGAGCTCCGCGAGTTCCCTTGGGAGTCGTCGCTCTCCGACGGGACCGTTGGCGGTGTGGAACTGGGCTCGATCACGTTCCCGTTCTGCCGCGACCTCGTAGAAGACTGGGTGTTGCCTACCGAAGACGAGATCGCAGCGGCCATCGAGCTCGTCATGTCCGAACACTGGGTGATGGTGGAAGGTGCCGCCGTGCTGTCGGTGGCGTCGTTCCTGAAGACGGCCGAGCGCTGGAGAGGCAAGACGGTCGCCCTCGTGCTCAGCGGGTCCAGGATCTCGCTCGACACGCTGGCTGAGGTCCTCCGCCGCGGTCACGCCGCCCGGTAGAGGTGCCAGCGGTGGGGGACGCCCGTCAGCTCCGCTAGTGTGCCCACCTGCGCATCCTCGCGCTTGTCCTGACGAGTCTGCAAGGCGAACGGCTCGGAGTCCGTGAGCGAGGAAGCGCGCGCTGGGGCGCGTAGCCTCTATCGACCAGTTTCGTGGTCGGGGTGCCTCGTCGGCCGTGCCGCGCGGCCGTACGCGCCGGGGCGCGCGAGGCCGCCATCATCTGCGGATGGAGCAGTGTTGAGGCGGCCACTCGATGACCGCCGATCAACCCGTGCAATGGACCTGCCTGCCACCATCTCCGTCCGCGGACAACGCTCCTTACGCGTACACGGAGCCAGGAACCGCCTTATGCGACTCGAGCTGTGTAGTTTCCCCTACGCGTCGGCCACGACTCGCGCTCGGAGGCGCTCACTGAACACAACGTCATAAGGAAGAAGCCTGAGTTCCTCGGCTGTTGCCTCAATACCGTGAACGTGCAGGAGCTCGGCCAGCCGCTCCCAGGGGTGTTCGTCCTGGGTGTCGTCGTCGTCCGGCAGCACCGTGGTGAGCACGTTCGCCTCGAGGTGCTCCAACGTCAGGCCCCGCCACTGGTCGCTCGGCGCGGGTCCGCTGCTTGCTAAGGCCCAACTGGTGAACCCCCGCTCCTCGTGCAGCGTGAGGCGGCGTCCGTCCGCAAGGTCGGCGAACTCATGCACGACGAATGAGAGCCCCTGCTTGAAGGCCTCGACAAGGTTCTCGACCTCCTCGGTTGACCGCGGAGCGAAAGGGGCGGGGTGAGCGCGTGCACCCGACTGCCGTTCGACAGTCGCGCGCCATCCGCCCTTGACGAGTCGCTGGCGGTACTCGTCCGGGGTCACGAAATCGCACCAGGCACCCAAACCGACGACAGTCGTCACGGCGCCATCATCAACACCGGCAGGACTTGTTGGCAAGTTGGCTCACCTTGTACTCGCGCCCTTTGTACGTCGACGCGGCCGGGTCGCGGGGACTGCCTGTGCTGGGCGCGTGTGGCCTCCGTCCGGGGCAGATTGGGCAGGCGCGAAGCGCACGACCAGCGACAGTCTCCGTGCCTGTTCTACCCACCCCTCCCGATCCGCCCCTTCCGCTCCACGTAGACGTCGTCGGCCCCGTTCACAATGGCCTCCATCGCCGAGACGAGCCCCGACGTGCACGGAATCAGCTAGATGCTAGGCTCATTCTGATGAGTGGGCCTGCGGACGTATTGCGGGCGACATTCGCACACCACACGTGGGCGACGGCGACCTTGATTGACCACCTCGAGGCCCTCCCCCGTGAGCGGCTGGATGACGCGATCGCCGGCACTTACGGCTCCATCGTGCGAACGCTCACGCATCTGGTTGATGCAGACGCGAGGTACTTGCAGCGGCTCGTGATGGACTCACCGCCTCCAGCCCTGAACCGAGACGAGGCCCCCCTTCCAACGCTCCGCGACGACATGCGCGACCACGCCAAGCGATGGGATGAGATGCTCAACAGGCTCGAGGCGGGTGCGCTCAACGCGTCGATCATGGGGAGTGAAGACTATCCGGACACGCGCCATGCGGAAGGTCTGCTGATGGTTCAGGCCATCCACCACGCGAACGAGCATCGAACCCAAGTGTGCTCAACCTTGGGCGCTCTCGGAGAAGAAGTCCCTGACCTCAGTGGTTGGTCGTACTGGCTCCTCAAGAGGTAGATGAGTAGGTCACTCTGCGCGGGTGACCTCGGTGACGTCGGGATCCTTCAGCAGGAACTCGATCGGCCCGAGCCCGACGACCGCATCCGAGACCTCGTTGACCACCTTCGTGAGCGCGCTCTTGCGGCAGCAGGTGGCCAGGTACCTCCCTAGCGATACGGGGCTACCCATCGGGCACCTCGGTTCCCTTCTTCTTCAGGGCGTGATCACCATGCGGCCGAGGACCTCGCCGCGGCGGACGCGGCCCAGAGCCTCGTTGACCTGCTCCAAGGGAAGGGTCTCCACGTGCCAGGTGATTTCGCCCCGGTTCGCGTGTTGCAGGACCGCCTCGAGATCAGCGATGGAGGCCCAGGCGGCCGTCGTGAAGTGGGCCTCGGCTGGCACCGTCGCGTGGCCGAAGGACAGCCGACCGCCGGCCTCGCCAATCTGCACGACGATTCCCATCGGCTCGACGGTGGCGGCCGCAAGGGCGAGAGTCTCGTTCGATCCCACGACATCGAGAACGACCCTGGCGCGGCCGAGCTCGCCGACCTGCTCCGGCGAGGCGACTTCATCGGCGCCAAGCTCGCGCGCCGACGCTCGCCTTCGCTCGTCGATGTCCACCGCAACCACGCGCGCATCGGTCAGGAGCTTCAGGTACTGAACGGCGAACTGACCGAGACCGCCGGCCCCGATCACGAGCGCCACCCCACCACGCTCCAGCCATCCGCGGACACGGCGGACGGCGCGGTACGGCGTCACCCCCGCGTCAGCGAGCGGAGCGGCGCGGACGGGGTCGAGATCCTGCAGCGGGAGCAAGTATCGGCGGGACGGCACGAGGACGAACTCCGCGTACCCTCCGTCCCGCACCCATCCCGCCTCGGCCACCTCGGGGCAGAGCTGCTCCTCCCCGCGGCGGCAGAGCTCGCAGGATCCGCACCCCCAGCAAGGGTAGACGAGCACAGGGCCGATGCCCTCCGCTTCACCGGCAATCTCGTGGCCGAGGACGCGAGGCAGGGGAAGGTCCGGCCAGTAGCCGTCGATCATGTGGAGGTCGGTGTGGCACACGCCCGCCCCTCTCACGCGCACGAGGACCTCGTCCCCGCGGGCCCTCGGGTCAGGGAGCTCCTCAAGGGCCAGCAACGAGCCGAACCGGTGCAGGACGGCGGCCTTCATCACCATCCATCTTCGTATGTCCGTGGCCTTGTCGCAGTGCTCATGTGCCCCTTGAAGACCCGAGCTGGCGTGTCATCGGCTTCAGCGAGCAGAGGAATCCGGCGCCAGCATGTCGATCCAGCAAGGGCGTCGGTGCATGGCCGTCTCCTCCAGTAGCTTCCCGGCGACTAGCTTCCTGGCGACCGCAACACCCTCCGGCAGACTATCCCACTCCCAGCGGTGCTTACACCGTTGCGGTCTCGGTGGTCCACACGGCTGCGTGCTGGTTATCGACGCCATCGTGGACGGGGCCTGGACGGCTCGCAGCGAACGGGCCAGCCGCAAGGATCGACGACGCGAGGACGATCCGAGAAGGCGGCGCGACGGCCGCCTTCTCGGAGGTATCGGACGTCCTCTCGTCCTTACGGGTGTGCGTTCGTCGAGCTCACGACCCCCGACTCCACATAGGCGGACCAACTTCCGGGAACCGTCCCGCCGGAACGCACGCTCACGTCCCGGTCACCGAGGATCGCAGAGGTATCCGGGTCGAAGATCAGCTCGTGCCGGATCCCTCCTTCCGTGTAGCCCACGGCGATCCCGGGGCGCCCGATCCCGTCGGTCGTGTCCCCGATGAGCTCCACGCCGGGTAGCGTGGAGGCCACCTCGAACAGTGCCGATCGAAGCTGGGGCGACTCGTAGAGCACGGGAGAGGAGAAGCTTTCCCGCAGGAGGTCACCGACCACAACGAACATCTCGTAGTCGAGCGGTTGGTCTGCCTTCGACGCCCGCTCCCGGATGAACGAGCGAAGCGCGTCGACGTCCGTCGGAACCTTCGTGAGGTCGTCGGAGTTAAACTCACCGCGACCCAGGACCTCGCTGTAGCTGTTCGATCCTCTCGATCCCGCCATGCGGCCCGAACCATCGGGTGCAATCCACAACTCCTGCACTGCCTGCTGCAAGACGCAGTCGTTGCCCTCGCACGTTTCCCACCGCGCCTGGATCTTCGAGTACACGTACTGGTCGGGCCCAACGGTGACCGCCGGTTGCTTCGCGGCGACCTCGGACAGCTGGCGCAGCGTATCGGCTGCCGCTGATGGCTCGTGCCCGGCCGGGAGCAATGCGGGAACCACGATACCGACGACCAGCGCAAGTGCAACGATCGACGTAGTGAACGACACGGCGCGCACGTACCGCCTGCGCCGCGCCAATGCTCGGATCGATGCCAGATCCGTCGAGAGCTCGATCGGGGAGAAGCTCTGCTTGATGCGTTCCTCAACAAGGTTCATCAGCGGACACCTCCGTAACAAGTCGGGTTCGAAGCGACCAGAGAGCTCGGTGCAGGTGCGCCGTGATCGTCCCGGGGGCGACGCCGAGGACCTCCGCTGCCTGCTCCGTGCTCAGGTCCAGGAGCAACCGAAGGCCGATCACCTGTCGCTGGCGCTCGGGGAGGGCGAGTACCGCCTCGACGACCGACCTGTCGAGCGGATCGTCGAACGTGTAGTGCCCCTCGGGCACGTCGCCAGTTCGGTCACGCGTCCGTCGTCGCCAGGATGACCGCGCGTAGTTGACGGCCGTCTTCGTCACCCATGCGACGGGGCTGGGATGCCGACTGACCTTGCCCCAGCGGGAACACGCCCTCGTGAAGGCCTCGCTCACCGCGTCCTCGGCGAGATGCGGATCGCCTGTGCATACGTATACCGTGCGCAGGACGCGATCCTTGTTCGTCTCGTAGAAGCGTGCGAACCCATCCTCCACCCCAACGCTCCTCGCTCTTCCGCCACCCAGATAACGCCCGGGCGCAGACATTGACTTACATGGTCGCCCTGATAAAGCGGGAAGCTAGACTGAAATCCGGCCGGGTCGGCTCGAACTTCGCCGGTTAGTCTCTTGGCGGCCCTCGCCGTTTTTCGCGATCCGCCCGGAGGCCTCGAAAGGCGGGCGAAACCGCCCGAATCTCCGCCTGCTAGGCACGAGAACCCAAGCGGTCGGCGGCACCGCTGCGTGCCAGGTCGCGTCACAGGGTGCCCTTGCCCTGACTATACACTGAGTGTATAGTCACCCGCGTGTCGCTCGGCCATGCGCTCCTCGGGCTGCTCGAAGACCGGCCGCGGCACGGCTACGAGCTGAAGCGCCTGTACGACGACCGCTTCGGCGGCTCGCAGTCGGTGAAGTTCGGGCAGATCTACACGACCCTCGCGCGGCTGCGCCGTGACGACATGATCGACATCGCTGCGGTGGAGTCGGGCGGCGGCCCAGACCGGAAGCTCTACCTCATCACGCCGACGGGCGTCGCCGACCTCGAGCGCTGGCTCCTCGAGCCGGAGCAGCCCGCGATGTACGCGCGCAAGGTCCTCTTCACCAAGGTCGTTCTCGCGCTCATGTCCGGGCGTCCCGCGCACGAGATCCTGGACGCTCAGCGGACGGCGCACCTCACCCGGATGCGTGAGCTCACCGAACGCAAGCGAAGCGGCGATCTCACCGACGCGCTCGCGTGTGACTTCGAGCTGTTTCACTTGGAAGCCGACCTGAGATGGATCGAACTCGCCGGGGACCGTGTCGAGCGGCTCCGGGCTGACCTGACGACCTCGAGAGGGTGATCGCGTTGCAGCAGGCGGACCCGAACGGATCGCGCCCCGCCGGGGACGCACTGATCAGGGCGACCGACCTCCACAAACGGTTCAGGGCCTCGGTCGCGCTCCAGGGTCTCTCCCTGGAGATCCGAGGAGGAGAAGTCGTGGCCGTGCTCGGCCCGAGCGGCTCGGGGAAGTCGACCCTGCTGCTGTGCCTCGCGGGGATCATCGCCCCCGACTCCGGAGAGGTCGCCTACCGAGGTCGAACCCTCGGCGGCTTGTCGGACACGGCGCTCACCCGGCTTCGTCGAGACGAGTTCGGGTTCGTCTTTCAGTTCGGGCAGCTCGTCCCCGAGCTCACGGCGATCGACAACGTTGCGCTTCCGCTCCGGCTCGCCGGACTCAAAGGTCGCGACGCCGAAGCGCGCGCCCGCTCATGGCTGGAGCGCTTGGACGTCCTCGACGTCGCCGACAAGCGCGCCGGCGACATGTCGGGAGGGGAGGCGCAGCGCGTCGCGGTGGCGAGGGCGCTCGTCACGGGACCGCGCGCGCTCTTCGCCGACGAACCCACCGGCTCGCTCGACTCGCTGAACGGCGAGATGGTGATGGACCTCCTCGTCTCCGCCGCACGGGACAACGGAACGACGGTCGTGCTCGTAACCCACGAGGCGCGCATCGCCGCCTACGCCGATCGCGAGATCGTGATCCGCGACGGGAAACTCGCGCCTGCAGCGGTTCTCGTATGAGGTCGCTCCGCCTCTTCGGCCTCGGCGTGAAGCTCTCGATCGCGGGCGGCCGGGCGGCGGTCGTCCGGCTGCTCCTGATGTCGATCGGGCTCGCGGTCGGCACGATGCTGCTCCTCGGCGCGCTCAGCGTTCCGCGCGCCCTCAGCGCCTACGACCTACGCGAAGGCGTGCGCTACGGGACTGTTGACCCGGGCGCGCACGGGGTTTCCAACGCCACGCTGCGCTGGTGGTTGGGGACGACGTTCGAAGGTCGCCAGGTCCTGCCCGTCGCCGTCGAGGGCGCCGGAACGGCGCCCATTCCGGCCGGAATCCCCCGTCTTCCTGTGGCCGGGGAAATCTTCGCCTCTCCGGCGCTCGCTTCCCTGCTCTCCAGTAGCGACGGAGAGCTGCTGCGACCGCGGGTCCCCGGACACATCGTCGGAACGATCGCGCCTGAGGGCCTGCTCGAGCCGGACGAACTCGTTGCGTACGTCGGTGCCTCGCCGGACCTGCACATCCCGCGGATCTGGGAGCCGGAGGCTGTCACATCCTTCGCCCCCGCAGACCGCGGCCAGGGTCCTCCCGTGGACCTAGGCGCGATCGTGCTGCTATGCGTGACGGTCGTGGCCGTGCTGCTCCCGATCGCGATGTTCGTCCTGACCGCTATCCGCTTGTCCGCCTCAACGAGGGAGGCGCGATTCGCCGCCGTCCGACTGGCGGGTGGCACGCAGGCGCAGGTCCGGGTGCTCGCCGCGGCGGAGACGGCGATCGCTGCAGTCCTGTGTGTCGTCCTCAGCGTCCCCTTGTTCCTGCTCGCCCGCCCGGCAGGCAACGCGATCCTGTCGGCGGTGGCAGGACACCCCTTCTTCCCAAGCGACTTCTCCCCTCCGGCGCCCGCCGTCATCGCTCTGCTGCTGGTCGTCCCGGTCTTCGCCGTCGGCGTCGCGGTGCTCTCGATGCGACGGGTCATCGTCTCGCCGCTCGGGATCGTCCGGCACGCCGCGCGGGTCCGCCGCGGCTGGTTTTGGCCAGCCGCGCTCGTAGTCGGGTTCCTCGGCCTCCTGCTGTCTTCGGTCGGCCGCGACGCGCTGCTCGAGCTCAGCAGCCCGATCCCAGGCGTCGTGATCGGCGCCGCGCTCTTGTTGATCCTCGTCGGTCTCGCCGGGACCGCGCAGTGGCTCGGGTGGCTCGGATCGCGCGTCATCGCGCGGTTGCGGCCGTGGCCTTCGGTGCTGATCGGTGCCCGGAGGCTTGAAGCTGAGCCGACGTCGGCCAACCGGGTGGTGATGAGCGTGGCCGTCCTGATGGCGCTAGCAGCGGTCGCCGAGGGGATCTTCCTGTCGGCGACCACCTACCACTCGATCCCGCCCGGCGTTGCCGCACTCGGTTCGGACGAGGTCGTCGCGCGGGCATATGGCAACGGCGACGAGAACGCCGAGGCCTGGCGTTCACTCGAGTCCCTGCCCGGCGTTCGGTCGCTGGAGGTCTCGAGCAGGCTGCCGGACGGCGGAACGTGCCGCCGTTCCTGCGTCGCGATCGTGCGAACCGATGGACACCCGGAAACCGTGGAGCGCATCCGCAATACGGTGGGCTGGAGCGGCGAGGTCCGGACGGCGGAAGAAGTGCGCAAGGACTCGTCCTCGGACGAGCCGGCCCGGATGGTGCAACTGCTGGAGCTCGGGATGCTCCTCGTGCTGCTCGTGACAGCCGCGAACCTACTCGTCTCCACGGTGGACGGGATGATGGAGCGGCGACGCCCTCTCGCGGTCTTGTCAGCGATCGGAGTCCCGACCCGTGTCATCCGCCGCTCGGTCCTCTTCCAGGTCGCCCTGCCGCTCGCAGCGGCCTTGGCCCTCGGGATGTCCACTGGATTGGTGGTGACCGGACTCGTCTTCAGGATCGCCAAGGAACCGCCGGTGTTTCCTGTCGCCCCGCTGCTCCTCACCGGGGCCGCGGCGGCGGCCACGATCCTGCTCGTGACGATGACGGCACTCCCGTGGGTCCGTATCGTCCGCCGCCCCGAGTTCCTGAGGAGCGAGTGAGCGGGGGACTCGGAGATCCGGCAGGAAGGGCCGAGGCTGGGTATCGCCCACGCCGATGCGGCCGCGGCACCGGCACTTCGGGTCGGGTTCGGTGGGCTGCGTCTCGCCGCTATCCCCCATGCGTCCGTCGACCCAGTAACCCGGCCGGGCACACCTCGCCCTCGCGGACGACCCGCGCCCGCTGATAGGGCGGCAGATTCTCGGCCCTAATGACCTCCGCCGAGATGCGTCTCCGGCACCAGAGACATGGCGTGACCGGACTAGGGATCGAGACCTCGGCAACGAACGCGGCCAGATCGACAGGCCTTTACGGGTCAACCAGGGTTCGTGCCGCGGGAGGCAGGGCGATCGCCAAGCGCCCAGCGATGCGGAGGACGACGTCGCGCTCGAGCGGTCCGGGCGCTGCGATCATCTCCGCGAGCTTCTTCGCCCATGTGACCCAGACGCCGTCCTGCACGAATGGCTTGGAGAACATCCTCCACTCCGCCTCGATGAAGCAGAGCGCCGCGTTGATGGGAACCTCGGGGTCGGACAGGGCGCGACCAACCGCCTCGATCTGCCAGCCGAGACCTTGCGCGAGATTGGTGCGGTCGCGGCCGCCCACATAGAGGCGGTAGTCGGTCCTGAACCACCCTCCGATGTCGCGTCGCTCAACAAGGCCCCTGTAGCTCTTTGCGTCGATCACCCAGACCCCCGACGCCGCGACCGCGAGGTGGTCGATGTTCCCTCGGGTGCCGGGCACCTTCCGGTCGTGAAGTAGAACCGCTCGGTCGCCGACCCCGCGTAGCAGGCGCTCGGCGAGGAGCTGCTCGCCAGCCGAGCCCGTGGCCCAGGCCCTGGTCGATTGGGGATCGTCCGAGAGGAACCTGACGATGCCCGCGAGGCCTCCCCAGCGCTCCTCGATCCGATGCTCGCGCCGGGCGTGTCTTTTCTCGTATTCGAGCCTCGCCGACGCGCCGGCTTCTCCGACTGCGAGGGGTGGCGGCTCGATCGGAGTGACGTCCGCGGACCGATCGGGCCCGTGCGGGCGGCATGCAAGACACGTCGTGGTATGCGCCTCTCGGTCCCACCATGCCTGCGCGCCAACGGGGAGCCCCACGCCGCATCTCGCGCAGCTTCCCGCGTACCGCAGTCGGATCAGCTTGGCTGCCATGGCCTAGCCATTGTCGTCCGGATGACACAGACCCTTGATCCTCGGCACGGAGGCGCGACCAGAGGGCCTGCGAGCGAAGAAACACGGTGTTTCACACCGTTGCGGTCTCGGTGGTGCTCCACACCGCTGGCGCGATCCCATCCGACCGGAGACAGCACCGGTCCCCACACCGTTAGCCAGGCGCGAGGGGGTGGGTTGCCCAAGGTGAGGCCATCAGCGTAGGGGCGGCACATCGCCTCCACGAGTGACTTCCCCAAGCCCGACTCGCTCGCCCGTACGACTCCTGACCAGCCGCCCGCCAAGCGCCCGCCGTGGCTCGCTCGGCTTCGTCACCGTCGCCGCATGCGGGGTGAATCGAAGATCTCTAGCGCCTGACCGGCCGGGTTGCCTGGCGGCCGGCGATGGGCCAGAATCGGGCCGACAACTTAGCGCCCCGAGGTGGCTGACCGGCGGGTGGCACTCCGCCGGGAGGCTGAAAAGGGAAGCCGGTGAGAGTCCGGCACGGTCGCGCCACTGTGACCGGGGAGCGACCCCGAGAGATGCCACTGGGACCTCGGTCCCGGGAAGGCTCGGGGGAGCGGTGATCCGGGAGTCAGGAGACCTGCCTCGAGGGTGAGGGAAGCCGTCCCTCGCTCGAAAGGCGGCGGGCCCGGGCGCAGCAGCCTCCGGCCGAGGGTCGGGGGCGCTTGTGTATCGCCTTCCGAGGGACGGCCGAGTGACCGCGCGTTCGGTCAGGAGGTGGAAGGCGATGATTCGAGCCACTCGGTTCCTTCGGGAGGCACTGCGCAAGGGAAGCTCTGCCCTGGTGCGGTCGAGCGGGCAGCGCAACCCATCGGAGGCTCCCGGCGAACGGCTAACGAGAGCCCTGTTCCCGTTGCTGATCGTGGCTGGCTTGGTGGCCGCTGCATGCGGGGCCGAGACGTCACGGCCGGCGGCCGGGACCACCACCCCCACGACAGGGGAAGCCACCTTCCCCGTCACGGTGAAGGCGGCGAACGGTGAGGTTCGGATCGAGCGACATCCCGAGCGGATCATCTCGCTCTCGCCCACGGCCACCGAGATGCTGTTCGCCATCGGGGCCGGGGACCAGGTGGTGGCCGTCGACGACGACTCGAACTACCCGCCCGAGGCCCCCATGACCGACCTGTCGGGGTACGAGCCCAACATCGAGGCCATCGCCGAGTTCGACCCCGACCTCGTCGTCATCTCCAACGACCCGGGGGACCTGGAGAAGTCTCTGAAGGCCCTGGACATCCCGGTGATCCTCCAGCCTGCGGCGGAGAGCCTGGACGACACGTACACGCAGATCGAGCAG
>Ga0315289_10010177_pt1 | contig 13477 bp, 13 predicted proteins | sample YL17G11_40_MG_FD_203452 | JGI IMG/M metagenome (GOLD analysis project Ga0315289, IMG submission 203452) | Sediment microbial communities from Yellowstone Lake, YNP, Wyoming, USA - YL17G11_40 | ecosystem: Environmental > Aquatic > Freshwater > Lake > Sediment | place: USA: Wyoming | collected...
TCTCCAGCAGATTGGCATTGAGCCGCGCCTCGCGGATGACGCGCTGGAACAACGATTCGTGCGTGCGGTGCGAGCACGCCGCGACGACGACGCGGTTGATACCGCGCTCTTCAATCGCGCGGCGGATACGCGCCTGACCTTCCGGCAAGCAGAGGTACGACGCGTCTTCCGTATGCGTCACGTTCGGCAATTTGCGCGCAAAGACCGTCAGTGCGTCGGTGCTGACCACCTGGGAAATGGCGTCGCCGCACGAGCAGACGAAAACGCCGAGGCGCGGCTCTTCGCCAGTGACATTGCGCTCGGGGAGAAATTCGCCGTTGTGCGCGATGAACGGATGCTCGCGGCTGCGCGGCGCGCGGTTGATTTTCGTCGAAAGCAGGCGCATCACTTCCGCCGCCGCGCCGCTCGCATCAATGATGCTTTCAGCGATTTCTTTGGGCGATTGAAACGCGCCGCAGACGTAGACGCCGGGCTTGCTCGTTTGGAGTGGCGCGAATTTGTCCGTCTCGCAAAAGCCGTAGGTATTGAGCGTGATGCCGAGTCCTTTGGCAAGGGCGGTGGCTTGCGCGGGCGGTTCCATTCCGACCGAGAGGACGGCCATATCAAAAGTATCCGCGTGCCGCGCGCCATCTGCCGTCACATATTCCGCGATGAGACTGTGTGTCTGCCGGTCTTCTTTCAAAGTCGAAACGCGGCAATGCGTAAAGTCAATGTGGTACTGATCGCGCGCCTGTTTGAGGTACGCGCTGTACTCTTTGTTGAACGCGCGCTCGTCCATCGAAAAGATGCGGCACTCGACGCCGGAGACGCGTTGCTTGGCGAGCATCGCCTCTTTGGTTGCATACATACAGCAAATCGAAGAACAGTATGGATGCACTTGATCACGCGAGCCGATGCACTGGAGCCACGCGATTTTCTTCGGCGCGGCGCCGTCGGATGGGCGCGTGATCATTCCTTCGGTGGGACCGGAACGGCTGGCGAGGCGTTCGTACTCCATGCTCGTGATGACGTTGGGGAAGCGTCCGTACCCAAATTCTTCACTCAAGCGCGGATCGTACAATTGATAACCGACCGCGAGGATGATCGCATCTACGTGAATCTGCGTATCGAGCGTTGTTTCTTTCAAGGTGATCGCGCGCGTGGGACAGATCTGTTCGCAGCGGCGGCAGTCGTCGCAATAGGGTCCATAGTCAATGACGTACGCGTTCGGGGTCGCGCGCGGCGCGATTTTGTACGCGGCGCGGCGGGTGGACAGTCCGGCTTCAAACCCGCGCGGCTTTTCGACTGGGCAGACTTCGGCGCAGCGACCGCAGTTGGTGCAGCGTTCGGGCAGGACATAGCGCGGAAATTTGCGGAGCGTCACCGTGTAGTCTCCGGCTTCACCGGACGCGTCGAGCACCTGGGTACCCGTCCACACCTCGATATTCGGGTGCATATTGAAATCCATAAACGCGGGCGAAATCGCCGGGCGCGTGCAGCCGTACCCGTGATCCGAAGTACCGCGGCAGAGGACGCAGTCGTGCGTCGGAAACATAAAGCCGAGTTGCGCGACGCGCCCGCCTAAACCGTGCGACGATTCGACGAGAACCGCGCGAATGCCGGCTTCGGCAAGGTCAATCGCGGCGCGCATGCCGGCGACGCCGCCGCCCAGCACCATCACGGTAGCCACATCGGTGGAACGACTGGGACGAGTAGGAGAATCGAAATTATTGATCACGATATGACCTCAACGAACGTGGATGGGCTTGCTTGTGCGCGTGGCACCCGCGCCCGCGCGGCGAGTCGGTGCGGTTTCCGCCAGCGATGCCAACTCGGATAACCGCGTTTGGGCAAGCGTTTGATTCAATTGGGCTTGGGCTTTGCCCCACACCTGACAAGCGGCGCAGGTGACGTATTGACGACAATCGGATGGATTGAGTGAACAGAGATTGAGCGTGAAGGGACCGTCAATCGCTTCGATAATTTGGAGGAGGGAAATTTCTTTGGGAGATGCCGCGAGCGTGATGCCGCCCGTCGCGCCGAGAGAAGTTCGCACCAAACCGGCGCGCGCGAGCAATGGCATGATCTTCGCCAAGAAAGCCGGGGGAATGTCTTGACGCTTGGCGATTTCGGAAACGATCATGCGCTCACTGGGTTGTTGCGCGGCGATGTCCATCATCGCGCGCACGCCGTAATCCGCGCGGCGGCTCAGCATAATGCTCCTCTCTCTCTGAGACAGAAAATCAGACTGTTTCGGTCTGATTATACCGATGAGGAGTCTGATTTGGGTGGTGGGCAAGTCAAAAATGGGTCAAAAATGGAGGGGCGACCGGCCGGTCGCCCCCACGAGATTATTTGATCAACCCCACCGCTCGTTTTGCTGAGGTGCACGTGTTCTGCATCAGCATCGCAATCGTCATCGGTCCAACGCCGCCGGGCACCGGTGTAATCGCGCCCGCGACTTCCTTCGCGTTTTCAAAGTCCACGTCGCCGACGAGACGCTGCCCGCTTTTCTTCGTCGCATCCGGGATCGCGTTGATGCCGACGTCAATCACCGTCGCGCCGGGCTTGAGCCAATCGGCTTTGACGAACTGCGCTTTGCCGATTGCCGCGACGACGATGTCGGCTTGGCGCACCACGTCCGGCAAATTTTGCGTGCGCGAGTGACAGATCGTCACCGTCGCGTTGCGATGGACGAGCAGGAACGCGGCGGGCAAGCCGACGATGTTCGAGCGACCAAGCACGACGGCGCGCGCGCCTTCGATCTTCATGCCGACGGAGTCAATCAGAACGATGCAGCCCGACGGCGTGCACGGCACGAACAGCGGCTCGCGATTTTTCATCGCGAGGCGTCCGACGTTGATCGGGTGAAAGCCGTCCACATCTTTTTCGAGCGGCACGGCGCTGAGGACAGTTTCCTGATCAATGTGCGCGGGCAGAGGCAACTGCACGAGAATGCCGTGCACTTTGGGATCCGCGCCGTACCCGCGAATCACCTTCAACAATTCATCCTGCGAAATGTTGGCGGGCAGGTGCGCGCCCACCGAGTACATTCCTAGTTCCTGCGTCATTTTTTGCTTCGAGCCAACGTACGCTTTGGATGCCGGATTTTCGCCGACCAGAACAGTTGCCAAACCCGGCACGACGTTGTACTTGGTTTTCAACAGCGCGGCTTCTTCTTTGACTTTTTGCTGCACTGATGCGGCGACGGCTTTTCCGTCAATGAGTTTCGCGGTCATGTTCCCTCCAACGACTGCCGACGACCGACCGCCGACTCTCCAACAGTCGGCGGTCTGCTGTCAGCGGTCAGGTTTATTGATTGAGCAGGTACTCGTACGCGCTCAGCGCGGCTTTGGCGCCTTCGCCGACCGCGACGAGAACTTGTTCGATAAACACGTCAGTCACATCACCGGCGGCGAAAATGCCGGGACGCGAGGTCGCACATTTGTTGTTGACGATGACGCGTCCGCTCGCGTCGGTGATACCGAGATCGGCGACGATCGTGGAGCCGGGCGTCAGTCCGACTTCGATGAACAAACCGTCCACCTTGATCGTCTCGTCGCCGACGACGATGCTTTCGACGCCGTCGGTCCCGTTCACTTGTTTCAGCGGCGCCTCGTAGATTTTTACTTTCGGATTCGCGCGCAGTTTCTTGCCGAACGCGGAATCAATCTCGCCCTTGTCGGGCAGGATAAGATGCACTTGCTTGGCGATGTTCGCCATTTCGGCGGCGGCATGCAACGCGCGCAGATTGCTGCCCACAATCGCCGGTTCGCGTTCGATGAAGAGTTGCGCGTGGCTGATGGCGGAGTAGGACAAGCCCTTGCCGATCAGTTGTTTTTCGCCGGGCACGTCGAGTCGTTTGGGCTCGGCGCCGGTCGCGACGATGACCGCACGCGCTTCGAACTTTTTGTTGTTCTGGGTCTGCACGGCGTACCCCTTGCCTGCGGGGCTGACTTTGGTAACGCGGTCAATCTCGCGCGCAAAGTTCAGGTATTCGAGTTGGCGTTTGAATTTTTCGATGACTTCGCCGCCGCGAATGACCTCGTGCCCCTCATATCCTTTCACTTCCAAGCCGTAGCCTGTTTTACCGCCGAGGTCTTTGCTGATCAAAAGGACGTTCAGGCGTTTGTTGAGCGCGTAGACCGCTGCCGTCAAGCCAGCCGGCCCGCCGCCGATGATAGTCAAGTCTAGCATGGTATTCTCTCCTTTTCCCTAGGAGAGCGCTGAAAAAGTCTGCTCTCAACCTTGGAGTGGCGGGACCATTGCTCAGATTGCTCGAGATTTTGGGGCGCTTCCCTGTTAATAACGAATTTGGTCTCGAAAGTGGGACGCCACCCCTAACGAGTTTTTCGGGAAGGGGGTTTTTCAGCACTCTCCTAGTCGGCTTTCGCGATAAAGCCCTCGCGCATCATCATCTGCGTCAAATCGCGCGAGCGTTTGATGATGGCGGAGGCGTTCTTGAATTCGTCTTCGGCTGAGATCTTGATGCGCGCAATGCCTTGCTCTTGCGCCTTCATCGCGACGGCGACGGCTTCCCGGGGGAAGACTTCCCACTCGTCCATCGTCGGCAGGATGTACTCGGGGTTCAAGCCCCTTTTCTCCGCCATCCCGGCGAGCGCTTCGGCGGCGGCGATACACATCTCATCGGTGATCGTTTTTGCGCGCACGTCGAGCGTACCGCGAAAGATGCCGGGGAATCCAAGCGAGTTGTTGACTTGATTGGAGAAATCGGAACGACCGGTGGCGACGACGACCGCCCCGGCTTCTTTCGCCTCCCAGGGCCAGATTTCGGGAATGGGGTTCGCGCAAGCAAACAAGATGCTGTCCTTTGCCATAGTGGCGACCCACTCCTTCTTGATTGTGTCGGGACCGGGCTGCGATAGCGCGATGCACACGTCCACGCCTTTCATCGCTTCGGGAATGCCGCCGGTGCGATGCGCTTTGTTCGTGATGTTGCACAGTTTCCACTTGTCCACGAACTCGGCTTTGCGCTGTTCGATGTCAGCGCGCCCTGGATGCAAAATGCCTTTGGTGTCCACAAAGTAGCACAGTGCCGGTTTCCCCCCGTACGCGAAAACCATGCGGCTGATCGCGACGTTCGCCGCGCCGGTGCCGACAAACGCGATTTGAACTTCGCCGATTTTCTTGCGGACGATTTTCAGCGCGTTGATCAAACCGGCGAGGGTCACCATCGCGGTGCCTTGCTGATCGTCGTGCCAGATGGGGATTTCGCACGTCGCGCGCAGGGTGTCGAGAATGCGGAAGCACTTGGGCTGCGAAAAGTCTTCCAGGTTGACGCCGCCAAACGCGGGCTGCAAGAGTTGGACGGTGCGGATGATTTCGTCCGGGTCTTTGGTGTCGAGCATCAACGCGATGCCGTCCACACCGCCGAGGTACTTGTAGAGGAGCGCTTTGCCTTCCATCACCGGCAGACCGGCTTTGGGACCGATGTCGCCTAGACCCAGGACGCGCGTGCCATCGCTGATGACCGCGACGGTGTTCCATTTGTTCGTGTGCTGGTACACCAATTCCGGATCGGCTTGGATCGCTTTGCACGGCGCGGCGACGCCGGGGGTGTACCAAATCGCGAAATCGTTGAAATCGCGAACCCGGCACTTCAAAACCGTTTCGACCTTGCCGCGATAGAACGGATGCAGACGCATCGCGTCTTCGGCTGGCTTTTTCGCTTTCGCCAGCAGTTCTTCTTTGGTCAGTTTTTCTGCCATTGCAATCACTCTCCTTTGGGTTGGATCAGTAATCAGTATTCAGTTATCACCGAACACTGATTGCTGATTACTGACTACTGACTACTGACTACACACTGAGGTACGCGTCAGCGTAAATGACTTTGTTCAGCAAGACCTGGATCGTCTTCCAAATCGCGACTTGCTCGGAGTCTTTCATGTCCACGTCGTCCAGCGTCACTTCTTCTCCGGCGGCGGTGCGGTCGTGGAGCGTCAACACCAATTTGTTGACCGGGGTGGATTCGTCGCGCTCCTCAACGATGCGGATAAAGTCTTTCTGTTTCTTGTCGAGCGGATCGGCGATCACGAGATCCAAGCCGACTGCCATCAGCATCACCATGTAAATACGATTGATGAGCGGACGGATTTCCGGCGGTACCTGGTTCGACACGTTCGACAAGCCCGCGTTCGTGAGCAGCGGCATGCCCGATTGTTTCAAGATGCGGACCGCTTCGACGCACTGCGGGACGTACTCTTGACACCCCTTGACCGTGAGCACGAGCGGGTCAATGATCAGATGATCGAGCGGCAAGCCGACTTCTTCGCAGCGCGGCACGAGTTTTTCGAGCGCGAGCGAGACGCGCGCTTCGGCGCTGACCGGGATGCCCTCCTTCGCCATCGTCAAGCCGACGAGTTTCGCGCCGTACTCGACGGCGACCAGGGGCACGGCTTCCAACCGTTCGGCTTCCGCCGAAGTCGAGTTGATGATCGCCTTGCCGCGCGGAATCTTTTTCAACCCGGCTTTAATCGCTTCCAGGTTCGTCGTGTCGAGCGAGATGGTGACGTTGGTGCCGACGGCTTCGTGGATCACGTCCACGAGCCAGTTCATCACTTCAGGTCCGGCTTTTTTCTGGGGGCCCACGTTCAGATCGAGTGCCTGCGCGCCGGCTTGTATTTGCCTGCGCGCGAGGTCAACGAAGAATGCGCCGTCCCGATTCGCAAGCGCCTCCTTCACTTTGGGTGCGATAATGTGGATGTTCTCGCCGATAATGAACATTTTTTCCCTCCTTTGGAGTGAAACGAGTTTTTTTCTGCCGTATTTTCACGCTTTGTTTTTTACGCATCAGTCTAGCCCAATCCGCACAACGTAGAAAGTAAAACGTAGTCGCTACGCGCCTTGGGGCAATTTGCCAAACCACTTGGCGAAGGTATGGTGCATCTTGTGCCCGAACCCTTGCGGTTGCAGGTACATAAACGGACAGACGCCATACACGACTGCGATATTTTTCTCGCGGCAAAACTGAATCGCTGATTCGGAGACTGCGCCTTTCCCCACGCCGCGATGCATCCAGACGCGCGGAATGCCGAGTTCCGCGACCTCGCGCACGACTTGGTCGGTCACGTTCGGCGGCACGACGAGCAGGACGCCATCCGGCTTCTTCGGCAACTCGCGCAGACTCCCGTAGCACTGAAGACCGGGCAGCGCGCGCGCGGGATTGACCGCGTACGTGTCATAGCCGCGCTTTTTGAATTCGTCGTACAGTCGGCGGCCCCAGCCCTTGACATCGCGCGTCACGCCGACGATGGCGATGCGTTTTTGTGCGAGGAAGTCGTTCGCAAGATCGCGCATTATGCCTCCAATCGTAAAGCGCAAAAAGTAAGACGTTAAACTTGACCGAGCCAAAACTCGAGCCCGGCGAAAGATCAGAGGATTACATTGTGCACTTTACTTTCTATTCGCGTTCACTTGCCCCCATAATCTGTCGAATACCTCTTCCAGCGCCGGCCCCAGCTTCGCCGGATCATCCGTCTTCTCCGGCTCATTCTGAAACACGGCAAACGGAACGCGGTGTCCTCTAATTTCAATTATACCGTCATTCTTGCCGCCCGACAATTTGTCCCAGTCGTTCACCATGTAGTACTTTTCCATCTTTTCGTCGGGTAACGAATGGAAGAGGATCGAATCTTCTTGCCCGGGCCTGGCGCGCCGCCGATTGCGCTTGAACGATTCCTCGTACGGCACGCTGACGTAGACGATCACCGCGCGCCTGAGAATTTCGTCGGACAAGTACGAGAACGCTTCGGCGAAACCATTCGCACTGCCGCGCGCAAATTCGATGAAGATCGAGTGCGCGCAGAGAAAATCGCGGTCTTGCGCTAGATATTTTTCGAACGCGAGATTGATTTTGCCGATGAGAAAATTCCAAGTGAATGGGTCTTTGAAAAAGAATTTCGAATCGCTAAATGCCCGCTCGCGGCCCAGACGTTCCCAAACCAGATCGTCCTCGAAGATTTGCCAGACCCAGACGAAATCGTCAATCTCGGCGAATGGCGCGATGTGGAGCCGGGCGCAGCGCGCGCTGTCCGGCAACTTCTTGAGATAGTCAATGATTTCGCTCTTGCCCGCTGCCGGGCGGCCGATGAGGATGATCACTGGGAAGGTGTTTGGCATGTTGGTCAATCAGTCAATCAGTCAACCGGTTACCGATTGCCTGATTACCAGGCGTAATCTCGATAAACACGCGCGCTATTTTCGCGCCGCTGAGTTTTCTCCGCAAATTGAGCAACGTGTACAGCAGACCGTACTTCTTGCCGAGCAATTTCTCGGCGGTCTTGACTTCTTTGCCCTGCAAAAAGTGCGCCCGCGCTTCAACCGCCGTGCCGAGTGGTTCACCGCGCGCATCACTGGGTCCGACTTGCACGCGCGGGTTGTTGCGGAGGCGTTTCACTTTGCCGGATGTCCCCAGCGTATACATCACTAGCCGGTTGCCATTCAGCGCAAACCACACCGGCGTCTTGACCCCGACACCGGACTTGCGAAACGTGACGAGGTTCATGTATTGGTGCCCGTGAAGGGCGGAAAAGTAATTGGGAGAATTGGTTGACATTTTGATTGACAAGTGAAAAAATTTAAGGGGTGTTTTATTTTTCTTCTTGCCCCTCCAACACCTTCTCCACACTCGGAAACTGCGTCATATCTGTGTGCGGCAAAAACAGCGCCGCCATAAATTGATCGTTGAACGCATTGTCCGCCGCAAGTTCCAGATACGTCATCTTCTTCGCAATCGCGGCAACCTCGTCGCGCGCATCGCGGCGGAGGAGCGCCATATACGCGCCGCGCGCGGCGGTGTTCCCCAAGAAATGGAAACGCTCCCACGGCAAATCCGGCAGCAAGCCAATCTCGATTGCTTTTTCGATGTTAAGGTACTGACCAAACGAGCCGCCGATCAACATTTGCTCGACATCTTTCAGCGTCATCCCAACACTGCGCGCGAGTGTCACATAGCCCGCGTAAATCGCGGCTTTGGCGCGCAGTAAATTGTCAACGTCCGGTTTCGTGATGACGATGTCCTCGCCCGTGTCACTTTCATTCGCCCACGCGATCACGTACTCCGCGCCGTGCTCGCCGGTTCGCACCCGCGGTGTCGGCACCGTGAGATTGATGTTGCCAGCTTTGTCGGTTACGCCGGTGATGAACATTTCCGCGATCAAACTGATCAAGCCGGAGCCGCACAGCCCCCGCGGTTTGCCGCCGCCGATCACGCGGTACGTCGGCTCGTACGTCTTCTGGTTGATGTACACTTCTTCGATGGCGCCGGTGGTCGCGCGCATCCCGTGATACACGCCTGCGCCTTCAAACGCCGGACCCGCGCTGCACGCGCAACTCACCAGCCACTCGCGCGTGCCGAACACCATCTCGCCGTTCGTGCCGATGTCGAGGAAGAGCGTCACCCTGTCGGCGTCGTGCGTGCCCGATGACAACACACCCGCCGTGATGTCTGCGCCCATGAAACTCGCGACGCCGGGCAAGCAGTCCACCGGCGCCTGCGGATGAATGTTCAAGTTCAATTCATGTGCGCCGACGGTCGGCGGATGATTGATCGTCGTGATGTACGGCGTCAGGCGAATTTGTTCCGGCGGCAATCCCAGCAGAATGTGCATCATCGTGCTGTTGCCGACGATCGTCATCTTGCAAATTTCGTGCGACTTGATTCCTACGGAACCTGCGGTCTTGCGGCGCAGCGTCACGCGCTCAACCAGTTTGTTGATCGTGTTCACGACGAGCGATTGCAGTTCGACCAAGCCGTTGCCTTTCGACGCGAAGACGATGCGCGAGATCACATCCTCGCCGCGCTTGATCTGCCCGTTGTAATCGGCGGCGGTCTCGACGACTTCGCCCGTAAACAAATCAACGAGGTACACCGTGACGGTCGTCGTGCCGATATCCACCGCTGCGCCGTAGAGCGATAAGGTCTGATCACCGGGCAAAACGTCTACGATGCGCGGGCGACCGCTGCCGCGATCAATCACGACAGTGACCCGCCATTCCGCATCGCGCACGGTGCGCGCGAGCGTTCGCAAAACAGACAGCGGCGCGTAAACATCGCGTAAATCATAACTCCGCGCGAGTTCGCGTTCGAGGCGCGCGAGATCGTCCGTGTTGTCCGCGAGACTGGGCGGCTCGATTTCGACGAAATATTTGGCGATGGTTTGATGAACGCGCCAATCGTATTCAAAGGGGATGCTGACTTTGGCGGCGGTCTTTTCCGTCGTGAGGTGCCGCGTGATCTCTTCTTGCGGCGGAACGAAAATTTCGAGATCACTTTCGACGACGGTTTGACACGCGAGCGCGTAGCCCGCGTCCAAATCCGCCGCGCTCAAACGCATCGTCGAGCGGCGCCGCGCGCTGCCGCTTTGGACGACAACCGCGCAGCGACCGCAGCGACCTTGTCCGCCGCAGGGAACGTTGATGTCAATCCCAGCGGCGGTTGCCGCGTCTGCAATCAGCGCGCCGTGTGGAATTTCGACTGTTATGTCGGCTGGCTTGAAATGGACTTGCTGGGTAGCGATGGAAACACCTCAGTATTCAGTATTCAGTGAACAGTATTCAGCGGTCTGGCTTTATTGACCATTGAATACTGAATACTGGACACTGGTTACTAGAATTCAAACGACGCGTCAATCGCGCTCATCACACTGTGCGTCGCTTCGTCTTCGCGCTGCGCTCACGCGACACGACGCGCGCCGAAACGATCAACGATCAAACGCATCGCCGCGCGCACGTCCACTCTGCTGTGGTTTCAATACCCTCTAATTCTGGGCAGTAGCCAAAGTAGGGCAAGGATACACAAGATGATGTACGTGACTACTCCAACCGCGACACCATCGCCCGAAACTGCGGGCAGCCCCTTTTTCTCGCGACCAGCAACGAAAATCTCGAAGAGCGTGTATCCTATCCCAAAACTCAGCGGAAGGACCAACAGCCACATATAGTCCCATGGTGAACTTCCTCTGCCATAGGCCCCAGACACGAACAATGCCAGCATCAACAGCAAGGTAAGTATTCCTGCCAACTGTGAACCTAACCAGGCAGATAAACAGCCAAGAAGTACACCACTGAGAACAGGGTTGTGTTGTACCCGACCAACACAACCTTTCTGGTCGCCCAAAGCGGACGGGGGTGTCTCGTTTTCTGGTGAACGCATAGACTCCCTTTCTCTGTCAGACAAGCCAAGAGAGAAGCGGTAACGCCAAGTCTCGCCGCGTCTTTCCAGGCATCGCGCCACCCACATCTCCCGAGTTCTATGGCTTCAACTTCAGATACGCCGGCAAATCTACCGCCTCGCGCGGACCAACATCGATCTGCCAACCGGGCAACGCTTCCTCGACTTCGCCGAGCAGAACGGAGACCGCGCCCGGCAGGACGACGCGCTTGCGACTAATCTTGGATTCGAGGTTCGTCGTCTTGACCGCTTTGGCGATGCGGTCCGCGTCGAACTTGCCAGCCGCCCACGCGGTCAACACGCTCATCCCTTCCGCGTCGGCGACGAGCAACCACGCAGGCAAGCCCGCGCCTTCCACCTCGTTCGACACCGAGAAGTACGTGATCGAAAAGTTGGTGGTCACGAGAATCGCGGATTCGGGCTTGGGCGCGTTGATCTCGTACAGCCCCGGCTGCACCTGGATCGGTTTCTGCGGATCGGTGTAAATGTTCTGGCGCAAAACGAGGAGCGCGTAGGCAGACGCCGGGGTAAAATGATCGAGGACGACAAAGCCGGCGTACTTACCGATTTGTTGCGCCGCGAGCACTGACTCCACGTCCGGCGACGACGCGCCTTCGCCGGGGAAAGTGATAACCGGATAGCCGAGCAGGCGGAAATTCTTCTTGACCGCGAGGCGGCGAATCTGGGTCGCGAGCGTCAGCGTCCCGAGGAAATCGCGCGCGCCCGGATCGAGCACGATGTCGTGCACGCCAGCGGCTTTGACCTGATCGGCGAGATTCGCGGTCGCTTCGAGACCATCGGCTTTGACCGCGAGCGGCGCCTTGAATTTCTTGGCGACAGGTGCCAGCGCTTGCCAGTTCGACGCGTCGGCGCAGTAAAACATCGGCACCGCGCCTTTCGCTTTCGCCATCGCGGCTTCGAACGCGGCAGGGTCTTTCGCGATCAAGATAAGCGGAAAATCGCTTGCGCCGCGCACCGCTTCGACTGCCGCCGCGAATTTGCCCGCGTCGCCGGACGCGTTCTCAATCGCGACGCCGTTGAGATGCAGTTTGATGCCAACGTAATCTACGCTGAACGCGTTGAGGTCTTTCACTTTCGCAGCGAGGTCGGCATCCGTGTCTTTGACGCGCACGAAAATTGGCACGGGGTTGTAGAACGTTTTCTCGTGGCGGAACAAGACGATTTCGTTACCGGCGACCGTTTTGCGTCCATCGGTCGAAAGCGTGATCAGGCGAATCGGCGGCTGCGACGCGGCTTCGAGTTGCTGCTTGGATGCTTCGCTGACGTACGGGCATGCCTTGAGTTCCGCCTGCTTCGCCGCGAGTTTCATCGCGAAGGCGAGGCAGGTTGGAAAACCACATTCCTTGCAGTTCGTTCGCGGGAGCAGTTTGTATATCTGCAATCCGGTCAGTGCCATTGTTTCCTCCTAAACGCCTTTCTTTTCCAATTTCATCAATTCGGCTTCGAGCAGTTGCGCGTGCACACCTTCTTCTTGCATAAAGCGCTCGAAGATTTTTTGAGTTGGGGATTGTCAGCGAGGTCGCGCGCCATCTCGTACTTTTTCTGCGCGCCGTGTTCATCCATGATCATCATTTTGAAGAAAGTTTCCCAACTGGTTTTCGCGTCCATTATTCCTCCTGGGTCAGTAATCAGCATTCAGTTTTCAGTATCAGTTGAAGAACTGAACACTGAACACTGAATACTGTCATACTGCTTTCACCTCTTTCACCTTTGGAAAGAGATCGCGCACCGTGCTTTCGATGACGCGGTGCAGCGTCCAGGGCATCAAGGGACACCCTTCGCACGCGCCGCCGAGGTGCACGACGACGGTTTCGCCGTCGTATGAGACGAGTTCCACTTTGCCGTTGTGGTAAATCTCGGCATAGTGGCTGATCGTCTGGATCGTTTCTTGCATTCGTTCGTATTCGTTCGGTGTTGCCATCGAGTTCCTTCTCAATCACAAATGCCAAATGACAAAGAGAGGATGTTTTGCCATTTGTCATTCTCCTCATTTGCTCATCAGTTTCGCGATCATCTCTTTCACGCGCTTGACTGCTTCCGGATGACGCATGACGAGAACATTTGCACCGGTCTCGACGAGCGCGGCGGCAGTGAGCGTTTCCCAATGAATCGCGCGCTCTTTCCAATCGCCCCACATTGCCGGCACATCGGTGCCAACTTTGGATTCTTTCACGCGCCACGCTTCTTCGCCGGGCGTGACAAGCATCGGCTGCTGCGTCATTCCATCGCCTTGCAGCGCGGCGAGGCGCAGACGTTCCATCACCGAGTAGCCGTACTCGATGCCGT
>Ga0315289_10010179_pt1 | contig 13476 bp, 7 predicted proteins | sample YL17G11_40_MG_FD_203452 | JGI IMG/M metagenome (GOLD analysis project Ga0315289, IMG submission 203452) | Sediment microbial communities from Yellowstone Lake, YNP, Wyoming, USA - YL17G11_40 | ecosystem: Environmental > Aquatic > Freshwater > Lake > Sediment | place: USA: Wyoming | collected...
CTCTTCATCGGGGCCTGTATTCTGACATGATAGACGCGAAAACGGCCACCAACACGCACGACGTCACAATCCCCTCTTCATCGGGGCCTGTATTCTGACTTCCGCCTCACCACGCGCCCTGATCGCCTCAGCGTGTCACAATCCCCTCTTCATCGGGGCCTGTATTCTGACCAACGAAGCCTACTGGCGCGCGACGCAACGCGCCAAGTCACAATCCCCTCTTCATCGGGGCCTGTATTCTGACAACCTGACGCGGGCGCAATGGGAGGACTTGAGCAAGTCACAATCCCCTCTTCATCGGGGCCTGTATTCTGACACCATGAGTGGGCGAACATACGGTTTCCACTTCGATTAGTCACAATCCCCTCTTCATCGGGGCCTGTATTCTGACTCGGCCACGTGCACCGCATCGAGTGGGTGAGCCGGGGTCACAATCCCCTCTTCATCGGGGCCTGTATTCTGACTTCGTGCGGTGCATAGTATTGCCCGTCCTCAGCCCGGTCACAATCCCCTCTTCATCGGGGCCTGTATTCTGACCCCCCGCGCCCACTTCGCCGCATCCGCGTTCACCAGGTCACAATCCCCTCTTCATCGGGGCCTGTATTCTGACTCGACGCCCAAGGCGGCCTCTTCCCCGAACTGCGAAGTCACAATCCCCTCTTCATCGGGGCCTGTATTCTGACATGCTCCAGCTTGGGGCGAACCTGTATGGAGGGCAACGTCACAATCCCCTCTTCATCGGGGCCTGTATTCTGACCAGCCCTTTTCGACAAGGTAGGTAACAAGCATGTCGTCACAATCCCCTCTTCATCGGGGCCCGTATTCTGACTGGCCGGGGCCGGTCGAGATCGGAACGGGCCTCGTGATGTCACAATCCCCTCTTCATCGGGGCCTGTATTCTGACAACCGCCCGTGTCCTGTCCATCGTTCCTGTCAGCAGCAGTCACAATCCCCTCTTCATCGGGGCCTGTATTCTGACACCCGAGCCTCAGTTGTCTGACCAACTGGTCCCAGAGTCACAATCCCCTCTTCATCGGGGCCTGTATTCTGACAAGGAGAATGCGCTCCTCCCGTTGGCTCTGCCAAGTCACAATCCCCTCTTCATCGGGGCCTGTATTCTGACCTGCGGGGCCATCACACGAAGGAGAGGTGAATATGAAGGTCACAATCCCCTCTTCATCGGGGCCTGTATTCTGACGCGTAACCGGTCCTGTAGGTGGGCTCGAACATGACTGGTCACAATCCCCTCTTCATCGGGGCCTGTATTCTGACCCGAGCCGACGCCGACCCCGGAGAGCTAGAGCCCTCCAACGTCACAATCCCCTCTTCATCGGGGCCTGTATTCTGACACGGCCTGGACGGGAACAGGGAGATGGTCGGGGAGGGGTCACAATCCCCTCTTCATCGGGGCCTGTATTCTGACAGTGACTGCAAACCCTGCCCAGTGCGATCCTACCGATGTCACAATCCCCTCTTCATCGGGGCCTGTATTCTGACGGTCTGACTGGCCAGACATTGCATGTCTTCCAGACCAGTCACAATCCCCTCTTCATCGGGGCCTGTATTCTGACCAGTGTCCTGGGTCACCTTGATCACGCGGCCATGCTGGTCACAATCCCCTCTTCATCGGGGCCTGTATTCTGACGTCCCTGCCAGGGGCCGGTTGTCCGGGAACAACGAAAGTCACAATCCCCTCTTCATCGGGGCCTGTATTCTGACCCCAACCTCGGACACCTAGCGCCACGCCAACGTCTGTGTCACAATCCCCTCTTCATCGGGGCCTGTATTCTGACGATGGCCAAGCGAGGGGACTTACCAAGTCAGCGTCGGGTCACAATCCCCTCTTCATCGGGGCCTGTATTCTGACTAATGTACACCGGATTGTGCCACAGAGCTTTGAGTAGTCACAATCCCCTCTTCATCGGGGCCTGTATTCTGACTTCAATCATCTACTCGGACACCACGGCCGTCGAGGCGTCACAATCCCCTCTTCATCGGGGCCTGTATTCTGACTCCATTGGAACACGGACTTACAAGTCACCCCAACCGAGTCACAATCCCCTCTTCATCGGGGCCTGTATTCTGACCGGAGCAGTCCGCGATGTTGCCGTGCTCGACGCCAAGTCACAATCCCCTCTTCATCGGGGCCTGTATTCTGACCTGGCGGCAACCAGGGAGTCACAGCCACGCCGTCGGTCACAATCCCCTCTTCATCGGGGCCTGTATTCTGACTCTGCTGGTGGGGGAGCCGTTCCTGCGGCACATCTGGCGTCACAATCCCCTCTTCATCGGGGCCTGTATTCTGACTAGTACATTGGTCAGCAGCACCGGACGTAAGTTATGTGTCACAATCCCCTCTTCATCGGGGCCTGTATTCTGACGCACGGCACGACTGTCACTGTCTCCAGCGGCATCTAGTCACAATCCCCTCTTCATCGGGGCCTGTATTCTGACATGTCGCCAGTCTCCGCCTCACTGCTCTCGGAAGCGGAGGTCACAATCCCCTCTTCATCGGGGCCTGTATTCTGACAAAAGTTTGGTCAATTGGTCTTGCGATCGTGCTTTTAGTCACAATCCCCTCTTCATCGGGGCCTGTATTCTGACCCCGCAAACACTAAAAAGGAGGTGTTGAGATGGCTATGTCACAATCCCCTCTTCATCGGGGCCTGTATTCTGACTTATGGACTGGCGAGGACAGCGTAGGTAATGACTAGTCACAATCCCCTCTTCATCGGGGCCTGTATTCTGACACAGAGGATTAGGCCTGCTGATTACCGTACTCGTAAGTCACAATCCCCTCTTCATCGGGGCCTGTATTCTGACGCGACTCCCGCCTCGCGGGGCGGGGGAGCCTAGGAGGTCACAATCCCCTCTTCATCGGGGCCTGTATTCTGACTGGGGAGTCGCCGTCGGGTGGGCGGTGCGGTTGTGCGTCACAATCCCCTCTTCATCGGGGCCTGTATTCTGACTGTCCGAGTACCTGGTCCGGTGCGCCGAAAGGGGGTTGGTCACAATCCCCTCTTCATCGGGGCCTGTATTCTGACACAATGGCGGCAAGACTGCGGCCGAGGATGACAGCGTCACAATCCCCTCTTCATCGGGGCCTGTATTCTGACTCGGGCACTGGTTGCCGGTGATGGAGCACGGCCAGGCGTCACAATCCCCTCTTCATCGGGGCCTGTATTCTGACCTATTCATTGTCGGGCTGGCTCGATGGGGACTAGTTAGTCACAATCCCCTCTTCATCGGGGCCTGTATTCTGACCCAACGGCTCCGCGCAGAGACAGGAGGTGAGAGTGGAAGTCACAATCCCCTCTTCATCGGGGCCTGTATTCTGACTCGAGTGTCGTATTCGGTCTGAAGACCGGGACCTACGTCACAATCCCCTCTTCATCGGGGCCTGTATTCTGACCCGTCACCGGCGAATCAGCTACCATCGGCACCGTCGGGTCACAATCCCCTCTTCATCGGGGCCTGTATTCTGACATTAGCGGCACCGCCACGATCGTCACGGCTACCATCACGTCACAATCCCCTCTTCATCGGGGCCTGTATTCTGACCCAATGGAGAGAGAGCTGGAAGTGGGTATGCCCTGGGTCACAATCCCCTCTTCATCGGGGCCTGTATTCTGACTTGGCGATCCTTGCAAAGCGATACCCTGCCGCATCCAAGTCACAATCCCCTCTTCATCGGGGCCTGTATTCTGACCGAAGGGCCTATCCGGCCCTGCCGAAAGGCCAAAAAGTCACAATCCCCTCTTCATCGGGGCCTGTATTCTGACCGATTGAAGACGAGGCCGCGGACGCAGAGAATATGGGTCACAATCCCCTCTTCATCGGGGCCTGTATTCTGACACACTTACTACGCACAGTTCAGCGTAAGAAATATGTGTCACAATCCCCTCTTCATCGGGGCCTGTATTCTGACTGCAGGCCGCGGCCGCGCAGTACATACGAGCGGCCGAGTCACAATCCCCTCTTCATCGGGGCCTGTATTCTGACTTGGTTTCGACTATACTGCACAACTATATGGAAGGGTCACAATCCCCTCTTCATCGGGGCCTGTATTCTGACCGTGCCCACTTCTGCTGTGCAACCCCCGACGCCTAGTCACAATCCCCTCTTCATCGGGGCCTGTATTCTGACTGACGACGCCGCCATGTTATCGTCTCAGGACGGTAGTCACAATCCCCTCTTCATCGGGGCCTGTATTCTGACGGAGTCCCCCCGGTCTCCAGCGCGAAGACAGCCCAAGTCACAATCCCCTCTTCATCGGGGCCTGTATTCTGACTAGCTCATTAACAAAGGAGGGAAAAAGCATGAGAGTCACAATCCCCTCTTCATCGGGGCCTGTATTCTGACTAGCTCATTAACAAAGGAGGGAAAAAGCATGAGAGTCACAATCCCCTCTTCATCGGGGCCTGTATTCTGACTAGCCCAGCGCCCGCGCAGCCTGGCAAAGTTCGTCGGTCACAATCCCCTCTTCATCGGGGCCTGTATTCTGACTCTTCAATAGCATTCAGGGGGAGGGCTACTGGACGGGGTCACAATCCCCTCTTCATCGGGGCCTGTATTCTGACTGCAGACGCGATTAGGGCACTAATGTATCTAGCCAAGTCACAATCCCCTCTTCATCGGGGCCTGTATTCTGACCGCCGACATCCTGGCAGCCGCCAAGGAGGCTGGATGGCGTCACAATCCCCTCTTCATCGGGGCCTGTATTCTGACCGGAGGTGTGGAGATGGTTACGATCGGACCTAAGAGAGTCACAATCCCCTCTTCATCGGGGCCTGTATTCTGACTTGTATCGGTTGTGCCTGTCCAGGCGCAGGGTGAGAGTCACAATCCCCTCTTCATCGGGGCCTGTATTCTGACACAGATCGCGGGGCTCATTGGCGCATACCCCAAAGAGTCACAATCCCCTCTTCATCGGGGCCTGTATTCTGACCACGTTCGGCCCGATAATTGGCTTGCCTTTTCTGATGTCACAATCCCCTCTTCATCGGGGCCTGTATTCTGACCGCAGTCGAGGCCGACCCAATCTTTCGTATCCAGGCAGTCACAATCCCCTCTTCATCGGGGCCTGTATTCTGACTAAGTGGCGGCAAAGACGACTGGGTTCGTGTAAATGAGTCACAATCCCCTCTTCATCGGGGCCTGTATTCTGACTCATTGCAGGGCTACTGCTGGCCCTGCTCGCGCCGGTGTCACAATCCCCTCTTCATCGGGGCCTGTATTCTGACCGCCCTATACTGCCTCCGTTCCCAACGTGTCGACCTGGTCACAATCCCCTCTTCATCGGGGCCTGTATTCTGACCGCGCACAGCCTACCTGAAAGAAGTCATCAGGAACAAGTCACAATCCCCTCTTCATCGGGGCCTGTATTCTGACTAGCTCTAAAGGGAGCGATGCGGTGGTGGATGGTGCTGGTCACAATCCCCTCTTCATCGGGGCCTGTATTCTGACCCTGAAAGCGTGGGAGCGGGGTAAAGAGTGGCATCGGGTCACAATCCCCTCTTCATCGGGGCCTGTATTCTGACTGGTGGGTAGTGGGACTACTTCTAGTAGCCCTGGGGTGTCACAATCCCCTCTTCATCGGGGCCTGTATTCTGACCGTGGCAGGACTGGGCCTGCTAGTGGCAGTAGGGGCTGGTCACAATCCCCTCTTCATCGGGGCCTGTATTCTGACAGAGGCTGGCGCGCAAGCGGACGCGATCCGAGCGCGGTCACAATCCCCTCTTCATCGGGGCCTGTATTCTGACTGCTTACCAAGAACACCTACAAGACGAACTGCCTGGTCACAATCCCCTCTTCATCGGGGCCTGTATTCTGACTTATCAAGGCAGCCATTATGCTACTAGGTGAAAAGAGTCACAATCCCCTCTTCATCGGGGCCTGTATTCTGACTTTTCCAGCCATTTCATGGTCGTAACTATATCTACGGGTCACAATCCCCTCTTCATCGGGGCCTGTATTCTGACCATTTTCTAGTTTCTTCTCCTCTACATCCCTAATAGAAGTCACAATCCCCTCTTCATCGGGGCCTGTATTCTGACTCGGCGTCGACTCCTGCGCCATTGCGACTGGCGCGAGTCACAATCCCCTCTTCATCGGGGCCTGTATTCTGACTATTCTATACTTTTAGGAGGCAAAGCGTGGAAAGATGTCACAATCCCCTCTTCATCGGGGCCTGTATTCTGACCTTCTCCTCTACATCCCTAATAGAAGGGATAGATTAGTCACAATCCCCTCTTCATCGGGGCCTGTATTCTGACTTGTGGACCAGTGGGACTTGACCTTTGAACAGGTCAAGTCACAATCCCCTCTTCATCGGGGCCTGTATTCTGACGCAGACATCCGATACCGGTTGCTGCGGGCGACGTCTGAGTCACAATCCCCTCTTCATCGGGGCCTGTATTCTGACGCTGTTGCGACCACGAGAGGAACCTGTCCCTCTCCAAGTCACAATCCCCTCTTCATCGGGGCCTGTATTCTGACTCGCTCTGACCGTGATCAGGCCAACGGCCGGTTCCTAGTCACAATCCCCTCTTCATCGGGGCCTGTATTCTGACCTCTCTCGCTGGTACCCCCCAGCGGGGGAGGATGTGAGTCACAATCCCCTCTTCATCGGGGCCTGTATTCTGACGAGAGCCGCATAGGCAAGTATTCCCCACACACACTAAAGTCACAATCCCCTCTTCATCGGGGCCTGTATTCTGACTGCGGCTTCGGTGCCTCAACCTGCTGATCTTCATCGGTCACAATCCCCTCTTCATCGGGGCCTGTATTCTGACGCGGCCGGCCAGCAGGTCGGCGCGATTGGAAACTAGTCACAATCCCCTCTTCATCGGGGCCTGTATTCTGACCTCGGCCCGCACCCGCCCCACCTGGTCGCCTAATAGGTCACAATCCCCTCTTCATCGGGGCCTGTATTCTGACTGCCCTTTGGTCCCCGTTTCAGATGCCCCACTCACCTCCTTCTTTGCGCCATTGAAACGTGCGGCTGCCCCACTTCTCTCTCCAAGTCGGGCGTAGATCGCTCGCTTCACCCCACCTGCTTCGCCCATGCGCCTGCCTCCCACGTATCCTCAAAAAGCGTACCTGCACCCTCTCCCTTGATCTCATACAGAACCGGGTGTACAATACCCCCGGGGCCTTCAGCCCAGGCCCACCACAATCATACCATAATCTGCCGAGGAGTCAATAGTCCAATGGCCACGCTCCGCCAATTGCTCGCCGCCACGTCCCGCCAACTGCTGGTCGTCCTGGCTCGCCAGCGCCGCGTCCCCTTCCCCCGCGACGCGGCCAAGGCCACGCTGGTGGACCTGCTGGCCCACGCGCTGGCCGACCCGGAGAGCCTGCACGCCACGCTGGGGACCCTGTCCCAGGCCGAGCGGGCCGTCCTCGACGACCTGGCCATCGCCGGTGGCCGCCTGCCCCGCTACCACGTCGCCCGCCGCCACGGCGACCTCCGCCCCTACCGCCCCTGGCAGCCCACCGCCCCCTCTCAGCCCTGGCAGAAGCCCATCTCGCCAACCGAACGGCTGTACTTTCTGGGCCTCATGTTCTGGGATCGCCCCACGGGCGACCTGGTCATCCCCGACGACGTCCTCCCCCTCCTGCCCCCGCCGGCCCATCCGCCGCCCCCGGCGCCGGCCAGCGCGCCCCTCGAACCGGCCCTGGCAGCCGCCCACGACCTGGCCCTGTTGCTGGCCCTGCTGGAGGTAGACGATGTGCGTCCCCGCCACGGTCGCTGGCTCACCCCCCGCCTGCTCAGCGCCTGGGGGGAGCGCGCCGCCATTCCTCCCGCCCATCCCCACGCCCAGGGGGAACAGCGCACCGGCCGCCGCCGCTTTCTCCATTACCTGGCCGAGGCGGCGGGCCTGGTGGCCCTGGCCGGCCTGTGCCTCAAGCCCACCCCCGCCGCCTGGCACTGGCTGGAGGCGGACGCACCCAGCCGCCTGAACGGCCTGTGGCAGGCCATGGCCTCTCCCACAACCGCCCGCTGGCGCGCCTACCGCCTTCCTGGCCACGCCCACCTGCACCATCCAGCCGTGCTGGTCGAGGCGACGCTGCGCGCGCTGCCCGGCCACGATCCGCGCGACCCGACCGCCTTCGCCGCTGCGCTCCTGGCCCGCGACCCCGCGCCGTACACCGATCTCCAGAGCCGCCCGCTCAACGCCGAGGAGTTGCTGGCCGAGGCGGTCGTGGACTTGCTCAGCGGGCCGCTGGTCTGGCTGGGAGCGCTGGCCCCGGACGAAGCGGGGCGGCTGTCTCTCACTGCGTGGGGTGCGGCCTGGCTGGGCATGTGTGAGCCGCCCGCCGTGCCGCCCCCTCCCCCTTTCGCACTTGGCCCGGGCCTGACCTTCACCCCGCCCGGTGGCTACCCTGACCCGCTGGCGCTGGCGACACTCGAGACGTGCGCCGAACGGGCGCCGGACGAGCGTTACCAGGTTACTCCCGGCTCGTTCGTGGGCGCACTGCACCGTGGCCACGCGCTGCCCGACCTGGCGGGCCGCCTGGAGCGGCTGGCCGACCGTCCCCTGACCGGGCAAGAGCGGGCCACGCTGGCAGGATGGGCGCAGTCCGCCAACCGGACCGTGATCCGTCGCCTGGCGGTGCTGGAGACGTCCGATCCAGACGTCATCGTGCGCCTGACGCAGGCTCGCCGCGGCCGCCGCCTGGTCCTGCGCACGCTCTCGCGGCGCGCGGTCGTCGTGGACGAGGGGCAATTGCCGCTGCTCGTGCGTCGCCTGGCCGAACAGGAGGGCGTTCCCCCCCACGTGGAGGTCTCTCCCGCTGGCCCGCCATCCGACCCGGCGCTGGGGCGGGGTGGAGCGGCCCACCTGTGGCTGGCCGCCCGCCTCTACCAGTGCCTGGGGCAGTTCATCCGGCTGCCGACCCATGCGCCTCAGGCGCTGCTGGAGCACCTGGCCGCATTGGCGGAGCCGGGCGACCTGGTGGCGGCCGAGGCCGCCGTAGAGCAGGCGCTGGCAGCGCTGCGAGACGCGCTGGCGGGCCGGGCGGCCTTCCCGGCCTGGGTCGAGCCCGGCCTGGACGTGGAGGAGACGCTGCCGCTGATTCAGCAGGCACTCGAGGAGGGGTTCGCGCTGGAGATGGACTATTACACGGCCGGGCGAGAAGAGCTGACCCACCGCGTGGTCGAGCCGCTGCGCCTGGAGGAGCGGGGGGGAGTGGCCTACCTGGTCGCCTTCTGCCACCGCGCGCAGGCCGAGCGGGTGTTCCGGGTGGACCGGATACGGGGAGTTGTCAGAGTGGTGCGGGATGATGAAATGTGAAGCGTGAAACGTGAAACGTGATGCGTAAGGTCAGGATGACGTTTCACTGAGCATGGCGGTCAGCCAGCGCCAGGCATCCACGTAGAATTTGGGTGTGCGCACGAGCGAGTTCTCGAAATAGTCCAGCATGCTCGAGTACCGGTCGAGTACGGCGCACAGGATGATCACCAGGAACATGACATTCAAGACAGCGGTGAGGCACAGGGAAACGATCAGGCCGGTCTCCCTGATGTCGGTCTGGCTCCAGCGGAACTCTCTGAACAGGCGTGCGTAATGGAACCCGGTCGCCACGCCGATCAGGACGTTCATGGCGCCACGGAACTGGGGGATGACGAGCGGCTTGATGACGAGCAAGGGGAGCACAAACACAGGCAGGTAGTAGGGCGCCAGGTACCCCAGGCAGTTGAGATGGGAGACGGTGACTTTGGAGCCTTCCTCGTCTGGCTCGGGTATCGGATTCACGATCAGGCGGCGAATGGTGCTCAAGGACACGAACGCTACGATGGCGTGGGCCAGTTCGTGCTCAAAATGCTCGATAAAGACGACCAGGTCACGCAAGAGGGGGACGTACAGTAGCAGGTAGGCCGCGAACCCGGCCGTAAACCCAGTCACCAGGTAGGCCCTCACGTTCGAGACCAGGAACAGGTAGGCTTCGTAGGCCAGGGCATACAGGAATGGGGCCAGCACGATCAGGATCAAAAACCTGAGCAGTTTCATGTGCGCAATTTCTTAACGCAGAGGCGCTGAGGTGCAGAGCCGCAGAGAACGACGGCTCATGGAGTCGCCACTGCTGTACCCGTCCGTGCCCACTCTGCGTCCTTGCGCCTCTGCGTCTCCGCGTTAATCTCCGCCTCCCCGATGCACAGGCGCTGAGGTGCAGAGCCGCAGAGAACGACGGCTCATGGAGTGGCCACCTATGTGTTCATCCGTATGCTCTCTGCGTCTTTGCGCCTCTGCGCCTCTGCGTTAATCTCCGCCTCCGCGATGCACAGGCGCTGAGGTGTAGAGCCGCAGAGAACGACGACTTGTGGAGTCGCCACCTATGTGTTCATCCGCATGCTCTCTGCGTCTTTGCGCCTCTGCGTCTCCGCGTTAGTCTCCGCCTCCGCGATGCACAGGCGCTGAGGTGCAGAGCCGCAGAGAACGACGGCTCATGGAGTGGCCACCTATGTGTTCATCCGCATGCTCTCTGCGTCTTTGCGCCTCTGCGCCTCTGCGTTAGTCTCCGCCTCCGCGATGCGGTACTGGCCGTTGCCGAAGACGGTGCCTTTGCCGACGTGGACGAGTTCGCCCAGCGCCAACAGCGGCAGGTAGTCGTGCAGGTCCCCCTCGTAGGTGGCCTGGCCCACCAGCCCGCCCATCTTGACCCGCTGTTCCTGGCGGCCGGAGTAGCGCTCCCAGTCCACCCAGCCGGTGTGGGCCTCGGCCAGCCGCACGGCATGTGCCCGGTCAATCAGGCCGCGGAAGTCGGTGTCCCAGCGCTGGCCGCAGTGAAAGTAGGCCAGGGAGGAGACGCGCCCCAGGAGCGCCTTGACCAGCACGTGGAAGGGGGGGCCTTGCATGGCCCAGCGGCCCTCGTGCTTGAGGCGGGTGGGGGTGAGTAAGTTCAGGATGAGTTGGTTGGAGGGGAGCACACTGGCCCGCGCCTCCCATTCTGCTATCCCCGCGCTCAACTCACAGTTGCGGACCACTCCATCCGCCGCATCGAACACCGTCTCCCCCTCTTCCTCTTCCTCTTCCCTCCTGCTCCCCCGCTCCCCCGCTCCCCTGCCCCCCTGCTCCCCCGCTCCCCCGCCCCTCCGCTCCCCCGCTCCCAACGCCATCACCCGCTCCAGCATAAACCTTCCCCGCATGCGACCCAGGCCCTCGTGGCCCAATTGCTGAAAGACGAGCACGAAATAGGGCAGATACTCGATGCCGCGCCCGACCAGCACGACGGTAAAATCCAGCCGCTCCCCCGGCTCGAACTTCTCTTTACGCTCCAGCGGCGGCTCGACGACGAAGGGGCGGGTGACCTCGGTGAGGTTGCGCAGCACCTCGGTGCCCTGGGGTGGCGCAGTCTCGAACAGGTAGCCGTACACGCAGTCGTTGCCCAAGCGGCAGTGGTTTGTACAGGCTGCCGGCTGGTAGCAAACCAGCCGCTTAAGCGTGTGGCCGAAGCCTCCGCGCAGCGCGCTGCCCTTGTAGGGGGGCAGATAGACCTGCTCCAACAACTGCAAGGTGAAGCTGTAGCGGGCGACGTGGACGTCGGGTAGACGCATCCCCTCACTCACTCAGCGCACGATCTCCAGCAGGCGCAGGCCAAAGCGGTTGCGCTCCTCCTCAACCTTGATCACCTGCACCCGCACCCGGTCGCCCACTTTGACCCTGCGCCCACCCAGTTGCGAGGTATGGACCAGCCCATCGCGCCCTACGCCCACGTCTACGAAAGCACCAACGTCGGCCATGCCTCTCACCGTCCCCTCCAGTTCCATCCCCGCCCGCAGGTCGCGCAGCGTGCGGGGACGCGCCTGAGAGGGCTTGTGCTGCGGCGGTGCGCTCACGGTGGGTGCCGTCGCTGTGGCTGCCACCGGCTGCCCCTCGGCGTCCAGGACTGCCAGTTCGGCCCAGCCCAGGGGAAATCCGCCATCGGCCAGGCGGCGCGAGGCAGGGCTGCGGGCGTCCTGCAGGGCGTAGGCCACGGTCGTGGCGTCGCGCCCACTACCCCAGGCCAGCCGCACCAGGCAGGTGTGAGCGGGCAAGATTAGCGCTCGGGCGGCCAGCGCATCGTAGGCGGCTGCCGTTTGTGGCAGACTGCGGGTATAGTCGCGCTCGGCCGCCAGGTGCGCGCTGTAAAAGTCCCGGCAGGCGGCCAGCACCGTAGCGGGGTCGAGCGGGAAGGTGCCCTCGTGGTAGCGGTAAAAGTCGGCGTCGAACGTGACGGCGTGCCGTGAGGCCACCTCTACGTTGTCGGACAGCACCCCCGGCAGCGTCTCGACCAACACCGCCACGTCTTCCGACCACTACCCACCGCGCCGGGTATGCACCGCCACCGCCCGCACGTGCGTGGGAACGTCCAGCGGGCCGCCGTCGCCCACCTTGAAAGCACGGAAGGGGTCCTCCTGGATGGTGTGGAAGCCAAACACCGCCTGCTCCAGGTAGCGGGCATCGCGGGCGGAGTTGTCTTTCTCCATGGCGTGGTAGAGGAGCGCGGTGCGCAGCGCCCCTTTGAGCGAGGAGCCCGGGACGTAGGGGCGCTCGCCCGTGCGGATGCAGGCGTTGACCTCAGGGTGGGCTACGCCTCCCTCCATGCGCCCATCGTAGAGCGCGCGGGCGGCCGGGGAGACGTGGGCGGTGAAGCGGGCCACGCGCACGGCGGTGTCCACGTGCTCGGAGACGAAGCGACGGGTGGCGGGGACACTCTGCTCGACCGCTGCGACGAAGCGGGCCTGCTCCTGGGGAGGCAGCGCCAGCATGAAGTCGTCCAGGGTGAAGCGATAGAGCGTGTCGCCGGCCACTACGTACTCGAAAGGTTCCAGGCTCTCCCCCGTGCCGATGTGGATGGGGGTGAGGGGGGTTAGCTGAATACTGCAGTATGACATGTGTCTGTTACCTCAAATGTAGTGCGTTCAGTTAGAATGGTTCCACGAGTGCAAACGGATTTCCTCCGTCGGATATGTCCACCAGGAAACATTGGGCCGAAGTCGAGCACAAGCCTCTACCAGTTCATGGAGGCGCCCACATTGGAAAAGGTATGAGACTAACTCCCTGGCTCTATCTCCACTTCCCTCACCTCGCAGACTGTCGTAGTCTACCTCCAACTCGAAGCAAATGTCGCGCAGGTCGCCTTCCCGAAAGAATTGTCTTATCCTGTCCCGCAGCATAACCCGATCTACGTGAATCATTCCGCTCCGCATCTTAGCCCGTATCATCTCCCTCTGTATCTCAGTTATTAACCTATGCACTGATGGATTATCTGGGTCGAGTTCCTGTGCGGAAAGCGCCCACCTCAAGGCTATGTCCACTTCTTCGACATAGTACTCGTCACTCAACTTATGCAGTCTAGACTCGGCGGAGTGACGACGGATCGTCGGAAAGTGGTAGAGAAGCATAAGCGTGGTACAATGCTCCCCGACTAACGAGCACAAGGGGGGAGCCATGGCTAAGGAATTGCCAGACGAGGTACAGAAACAGATCG
>Ga0315289_10010181_pt1 | contig 13474 bp, 12 predicted proteins | sample YL17G11_40_MG_FD_203452 | JGI IMG/M metagenome (GOLD analysis project Ga0315289, IMG submission 203452) | Sediment microbial communities from Yellowstone Lake, YNP, Wyoming, USA - YL17G11_40 | ecosystem: Environmental > Aquatic > Freshwater > Lake > Sediment | place: USA: Wyoming | collected...
TGGAGTCTGTAAGCAATCAAGAGAAACTTGAATGAATGGCATATCTGCTAAGCTTCTTTGAGCCGCCCCAGAATACCAAGTATTTGTATCAGCATTGTATAACGACTCAATTCTCTCTATCAGCGAACCATCTACATTTATGTTTACCAAATCTGATACAAAAATATTATCTGTATCATTTCTACCAATAGCAACTAATGATTCGTGAATTAGAACAATGTCATCGCCAATATCTACGTTAGCCGAGAAGGCTGTCGCAACGGTTATCTTACCGGTAGTAGCTGAAACATAGTCAGAAACTTGTCTTACTTCTCCTTCAGGGGCTGCTGCAGCAGAATGTACCACTTGTACATACCAGTGAGTATTAAAGAAATCATCTCCATATCCTACAAGATCGGTAGAATAGAAGATAGTTGTCTCAAATCCTGCTTCCTGTGCGGTTACTTTAGCTCTAATTATTGCCATACCTCTGGATATTAAACCTTTGAGGTAAGCAGTGTCACTTGCAATAGAAGTAGGAGAAATAACTGGAACTGGAGTATCATCCTTTCTACCAATTACTTGGGAAGTAAGAACATTGGCGGGATCATCTATTGCTCTAGGAACTATCTGATTGTATTGTGAAATTATAGCATATACATCAAGAGCTCCAGGTACAGCATCAAAGTCAGGACTTACTAAAATATCTCCGTTAGCATTTAAGAAATCCCATATTGGACGTACCTGACCTCTAGCTAAACCAGAAAGCATTATTATTGATTGACCATTCCACCAATTATCTGCCTCTGTTCTTGCAGCATCTCTGATTTTTGTAGCATCTGAACTCGCATCAGCAATACCATAAACAGAAACTAAAGCCGCAAGACTATTTTGAACTATCAATATTGCATCACTGGCTTCAACATTAGCACTAAAGGCTTCTGTAGTAAAAGTACCTGAACCAGAAGCATAAGCAGTTATGTCTCTCATCTCCATTTCTGGAGCCGTGGCCGTACCACTAGCATTCTTAAGGATTATCATTTGATAACCGGTATTGAAGAAGTTATCTCCATAACCTATCAAATCATCTGAGACTATAGATGTAGTAGAACCACCCATGGCTACATTACAAATACCAGTTATTGCAGACATACCCTTGGAAACTATACCTTTGATGTATGCTTCAATACTAGCCATTCCAGTAGTAACCGGAGTACCTGACATAAGAGGAACTGGTGTTTCCCATTTATTACCAATTACATCTCCAAGCCAAAGGTTATCAGTATAATCAGCATTTGGAGGTCCACCAACTACAAAGTATATCGAAAGATCTGGAACATTATATACTCTGCTCGTAGTAGCATCTGTTACCAAAACTCCGGTTAATCTCATTCTTGCTTGGTCGCCCGGTTGCCATATAGCATTCGGGAAATCATATAAAGCGGAAATATAACCTGCAGATTCCGCATTGGTTATTACTTCACCCGCCTGATTTGTCCATTCATCAGAATCTGCGCCTTCCCTGTATCTATCCACTAATGTAGTACCTGGAGTTATTTCTGCAGTAGTAGGAAGACCATTCTTTATATCCATTAATCCTACTCTGAATATTTCTATTCCATCAGTGGTATTCTGATCAACCCTCGGATCCACCTGCTTGTCAAAGATCGGAATAATCGCAGGAATATCATACATCTGCTCGAGAAACTTCGAATCAATTAGGTACTTGAAGTTGTCGAATGATGCAACTATGACTCCAGCATCATTACTTGTACCCGCAAACAAGAATGCACTTGATTGTTCGCCGAATGCATCAGCAGCATCATCAACTTCATCGAGTAACACCCACTCATAGTCAGGAAACTTTGTAAATGAATACCAAGTTCTCCATGTTCGATCATTGCGTTCAATCATCAATGCTACTGAATCATCAGTAGTATCAACACTTTCACTAACATCACCACCACCAAGTTGAATCCTAGAAATGATACGATTATCAGTGCCATCATTGAACCGATATATCTCAACGTTATTACCCAATATGTACGCAGTCCCCTTGACCATAGCCAATCCTGCAGTTGACCCTGTACCGGGAGTAGTAAATGCAACATCAAGATCAACGACTACTCTGAAATATTTGCTCTTTATCGAGTACAGATCCTTTGCTGCATAGTCACCAGTAGCTACGCTCTGTGATACAACGACCTTCCCACCAGCAATTACCGCAGATTGTGTTCCAGCAGCGCCAAGTTTGTATACACCTTCACCCCAATGAGAATTAGGAAGTGCATGGGCATGAGCACCATCTTCCCTATCAGACTCGAAGAATGAATTTCCCTCGAATTCGATCATAGGTTCACGAGTCAACCGAGTGTAGAACACTGCCGTGTCAAGATCAGTCTGAATAATACGAATCAATGTTGAAGGTACGGGATAACTATCCACTAAGTTCGTAGTGAATTGAACCGTTGTAGGATCAGGTAGTGAATCAACAGTAAGATATTCTGTTGCAGACATTTCCCAAACATGCCCTACATTAAATCCTACCAACCCTGCTAAGGTAACTCGATGTTCACTAACATATATACTTATGGTTGTACTAGTACCATCAGTCACATTGAGAATAGTCTTACCTACATCATCCGCCGCGAAGTGTGGATCACCTGCAGTAGTAACGATATCGTTTCCACCGGGTAGAGAGTCAATTGTTCCTGATCTACCATCTTTCACCCGAACCTGCCAACCTACTTGGTATTCATAAGCATTGGCAACATTGACATGATTCTCACCTAACACACCATTGGCTATCAATGCATTCGAAGGATCTTCATCTGTTTTGATCAAATACTCGTCCGCTATCAATGGTCCAACACCCTTCGAAAAGGTGACTTTAATAAGATCTCCCTCTGTCCAATTGTCTTCATCAGGCTGATATGTCATGTACATGCTACCAGCCAATGTCTGAAGTACACTGGCTGCAACGATATTGCTTGTTCCGCCGTGCCTTACCCTGTCAATCTGGTATACACCAGGAATGATCTCAGTCGTTGTTGGAGGTGCAAAGTCGCTCAGAAGTTCCAAGGCCCAAACCCCTTCATCACCAACTTCAAGTTCATTAGGACTGATCTTGTCGTACTGATAAGTCCTGCCTTCCAAGGCCTTAACATCCGCATGAACAGAATTAAGTCTAGCTTGAACAGATCCGATATCCCCCATTTCTACAGGAGCTTCGGTACCAAAACCAACCATATCAACTAATGAATATTCATAATAGAATACTATATCATCAATATAATATGTTATTCCATTTGCTAAACCAGAAAATCCAAATCTATCAATCATTTCTGGGGCAAAAGGAAGAGTAGAACCTTCAGTAGGCGCTGGGAATGATTCAGTATTATCTGGGTCTAAGTCTACAACAAATTCACGATATTTGTCATTTGATACAGTAAAACTCCAATATCTATAATGATTCGCATCACCAGCTTCAGAAAACTTTGCTTGTAAAACTTGATCTGATCCAGAACAAGTAGCTTTAAAGGTAACATATCTTATTAATGGAATTCCACTATTACCAGGAAATGGATAACCATAAAAAGCTCTGTCTAAAGCCTTATAAACTACACCAGTACCACCTGCAACCACAACCTTCATACTTCCTTCACCACGAACTGGAGAAGTAGTTTCTTGTGTCACAGTTACATTGGTACCAGTCCAGGCTGCAGATATAGTTCCAGTTGTTTCTGGATATTCAAAATCATCAAACATTCTTGAAGTAGTAGCTTTAGTTACTGCTTCAAGTCCACCAGCATCGAATGGAGGATTATAGACGGATTTCCAAGATATTTTAGCAGGCATTATATCACCTCACTTTTAGAGAAAGAAATTATCTTATCCTTGACTAAATTTAGATTTTTTAGTTCACTGGCCCAGATTACAATGCATTCATAATCAAACTGTTTGAAATAATCAATTCTGTCTTGGGGATTATCATTTTTGTGCCAATAGTTCCCATACAATTCAATGATTTTCTTATCTTTTTTATTAATAAAATCAGGGCATTTGGTACCAACCCATTCCTCAAAATTACCCACATATTCAAAAGGTAATTCTGAATCCATAATTAAACAATGTAATTTAAATTCTTCTTTACTAATATTTTTTCTTGTAAATATTCTTTTTCTAAAATTAGGATCTTCCATTCTTCTTTTAGCTTTTTCTATTCTAAGTAATTTTTCTTCGGGGGGTTCATTTAAATATCTTTTTATTTGCCCATTAGACATATTTTCTTTTGATTTTTGTGTTCGCTTTTTTCCAGTATTAGATAATATTCTTTTTATAATAGTACTTTGAGATTGTTTTCGACCAATAGCTTTTAAAGATTGTTTTTTTCTAGTAATTTCAGGTGTAGTTTTCCCAGTAAGAGACCTAGATATTTTTTTACCTGCCTCTAATAATCTAATGTCTGTTTCTTTAGTTAATCCTTTACACCAAGGAGTAGTTGGAACAATTCCTTGTATATAAGGATTATTTTTATTTGTCCATTGTCCACCAGAATATTCTTTAACTCTAGAATTATGTCCTCGGACAAATTTATTTCTAACTTCTTTGTTGCATCCACATAAGCATGTATTCATATTAACCTTCCTGATAATCATCGCCCGATGAAAGAACTCCGACCAATTCACCAAAGACATTTGGTTGTTCTCCGGACCGACGATTTAGGAAACTTATTCTTTGAATCTGCTCTGGGTGATTAGAATAAAAATCTGTACCCGCTATAACAAGTTCTGAATCAGTAGTAGCTGTACAATCCCAATCTATATAAACATCTCTTGTTGAATAAAGTCGATATCCTCGAATACTTGTAGGATTAGGATATCGTCTGCTTGTAGAAGCATGTGCAGTACCATCCCATTTGCAAAATCTACTTACGCTTCCATCACAATATGGAGTTGCAAAAGAATAAAGTTCTGCTTGAACTCCATCTACATAAAAGTTTTCATTATGTTGAAGTACAGTAGTAACAAAAAGTCTTATTTCTTCTGAAGTTTGATAAATAAGTCTTGCAGCTACTATTGAACGACTATTCCAATTTTGTGCCATTGCTATAGCATTACCATTCCACCAAGTTCCTGAAGTAACTCCATATAATCTTATTCTAACTTCATCTGCAGTAGCATTAACTCCACGAATATATGCTGAAGCAGTAATATATTTTTCATTTCCGGCAGCCCCACCGCCATGAACTCCTAGAGAATAATACATTCCTTCATTTGCAGCAGCATTAGTTGGGTTTACTAAACATGAATTTGAACCATATAACGCTTGAAGTACAGATTGGGCTATTGCAGAACCAGAAGCAGTCCACCCAGAAGTACCTAGTTCAAATGAAGGATTCTCTACAATATTTACTGTGGGACGATTCGGGGTACAAACATACAGGTCCTGAGCAGTACCTGGAGTAGTTAAAGTAACATTTACGGGGATATGCTTGTAGTGAAGAGAAGTTGATTGTCTTGTAGAAGGCTTCGGATACCATACAACTTTATTAGGGTCTATTTCATGCTGTGCCAATTTTTTCTACCTCCTTTTTTGGTCTTTGCCATCCGAAAAAGAAAAGTAAAGCCCACTAAAAATACTTTATTTTTTCTTTATCTATGTTTTTATTTATTTTTTGCTAAAAATGCTTCAATTCCTTTTGATAATTCTTTCCTCTTAAAAGGATCTTCATACTTAATTTTCCCACAAGTCATACATTGACATCCAGGTTTATGACCTTTCGGACGAACTACCTGTTTTTCAAGATATTCATCAATTGATTTTACAACTTCAGTACCCATTTGTGTATAAAATTTATCTCCCAAAAGACTCTTCAGCTTAGACATTCCAATTTTACCATGTTTAAATTGACAATAAGGACAAAAACCATCTTTGTCTACTTGATTTTCATTATATACACTTCTACACTTCGGACATCTTGCTCTTCCGTCAGGCAACATTTGTTTAAAATCAGGTCTAATTTTTTGTCTATAATTAGCATCATAGTATCTGCCACCTCTAGAACCTTTAAGTTCTTGAGCGCCTTCTGGAGGAGCATCACCAGGTTTAAGATAAGTCTTTTCTTCTTGTTTTTCTATATAAGAATCCAAGCTCTTCCGAACTCTTTCAGCCACAGGATTCTCAAATTCAAGATTTAATTTTTTAACTTTCTTGCCATCCTGTTTTTCTATATAAGGACCGCTTTTTGGCAGTTTTATTTTTTCAGTTCCAAAATAAGAAGTACCTGTTGGAGATCGTTTAACTCCAGCAATAGTACCAGGCTTTCTTCCAAAAATACCCTTTTCTAAAACATTATCTATAGACTTTATTATTTGATTCATACTTTTTCCAGTATAACCTGAAGCATAAGCGGCCCTTTGAACTTCAAGGGCTTTCTTTTCAGTATCAAAAGGCCCCTTACTCCCCCAGTACCAACCATCACTCCTATGTTTTATTGGCATAGTTTAATATCTCACAATTAACTGCTAGCATAAGCTGCATCAGTAGGAATCCATTCAACACAAACTGTAATAAATCCCCTTGCATCAACATTATGAGCTGACACCGTCAACCTAGCATAAATAAGTTGGCCGACAGTAAATTCTAAGTCAGAAGTAGTAGTTGAAAGAGTTCCATCTATAGCCACATCAGGACTAGGTACTGTTTCGCTTCCTACTTTAATTCCACTTGCAGAATTATCAGTAACAAAAGGAGTAGCAGAACCTGCTGCAGTCTTATATACTAATACATAAACTGTACCACCGGCTGCCATATCAACGTATGGCGAACCATTAACATAAACACCAACTACTTTGCCAGCACATGGAGCTACAAAAACTCCCTTTATAGAAAACTCAGACTTTATGGCATCAGCCATTATCAAATTAGGGTCTGAATTATTGCCCCTAGCCTGTCCTACAGAAAATATTACTTTTTCTACATTACGAATATATCTACCTTTAGCACACTGAGATATGATTCTAGCATCTTGATTAACTATTCTAGTATGTGCCATTTTTATTCATTCTCCTCAATTAACTCGAGGCATAGGCAGCATCATCAGGCCGCCATTCAACTGTAATTGTAATGTTACCAACGGCAGATTGTACTGCATGGTCAGACACAGTTAAAATTGCATATACATGCTGTCCAACAGTTAGGTCTACAACACCGGCAGTAGTGCTTAAAGTTCCATCAATAGCAACGTCTACAGTAGGAACTGTGGCATCGCCAACCTTAATTCCACTATTAGTATTATCTGTCAAAAGAGCAGTATCACCGCCAGTAGCTACAGACTTATATACTTGGACATATACAGTTCCTGCAACATCCATATCTACATATGGAGAACCATTTGCATAAACTCCAAGAACCTTACATGCACAAGGGGCTACAAAAATTCCCTTTTGGCTAGTTTCATTTTGTATGGCATCTGCCATTATTTTTTTCGGAGCAATATTGCTTAATCTATCTAGTCCTACAGAAAAAGAAATTGAAGAAATATTCCTCATAAACTTTCCTGAAGAACATTGAGCAATTATTCTTGCATCTTTATCTATAACTCTAGTATGTGCCATATTTTATCTTTTTAGATACCTCCTAACTAAATTTTTACAATTTCATCAGGCAAATTATTTAACTCAGACATAACACAATTTGAAATTTCTGTAAAATCTCGACTAATAAGACTTCGTAAAGCTTTACGCTGTTCTACGTCTTTAGCAGAGGCATCCATTAAAGTTAATATTCTTCCGAAGAGCTTTTTATTTATATTTTCAGTTAGAACAGCTTTAACACAACCTAATTTTAACTTTTTTTCTAAATTTATTTCACTCATCATAACACAAGACTAATTTTATTTTTATACTGCCGAAACCCACCCTGCCCTTTTCTAGCAGTATTATCCCAACATTTTTTAGGTGTGGGGGTTTTACCCTCAGATTTACATCGAAATCTGCAAAGCTTTCTTATTAAGTTATTAAAACTTCTTCTTTTCTGCCTCTAGCAATAGCATACTGAATAGAACTATGAAATCCTCCATGACAGCCTCTACAAAGAGCAACTAAGTTATTTTCATAATTATTCTTTTTATTTTCGTCCATATGATGAACTACTAAAACTTGTTTAAGCTCTTTTTGAAGCCTTCCGCACATTTGGCACTTCCACCCATCCCGATTTCTAATTGATTGTCTTAATTTCTTTGTCCAGCCATAAAGCTTATAATCAACTTTTTCGGGATAAATTGTTCTATCCAATGCTATCTTCATTATTTTAGAATCGGTATACTTTGTTAATCCATAGTTCCAAGGAATTCTACCTTTTTTCCAACTGGAAATCGTCTTTCTTAGAAACCTTGCCCTTTGCAGCATCAGAAAGGCCTCGTTGAACTAAAGCCAGAGCATCCTTATTTTCAAACAACCATAGCTCAGATGCGGGTATAGTTACTTGCGGGTCTAGTACAATTTGCCCAATGCTATTATGATATATAGCATATGTGATACCTTTTGATTCCAAACCCTGTTCAGAAAAATAATTTGGATATTTCTGTTTTCGAGCTTGAGAACCTATTTTTCCACCTTTAGAACAAGCTTGAAGCTTTATTTGAGATAAAGGTCTTTGTAATTTCCAATGTTTTCCCAAAGATCCTTTATGATTCTTTTTAGCTTCTTCAGACCAAATATGTTCCTTATGGGGAGCTTTTCCACCTTTAATGCAATAAGAAATCATTTCTTCACGATGTTCAAGCCATCTTTTCTTCATTGACATGCTTATTGCTTTATTTTTCAAATCTAAGCTCCCCATAGAACTTAATTTATCAGGAATTTAAGTTACTTATTCTGCTATGCACATCAAGTCTCAAAGACCTAAGCTCCATTACAGAGAAGAACATACCGCGCATGACCAAAGCGTTAGCTGCAAAGTAGTCTCGATTCTCCAGGTACTGAGTAGGGTACATAACTGCTATTTCTAGATAGTCAGTATCCAGAACAAACACATCGGTGCCAAGAGCTGCTGTAGTAACAGCACTATCATACGAAGTGCAAGTATCAGGGTCTGGAAGAACTGGAATACCCTTATAGGTAGCCAACTGGAAACCAGCCTTCGTACCAGGGTAGGTCCTTTCATCACCAGCACCAACCACGTAGTCCTGATAATCCATGAACCTTTGCTGAGCTTGAAGAAGCTGATTCAGTTTGTCATATTGATCGAGACCCATAACAATTAGTTTTGGTTCCCCACCATTCTGACGCACGCCTCTAATCGCAGCATCCATTAAAGATATGCTAAGATCGCGACCAGCACCAGAGTTATAACTAACTGAAGCACCAGATGCATAAGTAGAAGCAGTTCTTGTAGACAGGTTATACGCATCTACGTCCACCTTATTTGCCTGAGTGCCAGTTACTACCAATGAAGCATCCTGCATAACAAGGTCAGAAAGAGAAGTAACTCCAGCACGACTCTTGATATAGAGAACATCATTGTTTGCTCCAGCTTGCGTCCAGTTAACAGTAACCGTTACCACACCAGTATCAGGATCTGGAGGAATAGCAAAAGTAGCAGAAAAACCACTTACAGTCTTGTTATTAGCTGCAGCATCATCAACAGCAGCATTTGTGCTATCCTTCCAGAAGGCGCAAGTATCTCCTGGCCTAAAGTTTCTAGCTGCAGAAACTGGCGATAGGGTATGCGCTGCAGCAGCACCAGCAGTTGCCACACCAAAAGAACCAAGCAATAACTCTTGGTTAATTTCCTTTATGTGGTCACGACTTGTAGCTTCCTGCTCTACTGCCAATTGATTACCGATACCACCTTCCAAAGCCGAAACTGCCTGAGCCTTTAAGCTCACCCCAAAGGTTGAAGCTACTGTTTTAGGATTGCTAAAAACTGCTTCATACTTCGAAACATCGATAGTAGGAAGGCTACCAGTCTCAGTAGCAGGCCTTGATCTATTTGCGCCACGATCTGAGCGCAGACGCCACCCAACCGTAGGACCCCAATCAACCTTTTTTATGGCATTGAAAAGAACCGTTTTGTTATTAAGAGCATCCCAAACTTTCTTTCCATAGGTAGCAGTAAAAGTATCTGCAATCTGAAGGTAGGTTTGCTTCCTGAAGAAATCAGGGCCAAACAGATACCCAGAGAGCGGACCAGACACCCTACCAAAAGCACCTCCACCCATAGAACGCTGTGCTTGAGCTAAGAATTCACCTAAAGTAATATCATTAGCCATATTTTTATCTTATTTTTTAACCTCCTTTTTTCGAATATAAAATTTCCTTTACTTTATTTACTTCCGCGTAGGTCGATACATAGGGAATAAATTCAGGTCGCCGGAAGCCTCACGAAGAGAACCTAACTCCACCCAACTCTTCTTTGACATATCAGTAACTAACGCCTCCACCTTCTCCGCAGAATCGCTTTCAGCCTTTACTTCAGCATCAGCAGATTTCTTAAGAGGTTCATCAACCCCATATCTAGAAACACTAGGTTTTGTAGTAGCAAAACCAAGCTTCCTCATACCAAGATCAATTCCCTTCTTTATCTTAGAATCCATGCTTTTTTGAAGTTCTGCAACACTCTTTTCAAGAACAATGTTCTTAGATAAAAGATCTTTTATATCCTTCAAAAGAGATTTGAGCTCAACATCGCCTTCCAGCTTCTCAGGAATTTCCTCCGCATCTTCCAAAGATTCACTAGATTCCTCAGTAGCAGGAACTTCATCCTCAGGAACTTCGTCCACCTTTTCCTCTTCAAAATCAACTGCCTTTAGGGCTGTTGCTTCAGTTCCTTCCACAGAGAACGAATTCTCACCAACCGAAGTACCTTCTGTAGAAGCAGGCACCATCTGCTTAGCAATGCCAGCGGCAGGCCTCATCCCCGCAGGAGCAGATCCACCAGAAATTTTCTTCTGAGTTTCTGCAATCTTCGGGGGCTTGTCTATTTTAGCTTTTTCTTGCTCAGCATCCTGAAGAGCAAAATAGTCCCGAATGTCTTTCAACAGACCTACTAATTCAACGTTTACATCATTAGCCATATTTTTCTATTTATTTATACCTCCTTCAAAATTTTTACCAAATAAAAAAAGTCGCCAATAAAATGCACTTTACTTTTCTGCATCTTATCAGCAACTCTTCTTTACTTAGCTTTTTATTTAGTTGTTTGTTCTATCTCTAGAACTCCTTTATATTATACTATATTTCCTCCAAAAAGTAAACTTTTTCTTTGGAAATTATGCTGAAACTGAATCAACAAATTCATTCAGAGCGTTTACTATAGAACTCTGAACCTTTACAGCAAACTCCAAGATTGAAATCACAAACTTAGCGCCCTTTACGATAAAGTTTTTTGCATTTTCAAACATATTACTTTCACCTCCTTTCATTTTATTATATCACGTAATCACTGATATGTAAACTATTTTAGCATTATAAAATATGCTTTTGGATTTGTTTCCTAAGAAGAACTACATTCAATTCACCAATTATCTTTTTTTCCTCATCTGATAATACTCTACACACCAATAAGTGATTAGTCTTTTTACAATTCTTACAAAAATCACAAAACTTTAGTTGTTTCTGGAAGAGCTCAAATTTGCTTTCACTATTCACACCTTCTTCGCAAATCGTAGTTTCAAATATGTCAAGATCATTTATATCATAAAAACATCTTCCGTTTTCACATACTGATTCCTTCTTCTTAGCATTTCCTGCAATTGAATAAGAGCGAAGATTTCCCTTTTCAATTTCTTCCTGAACCTTCTTCCCCACATCAACATCGTCCCTGACTTCGGCAACTGCATAAAAACCTCTATCATCTACTTCACTTTTTAATTCCCTACCATCAGAAAGAATTACCTTCGGAAGAATCTTACCAATTTGAACATCACTATGGAACACGTTTAAATTTCTGTAGGCAGGATCAAACATAAATCTTCGAAGAGCATTTCTTAAAGCCGGAATTGTAATTCTATGTCCTTCGCGATCAACAACATTTACAGAAGCATAGCCTCCAATGATAAATGAATCTTCATATTGTAATCTTAAAATTTCTTTTTCTGAGATTTTTCTTTCAGATATTTCTGATTCAACACTAGAAAGAAGTTCTTTATCATGATAGGATAACTCATTATATCTACTACCAAGATATTTTTTGCATAATGCCAATTCTTTCTTAGTTAATTGCTTTGGAGAATTTTCTACTGCCTTTCGATATATAACAGAAATATCAGACTTTATCTTTTGTTTTTGAATTATTTCTAGATTGTTTCCTAGAGATTCAATTTTTGACTTAATATCTAATGAATCAACACTTGTACATGCACATTTATTAATAATTTCTGAATTTGCCTCCTTTCTCCTAATGGTCATTGTTTCAGGATCCAAGGTCATTTCCTTATCTATTTGACCGGTTTCAGGAGAATCTGGAATATAATCCGATTCGCTTACATAAAATCTATATACTTGTGAATCAGGGTCGTAATCAAAATCAGAACTCTGAGCAAACTGTTTATTTTCAGCAAAAAACTTTCCTTTCGGAATTACTTCTCCAGAACGCCAACTTTCAAATTCTTTTGGAGACATCATTCTATAAACAGCTTTTTTCTTGGGTTCTTTACCCTTCAAAGTATTTGCATAAATATCATAATATCCTTCAAGACCACTAATTTTATTTGCTGAAAACTTTTCCCCTAGAAGAATTTTTCCTAGATTAGTCACAATTGAAAATATCAATTCTTGAGTTTCTTTCGGGTTTATGTCTTCAAGATCATCATAATAGCTTAATTCATTAGATTCAAAAAATACAATCTCTCCATCAGAATTAATGCTAATACTAGCAAAATCAGAATTATTCTTATCCTTTCCTAAATAAATTCGAACAACATAATTTAAAAGATTATCTTCAACATCATATTCTCTACTAGCAGGCTCTATTGTCATTGATATAAAAGGATACTCATTTGAAGGAGACTTGGTCTTTATTTCCTTTACCCTTTCCCATGCTTCAGGAGAAATTTTATTTGATATAGCAAAACCTAAAATTGCTTCCTTTAATTCTGGAGTTATTTCTATTTCTCCAAGAAGCCTAAAATCTTTTCCTCCTCTTTGAGACCCTTTTTCATCACCCCAAATATTCCAAATTGCTTCAGGAGAATTGTCAAAGAGTTTAATAAACTCTTCTTCTTTTGTATGAAAACCAATATCAGAAAAGTCTTCCCATTCATCCTCTTCACGAGAATGTTCAGGTTTTGGAAGAGCTTTTCCAGAACTTACCATCTGAACACGATAATATCCCCCGCCTTCCGCATCAGGATTCTTAACCCATATCTTTTTTGGAATAAGCAATCCCATATTTATAAAACTCCTGCTTTATCTAAAGAGTTGAACCGAATTTTTCCAATAAGATCATTTATCTTTTCTAAAGCATCATGAAGCTCTTGTTCTTCTAGAGG
>Ga0315289_10010182_pt1 | contig 13473 bp, 13 predicted proteins | sample YL17G11_40_MG_FD_203452 | JGI IMG/M metagenome (GOLD analysis project Ga0315289, IMG submission 203452) | Sediment microbial communities from Yellowstone Lake, YNP, Wyoming, USA - YL17G11_40 | ecosystem: Environmental > Aquatic > Freshwater > Lake > Sediment | place: USA: Wyoming | collected...
TGGCGGCCGCGCCGTCCTCGAGGTCGCCTCGCGGAACGAGGCCGCGGTCCGTCTGTACGAGTCGTTCGGTTTCGGCGTCGACGGGATCCGAAAAGGGTACTACAGGGACGGGGACGACGCGCTGCTGATGAGCCTGCGGATCGGCGGCGGCGGAGGCGGAGGCGGAGAAGAAGAGGCAGAGGAGGAAGAAGAGCCGAGGAGGAGGAGGAGCAGCGGCGGCGAGGGCGACTCTGCTCCCTCTTCCCCGCCGACGCCTCCGGGATAAAGAAAGAGAAAAACTAGAATTTAATTGCTTATACTGTGAAACTCACTTGTATATCTAAGGTAACTTGCCTTGAACGAACGAGAAAATGAGAGAGAGAGAGATCGAGAGAAGCGAAGGAAAGCGTGGAGGGAAAGAGAGAGAGAGAACAACGTCTCTGCTCCACTTTTTTTCTTCTTTTTCTTCTCTCCTTTCTCTTCAAATCGAACTCAAGCAAGATGGTGCGCTGCTCGCTCTTCTGTCTCTTCTCCTGCTCTCTCCTCCCTTCCGATTGCAGCATCGGCTTCGTCTCTCACCTTCCCCTGACAAAATAACCTCTGAAAATCCCCCTCTCCAGGCCGGCCGTCCCCAGGACGATGAATTCGCCGTCCCGCCGCCCGACGATGCGTCCGACGTCGACTCCAGGAACCTCTCGGACCTCGAGAACGACGACGATGATGCCGACAACAACAACAACAACAGCGGCGATGGCGACGCCGCCGAGAGAGCGACCTCTCCCGGCGACACGGAGGGAGAGGACCTGATGGAGAACATGGAAGGGTGAGTTTTTGGGCGGCGATGACGGGAGCAGCGTCGATTTCGCCCAACGTCGGCCGGGCCGTTTTGCCGAATTCGGGCGGGAACAGAGAGAACTTGTCTCAGAGCCCCGTCCTGCGTCTGCGTCTGCGTCCTTCGCCTGTCTTTCTTCGCTTGCGAGCGTGACCTCCCCTACGACCTCGACGTACTGCGATAGACAGCTGGATCGAAGCGGCAGAGAAAAAGGCAGCTCTCAAGAGGGGAGGGGGCGACGCGTTCTCTCCCGCTCGAGATTTTTCTGGATGCCATCGACGTCAAAAATCCCTTCTCTTTTTCTCACGCCCTCTTTCTCTCACCCTCTTTCTCTCACCCTCTCTCTCTGCCCCCCCACCAATTCCAAATCACCCTCTTATCTCGCAGCGACTACCGTCCCATGCCAGCCCTCGACGCCTACGACGGAGAGGACCTCGACGACCGCCCCGAGGTCGACGAGCCGATGAGCTTCGAGGCGCGCGCTCGGGCCGAGGCCGCGATGGCGAGGCGCGACCAGCGCGAAGGGAGGACGGGCGGCGTGGGGGGCAGGAGGGCGAGGCTGCCCGGGGTGCTACAAGGTGAGTAAAGAGTAGCGGATTCAGTAGAGAGAGAAGGAGAGAGAGCGAAGAGAGAGAGAGAGAGAAAGAGAAGAGAGAGAGATCGGATTACATGGATTCGTGATGATCGCCCCGGCGACGCCCACCTCCTGTCGACCTCACCTCTTCTTCTCTCCCTTCTCCACCACCACCCCCCCCCCCACAAAAAAAAACAGAGGACCTCGACGAGGACGACGACGACGAGGACCTCCGCAGGCCCTCCCGCCGCCGCCGCGTCGAGCGCGCCCAGGCAAACACCGCCCGCGGCGGCGGCGGCCTCGACGACCTCGACGACGGCGACGACGATGCCCCGCCCTCGGCCTTCACCGCCGGCGGCACGACCGACAACGGCACCTTTGGGCAGCAGCAGCCCGACCAGCAGCGGCAGCAGCAGCAGCAGGACCTCCCCGAGCTCGGCGTCGACCTCGACAACGCCCGCGGCCCCCCGCGCGAGTACCTCGCCCAGGAGCCCGTGCGCCGCGCCGTCGCCGCGCAGTTCAAGGCCTTCCTGCGCGGGTTCGCCGACCCCGTCTCGGGCGAGCGCGTCTACCGCTCGCGCGTGCGCGAGATGTGCGCGTCCAACGCGCAGTCGCTCGTCGTCTCCTACGGCCACCTGTGCACGGTGCTCCCCACGGTCGCCGTCTGGGCGGCCGACGCCCCGGGCGCGCTGCTGCCGATCCTGCACGCCGCCGCGCTCGACGTCGCGCTCGAGCAGTTCCCCGAGTTCGCCGCGATCCGCCGCGAGGTCTTCGTGCGCCTGGCCGACCTGCCGATCCACGACTCGATCCGCGACCTGCGGCAGTACCACCTCAACAAGCTGGTGCGCGTGAGCGGTGTGGCCACGCGCCGCACGGGCGTGTTCCCGATGCTGCAGCTGGTCAAGTACGACTGCGTCAAGTGCCGGTACCTGCTGGGGCCGTTCGCGCAGGCCGACGACGGCGCCACGATCAAGCTGGGCTCGTGCCCGCAGTGCCAGTCCAAGGGCCCCTTCACCGTCAACTCGGCCGAGACGCTCTACCAGAACTACCAGAAGGTCACCGTGCAGGAGGCCCCCGGGTCCGTCCCGCCCGGCCGCCTCCCGCGCCAGAAGGATGTGATCCTGCGCCACGACCTGATCGACGCGGCCAAGCCGGGCGAGCTCGTCGACGTGACGGGCGTCTACACGCACGCCTACGACGTCTCGCTCAACGCGCGCCACGGCTTCCCGGTCTTCGCGACGCTGCTCGAGGCCAACCACGTCGCGAGGCGCTCCGCGGGCGACGGCGGCGCCGGGGACTCGCTGGCGCTGACCGACGAGGACCGCGCCGAGGTGCACGCGCTGGCGCGCGACCCGCGCATCGGCGAGCGCGTCGCGGCGTCGATCGCGCCCTCGATCTACGGCCACGCCGACATCAAGCGCGGGCTCGCGCTGGCGCTCTTCGGCGGGCAGGAGAAGACCAGGGGCGGCGCGCACAGGCTGCGCGGGGACATCAACGTGCTCCTCCTTGGGGACCCGGGCACGGCCAAGTCGCAGTTCCTGAAGTACGTCGAGGGCGCGGCGCAGCGCGCGGTGTTCGCCACGGGCAAGGGCGCGTCGGCGGTGGGCCTGACGGCCGCGGTGCAGAGGGACCCCGTCACCCGGGAGTGGACCCTGGAGGGCGGGGCCCTGGTGCTGGCGGACAGGGGCGTGTGCCTGATCGACGAGTTCGACAAGATGAACGACCAGGACCGCGTCTCGATCCACGAGGTAAGGAAGGATTGGGGGAGAGAGAGAGAGAGAGAGGGAGAGAGAGAGGGAGAGAGAGAGGGAGAGAGAGAGGGAGAGAGAGAGGGAGAGAGAGAGAGGTTCGAGGTCGGAAAAAAATGAGCAAAAACTCACCTCTTTTTCCCCCCCTTTTTTTTCTCTCTCTCTTTTCTCAAAACAACTCCAAACAACAGGCCATGGAGCAGCAGTCCATCTCCATCTCCAAGGCCGGCATCGTCACCCAGCTCCAGGCGCGCTGCTCGGTCATCGCGGCCGCCAACCCCGTCGGAGGGCGCTACGACGCGTCTCGCACGTTCGCCGAGAACGTCGAGCTGACAGAGCCGATCCTGTCGCGCTTCGACATCCTGTTCGTGGTGCGCGACGTGGTGGACCCGGTCTCCGACGCGAGGCTGGCACGGTTCGTGGTCGAGAGCCACGCGCGGGCGCACCCGGACAGCGGCCTCGCCAACACGAACGCCGCCAACGCCAACGCGAACCCCGCCGGCGACGCCAACGCCACCGACGCCGCCGGCCCCGCCAACGCCGACGGCGACAGGCCGCAGCAGGCCCCCCTGATGCACACGGCCCCCGGCGCCCCCGAGCCTCTGACGCAGCAGCAGCTGCGCAAGTACATCGCCTACGCCAAGCGCCACTGCCGCCCGGCGCTCTCCGAGGCCGACGCGGACAAGATCGCCCGCGTGTACGCCAAGCTGCGCCAGGAGTCCGCCGCGGCCAGCGGGATGCCCGTGGCCGTGCGCCACCTCGAGTCGATCATCCGCATGTCCGAGGCGCACGCCGCGATGCACCTGCGCGACCACGTGGACGACGCCGACGTGGACGCGGCGCTGCGCGTCATGCTGGGCTCGTTCGTGTCGACGCAGAAGCTCGCCGCGCAAAAGGCGATGCGGGCCAAGTTCCACAAGTACCTGTCGAACGCACGCGGCGACCGCGAGCTGCTGCTGGCGGCGCTGTCGGGGCTGGCGAGGGAGCACGCGCGGTTCGACGCGCTGCTCGGCGGGGAGCAGGGCCAGGGAGGCGCGGCGGGGACGCAGCGGAGGCGCGGCGGCGGCGGGGCGGCGGCCGACGCGGGGGGGGTCTCGATCCCGATGCGCGCCGTCGAGGAGCGCGCCCGCGAGTACGGCATCAACTCTCTGTCCGACCTGCTTTCGGGCCCCGAGGCCGCGGCCGCGCTGGCGGACGCGGGGTTCAGGGTGGACGCGGCGGCGGGGTGCGTGCGCGTGGCGGAGCCCGCGGCGTGAGTGAGGCGGTGGCTGTGGAGAGAGAGAGAGAGAGAGAGAGAGAGAGAGTAGGAAGAGAGAGGGAGAGGGAGAGAGAGGGAAGCGTGCGAGAGAGAGCGGGTCGAGAGGTTTTGCTTTTGCTTTTGCGCTTTTTTGTTTGGTGGTTTTCTTGTTTTCTTCAATTGGCGTCTTTCTTTCTTTGTTTATTACCTCTTTTTGCGGCGACGGGCTCTTTTCCTCCGGCCGCGTGCTTTCCGTTTGTGGTGGTTTGGGATTTTCAAGAGAGGAAGTTAGAGAGGCTTCAAAAAAATATGAAAATGAAAAAAATGTCTACTTCCGAAACTCAGGGAGCTTTTTCCCCAACGTCTCGATTCAATAGATTTACAGTTTCGCGGGAAAACGAACGAACAGAGAGATGGAGAAAGCGGACAAATCTCTCTCCCTATCGGAAGCCGAGCCACGAGGCGAAAGTGCCCGCGACGCCACTGATGCCTGACGACGACGACGACCTCGAGGGAGCAGCAGCGGCTTCTGCCCGCTCCGCTCCCCTGCTCCTCGCTCCTGCTCCTCCTCCTGCCCCGGCAGCGAGCTCCTCGATGTCCCTCGCAGGGGTCGCGGGAGGGACGTCAGAAGAGCAGAAGGCGCCAGCGGCGGGAGGCGACGACGAGGAGCAGCCCCTCCCTCCGCCCTTCCCGCCCCCGCCCCCGCCCCCGCCCTCCTCTTCCTCGCGCCTCTCCAGCTTCTTCTTCGCGACCACAAGCTGCCCGCACGCGCCCGCGATGTCCTGCCCCTTCTCGGCCCTCACGGTCACGGGAAGCGGCCTTCCGTTGCCTTTACTGGAGGCGGCGGAGGAAGAGCGAACGGCCTCGACGAAAGCGTCGACGGCCGCGACGCCCGGCGCGGCAAACGTCTCTGGCGGGACGAGACTGGCGTCTCTGCTTTTGCTCCCCTCTCCTTCCTCCTTCCTCTTCTCCAAGACCGCCTCGACGGGGTTCCAGGGGATCAGGTTGACCACCACGTCCCTCCCGGCGAGCAGCTCGCCCAACAGGAGGCCGTGCTCCACAGCGTCGTTGACCCCGCGCAGCAGGACGTACTCGACGAAGACGCGCTGCCCGCTCTCGCGCTGGTAGTGCTCGACGGCCGCGAGCAGCCTGTCGAGCGGCCACGCCCTCGCCGAGGGGACTATGCGCTGCCGCAGCTCCTGCGTCGGCGCGTGCAGCGACAGCGCCAGCGAGACGCCCGGCAGGTCCCGGGCCAGGCTCCTGATGCGCGGCACGACGCCCACGGTCGAGACGGTGACGGCCGCGCGGCGCAGGCCGAAGCGCGCGGGGCTGGTCAGGGCCCTGACGGCCTTGACGACGGCGGGATAGGCGTCGAGGGGCTCGCCCATGCCCATCATGACGACGTTGCGGAGGCGCCACCCCCCGCCGGAAGCGTCGCCGGGGCCGCCGTCTTCCGAGGCTGCGGGGCGCGAGGTCCTCGGGGGACCCAGCACCGCCAGCGCAAAGTCCGCCTGCTCGAGGATCTCCGCGGCGCTCAGGCTCCGCAGCTTGCCCATCGTGCCCGTGGCGCAGAAGGTGCAGCCCATGGCGCACCCGACCTGGCTGCTGACGCAGAGCGTCGCTCGCCTGCCGCCGGACTCCCGCTTCCGAGCTGCTGCCGCCGTCGGCGCGTGGCGGGCGCCGCTTTGACTCCGGGCCGCCGTTTCGTTCTCTTCGTCCTCCTCGTCGTCCTCGCCTTCTCCCTCGCCTTCTCCTCCTCCCTCGCCCCCCGGGCTCTTCCTCACGACGCTCGTGTCGTACCGCATGATCACGGCCTCGACCTCGGCGCCGTCCTTGGCCAGCCTCAGGAGGAGCTTCGTCGTCGAGCCGTCGCGGGACGTCAGCGGCGGGTCGAGCGCGAGCGTCGAGGTCCTTCTTGCAAACTTCGTCGACAAAAGCTGGACGGCCGCGAGGGGAAGGCCCGGGGCCTCGTGGGCGACCGCGTGCGGGTCGCGGAAGAGGTGGCTGCGTGCGTTTGTGTGGAAGGGAGGAGGGAGGGGGACGTGAGTGAAGAGATGGAGAGGTCTGGGTTGAAGCGTTATAATCTCGACGGCGGCTGCCATTCGAATTTTCCACATCGCAAGTCTCTCCCTCACCTGTAGATCGCCTGAACGTGCACGGGCTTCACGGAAACCTCGTCCAGAGCCAAGCGGAGGGCGTCCTCATCCCAGATCGAGATTATCGGGGGCGCAGGTGGGCTCGGCAAACTCATTTTCCCGCCTCCCGCTACCAAACTTCAGTTGAACCGACGTCGGACTTTTTCGGGGCTAGCCGATTTTCTTTTGTGTCGTCCCGCAGCCGAGGGGAAATTTTTTCTTCACTTTTTTCAGAAAGAGAATCGCGTCTCGCACTTCCTCGCTCGCTCTCTCTCCCTCTTCGATGCTCCCGTCCTCACGGGCCTCGAGAGCCTCGTCGGCGAGGCCGCTCGTCGGCGCGCTGCCCGAGCGGAGACGCGGATACGGGCGAGACACTTTGTCTTTGCCGGCGATCGATCGCCGGCAAAGACAAATTCCAAGTCTTCGTCAACGACCCCGACCTCCCCGTCCGCTCGACCTCCTCCTCTCCCGCCGCGGGGTCGCCACCACCGCCTCCCCGACTCCCGATTCTTCCGCCTCTCGCACTACCGATTTCGTGGTCAGGCGGGCGACGGAGGAGGACTGGTGGCATCTGTCGCAGGTGCACTGCGCGTCTTTTTTTCCAAGCACTCCCAAGTTCCTCGTCCCGCTCTTCAGGCTCGACCGCGTCTTGGGGATTGAGGCCGGCGTGAGCAGCGAGCTCAAGGGCCGGGGGAGGTTCGCGTGCCTCGTGGCGGTGCGGGTCGGCGGCGAGCAGGAGGACGAGGAGCAACGGGGGGAGGAGAGGGAGAGCGAGGCGGGCACGCGCGAGGAGCGCCCCGTCGACGCCGGCCCCGGCCTCTGGCCCGGAGAGACCTCTGCCGCCGCCGCCGCCGCCGCCGCCGCCGCCGCCGCCGCCCCTTCTTCGCTCCCTCTCTCGCTCCTCCCGAGGCAGCTCCGCGGCTGCTTCGAGCCCCTCGCCGAAGGGGCGACCCGCGCCGGGGTCCTCGGGGCGGTCTGCGTCGACGCCCAGGGGTGCCAGCTCCCGCCGAGGAGGCTCGCTCCGAAGAGGAACGCCGCCGTCGCGGGCTTTGTCGCGCTGGTGTCTCCGGGCGCGAGGCGGGGGGAGGGGGGAGGGGGGCCCGCCGCTCCCGCGCCTCCTCCTCCTCCCTCTCCGCCGGCTCCTCCACCCCCTCCCTCTCCGCCATCGGGCCGCGCCCCGCCGGGGGCAGTGGCCTACCTCTCGAACCTGGCCGTGGCCCCGCGCGCGCGGGAGCTCGGGGTCGGCAGGGCGCTGCTCGCCGCGGCCGAGCGCGAGGCGTGGGGCTGGGGCTGCCGCAGCGTCGCGCTGCACGTCGGCCGCTCCAACGCGGCCGCGGCGGGCCTCTACCTGTCGTCGGGGTTCCGCGCCGTCGGGGGCGCGCTGCCCCTCGCGGCGGAGCAAGCCGCGACGGGAGGGGGAGGCGGCGATCGGGGGCGGCCGACGGCGCAGCAGCAGCTGGCGGGGGGCCCGCTGACGCTGATGCTCAAGGTCGCGCCGAGGGAGGTCCTGAGGGAACGGCGGGCGAGGGAGGCGGCCGCGGCAGCGAAGAGTGCCGCTTCCTCTTCCTCTTCTTCTCCTTCTTCTCCCCCTCCTTCTTCGTCTTCTTCGGCGAATTCGTTCCGTTGAATTTCGGGAGTATTGCTTCTGATGTAACATTATTGAGTGTGCAGTAGAGAGACCCGCCCTCCCGGACAGCGGGAAAGGTTTCCCCATCTTTTCTGAACTTCGCTGGGATGAAAAAAAGAAAAATAATTGTGCCGAAAAAAAGTCCATTTTTTTTGAAAGTTTTTTTTTCCTTCTTCACCCCCCCACCCCGCAGCCCCCGCCGCCCTCTCCCTTACTCCCCCGCCGCCCTCTCCCTCTCCCTCTGGTACTCTCTCCACCCCATCCCCGCCATCGAGCTCTCGTACCTCGTCAGCCGCAGCTCCCTCTTCAGCGCCTCGGTCACCTTCCCGCCGAACCCGGCCTTGCGGACCAGAGAGTGGATTGCCTCCTCGACGCCCCACCCCTGCTCGGGGGCGACGTGGGGCAGGTAGGTGGCCGAGAGGACGCTTTTCCTCGCCGTAGGGGGGCCGGGGGAGCGGGACGGAGGAAGGTGAGGTGCCGGACTGCCGCCGCCGAGGAGGCGGCTTCTGAGGCTGCGCGAGCGGCGCCTCGCGTCGCCTCCTCCCTCGCCGCCGCCCCCGCCGCCGCCGCCGTCCTCTTCCCTCGCCTCCCCGGCCTCGCCGGCCTGGGAGTCGTCGGGCTCCTCGAACTCAATGATGATTCCGTGCCTCCCCGGAACCCAGTCGCTCCACCGCAGCCCCTCCTCGAAAGCTCGCAGAAGGCTGACAGAGCAGTGCAAGGACGAGACCTCTCTGCGGGCGATGGGCGAGAAGCGGCGGTCGCGGAGCGCCGACGTCAGAGCGTAGCTGCGGAGTCCGTCGGCGAGGGGCTGTGGGGACAGGGAGCCGATGCAGCCGCGGAGGGACTTGAGGCCCGAGGAGCGGCAGACGGAGTCCCAGGTGACGAAGAGGGGGCTTGCGGGGGGTGGAGAGAGAGGGAGAGAGAAGCGAGAGAGAGAAGCGAGAGAGAGAAGTGGGTGAGAGAGAGAGACCGTGAACGACGAGCAAAATGACAACGGGCCGGAAATCGAAAAGAAAGAAAGAAAGACAGGAAAACCTCTCTCTCTCGCTACTCTTTCTCCCTCACCAGTGGTGCCCGTCGTGGTCGAAATCAGGGATCGGCGCCGCATCATTCCCTCCGTCGAAGTGGTGCAGCAGGGTGGCGAAGCAGAAGGCGGCGTGGGAGGGGTCGGCGAGCGGGCCACCGTCGGTGTCGCCGTCTTCTTCGCCGTCGAGGTTGTCGCCGAGGGCGGCGCGGTTTGGCTCCGCGAGGAGCGAGCTTCGGGGCATCGACGGGAGGGAGGATTCGCTTATTCTCTAAGCTCTCTCTCTTTCTCTCTCTCTCTCTCTCTCTCGTTGGACGAGACCCTCCCCGACACGAGCGTCTTGCTTTTCTCTTCCCTTGAGGAGAAAGAGGGAGGGCAGAAGAGGCAGCGACAGGCGGAGAGATCGGTCGGAGAGGAAAGAGAAAAAGCACTGACGACAATGACACCCTCGGCGACAGAAAAAAATGAAAAGAAAACCCCTTCTGTTTTTTACACTCTCTCAAATTTATCTCTTTCTCTCTCTCACCGCTGCATCCCCAGCATCTCCTCCAGCCGCTTCAGCTGCAGCTTCCCGTCGGCGAGCGCATGTTTGATCGCCTGGGTGGAAGCAGCAGAAGAGTCGCCCGTTCCCTTTCCCTCCCCTCCTCCTCCTCCTCCTCCTCCTCCTCCTCCTCCTCCTCCTCCGCTTTCTCCGACTCCTCCCTTTGCTCGCACGAACTCGGCCCTGATCGTCGCGGCGAGCTCCGCGCGAGGAGAACTGTCTCCGCTCCTTCCTCCGGGAGCCCTCGTGGCCACTCGGAGGAAAGCCCGGTACAGGTGGAGCGCCTCGGAGCGCAGCAAAAAGTGCTTGAGGTCGAGGGGTCGGGGTCCCGGTCGAGGCGGGCGAGGAGGCATCGGGGGCGAGGGGGAGCTCTCGACTGAATTCACCTCACTCGCGCGGCGCTCCCCGTCTCTCTCCCTTTCGACGCTCCCAGTTTTGACGCCTCACGAGCTACAAGATATCAAGGAGAAGCTACCCGTGCCAGCGCTAGACGTGATAATACGGCTTTCTCTGTTCAAACGAGCCAGCAGAGAAACTCCATCAAAGGTTTCGACGACTTCGACGTTGTGATTTTTCTTCTTTTCACTTTTTCCCCTTTTTTTCTTTCCTTCTGAATAAAGAGAGCCATGCGCCGCTCGCTCGCCGCGGCGCTGCTGAGGAGCGCGTGCGGCAGCAGCAAGAACAGCAGCAGCGGGATCAACGGCAGCAGCAGCAGCAGCAGCAGCAGCGGCTTCGGAGGAGCAGCAAGCGTGCGAAGAAGCATCAGCAGCATTGGAAGCGGCGCTGCTCGGCTTTCTTCTTCGCCGCTAGCCGCAGCAACATCGTTCTCTGCCAGCGGCGGCGCCGCGTCGAGCTCGTCGCAGACTTCTACGAACAATGACTGGACGAGGAGCACATCTTTCTTCTTCTGCTCCCGCGGAATTCACACCAGCTCAGGTGAGGAAAGGTCGAGGGACTGAACGATGAATCCGTTGTCGCCTCCAAATCGACGTCGACGGAAACAAGAAAACGTCGCAGACCCTTTTTCCTTTTTCTTCTGCTCACCTCACCTCCCCTCTCTCTCTCTTTCTCTCTCTCCTCTCCCTCCCCCCCCCCGCCCCAACCTCTCAACAGCCGCGCGCGACTCCTCCTCCTCCTCCTCCTCGAAATCCCCGCGGGACTACTACGATATCCTGGGCGTCCCTCGGGGCGCCCCCGAGGCCGACGTCAAGCGGGCCTTCTACCGCCTGGCCAAGAAGCACCACCCCGACGCCAACGCCGACGGCGACCAGGCCGAGGCCGCGCGCCGGTTCCAGGAGGTCAACAGGGCCTACGACTGCCTCCGGGACCCGCAGAAGAGGGCGCTGTACGACCAGGTGGGCGTGGAGGCGTTCGAGGGGGGCGTGGGGAGCGGGGGAGGAGGGGGCGCGGGGGGAGGAGGCGGGTTTGGCGGCGGCATGGGGGGGCCCTTTGGCGGCTTCGGGGGCGGCTTCGGAAACCAGCAGCAGCAGCAGCCCGACGTCGAGGACATCTTCGCCGCCTTTTTCGGCGGCCTCGGCGGGCGCGGCGGCGGAGGAGGCGCGGGAAACCCCTTTGCGGCGGCGAGGATGCGGTCGCCCGACATCCACGTCTCCGTCCGCCTCCCTTTCGAGGCCGCGGCGCGCGGCGGCAGGCGCACGCTCACCCTCGCGGCCGGGGGGCCCGGCGGCGGCGGCGGAGGCCCCCCGCGGGCCGTGGAGATCGACGTACCGGCCGGGATCGACTCGGGCGCGGTCCTGCGCGTCGCAGGCGGGGGCGCGCCGCTGCCCGCCGGCGCGCCGCGCGGCGCCGCCCGCGGCGACCTGCTCGTCGAGGTCGAGGTCGAGCCGTCCGCGACCTTCAGGAGGCCCTGGTCCGCGCAGGGCAGGCCCGAGGACGTCGAGGTGCTCGCCGACGTCGACTTCTGGGACGCCGCGCTGGGCGGGGGCGTGACGGTCCCGACGCCGCTCGACGGCCGCCGAGAGCTGGCGCTGCGCCCGGGCACGCAGCCCGGCGACCGGCTGCGGATGAAGGGCTACGGGCTGCCGAGGCTGCGGCAGCCCCCCCGCGCTCCGGGCTCGTCCGCGCCGCAGCAACGAGGGGACCAGTACGTGAGGGTGGGGGTGCGCGTGCCCAGGCGCCTGTCTGCCAGGGCGACGCGGCTGCTGCGGGAGCTCGCGGAGGAGGTGAAGGGAGGCGGCGGCGGCGGCGGGTCGGGGTCGGAGGAGAAGGCAAAGGCCGCGTGACGATGCCTCCTTTCCTTTCTTTTCTTTCTTTTTCAGCCCTCCCGCCTTCAAAGAGAAACAAAAAAAAGCACTTTCCACCATTGTCAACTAGAAAAACCAACAAACAAAAAAACAAACCAACGCTCCAGAGAGAAAGAGAGAGGTGAAGGGGCACTTTTTGGTTTTTTTGTTTCAGAAGCAACCCCCAACTCTCCAACTCTCAACAACCTCTCTCTCCCCCTCCCCCTCCCCCCTCTCAGCTCAGCTCAGCCCTTCCCGCTCATGAAGATCGGGTTCTCGGGAGCCTTCTGCCAGCTCCTCCACACAAGCTCCTTGTATTGGGACAGCTTCAGCCCAGGGCGCTCCCCCTTGAGCCGCGCGAGCTCCCGCTCCTGGAATGCCGCAAACGCCGCCCTCGCCCTCCGCTCCGGATGCCTGTCGCCGCCGTCTCCCTCCTCTCCCTCTCCTCCCACGGACATGGCCGCGACGGCGGCCTCGAGGGAGCGCGCATCGACGTCGTCGGCCCCGACGGCGCGGTTGCTGTGGGACCCGCCATGGTTGTCCAAAGCCGCCTCGTACTCCGTCGCGGCGACCTCGCGCTTGGCGCGCTGCAGCCTGCGGAGCCGGGCCGCCTCGCGCTCCGAGGCCTCCCTCTCCTCCTCCTGCCTGAGCTGGTGGTGCGTGACTTTTCCCGGGAGGGCGTCAATGCCTGCCGAAGAAGAGGCCCCGGGCGGAGGCGGCGTCGAGGCTCCGCCGCCGCCGGAGAGCGCGGCGAGCGCCGCCGACGAGCCCGCGCCCCTGAGGGCACGGGCCGCCGGTGCCGCGCCGGCCTTGGCGGCCTTGGCCTTGGCGGTAAGCTTGGCGGCGGCCTCGGCGTCCTCCTGCTCGGCAATGCGCTTGAGCTCCGCCTTCTTGGCGGCTTCGGCGGCGCGCTCTTGGGCCTGGAGAGGAAGGGAGATAAGGTGGAGGTGGAGGTTGAGTTCTTTCGTCTTCGTTCGATCGATCTCTCTCGCATCGTCATCATCAAATCATCGCCACCGGCCCTCTCTCTCTGCTCGCTCTTTTGCCTCTCCGCCAATGCGTGGACGTTCTCCGTTGTCGCTCGACATCGCCCGGCATGGAGAGAAAAAAATACCTCATCTTTACCTGCTGCTCCTTCTTCGCCGCGCTCTTGCTCTTGGCGCCGTCGCCGGCGGCCTCCCAGTATGCGTCTTCTTCCGCCTTGGCGCTCGCCCGCTCCTTGGCGCTGGCGCGGTCCTCCTTGGCGGCCTTCGCTACGGTCGACTTGCTGTTCTCTGCCTTTTTCTTGGCCATCTCGAGGCGCTCGCGCCTGGTTCTCGCGTGCGGCTGCGGGAGCAAGACAGGCGAGCTTGCGTTCGAAAGAGTCGATTCAAAAGGCGACGACAACGTCGACGACGAGGACCGCCGCCGATTTTAAAAAAGGCAAACGAATCGCTTTCTCTCTTGTCTCGGGCAGCACTCGCGACCTCGCTCTCTCTCTGCTCGCTGAAGGCCGAAGAGAGGAGAGAGGGTGCTCTGCACGGCGGGGTCTTG
>Ga0315289_10010183_pt1 | contig 13473 bp, 15 predicted proteins | sample YL17G11_40_MG_FD_203452 | JGI IMG/M metagenome (GOLD analysis project Ga0315289, IMG submission 203452) | Sediment microbial communities from Yellowstone Lake, YNP, Wyoming, USA - YL17G11_40 | ecosystem: Environmental > Aquatic > Freshwater > Lake > Sediment | place: USA: Wyoming | collected...
TAGCTGGTTGAAGCTGTGGGGTTTTCCGTCTATGAGGGCGGCTAGGATGACCTCGTCTAATTCGTCCATTTTATGTCTGAATGTGTCTGAACTGGTTTAAAACCATTTTACACCATTTTCTAAACAGCCTAGCGCGTAGCCGGGTTACTGGCTTCTGCCCCTCGCAGCTATCCGCCAGACCGCCTCGAGGCTGCCGTCCCTGACGCAGTGGAAGTAGTCGTAGAGGTTCGTGTTGGTGCAGCAGTGGGTAGGGAATATCTCTATCTTGTCGCCGGCCTTTATGGATGCGCCCGGCTCGACCTTGAGGTGGCCGTGCTCCTCGTTGGCCCTCACGTACTCGACGCCGTCGACGCCCTTGACGACTGGGGTCCCGAAGTCGGTTGTGAGGGTCTTGAGGCCTGCGTCGCAGACGGCTACGCCGGGGCGAGGCGTGCTCAGGACGGTGCTGAGGACGGTGAGGGCTTTCCCGAACATTTCGAGGCCTTCTATGGTGCTGTACTTGGCGTCCATGAAGACGTACGAGCCGGCCTCTACCTCCGTCACGCCAGGGTAGTTGCCCGTGATCATGTGGGTCCCTGTGCCGCCTCCGCTGACAATCTCCACGTCTACGCCGGCGTCGACGAGCGTGTCTCTTGAGGCGACGAGCTTGTCCATCGCCGCCTCGGCCTTCGCCCTCCTTTTCTCTAGGCGTGGGATGAACTGGCAGAAGCCCTCGTATCCCATCAGCCCGCGCAGGCTCAGGCTGGCTTCCTTCATGACCTCCCTCGCGAGGGTGAGGGCCGGCTCGCCCGGGTCGACGCCGCACCTGTTGTTGCCGACGTCGACCTCGACGAGAACGTTGAGCTTAACGTCCTTGCGCCTAGCGGCTTCAGCGAGGTGCCTGACGTTCGCCGGGTCGTCGACGGCGACGATGACGTCGCTGTGCCTGGCGAGGTTAACGAGCCTCGTCACCTTGGGCTCTCCGACGACCTGGTTGGCGATGAGGATGCTTCTTATGCCTGCCTCGGCCATCACCTCTGCCTCCCCGAGCTTCGCGCAGGTGACGCCTATGGCCCCCGCCGCGATCTGCTTCTGGGCTATGATCGGGGTCTTGTGGGTCTTCGTGTGGGGCCTCAGGTCCGCGGACATCCCCCTGAATTTATCCGCCATGGTCTGGATGTTCTTCTCCATGACGTCGAGGTCAACGAGGAGGGCCGGCGTGTCTATCTCATACATGCTGACGCCTAAATTGACCATAGGTTAAACCTCGACAACGAGCATATTAGGGTTGACGCCCACTTTCGGCCACCACTCCGCTGCATCCACGTGGGAACCGCTTTTATCAGGGGAGAACCGATGGGCACTCGGACATGTCTCTGAGGGGCGCCGCCCTCCTCCCGCTTCACCCAGGCAAGGCGCCGAGGTGGCTCTTCGGCAGGATGGTCAAGCTCGCGGGCTGTATAGTCAGGATCATCGTCGACGAGTACGGCAGGGACGGGCTGATGAGCCGCCTCTCAGACCCGTGGTTCTTCCAGTCGCTGAGCTGCGTCCTCGGCTACGACTGGCACAGCAGCGGCACCACGACCGTGACCTGCGGAGCCCTTAAGGAGGCGATAGACCCTGACGGACTCGGCCTCGCCGTCGCCGGAGGCAAGGGGAGGACGTCGAGGAGGGCGCCTCAGGAGATAGACGAGCTCGGAACCCGGTTCGGTCTGACCGGGAGCAGAATAGATCACCTAATCTACTGTAGCAGGATGGCGGCGAAGGTCGACAACAGCCTCGTCCAGGACGGCTACCAGCTCTACCACCACTCATTCTTCTTCGACGAGGACGGCGACTGGATCGTGATCCAGCAGGGGATAAACAAGGAGGCCTGTAATGCCCGCCGATACCACTGGTCGCCCGAGCACAGGAGCCTCATCGAGGAGCCCCACGAGGCGATCCTCTGCGACACCCGCCTCGAATCCGTCCTCGACATGACCTCGGCGGGGAGCGATGCGAACAGGAGGGCCTCCGTCGACCTAGCCAATGAGAACCCCGAACGTCTGAAGAGGATGATGCTCAAGCCCCTGCCAGGTCCTCAGACCCGGCTCGACGAGTGGGCCGGAAGGAAGGACGCGGCTGAGACGCTGGTCATGCCCTGGACGGTCGACTGGGAGACCCTGAGGGAGGTCTACGAGTTTCAGCCCCGGAACTACGAGGAGCTGGTGTCTCTGAAGGGCGTGGGACCGGCCACGGTCCGCGGCCTCAGCCTCGTCGCCGAACTCATCTACGGCGAGAGGGCGAGCTGGTCCGACCCGGTCAGGTTCAACTTCGCCTTCGGCGGCAAGGACGGCGTACCCTTCCCAGTTGACAGGCACGCTATGGACGAAGCAATAGACGTCCTTAGGACCGGTGTAGCCTCATCCGATGTACGGGACGAGGAGAAGAGAAGGGCGCTGAGCAGGCTCCGGGCCTGCGTGCCCCCGATCCCTGACTTCAGGCTCTGATTCCCAGTGCGGAGTTAATGACGTAGGTGAAGTCGGCTGGGCTCGCTCCAGCTATCGTCGTCTTCTTCGCGCCAAAGAAGCCAGCGACGGTCTCCGAGATCTTTTTTGGGTCTAGGGGATGGCCGATCAGCCTCTTCTCGAGCTCCTCGAGGTCTGTCTCGGGGAGGAGGAAGAAGTCTCCCGTGATCTGGAGGAAGCTGATCCTGCCGTCGTGGTCCTCGACCTTCGCCCTCAGCAGCTTGCCGCCGGGGACCTTGTACTCGAACCTCTTCAACCTGCTACCTCCTGTAGATCCACTCCCTGCTCGCGTACCGTTCTCTGAACTTCTTCACGAGCTCCCCCTCATATGGCGTGAGGTCGCCCGGGACGAGCTCAGCGTTGAGCGCCCTCTTGTACCCCTCCTCGAAGGCGTCGCGCACCTCCCCGAAGCTTATCTGCCTGCCGAGTTCGCGGCGTATCGTGGTCACGCGTTCCTCGGCCTGCTGGATCATCTTGTCGCTCAGCTTCTCCTTCGATATCTTGAGTACGCTGAACATCTCGCGGGCGCTGTAGTCGACGAGGAGTGTGCCGTGGTGGAGCACCGCGCCGTATCGACGTATCTGGGCGTTACCCGAGATCTTCTTTCCGCCGACGACTATGTCATTTATCGGCTTGAAGTCCGCCTTGATGCCGAGGATGGCGAGGGCTTCGACTATGCCGTGGCAGAGGTACCTGTAGGACTCGACGGGGTCGGAGGAGACCCTGGGGTCCTTCTCGTCCATTACGACGCTGTAGGTTATCTCCCCGGTCGCGCTGTTCAGGACGGCTCCGCCGCCGCTTATCCTCCTGTTGAGGAAGATACCGTACTCCTTGAGCGCTTCGAGGTTGACCTCGTCCTCAACGCTCTGGAAGTAGCCCAGGGTGACCGCAGATGGCTTCCACATATAGAACCTGAGGGTGTCGGGCGACTTGCCCTCCCCTCTAGTCTGGGCTAGAGCCTCGTCGACGGCCATGTTTGTGTAGGCGTCCGCCACCTTCAGGTCGATGAAACGAAACTTGTTCGTGCCGAGCACCGATGAAAAGGACGCTGGGACGATATATATAAAATGTGAAAGGCTTCACACAGGCTCCCGAGGATTCTTAAGTTGATGAGTGAGCTGGCTCACCATTTCTCCTTGTGTATCACGTCGCCGGGCTCCCGCCTCGGCCTCCGATCAGGGCTCTGCGCCGGGTAGCCGACAGGGATCATGGCGACCGGCCTCACATCCTCTGGCAGGCCCACCGCCTCCGCGGCCGCAGCCTCGTCGAAGGCGCCTATCCAGCAGGTTCCCAGGCCGTTGTAGGCTGCCGTCAGCAGGATGTTCTCCACGGCCGCGGCGGTGTCCTGTATGCAGTAGAGGTTCAGGCCTCTGTCGCCGTACCTCGGCGTCGTCCTCTTGGGGTCTGCGCAGACGACGATGACGACTGGGGCGGTACCTACGAAGGACTGTCCGTGGGCCGCTTCGACCAGCATCCGCTTCGTCCCGTCGTCCCTGACGATGACGAAGCCCCAAGGCTGGTTGTTCCCGGCGCTGGGCGCCAGGCAGGCGGCTTCTATCAGCTTCTCTACCTCAGAGTCAGGCAGGTCCTCGCCGGTGAAAGCCCTGACGCTCTTCCGGCTCAGGATCTCGTCGGGTATCTTCAAATCAAGCACGTAGGGTATCTGTACGGTGCTGAATTAAAAGCTGCTCGCGGCGTCAGGGTGAACGACGCCTGGCGGCCCAGAACATCACGATGACGGACGCTGCGAGGACGACGCCGAGCACCATCATCGGGGAATATGCCCAGATCTCCTCCTTGATGACCGTTGCCTCGTCTTTGCTGGTGACGTAGAGGCCCGAGGCTGTGATCTTCTCCCTCGTCGCACGGCTGTCGCCGATGTAAGCCTGCTTCGAGACGTCGAGGCAGGTGACGACTATGTGGCTTCTCTCTGGGGAGCTCTGGATGACCTCGAGTGGGTTGCTTGTGCTTGTCAGGGTCAGGTCCACGGGGAGCCAGCCCCACGGCGGCATGTAGACCATCGCCCAGCCGTGCCAGCCTATCCCCTTCTCCTCTATCATGAGGTGACCGTCCCAGCTGTTCTCGGAGACGTCTATCCCCTCGCTCAGGACTATGCCTACCTGGAGGTATGCTGGGATGCCGAGGCTCCTGCACATGGAGATGAGGAGGATCGCCTGGTCGTCGCAGTCGCCCTTCAGCCCCTTCAGGGTCTCGGTCGGGTACCTTGGCACCTCTGAGCTGTCGTAGGTGACGTTCCCCTTGAGCCACCAGAGCATGGCCATCACCTTCCCGAGGACCGTCGTCCTGTTCCCGGTCAGCTGCCGGGCCTTCTCCATCACGACCGTGTTATTCGACGTGAAGGTCTCTGTCGGGAAGACGTACTGCGCCACGATGCTTGGCGGGATATCTGAGACGCCTCCTGCGTCGTTCGTGTTTATGGGGACGTCGGGGTCATCGCTCGACGCGATCTCGTAGACGACCGCGTAGGAGAGCTTCTGGCCCGGGTTTATCGTGAGGGGTATGCCACAATTCCTGAGGCTGTTCCCGTCGTCGTCGACGTAGCTGTCCCCTAGAGCCGGATCCGACGACGTTACGGTGACTGTCTGGTGCTTGTTGTTCACGAAGAGCGGGACCGAGGCGTCATCCTGGTCCAGGGTGAAGGGCGCGCTTCCCCTGTTCTCGAATACGTAGCTCATCACGTACCTGTAACGGTATGTTTCGGCCGCGAATGTGACGGGTATGACCGCGGCGACGACGATGATCAGGAGCAGGGGGAGGGCCTTGTTCCTCAAATCGGGTTTCGAAGAGGATTGGGATGCGCCGCTTATCTACTTTACTTTAACGGCGCCGCGGGAAAACGGGATGGGCAGAGTCGGAGCCGGGAAGAGGGAGGGCTACTCGACGTGGACCCTCATGAGGTCGATGTCGCCCGGGAAGTATGGGAGGAAGTCCTTGACCGCCCTCTCCACATCCCGTGACTGTGTGATGTACCTGCCGACGATGAGTACGTCCGCGCCGCTCTCGAGGGCCTTCGGGGCCGTCCGCGGGTCGATGCCTCCGGCCACCGCGATGAGGAGCTTCCTATCCTTGAACGCCTCCTTTATCTCGGGTATCCAGTCCCACCTCGGCTCCGCCGTCCTCTCGGTGTCGATCGCCCTGTGGAGGATCACGCCGTCCGGCAGCTCCTTGAGCGACCTCAGCTTCTCCAGCGGGTTCTCGACCTCCATCATGTCGAGGAAGGAGTAGATTCCCAGCCTCCTCGCCTCGTAGGCGAAGTCGTTTATCGTCGCCTCGGAGGCGGCGCCGGCGCAGCAGACGGCGTCGGCGGTCTCGTCGAAGGCCATGTCGACCTCGACCTTGCCGACGTCCATGGTCTTGAGGTCTGCGATGATGAAGCTGTCCTTGGCGAACTCGCGCATGGCGCTGATGACGTTGATGCCCATCTTCTTGATGAGGGGCGTCCCGGCCTCGAGGATCACGTTGTCGTTCCTCGGTATCTGAGCGACGACCTCCTTCACAGCCTCTATGCTGGGGAGGTCGAGGGCGATCTGCAGGTAGGGCGGCCTCCAGAGCCTGGGCGGCCTGAAGCCCATGAGCGGATGCCTCGCCCTGTCCTTCTCGTATAGTATCTTGTCCCACGGCGGGTAGTTGGTCATCGCCCTACGGATAGCCAACTTCGTCGCGCTGTAGTTGTACTGGTAGATCTTCCGTTCGTCCTCGGCCTTCGGGTGGATGAAGACGCTTGCGATGATTACCCAGTCGTCGAGGACCTCCTTGGGTATGATGCCCTCCTCGACGGCGTCTGCGACGGCCTTCGCGACGGCGGACTGGGCCGGGCCGAAGATCTTACCCGCGTCCGACATATCCTTGACCGTCACCTTTGGGACGATGACGGTGTGGGGCTTCGGCGGGAGGTTCGGCCTTATTACGGCGAGGAGGGGGGTGTGGCCCATGGAGAGGTTGCTGATGGCCTGGGCGAATGAGGCGCCCACGGGGCCGAGCTTGTCGCCCATCAGCAGGTCGACGTGGGCGACCTCGTTCCCCTTCCCCATGAGGGCCTCGCCTATCAGGTAGGTGCCGTGCGCCTGTGCGCCTGGCTTGTTGAAGTTGTCTATGGACGCTCTGACGGCCTCGCTTATCGAGCCGAAGCGCCCCTGCTCGACGAGACCCTCCAGGAACTTTAGCTGCTCCTGCGTTATCCTTCCAGGTGCCCTCACCATCCCTTTCTCTTCGCTCATCTCAACCAATAAATAATGAAAAGAGATGAGTATTTAACTCTTACCGGCACGTGTGACCTCTAGGTGTCACATTGAACCAAAATATCTTAGATATCAGCGATATGACAACGTCAATGTGTCACATAATGCCGATCAAAGTGCCCAATTTCAGAAGGTGAGGGTCGATCAGTTCGCTTTAGAGGGTTTAGCGGTCTCATCTGGCACCTCGATGGTCACAATGATCTCCACTAAGGCGTTTTGATCCCTCAGCTTTTCGACGATCGTCCTCGGCATGTTGCAGGCCGCTTTGTCAGAGTGGATCATGAGGGTCCTGCCGCAGATGTAGCCGCTCTTCCTGGCGACCATGTCGTTATGGTCGGTGTAGGTCAGTGATGGGTGGCCCATGCCCCTCACATTGAAGGCCTCGCCGCCGACCTGTAAGGTTAGGGTTATCACGGCTTCGGGCTGCCTCGCCGCCTCCTTGATCTCAGGGCTTAGATCTGATAGACCCTTCTCGGCTGAGACGGCGGCTACGCAATCCCCCCTCCTGGAGAGGTGGGCTTCCCTGGTGGTCATCACGGTCGTCTCGTGGAGGGCGTGGATGTTCCTGTGCCCCCTCGCGAGGAAGGTCTCCATCAACTTCACGGCTGTCCACTCCGGCGTTCCCCCTTATATGCCGTGCCCCGGGGTAAGGTTTTTACGATGGGTGCCTGAGTTGTTGTAGGCGTTGGGCTGGTAGATCAGTGGTACGATCGCCGCCTTGGCATGGCGGAAGTCGGGGGTTCAAATCCCCCCCAGTCCACCATTCTCATCCACTACTCTACCCTCCAAGATCAAAAGTCCTTTGACCGAGCCCCTTTCGAGCGAAGAAGACTTAGGCCGGTTTATCAGCCAGGCGATTTCGTACACTTTCGGGTATCTCCGGGCTTGTTCGGGTCCAAATGGGTTTTTCCAGGTATTTTCGTGTCATCCGATCCTTAGAAGTAGCCAATCGTGCGGGTGAGAAATTGCGTAAATGATAAAGGCTGAGACGTGTTTGGATTCTTGATACCCATGACTTCGAAGCTTGATAAGGGGAAGAGGGTCACCATCGACCTGGATGAGGTTATAGTGAGGTCTGACGGCTCCAAGGCGGCGATGCGCGAGTTCGTAAAGGAGATGCTTTACTACAACCCCGAGTTCACCATCGAGACCAGCCCCCAGGGAGAGACCTGGTACCTGAGGAAGAGGAAGTAGGCGCTCCCTTTCTCCCGCGCCCTCCTCAAAAGATTCATACATCCCTCGCCCAGTATCCGTAGGCAGTGACCTGTGGATGTCCAAGAAGCCGAAGGAGATAGCCGACGCGATCTGCGAATCCGGCGGAGCGAAGGCGGAGCTCCCCCTCGACAGGATGTTCGTCCTCGCCGTCCTCGCCGGGGCCTACATCGCCTTCGGCTGCCACCTCGCCACAGTCGTCTCTCAAGATTCTCAGCCGATCCTCGGCGCCGGCCTCACGAGCCTCCTCATGGGCAGCGTCTTCCCTGTGGGGCTGATGCTGGTCGTCATAGGCGGGGCCGAACTCTTCACGGGCAACAGCCTGATGTCCCTCTCCTGCCTCACGGGGAAGGCGAAGCTCACGGGGCTGCTCCGTAACTGGTCCGTCGTCTACGTCGGCAACCTCGTAGGCTCCCTCGCCTTGGTGGGACTCGTGTTCGGCGGGGGTTTGTACGGGTTAAGCGGCGGCTCCCTCGGCCTCAGGGAGGTCGCCATAGCCAACGCGAAGGTGAACATCCCGTTCGTCGAGGCTTTCTTCAGGGGCATCCTCTGCAACTGGCTCGTCTGCCTCGCGGTCTGGATCGCCACCTCGTCCACGGACACCATCGGCAAGATATTCGCCTGCTTCTTCCCCATCATGGCGTTCGTCACCTCCAGCTTCGAGCACAGCATCGCCAACATGTTCTTCATCCCAATCGGCATCATGGCGAAGGGGGTTCCCGCGGTAGCCTCAAAGACCACCCTGGATCTGGCGAACCTGACCTGGGAAGGCTTCGTCACGAGGAACCTCGTGCCCGTCACCCTGGGGAACATCGTCGGCGGCGCCTTCTTCGTCGCGACCCTGTACTGGTACGCCTACCTCAGGAAGTGACGGCTTCAGCGCCCTGGCAGCCAGGCCTTGACTATCATGACCATCAGCACCGCCACGATGAAGAGGGTGACCATGTTGAAGATGTTGAGGATCCCGGGGTCCGGGAATCCGTCTAGCTGCCTCCGGATCATGACCGTCAACGCGAGGCCGATGAGGGCCATTACGGTCGTCCGTACGCGCTGAATCAGCTCCATCGTTTAGCGGGTAGCCGCTCCGTTGATTTAAGTTATGACCTCGTGGTGGAAAGGTTCTTACAGCTGAGGGCTAGGTGGTTCTCGATCGGCATGAGGTACCACGTCAGGCGCCGCGACAAGGAGATCGTGGACAAGGAGGCCATGAAGAAGATCCTGAGATCAACGAACTACGTCACGGTCGCGATGTGCAGGGATGGCGAGCCCTACCTCGTGTCGCTGAGCCACGTATACGACGAGGAGGAGGGCTGCATATACTTCCACTGCGCGGGTGAGGGGAAGAAGCTGGATTTTCTCCGCGCGAACCCGAGGGTCTGGGGGCAGGCCCTCATCGACCATGGCTACCACGAGGGACAGTGCAGCCATCTCTACGCCTCCGTCATGTTCGACGGCGTCGTCGATTTCGTCGAGGGCGCCGAGGAGAAGCGGAGGGTCCTCGCCGAGATGATTAGGTTCCAGGACAGCAACCCCGAACCCCTCCTAAAGAGGCTGGTGAACCTCAAGTCACAGCAGGATGACCTCGCCAAGACGATCGTCGGCCGCATAAGAATAGGGGAGATGACCGGGAAGAAGTCCGCAGAGGTCGACCTCTGAGCCACGTATAATTAGCAATATAAGACAGCGTGTTCCTCTTAGTGGTAACCCAACAATAGGAGAGTTACGTTGAATGGTGTACTGTAAGAAGTGTGGCGCGGAGCTCGGGGAGGGTGCGGCCTTCTGCCAAGTCTGCGGGACGCCGGTTGAGGTTTCCCAGGCGCCACCAGCTGAAGCGCCGAAGCCTGAGGCCCCAAGATTAGAGCAGGCACCGCAAATGCCAAGTCGGAGTGTCATCGACCTCGCGGGCTGGGGCGACAGGTTCATCGCCTACATCATAGACGCTATCATCGTAGGCGCGGTGGCCAGCCTAGTCAAGACTCTGATCATGTTACCGAGTTACTTCTGGGCGGGGATGATGGGCTACTCTGGCCTGAGATGGGTGCCGTGGATGGACCTTGGCCCAGACAACCTCCTCTTCTTCATCTACTTCCTCTGGATGGACCTCAGCTTCGGCCAGAGCGTCGGCAAGATGGTGATGAAGATCAGGGTGACGAACCTCGACGGCGGACGGATAAACCTGACGCAGGGAGCCATAGAGGTCTTCGGGAAGGCCTTCCTGCTCCCACTCGACGTCATCATAGGCTGGTTCTTCCTCGGCGAGAAGAGCCAGAGGCTCTTCACCTTCCTGGCTCAGACAATAGTCGTGAAGGACAGGAAGTAGACCAGCCCATATTTATTAAACCCCGGCTTCGTTCAGGAAAAAAATAGGTTGAAGAAGTCAGCCTACTTGGCGACCTTCTTCATCGGCTGGCCGCAGCAGACTAGCTGCCCCGCGCCCGCCTCCAGGACCTTGACCTTGTTGCCGCATATCTCGCAGATGTAAGTCTCAGCTACCTTGGTCATACCTGATCAACTGATCGAATGAAGCCGCGGTTTTTAGACCTTACTAAAAACGCCTTGAAGGGCTTAGGGAGCTATCTTCTGGGGGCTCAGGTGTCGCGCTCAGATGCTCCTAAGTTTTCTCCCAGCTCGTAGGCTTCCTCCAGCTTGGCCGGGAAGCTTGTGACGGGCACGTCTTTTCCGTCCTCCATCGTGCGGCAGGTTACTATGTGGAGCCTTATGCCGAAGTGGGGGGCTATCCGTTTGAAGAACCCGACCGTCGATTCCACGTGGTGACGGTAGGTGAGGAAGACGGCGAACGTCTTGTCCTCGAAGCCTCTCCAGGCCAGGGCCTCCATTCTGTCCAGCACCGTCTTCAGCTGGGCGGTCATGTAGCCCCAGTACATGGGGGTCGCCCAGACGATCAGGTCAGCGTCGACGTACGCGGAGTAGATCTCCTGCATGTCGTCTTCGATGGCGCAGCTGTGGTTCGGAGACGTCTCGCATGAGAGGCATCCTTGACACGGCCTGATGCTCATGTCGTTCGTGTAGAAGTGCCTGACCTCGTTCTCCCCGCCCGCGTTCAATCCCTTCAGGAAGTGGTCGACCAAGGTATCTGAGTTCCCGTTCCTCCTCGGGCTGCCGTGGAGCACCACAGTCTTCATGATCATCCCTCATTTTGAATGTCCGCTGGTCAGGTAGACCGGCTTTTGGAGAGTTTATTACGTTTACTACGCGTTGGGTGCCCCGGTTATTCATTGGATCACGTGTTTTATCCAAAGGGGGAAAGATGTAGTCAACTAGCTGGACAACCTGCGCCCGATCTACTTGAGGTATATTTTTACATAAAAAACAATTAAAGTGCATAACATTAAAGAAACCCATAATTCAATTAGATGAGGTAAATTAAAGTAGTAAGCCGGTGGAATTACGAATACAAAAAGAAGAAAACCAGAGTAGACGAAAGAGAGATGTTTTATTTTGGAAAATACCATCATGAAGTATTTGTATAATCCATAAAATAATGCAGTATAAACAAATATTATAAGATAATTAAGAACTTCATAATATTTAATATTCAATAAGATATATGATGCATAAACCAATATCGTAGATAGGACAATAGGTTTCTCCCATCTGCTTGAAATACTATTTCGTACAATTGAACTAATAAAAAAACTAATGATGAGCGCTAATACATTCCATAAACTATTACTTGGATTTATACAATACGCGATTATAAAAATATTAAACATATAGAAATTAGCGACCTCTTTCTGGATATCCTTGTCTTCAATAAGCATAACCATATTATACATAAGATGACAGCATAGAAAAATAGCTACGTAACAAAAAACACTATAGATTCCATCGTATATATTGGAATTAAAGGAAACCATTAAGATTCTTCACCCGGCTTCTCGCCTGTGGCTGGTTCCGCACTACCGTCGCCGGGATGAGTCAGTATCCATTCTATTGCTTCAGGCGGAACATAGGAGCCGGCTTCAGCCAACAACTGCATCAATAGCTCCATATCTATGATTTTTCTTTAAACCTTTTTCTGCGAGGACGCCTCAAATCGTGCCTGTGATTCCCGTTATCCCGATGCCCCAAGCAGCATCTTCTCCAGCGTATGTCCGGGTCGTGAGCAGAGATTCAGTCATACCACTGAACAAGCTCTCTACGCTCACAAGGTCTAGGCACCAAAGTAATAGAGGGAATCAACCGTACGCGCGTGACATTAGAAAAAAAAATTAAAACGAATTTTTTTAATAATTTCCAGCAAATATCTCGACATTAGCATCGAAGGCATTGAAATTAAAGATGAGGTAACAACAAATCCTACGTCTAATTCGCGCGCGCGACTGCCCACTGAATGTTATATATTTTACCAGAAAGCTCCGTAGACTGGGGGTTTGAACCCCTGATCTCCCTGATGTGAACTCGCAGTTTAAGGCCGTGTGGAAAAACGTAGGGGGTATCGCCGAATGGACGAAAAAATCGTCATTCGGGTAGTCCATGGGCGCCTATAAGAATCAGCGAGCAAAGTTGGTGGACTGGGCGGGATTTGAACCCGCGACCTCCTGATTGCAAGTCAGGCGATCATACCACTGATCTACCAGCCCCAGCCCTCTCAGGGGGCAGGCGACGCTTTAATCCTTTTCTTGAGACCCTGCACCCTTTCCTTTACCTATCGACCAGGGGATAAGCATGGGCACCTTCTCCTGGTATCGCCTGTACTCGTCACCGAAGGCCTCAGAGAGGTCCGCCTCCTCGGCCCGGGAGATCAAGTAGACGACGGCGACGAGGACAGGGGTGAATAGGAGCGAGGCCTGCGCCGAGGCGAGGATCGACGCCCCCACGTGGGCGAGCAGCCACCCGAGGTACTGGGGGTGCCTGACCAGCGAGTAGACACCGGTCGTGACGAGGCCGCCTGGCGTCGAGTGGGTCTCGGCGACCCTCATCCCCACCGCCATCAGCCCAGAGAGCCCCAGCCAGGCACCGGCGACTAGGAATGGCAAGGAGACGAGGAGATTCACGGTCCAGACCCTGAAGCCGAGGAACGCCAGCGACGAATCCAGAGGGGGCGCGGGGAGGGCGGGCTGAGGCGATATCCATAGCCCGACCAGGCAGACGGACTCCAAGGCCCCCGAAGCGGCCCCGTAGAGCCTCCCCCTCCTAAGCCCCGCCTCGACGCCGTGGGCCGCGACGAGCCTCGAGTGCCCGACCGATAAGACGTGAAGCGCGCAGGCGACGAAGAGCCCCGCGACTGAGGCGTAGAACCAGGGCGACACGAGACTTCCACCGAGGACAAAGGTGGGCGCTCCCCCGGGATTAGTGTTCTGGGCGCCTCGACTCAAGCTCAGCCCATTGCAGGCCTGTGCCGGTGGTAGAGGCGAAGGTTTTTCGCCCGGCTACCTAGCCCTCGCCCCAGCCTGTACGTGGGGCGCTATCAGGGTCCAGAGCCACTCCGCGAACTCCCTTATGTTCTTCGTCTGAATGTAGACCTCTCCCGGGCCGCGGATGTTCACGACGAG
>Ga0315289_10010184_pt1 | contig 13473 bp, 10 predicted proteins | sample YL17G11_40_MG_FD_203452 | JGI IMG/M metagenome (GOLD analysis project Ga0315289, IMG submission 203452) | Sediment microbial communities from Yellowstone Lake, YNP, Wyoming, USA - YL17G11_40 | ecosystem: Environmental > Aquatic > Freshwater > Lake > Sediment | place: USA: Wyoming | collected...
CCGGGTCTCCGACCAGAACCGTTCCGCCGTTGTCAAGACAGGTGACCCCCAGCGTATAGCTGGTCGGACTGCCGGCAACATAGGCATACACGAATGAGCCTACAGCGAAGTTCTGACCCGTCGGCAGCGTCATATAGGGATTTCCGTTCGGGTCCACCAGAACGGTTGGCGCCGTCGGAAGAGTCATGGCCGCCGGATAGTCCGCGTAGTCAATCTCAAACATCGCCAAGGCCTGACGGAACTGGTCAAGATCCGACCGGGCCGCACCGACTCGCGCTCGATCCTGTGCTCCAATGAAACGCGGAACCGCGATCGCTGCCAAAATGCCGATAATCACGATAACGACGAGCAGCTCGATCAGGGTGAAACCGCGCTGGGTTTTCTTGTTGCGCAAATACTTGAACATGTCACACCTCCACTATTAAGGGTTGTCTCGTTTCTGTTTGGCTCTCGGCAAACTTAAGTGCAACTGATATGCCAAGCCTCTCATGACGGAACCTATCACTTGATTCTTATGAAGTTTACGCAAACAATCTCCGTCTTTCAAACAGGATTCCTCAGGAAAGAATGGTGCAGGGTGCAAACCGAGTTGCAAATCGCAAACTTCAGAGATCGTCGCCGTCATGAGCTCTTGTCCGGTGGTTCAATGCCATAGCGCTGCAACTTGCGATAGATTGTGGATGGATCGACTCCGAGGATTTCCGAGGCGCGCTTCTTTTGCCAACCCGTCTCCTTGAGAACCTGGAGCAGATAATCCTTTTCCAGTTCCTCCAAGGTCATGGATGCATCGGAAACCTGCCAGCGAAAACTGCTGCTTTCCGAGGCGCGAATTTTTCCCGGCAGCGTGTCGGGTGGGACGACATCCGAATCGGTCAGAATCGCAGCGCGCTCAATCGTGTTCTCCAGTTCACGCACATTCCCCGGCCAAGGATACGCTATCAGGAGTCGCATCGCTTCGGGCGAGACTCGCTTCAGCGTCAGACCGTTGCGTTGGCATGCGCGCTCCATAAAGTAACTGACCAAGGTCGGAATGTCTTCTCCTCTCTCACGCAACGGAGCCAGATGAACCGGAATCACGGCCAAACGATAATAGAGATCCGAACGAAATTCACCCGTTTTCTGTTTCTTCTCAATATCGGCATTCGTCGCCGCAATGACTCGCACATCCACTCGGATAGGCCTTGTCGCTCCAACGGGGAGAATTTCGTGTTCCTGCAAAGCACGCAGCAGTTTGACCTGCAACGCCGGACTCATCTCCGCAATCTCATCTAAAAAGAGCGTTCCCTTTGAGGCCACCTTGAAAAGACCCTCTTTGTCCCGCACGGCCCCCGTGAAACTTCCCTTCGTATGTCCGAAAAGCTCGCTCTCCAAAAGTGCATCCGGCAGCGCCCCACAGTTGATCGTAACGAACGGAGCATCCTTCCGCAGAGAATTGGCGTGAATGGCTTGCGCAATGAGATCCTTGCCGGTGCCGGATTCCCCGGTAATAAGGATGGTCGCATCCGAGGGGCCAATCCGTTTGACAAGTTCCATGATCCTCTGCATCTGAGGCGAGTCGCCGATAATCTGCAAATTGTCCAAGTCTCGGCCCAACTGTTCGCGCAGCGATTGATTCTCGCGTCGCAGGTCAATTTGTTCGAGAGCCTTCGCCACGACAAGCTTGATCTCGTCCACCTGAAAGGGCTTCATGATATAGTCCGAAGCACCTAACCGCAGGGCTTCAATCGCCGATTCCAAAGAGGCGAACGCCGTGATGACAACGACAGCAAGTTGAGGATATTTCTTGCGCGCGATAGCGACAAGTTCAAGACCCGTCATCTCCGGCATCCGCAGATCGCTGATCAGAAGAGTATAGGCTTCTTGCGCCAGCACCTCCAACGCTTCCTTCCCGCTTCCAACAGCCCGGACGCCGTATCCCTCCTGGCGCAACACGACCGTCAGGAATTCCTGCATGCTCTCTTCATCGTCCACGATGAGAATGCGTTCAGGTTCCATTGCTCGCTATCTCCTTTCTCCCTTGCGCCGTCTCCCCCGATTCGAGCACCAGTTCAAATCCGGTTCCCTCGCGCGGACCACTGTAAAACTTGAGCTCGCCGCCATGCCCGGCAACGGCTCGAAGAGCCGTGGGGAGGGCCAATCCAAGCCGGTGTTTCCACACCTCGCCAAAAGGCTGGAAGACCGAATCAAGAACTTCCTGAGGCAACTCTTTGCCCGGCAGGCGAAATCGGACGGAGACTTTTCCCTCGTCCGCCTCCAAGGGAGAAATCACAACGCAGTCGCCGTTTTCCGCCCACAATGCCAGAGCCATGAGCAGGGCGTTGATAATGATTTCCAGCTGTCCCTCGTCAGCTTCAATCGGCACTTCCCGAGGCAGCCGTATATCCAGAGGCACCAATTCCTCCCCGCGATTGCGCAACATTTGCGACAGATTGATCGTCTTCTTGCGCGGCGCTTCCAGACGCGCAAAAGTGGAGAAATCCCGCAGCAGATTGTTCAGGCGCTGCGATTCTCGAGCGGCAAGTTGGCCAAGGTGCTCTTTCTCGGCGACGCCAGCATTGCCGGTCACCAGTATTTCCACGCAGCCGCTGAGCGTGGCCAACGGATTGCGAATCTCATGAGCCAGATCCCTGGCGAGCTCTCCGACCGCCGCCAGCCGCTCTCGCCGCCATTTCTCTCGCTCTTCCTCTTTCTCGGCTGTGAGATCACTAAACAAGACAATCGTCCCTCGTTCGTGCCCCGTTTCGTCACGAAGCGAGGAAAGCGAAAATCCTACGGGACACACAACACCGTTCGGCAAGGGGAATTCGATTTCTCTTCGGCGACCGGAACGCTCGGCCTCTATCATTTGAAGGAACCTCTGGATTGTCCTGCCGGCCACACAGCTTTCGAAGGCTTGCCCGTCCTCGTGACCGAGTCCCAGAATCTGGTGCCCCGCCGAGTTGAAATGAAGGACCTCTCCCGCCTTCGTCGTTGCCAACAGCCCCACACTGAGAGACCTCAAAATGATCTCTGTGTCCAAGCGGGTTTGCGAGAGCTCATTCTGTGCCTTTTCCAATGCCTGGTTTTTCGCCTGCATCCTTTCGGCCAGGTAGCCGGTCAGGACCGCGGTGAGCGCAAAATAGACCGCATAGAGAAAAAGCGCAAAAGCCAGTGTCTCAAACGAGGCTCCGCGTCCCAGAAGAACGAACGCATAGCCAATCTCTGAGAGCAGCGCAATCCATGCGCTTCCCACAACTCCTAAAAAAAGACTCGCCGCACCGATGGAGAAGAAATAGAGAAAGACAAATTCGCTGACGGCGCCGCCCGTATAATAAATCACCGCCGTGTCCAATAGCACGCCCGCCGAGAGGGTAAGCCATCGAAGAGCCGTCATCGCCCCGCGCGTCGTGAACCACACCCAGGCGAGCCCGAGGAGAAAAAGGTTTCCGAGGAAAAGCGCGAACACGAGCCAGCGCTCCTGAGGGCTTTCGACCAAGAAAGCGAGCGCAAGCCCCAAAATGACGCCCACAAAGAGCAGCCGCGCAAGAAGGTAATGAGGAAAATTCCGCTCTCTATCCGAGACAATTCCCATCGCCAGTCTCCAAGCTGATGCCGTCTTGAGAAAGGCTTGATCGCCGTGCTTCATCTCCAGACCCGCCCGGCGCAAGGCAACGATCCTCTCATCGCCGTGGTGGGTCTCCAGACCCGACCGGCACGAGACCACTCTCGCCTATTTAATGGCCCCGACCAGGTCAAACATCGGCAAATACATCGCGACAAGCATGCCGCCGATAACCATACCCATGAGCACAATGACAACCGGCTCAATGAGTGAAGTCAAGGCCGCCACAGCCGCATCCACTTCTTCATCGTAGAAATCCGCGATTTTTCCCAGCATCTCCGCCAAGCCACCGGTCTGTTCACCTACGGAAATGAGTTGCACGACCATTGGCGGAAAAACGCCCGATTCCTTGAGCGGTGCGGTGATGGTCTTCCCTTCGGAAATGGATTGCCGAGTCCGCTCAATCGCTCTTTGAATAATCGCATTGCCGGCCGTCTTGGCCGTAATGTCCAGCCCCTGCAAAATCGGGACGCCCGATGAAATCAAAACACCCAGGGTGCGTGTAAAGCGCGCCACCGCGGTTTTGCGAATCACCATACCAACAATGGGCAGTTTTAGCAGCGTCTTATCAACAAGATACTTCCCGTTTTCGGTCCTGTAGAATCGCCGAAACAGGAAGAAGCCAACCACGATGGCGCCCAGCGCGGGCAGAAAGCCTCGCTGAACAATTTTAGAGAGCCCGACGACAATTCGAGTCGGCGCAGGCAGTTCCGCGTCCATTTGCTCGAACATTTCCGCGAAGACCGGAATGACCTTGAGAAGCATGAAGACGCTCGCCCCGATAGCCACGGTCATCACGACGCCGGGATAAATCATCGCGCCTCTGACCTTCCGCTTCAGCGCGTTGGCTTTGTCCAAATAGACCGCGATACGCCCGAAAATCATCGCGAGCGCTCCACCGGCTTCTCCCGCTTCCACCATGTGGACGAAGAGATTGTCGAAAACCCGTTTATGTTTGGCCAAAGCCTCGGCAAGAGAAGCGCCCCCCGAGACCGACTGATGCACATCCGAGATGACCTTGCGGAATCCTCGATTGGCCATTTGACTGGCAAGGATGTCCAGACACTGGTCAATGGGCAATCCCGCATTGACCATCGTCGAGAAGAGACGCGCAAAGATGGCCAAATCCTTCGTTTTGACACGAGAGCGACCGCGGATCTTGATGTCGCGAGGTTTGGACCGCACTTCGCCGACGATAATGTGTCGGGCGCGCAGTTTCGAGAAGACTTCGCCCTTGTCTCGCGCTTCGATCTCACCCTCGACTTTTCGTTGTCCCGCCGCTCGCCCTGTGTAAGTGAAAACCGGCATCGCACTCCACCTTTCGTTTGGATTTCAGAACCTGTTCTCCATCAGCTCGCGGGCGCCAGCAGTCTCGCCCTTTCGCCGGGTGTCATCGGTTTCTTGCCGAACATCTTCTCCAATTCCTCGGGGAGGTTCGAGACGTTCAGGGCTCGCTCGGAAGAAACCAGCCCGTTCGTCACAAGCTCATACAGCGCCTGATTCATCGTCTGCATGCCAAAACGCCGAGACACTTGAATGATGCCATACATCTCGTGCACCTTACCATCTCGAATGAGCGCTCGAATGGCAGGCGTACATACGAGAACCTCGGCGGATAGGATCATCCCCCCTCCGGCTTTCTTTGGCAGCAGCTTCTGAGTCAGCACAGCCTCCAAACAAAGCGAAAGTTGTGCCCGAACCTGACCTTGCTGGTGAGGAGGAAAAACATCAATGATACGATTGATGGACTCCGTGGAGGAATTCGTATGCAAAGTCGCGAAGACAAGGTGACCCGTTTCCGCCGCCGTCAGGGCCGCGCCAATCGTCTCCAAATCACGCATCTCGCCGACAAGAATGACATCCGGATCTTGACGAAGCACATATTTCAGCGCCATCGCGAACGATTTCGTATCCACGCCCACTTCACGCTGATTGACCAAGGCCTGCTTATGTGAATGGATATATTCCACCGGATCCTCAACGGTGATAATGTGAACGGGACGCTCCGCGTTAATGCGGTCCACGATGGCGGCAAGGCTTGTGGTTTTGCCACAGCCGGTCGGGCCGGTGACCAAAATCAGTCCCTTTGGCTTCTGAATAAAGCTCTGGCAAATCTTCGGAAGTCGCAGTTGCTCGATCGTCGGAACAACAAAAGGGATACTCCGAATCACTGTGGACAACGACCCCCGTTGAAAGAAGACATTGCCCCGGAAACGCGAGAGTCCCTCGATACTGAAGGCGAAATCCACCTCGAAATCGAGTTCAAGCCGCTTTTGCTGCTTATCCATCAACAAACTGTACGCCAATTGCTTGCACTGCTCAGGCGTCAGCGACTCATAGTTCAGCGGTATCAGACGCTGATCCACGCGGATGCGAGGTGGACTGCCTGCGCTCATATGCAAGTCCGAGCCGCGAGCTTGAATCAGCTCGTGCAGTAACCGCTGAATATCTACCATGGTCTCCTCCTGCTCTCCTCAAGTTCCATCGGCGCGTTCGGTTCGTCTCTCTCAAGCTCGGCTGCCGAACATGAACTGGATGGCAAGGGCGTCGGAGCCGGTTCGCGAGCCAGAGTGACTTCCCAGCAGGTTTGGTTCGAGCGAGCGACCTGCCGACAATTCTCCGGGCAGGGCCACTGACGATAGCTCAAGTCGTCAAGAAGAAGCGTGGCTTGCGCCGCGCGCTTGACCAAAACCAACGCTCGCTGCGCGACCACTGACTTGCGCAAAGCCCTTGGACTGTCCTCTGCCAAAAAATCCTCTCCCGTCGCCATGCCGAACCGCCACGGCAGACTTCCGCGACCGGACCACTTCTCTCCAGAAGCTGAGAAACCTTCGGTGATATGCGCCACACTTCGCGCCGCCCCCGGAACATCGCGAAAAAGAAAGAGCGAGGTCTCGGGATGGAAAACCAGAAGCGCTCCTCCACCGGCAGCCGCTCCCAGTCGGTATAGCTTGCGGAGCCAAGTCATTCCACCGAGCTTCGTCTCATCCCCGGCACCGACAATCGGGGCAAGGTCGGCGTGAGTCCATGCGGCCAAAACAGTATAGCAGTCTCGGAACTTCTCTCGATAGCGAGAAAGCTCTGCCTCCAGAAAGAAGATTTCTTCCAGAGAAAGAGAGTCCAAGTAGAGCGGCAATCGGCTACGCATTGGTTTTACCCTTTCACTTCTCCCGTAACTCGCAAAACCTCTTCAATCGTCGTGACCCCTTGTTCAAGTTTGTTCAAGGCTCCCATTCGCAGCGTCAGCATCCCTTCCTTCACGGCCAAGTCCTCAAGGGCACTCATCGAAGCATTCTCCAGAATGAGAACGCGCATCGCCGACGAAATCGGCATCACCTCGTAAATCCCGGTTCGCCCTTTGTATCCACTGTTGTTGCATTCCGTGCAGCCGACTCCTCGGTAGAAGGATTTCCCGACTGCCTTCTGCGGATCCGCACCAACTTCCCTCAAGGCCTCCGGATGAACCTGAACAGGCTCACGACATTTCGGACATATCTTTCGCATCAAGCGCTGAGCCATGATGAGATTGATCGAGCTGGACACCAGAAATCTCTCAACGCCCATGTCAATCAATCGGGAAATCGTCGCCGCCGCCGAATTCGTGTGGAGTGTGGAAAGAACCAAATGCCCCGTTAGCGCGGCGCGAACCGCAATCGAGGCGGTTTCAAGATCTCGAATCTCGCCGATCATGATAATGTCGGGATCCTGGCGAAGAAACGAGCGCAACGCCAACGCAAAAGTCAATTTCACCTCTTCCTTCACCTGCACTTGATTCAATCCGGGAAAGCTGTATTCCACCGGGTCTTCGGCGGTCATCGTGTTCACATCCGGCGTATTGATTTTCGACAGCGCGCTGTAAAGAGTCGTCGTCTTGCCCGAACCCGTCGGGCCCGTCACCAGAATCATCCCGAAGGGCAAGCGAATGGCGCGATTGAAATCTTCCAGCGCCCTCTCCTCGAATCCCAGCATGGTCAAATCAAGCGTGAGATTCGTCTTGTCCAAGATACGCATCACCACCTTCTCCCCAAAAAGCGTCGGCATCGTGGAAACGCGCAAATCAATTGTCCGGTCGGCCAATTTCATCTTAATGTGCCCGTCCTGAGGCACCCGCCGCTCCGCAATGTTCATATTCGACATAATCTTGATGCGCGAAGTAATCGCACTGCGCATATGCATCGGCGGCGACATGACTTCATAGAGCACGCCGTCAATACGGAATCGCACCCGCAATGCCGTTTCATAGGGTTCAATATGAATGTCCGATGCTCCCTTCCGCACCGCATCGCTGATGATACCGTCCACCAGTTTTACGATGGGAGCGCTTTCAATGGCCTCTTTGAGCTGGGATGCTTCACTCTCATCGAGATTCTCCACAACCTCGATGCTGGTATCGTCCATGTCCTTGAGGATTTTGTCCAGCGTCCCGCTCAGGTGGTAGTATTTCTCAATCGCCCGCAAGAATTGCGTCTCAGTCGCGACGACGGCTTCGACATCGAATCCCGTAATGAACTTGATATCATCGAGGACAAAATCAATGCTCGGATCAACCAAAGCCACCGTGAGAACTTTGCCGTGCCGCCGAATCGGGAAAACCTGATATTTCTGTATGAACTCGGGAGACAGAAACCGCAGTACTTCATCTTTGATTTCCGTCTCTTCCAAATCCACCAGAGGCAAGTTGTAGTAGCTGGCCACAAACTTGGTGATCTGTTCCTCGGTGACGACACCCAGCTTGACCAGCTCCGTGATTGCCGAATTCCCCGAATCCTTCTGACGAGACTTGAAAATCAGAAAATGATCCTGAGAGATCTGATTCGAGTTGAGAAGAAGATTGGGTATGCGAGATGTCATCGCGTCACATCAGTAAATTCGACTTTGGAGGAATCCCTTCACGCCACATTCAAAATGGAATTCCGGCCAGGTTAAGAACCTGGCTCGGCGAAAGACTCATCGCCGTGGCGGGTGCCCTCACCCGCCCGGAATCGGGAATCGAGATTGATCGCCGTTGTGGCTCTCCAGAGCCGCAATGGCACCATGAGGGACACTGGGCGGGACGCTCCCGTGTTCCGCAATCCGGCACTTGGCAAAAATGCAAAAAGCCACGCACATTGATTGCAAAGTGCATGCCACCCTCCTCTCCCTATGAAACACAGGCAAATGCCATCGCGCCCTCCCGCAAACATTCAACCGCACACTGAATTTGATTGCACAAAAAAAGCCGGTGCGAAATCTCGCATCGGCTGCTTTCAACCCAAAATCAAGGAAATCAGTTGTGACGAATCAACAGAATGTCGCCGTCTTTCACCACATATTCTTTCCCTTCCAAACGCAACAGACCCTTGTGGCGGCAACCGGGATAGCCGCCGTTCGCCACAAAGTCGTCAAACGAAACGACTTCCGCACGAATAAACCGCTGCGCAAGATCCGTGTGGACTGTGGCCGCCGCTTCCAGCGCCGTCTGCCCATGCCGCAAGGTCCATGCATGCGTCTCCTTCTCATTCGATGTGAAGAAACTGAGCAGTCCCAGCAAATCGAAGGAGGCGTGCAGAACGCGACGAACTGCAGGTTCACTGACCCCCATATCGGCAAGAAACGCCGCCTGCTCGTCCAGAGGCAACTCCGCGATTTGGCGCTCGAATTCAGCGCACGACCCCAAAATCTTCACGCTCTTCTCCGCAAGCGTCTTCTCAAGATCCGGCAGAGCAGATTGAACGCGCGGAAATTCCTCCTCGTCGGCATTCACCAGGACGAGCAACGGTTTCTCGGAGAGAAATTGAAACCCGCGCAATCGCTTTTTGTCCTCGGACGAGAGCTCAAACATGCGCAGCGGCCGGCCATCTTCAAGAACCGCCCTCCCTTGCTCTAAGAGGGTCAGCTCATGTTTCTCTTCGGCGGACAGCGGTTTGACTCGCGCGGTCTTCTGCAATCTGTGGTGTCTTCCGTCCAGAACCACCAAGTCGGCCAGAATCAGCTCATCCTCCACAGCGTGAATGTCGCGCAGCACATCAATTCCCTCGTCCATTTCATCTGCACCGAACGCTCGCACGATTTGAATCAATGCGTCGGAAAGTTTCAGATGAGCGACGATCTGAACCGAAAACCATTCCGCCTTGGCGCTTCCCGTTTCCACCGGCGGCGTATCACAGTATTCAACCGTCATGTGCACCGCTTTGGCCGAGCTGGTAAGCGCCGCGATTTTCTCCACACGCTCATCCGGAATCGTCGCGACCGCTCGCATCACTTCGCGGTGAAACGCTTGCGAAGGGTCCTGCTTCGTGCCGGTCAGAAGGTGAAAAGTCGTCGTCTTGCCGCACTGGGGCAAACCGACAAGCCCGATATTCATAGATTGCTCCTCATTGGCGGATCTCTTTGCCCCCTTCTAACTTCCCCCATCCAATGGGGGAAGAACCGATTCGATTTCCCCCCATTCCATGGGGGGAAGACAAGGGGGGTACATTACTTCACCAACAACATTTTCCTCGTCTGAACGAATCCCGCCGCCTCCATCCGGCAAAAGTAAATCCCGGAGGGCAAGTCAGCGGCATCCCAGGCAACGATGTACGAGCCAGCCGGAATTGTCCCCTGAACCAGAATGGCGACCCCTCGACCCAAGAGGTCGAAGACCCGCAGAGAAATAAGCCCTGTTTTTCTGACATCATAGCGAATCGTCGTCACAGGATTGAAGGGATTGGGCCAGTTTGGGTGAAGCGCATAGTTCGCGGGGAGAGTGTTCTTGAGTGGCTCGGCAGAGACAATATCCGGTCCCGTCTTCACCAGATAGAAATCCCAGTGGCCCGCACCGAAAGAATGGGTTACTCCCACCACGATATAGCCTCCGTCGGTGGTCTGCTGAACGGAACGGGCCCGCTCATCGGCGCTCCCCCCATAAGTGCGGGTCCAGAGCGTATCACCTTGGCTATTAGTCTTCACAAGATAGAAATCATAGCCGCCCGCACCGAAAGACTCGGTCCATCCTGCGACAACATAGCCTCCGTCGGTTGTCTGCTGAACGGAAACGGCCTTCTCATCTTCACTCCCTCCATAAATACGGGTCCAGAGCGTGTCGCCTAGGGAGTCTGTCTTCAGAAGGTAGAAATCATAGCCTTCCGCGCCGAAAGACTCGGTCCGTCCCGCCAAAATATACCCCCCATCCGCCGTCTGCCGAACGCAAACCATCTCATCCCACTCGTTTCCTCCATAACTGTAGGTGCGCGTCCAGAGCGTATCACCTTGGCCGTTCACCCTCACAAGGAGGAAACACATTGTGCCAAAACACGTTGTGCCTCCCGCTACAATATACCCCCCATCTGCCGTCTGCCGAACGGAGAAGGCCACGTCCCAGCTGCTTCCCCCATAAGTGCGCGTCCAGAGCGTGTCGCCTTGACTATTCGTCTTTATAAGATAGAAATCATCGGCTCCTGCACCGAAAGACTCGGTGTGACCCGCCACAATATAGCCTCCATCGGCGGTCTCCTGAACGGAATACGCCCAATCCCAGTCACTCCCCCCATAAGTGCGTGTCCAGAGCGTGTCGCCGAGGGAGTTCGTCTTCACAAGATAGAAATCCCAGTTGCCCGCACCGAAAGAAAGAGTGTTCCCCGCGAGGATATAGCCTCCGTCAGCGGTCTGCTGAACACAACGGGCAAAGTCATCGATGCTACCCCCATAAGTGCGCGTCCAGAGCGTGTCGCCGAGGGAGTTCGTCTTCACAAGATAGAAATCAGAGTAGCCTGTATCGAGAGAATGGGTCCATCCCGCCACGATGTAGCCTCCGTCGGTGGTCTGCTGTACAGAATAGGCCCAGTCATCCCCACTTCCCCCACAGGTGCGCGTCCAGAGAGTGTCGGGATTGGGCTGAGCAAAGCTCACCTGCGCAAAGACGAGCATGAAGAAAACGGCCAGAATTTGGCGCATGATTTTCCCCTTTCGTGTTTTTGTTTCCTGTAACGGTCACCCCCCTTCCGTCCCCCCATGGAATGGGGGGAGAGCCTATTTCCCCTCCGCTCGCGGGGGGGAGAGGGGGGGTCAGCTCAGGTTACGAACTATATTTGAAGATACCTTTCCAAAGCACAAAATGCAAAAGCCTCGGCAATCCAAACCGAGGCTCTCAGCACAATCATCTCAGCATCCCAGGTATCTATTCCGCGCCTTCTCTCCGACTAATGACCTTCGGCCAGATTGGCGAGGCGCACAAAATCTTCTTCGATTTGCGTCACCTGTTCCATCACCACATCGTCGCTGCCACCGTGAACCAGCTCCTTGAGCCGCTTGGAATCACGGACAAGCTCCTTGGCCGCCGTGGCATAATGCTTCTGCTGCATCTTGTCCACACACGGCCGCGAGTCCTTCACTTCTTTCGCCGCGTTGTAGAGGTGTCCGGCATTTTCACGGACATACGCCGTCTCGCCGCTCTTGCGAGCTTCGCGGATGGGAAGCAGAACGCTGTGGAAATATTTCAGTTCCCGCGGGGCGGCATCCGGATAGAAATCCGCCGATTCATATGTATAGGCCCATTCCGGACGGTCGCATTTTCCTCTGCATGTGCCTCCGCACTTTCCTGCGCACGCTTTCCCGCTGCACTGGCCTGTGCAGCTCTTGCCACTGCACTGACCGACGCAGCTTTTGCCGCCGCGACCGCCGCAATTGTCACCGCTGTACAGCAGTCCAAATCCGGCCAGAAAAACGACCGCCACAACAATTGGAAGCCACTTCTTCATGAGACTCTTCTCCTAAAGGATTTATCTTCTATATGTCTTTGCCAAAATACCTGGTTTGGTGGAATATAATACATTTTGTTGTCAATTTCAAGCCTTCATAAGCGGGCCACACCATCTCCGCCCGCCCGGTTCCAAATCACCGCCCCACCGAAATCCCCAGCATCTCCGCCGCCTGAACAAGTTGACCATCCCTGGGAACCGTTTTCAGTTTGCCGATTGCCTCCTCGATTGGAACTGAGAAAATCACTCCACCGCGAAGGAAACCGTCACCACTGCGGTGATGTCCTTATCAATCGTGGAGGTGTCGTAGATGCCGTAGTCGCGGACCTCACGGGAATTGGGAGCGGTGATTTGGAAAACGCCCATGCGCGCGTTGCGGATCGCGCCGATCTTGCCGCCGCCGCTTCGGGCAATGCGCTCGGCCCGCAGACGCGCATCCGTCGTGGCTTCACCCAGCATCTCTACCCGCATTTCGGCAAGCTTCGTGTAATAGAACTGTGGCGGTTCGGAGTTTACCGGTATTCCCTGGGCGGCAAGACGCGTGATGTCCCGTGCAATAACATCCATGGAATCCACCTCTGTGCCACGCACCTCAAAGCGTTGACTGATTTGGAAGCCAATGAACTCCTCCTTGATCTCGCCTCTGATGTTCTCTTTGCGGGACATTTCACGACTGTTGATGCCGGAGAACTTGACTAAGCTGTCGGGCACGTGCCGTGAATGGAGGAAATCGCGGATGCTCTGAGCATGACGAGTCAACACTTCGTACCCGCTTTGAAGCGTCGCCTCGTTGGCATAGTAGGAGCCACTCCATGTCGCGTAGTCGGATCTCACCGTGCGGCGCGCCGAGCCTGTGACCGTGATGATGTCACTGCCGCGCTTGGCCGCGCGGATGCCCGAGTAGGTGAACCATCCGACGGCGACAAGCCCTACTGTGACTGCCACCAATCCCCAGAATAGCTGTGGAAAACGCTCATTCATGAGACCCCCTTTTCACTATGGCTATGGACCAGGCAGAGGATGTGCGCGCCGCCGTGCGGCGCAACCGGCCGAAGAGAATAATCCCCTTCGGTCGCCGTGGCAGGTGTATCATCCGCCCGGAATGAGACCCGCACGCAAGTATTTCGAGTGCCTGATATGAGACTGAGAAAAACG
>Ga0315289_10010185_pt1 | contig 13473 bp, 6 predicted proteins | sample YL17G11_40_MG_FD_203452 | JGI IMG/M metagenome (GOLD analysis project Ga0315289, IMG submission 203452) | Sediment microbial communities from Yellowstone Lake, YNP, Wyoming, USA - YL17G11_40 | ecosystem: Environmental > Aquatic > Freshwater > Lake > Sediment | place: USA: Wyoming | collected...
AACCCACGGTAGTCGAAGGTGACGCATACATAGCCTTCCTTCGCAAATGCCTCGGCGTAGTTAGCTTGGAATATCTCCTTGATGGAGACGTAGCCGTCGACCAGGACGATTCCCGGACGCTTGTCGTTTTCCGTTAGGTCTTTAGGTTTGTAGACATAACCTGCCAGCCTGCAACCGTCGGAATAGAAGTGCACCAGCTCGATGTCGATTTGCTCCAGCGTCTCGTCGCTGGGAGACCAGCGCCGAGGCACCCCACCCGGTGATTCCTTGAAGATGGCCATGACCAGCCCCCCCTTTGCCGTGTCCCTCGCCACACCATGACCTTGATATCCGCTTTATGCGGATACTTGTGCTGCGCAGATATCTTACCCGACATCCCCCATATACCGCTACCAGCGCCGACGTTTTATGGTTAAGCACAACAAGCTGATCGGAGCGGCGATCCTGGTGATCTTCGGGGTGTACCTCCTGGTCAAAGGGATCACAGTGGTTGCCTAGCCTCGTTCAGATGACAACGCCGATTATCGCGCACGCGAGACAGTGATACAGTCCGATAAGCCGGGAAAGTGCGGCGGTCTTAAAAACCGTTGTGGGCGTTAGTCCACCGTGGGTTCGAATCCCACCATGTTGGCAACACTTCATAACTACTTGAATCGTTTCGGCTTATTTTCGGCTGTACTGGGCCGCATTAAAAATGAGAGAAGACGTACTAAGACTGCATAAACCGAAAGTCTCTCCACAATGCATCACCTCATCAGCTACCCTATTTATGCTGGGCAACGAGGTATAATCACGCTTTTTCTTTCTAGACTCCCCGTCTGGCGATGTTTCTTGAAATATCCCTAGTTCAACTATCCAACAACATCAACGTATTTTGCTTCAACCGCCGGTATTGTTATGTTCCAGCCCGCCTGGGACTCATATGTCTTGCTCCCGGTTATGGTCCCATAGACCATGACAATGCTGTTCTCGACCGCGGGAGTGGTCCCTTTAATGGTTACATATACCGTGTCATCCCAAATACCATATCCCGTATCGGTGACATTTACTCGTAGCATCGTTTCATCGCCTTCGACCATAGCCTGAGCCACTTGTCCCTTGAACTTGCATCTTGTGCCAGCATACCCCTCTGGGTTCTTGTTTAGTTCCGCGTAGGCCAGCAACGGTGGTGACACGGCCCTGTAAGCTTCTGGTGATAAGACTCCTACTAATTTAAGACTTTTTGTATATGCATTGCCTTGGCTATCAGTAACTACGAATGCCAACGCGTTATCCCCTTCAACAACGTTGATTGTGGGGGCGAATTGCTTTGTGGCCCCTTCTATCCCAACAGGTTGTCCATTGAGAGTAATAGTACAGTCTTCTTTCACTGTCCCTTTTATCATTAATGGGCCAGAAGTAACTTCTTGACCGTCGTATACCTCGGTAGTGATGAAATCGCCTGCGGTCTTTGTTGATTCCGAAGGCTCGGATGTCGTCGTTTCTGTCACCGCAGGTGTAGTTTCTTCTACGGTGCCCTTCTTGCTGCCAGTCACAGCGGATACGATTATGATTATTAAGATCACGACTCCAATACCTATCACTACTCCCTTACCTTTAACTGAAAGACTGCCCCATCTCTCTTTTATAGATTTCTTTTCTCTGGTCATAAGAGGTGGGGGGGTAATTGGGCTTGGGGTCGGCTGCATCCCAGGTGTCGTGCCAGGTGGAGTTGTAGTGACTGTAGGTGGTGACGGCGCTGGCGTAGGTGTTACTTCAACTTCTGCCGGTTTTTTCTCCCCGCAATAGGGACAGAACTCATACGTACCTTCATAATCCTTTTGACACTTGGGACATTTCATGAAGCCCACCCCCTGTTGCCTGCCGCTTACGGTAATATTCTACTACCTGCCCGTGACAAAAACTAACCGATCTGTCTTTCTGCTTATCGAGCACAAGAGATGACGATTGGTCCCTAGTAGTGATCTTGAAAACCGTTGAGCCTTCGGACTCCCGGGGGTCGAAGCCGTCTCTCTTCACCAGTATATCCCGCACCCGGTACGTTTTCTGTGTGTGCTTTTTATGAGTGATAAGTCGGCTTATAGTGCACCTATATTGACTAAGATGGACCGCCGTATCAGCAGCGTTCCTCCGCTCTTTGTTTAGGTTGAAACTGGGTCTATTAAACTGGTTGCTTGACGCTGTCCAATTTAGCGTTAATACTAATCAAACTGCGGCAATTCCTCGTGGCTGGGATGTTTCTCAATGCTGATAAAAGAATTGCACGTTAGGAACTATCGGGCAATAGCAGATGCTGTTCTGAAGTGTGATCCTTTCACTGTTCTTGTCGGAAGAAATGGTGCAGGGAAGTCCTCGTTTCTAAGTGCCCTTGATGCCTTCTATGACATTGCCTATCGGCCTTCTATAGAGGACTTTCACGCAAGGGAATGCAGTTTGCCGATCGAGATTTCTGTTACATATCATTGCCTTTCGGATCTAGAGAAGAATGAGTTTGAGTCTTTTATTCGAGATGAAGAACTTATTGTAACAAAACGTATGGCTCTTGAAGATGAGAAACCTTCAACAGCATATTATGCTGCAGCATTGCAGTTGCCGCAGTTTGCCGAGATTCGTGCACTGGCGGGTGACAAGAGACCCGCATGGAGAGATCTTATTGCAAGCGAGGTTCTGCCAGATCTTGGGCCGCCCACCCCTAAGAGTTCTGCACTGGTTGAGCAGTACATGAAAGCGTATGAAAGTGAACACGCTGATCTCCTACAGCCCCTAGAGAAAGAGGAGACCTTCTTTGGCGCAAAGAACGTTGGAGGAGGGAAGCTCGACAAATTCACGAGATTTATTCTTGTTCCCGCTGTAAGGGATGCCCAGGATGAGACATCTGGTAAGAAAGGTGCAATCTATCAGATTCTGGACATGATTGTTCTGCGGAAAATAAACGCAAGGGAAGATGTTCAGAGTTTTAAATCACAATTCGATGAGCGGATACGTGAATTGTATAGTTCTGAAAACCTTACCGAATTGCCACAGTTGGGAGAGTTATTATCCGAAACCCTTGAGAAGTACGCACCGGGTTCAAAACTTAACTTAGATTGGGCAGAGATAAGACTACCCGAAATCCAGCCACCTGATGCTAAGGCCACGCTGGTTGAAGACGATTTCGAAGGAGAGATTAGCAACAAGGGCCATGGATTGCAGAGAGCTCTCATATTGACACTGCTTCAACATCTGGCCGTAACGGAACCACATTCCAGCTCTACCAATAACGATGAGACATCCACTAATGAGAATGAACAGGATGTCACGCCAGATGAATCGACGGGCCCGGATTTGATAATCGCAATCGAAGAACCCGAGCTATACTTACATCCCTCGAGGTGTAGATATATGGCCGAGATACTCCAACAGTTGACCTCAGAGCAAGGTATGGGTCTCGGGGCAAAGAATCAGGTTATTTTCACTACTCATTCCCCGTATTTCATAAATCTGGATTGGTTCGACAGAATCAGGTTAGTACGAAAAGTATCTCCTTCTCCATCTGTTGTTTGCCAAAGCCGTGTTTCATGTTTCACCTTGGAACAGGCTAAGAATCGTATCGCGGAAGCGTGTTGTCGATCTTCTGAGGAATTCACCAGAGATAGTTTCAAAGCACATACCTCGCCAGTCTTGAACACAATTGTGAATGAAGGTTTTTTTGCCGATGTCGTGCTACTCGTTGAGGGGGCATCAGATGTCGGTATCTTTTGGAAATTGCAGGAGATAATGGATACAAAATGGGCAAAGCAAGGGATCTCTGTTATTCCTGCGGGCGGAACAAACAATCTTGACCGACCATATGTCATCTTTCGCGGGCTCGGAATACCCTGCTATGTTATATGGGATGGCGATTCTCACCTGATTGGAACAAAGAATGAAAACCAAACCATAGAGCGAAATCAGAGATACCTGAGAATGTTAGGAGCAGATGTAGACGACTTCCCAGAATCTCAGGTTCAAAGTAATTGGGCAGTATTCGAAGAGACCATTGAGAATTGTATCGAACATGAATTGTCCAGCCAGGGTGTCGAAGTCAGTAGCTATATGCAAGAAGTTTCTTCCGAATTCGGGTATGACAAATCTGAACAGGTCTTAAAGAACATTGAAGGAGCAGCTCGGCTGATCGATATTATCTATGAAAAAGGACAGCGAATAGCAATGCTTGAGAATATAGTCGAACGCGTCACGGAACTTTCGGAGATATAACAGGCCATAGTAATTACCAGAATATATTGGTGAAGTGGAGGGGTCAACATTGATACGAAAGCCAGCGAGATCGAGTAATCTTGACGAGATAGGCTACGATCATGATGTGAACCTTCTCGAAATAAGATTCAAGAATGGTGGAGTTTATCAGTATAGCGGCGTACCAGTGTCTATATACAAAGAACTGATGAGTGCACCATCAGAGGGAAGTTATTTCCATCACTGCATTAGGGACAAGTATCCATGTATTAAGGTGCGTTGAGGGAAAGTGAAATGGAGTAGTACCGCCGGTGGTTGGAGGAAGTTTGTACCGCGCGCCTTAAGAGGTTGATCTGGTGAAGCACTTATTCAGTTGATGAATGCTTGATAACGAGCATTACCTTACCCATTGAACAAAGACGAATATGATAATCAATCTTATCGAGCCCTTTTCGACAGGGGCTGGGATCTTCAGCTGAACTCGAAGTACATGTCGTATTGATATAGGGCCGTCTTTAGACCTGTTTTACCTACTTGACTTGGTTTGTGCTCAGCCCCGAAAATCATTGATTCAAAGCCATCCGTTAACATCGGTGTCATTTATCCTCTTGATTCCTCATTTTTTCATTTTGAACAGCAGCCTCCCAAAGATACCCCAAAAAAAGGAAACCTTAAGTTGCTGTATATTCTGATTAAGTCTGCTCTCTGGCACTTTGTGCAAAAAGCTCGATACTCACCAAGAACATGGTCACTCTTTCGAGGAGCCAAGAAAAGCTGCCTCTAAGATTCTCCGGGTCAAGTCCGGCCTCAGTGAGATCGTATTTCTCGCTTTTCAGATGCGCCGCACCCGTCGAACGTATTTCCTGGATTGTCCTTAACAACTTAATGTCTGCTACAAACCCGCTCTCCTTAAAGAACGTCTCAAGCTTAGTTATGCCCTTTGCATCCTTCGGTAATGGACCCTTTATCATCGTTACTATGTCGGATTCGCTCAATGAATCAATAATGAGCTTGGCAAGATTCAGTATTTGATCATCAAATTCTCCGATGCTTTCTTTAAGAGGAATCCTTAGGCGGTCCAATACATGTTTATCCGCCTCTCTCAGATCTCTGAACAAAGGCCAACCAAAGGCATCAGACCATTTCTTTTTACATTCGGTGTAAACTCTTTTAAAGCGATGCTCAGGAGACTTTGTATCAGCCCATTCTCCTAAAAAGGATCGCCGGAACGTAGTCTCACTTAACCCCTTCTCACGACGAGGGACGTTAAACGCTCGCCAGTATCGTTGTTCAGAAGTAGGAAGATCTCTTCCCAGGTCACCCAGGAAGACTGCTACATGACCAGGGGAATCGTTGTCGACGCGAAGGATCCATAATCCTCTATAAGACACCATCCCTTCTTGTACTTCGTAGCACTCCGTATTCTCGTAATACTTCCTCAACACTTCTGGGTCAAAGAACACTGGGGTTAGATGGTGAGGCGCTCCAGGGTTAGCACCAAAGTAATTGCTTAAAGCATCGGGGTCCGAAGTATGCTCTATAGGCTTACCACGCTCGTCCTCTCCGATAATGAAACTAACATATTCCTTTTCTTCCTCAAACGGCCAGATGCCGCACACGCTAATATCTGGTGGCAGGATCATCTTCTTTCCTGATATTCGTGAGAATATGTGGTTATTTACCTCACCCGAGTAATAGTGCAAGTGCATATTGTCTTCTTCAACAACACGATCTTCGGGCAATGGAATCTCGTCGGTCGCACCTTTTTTCTCAATCCAGACATCAGAGTCGATCATGAGTACCAGGCTCTTTTGCTTGACGGCCAAGTATCGCACAAGAAGTGGGGTGTAGATATCAACTTGTTTATCGCTCATCCTGACGACGGGCGTTTCGCTTCCGTCATCCTCAATGAGATTGAGAACGCCTCTATCGGTGTCCTCACACAGACTGAATAAATGTCGGAGTTCCTCAACGACCTCAACGCTTTTGGGCCTAATGTTTGGGTAGTATCTCACTATAACCAAAGGCTCGACAGAATTGTCTCTTCCATATCGATGGTAGCGAGTAGTCGGTTCAGCTCCACCGTACTGTTGGCTAAAGCCAGGCGTGCCATGCCCAGGTTCTAATGCTAACGTTGGATCTTGTCGGACCGAGTCCCAATCTGAAGTATCAATAAGATAGGAGTAGAGGCAGACGCCGGTTTCTAGTAGAGGAATTCCGCCTCTATATAGGGTTGTCCATGGAGAACAACCATGCTCTTCAACAAACCATTTTTCAATCTCTCTTTGTTCAAGAATATCAAGAGCGTCTTTCATGGTTATACTTCATAGACTTCGATCACTTCGTCACCGTAATGGTTGACGACCTTAACGGCTATCTTCCCAGACTCAGGCTTCGCGAAAGGTCGACTCACCGTACTGTATAGGCTGTTCCACGCATCCTCATCAATATCTGCCCGCAGCGCCCTCTTAAGCTTGTCGTAAGGTTCGTCCCCCCCGGTGAAGTAGGCGTGTCGGACAAAGAAACTCTCCCCGTTGTAATCGGTGTCTATGAACCAGCAGGCGATATCATCGGTTGAAGAGCTGCGGACCTGCCCGGTCGTCGGGTCATAAACATCCACACCCTTGATTTCAACGACAATTTGCCCGTCTTTTTGCTTCGTAATGTCCACATCCGGCTCGCCGAAAACCATAAACAAGTTGCCCGAGCCGGTCTTCTTAAGCAGTTCGTCGCCCATCGCCAGGTCAGGATTCATCTTGGTGGAGAGCACGGTCAGCTTCCCATACCGTTTCACCTCTTCAGCAACATGCGGGTCGAACGCGAAGCCGCAGACGATGAGCATATCGAAACCAATACCCTGCACAGCTTCCTTAGCCGCTTCCTTCACCTGTTGGGGTCCAACAGTTCCGTGCTCCGGGCCGATAGAAACAGCGACTCGCTGAATCTTGCCGCTGGCATCTGTGTATTCGCCTGCTGCGTGCACCCATTTACTGGCATACGGATCAAGTCGATCGAGTTTCAGCCGTTCTTTCTTGCGGGTATTCTGCACGCCCGCCTTAATGAGGTTCTCTAGGATTGTCGTTACAAAGTCTTGCTGCTTTTGAGCCTCCTGCTCTGAAACTGTGCCGTTCATGTTCTCGTCAGCTGTGGACAACACGCGATGCGGAGAAAGGCTTTCGACCGAGAACGGCCCACAAACACGGATACGCTTATTGTCTACATAGGGGTCGTCGTAGAGCATTGCCGTATCGGCATATCGGGCGATGGCAGCAACTATTTCTTCAGTTTTCATCTCTTCCTTAATGTCTGGATTATTAGCTATTGATTTAAGAGTTGCATGCGGTACTCGCCTATAAACAAAACCCCTGCGAATATCGCCTTCGGTTTCATATTCAGGCGGCACCTTAGCGGTCAATTCCGTTTCTTTCTTGATTCCATCGGGTGAGTCTGCCAGGAGGTAGTAAGGAAACTTCGCGGCCATTATTCGCGTTCGTGCAAGCGCAAGGGCCACGCGGCTGGTATCGCAGGTAACCCAGCGCCTGCCCCACTGTTCAGACATGATGGCAGTCGTTCCGCCGCCACAAGTCGGGTCAAGTACAAGATCACCAGGATCAGATGTCATGAGGATGCATCGCTCAATCACTCTTGTTGCGGTCTGAACGACGTATACTTTCGTATCTGAGAAGGTGCTCGGGACCACGTCAAGCCAAACATCATCAAGCGCTACCACCGGATAGTCGTCGAGATAGCGACGATATTTAAGCCATGTCCCTACTGGTATCAGTCTACCGGCATAACCAAGCCGCTTAACCCCATCCTCGGTTGTCTTCCAGTGGTAGCCTGGTCCAGGAGTATATTCTGTTTGTCCGTACTTAAAGCTGAAACTGCCAGATGATGTCTCTCCTTGTGACATAAGATTGTCCGCCATAAACCTACGACAACCCTTCGGTAACTCCTCTGAACCAAGAATCTCTTCTTTTGTAAGACGCCTCCAGGTGCCATCTGGTAGTTCTAATAGATTGTATTGCTTTTCAACGGTTTCAGCCTTCTTTTCAACATAGATCTGACGGTACTTGACCAACTTCTTATCTCGCGCATACCAGAGAAGTACATCTGTTGTCAGAGGAAGCAGTTCTGTATTAAAGCCTCCTGTTTTCCTGAACGCAATCTGTCCACAGAAGTGTTCACTGCCAAAGACCTCGTCCATCACACATCGAACCAGGTGAACGTTCTCGTCGCCAATCTGTAGAAATAAGCTGCCGGTTTCTGTCAGCAAGTCACGTGCCACCACGAGCCGATCACGTAAATAAGCCAAGTATGAGTGAATGCCCAGTTTCCAAGTATCGCGATATGCTCTTACTTGTTCGGGCTCCCGAGTAGCATCCTCGGCTTTTCCGTCCTTCACATCTGTTTTGCGCGTACTTACCTGCCAGTTAGAGCCGAACTTGATACCGTAGGGCGGGTCGATGTAGATAGTCTGCACCTTGCCTTTTAGCCCCTCCTTCTCGGCCAGGGACGACATCACTAGAAGTGAATCACCGAGGATGAGGCGGTTGGACCAGTTATGCTCATGTTGGTAGAACTCGACCTTCTGTTCGAAATCCACGGGCCCGCCGTTAAAGTCATCAAAAAGGTCGAGTTGACCGTCGTCTTGTTCTACTATACGGGGCAGAGCGGCGATAATTGCCCGGGGATGGATCTTCTCCTGGATGTAGATTGGGACCACAGGAACGGCAAGGTCTTCACCATCCTGCTCATCTTTTCCCTTCCAGACCAGCTGCGGGTCAAGAGAAGGATCGCGAGGATACAGCATTACCTCGGGTGCACGTTCGTCTTCTTCCACGAAATCGCGCAGCTCCTCAGTAGGAATATTGGTGCGTTTATCCTTATGGCTGATAGACTCAACCTTCTTCGGAGAGGTCTTTTTCTTAGCCATGAGCATCATCCTTTTCCGATTTCAGCTGCGCCTGCTTTATATGCCCCCTGATGAGATTCTGTGCGTCCCAGGGATCGTCAACTTCAATAAACGCCCATCTCCCAAAACCACCGTGATTGTTGACAGCTGGAACCCATAACGTACGCGCCGTTGTGACTTTCGCTGCTTTGTCTTTCCTCTGCTCGCCGCTCACTTCGATAATAATATTCAGCAGATCATCATCACCATGTCCATCTTCGATACACGCTATGAAATCAGGTACATAGTTCTTCTCCTCACCGTTGAGAGTGTATGGAATCAGGAACCCGAGTTTGTGGTTTTTCACATAGCGAATAACCTCTGGCATATCTTCCAATGATTCAGCCATCTTCTGCTCCCACGACTCGGTATCAGCCACGACATGTGAGATATGGCATTTGTCCTCTCGCGTGGCAAAGACTGGTCTGGTGGTGTCAAAATCCACATACCGCGTAGAGCCAATGGTGTCGTACGGACGCAGGATAGGCTTAAGTGAAGCAGTACCGTCAGTGGACGCAACAACAGCTCCGTATATCCGGTCTGCGGCATCATGAGCGAATGTAATCATTAGTAGTAGTTGCGGGAACGTGTTGTCCTTCAGAATGACGCACTGTTCCATCCAACGCTTGGTAATACCGAGTAGCTGTGGGAAAAGCCACGGCTTGTCGTTGCCATCATCGTCGCGGAAATATTTCTCCAACGTGAGTTTCGCGAGTAGGAAAACCACTTCGTTTGGGCGGTGGCGCTTGAGGTCATCTAGCGTATGGATGCTTATCTCTCCGACAATCGGCGCGTTTTCCGTCTTCGTAGGGATGTCTGCAGTCGATAGCACCAGCTTGGAGTCTGCGGTAAATGTGGCCGTAAGGCGTTCCCCGGCAACGTCATACCGGTAGCCAAGCAGCCTCGGGAACCTTATCTCGCAGGCTATTCGGCTTTCCAGGGCCCGGACACGGGTCGGTAGAGGGCCTGGCTTTGGATCTATGGTAGCGCCACTGCATGGGATAAACGAAAACGGCACACCGTAGACCTCGGCATATTCGGGGTTGAGCTTACCGTTTTCGTTAGTTGCATAACTCATACGGCGGAGGGCACGACCTACAACCTGTTCGCATAGTAGCTGTGTTCCAAATGCCCGGACACCAAGAATGTGGGTAACAGTAGTGGCGTCCCAACCTTCGGTAAGCATGGAGACGCTGACCACGCACTTCACGTGTTCCCCGAGTTTACCTGGTTTGCCGACAGTGTTCATAACCTCGCGCAGCAGGTCTTCGTCTGTGAGGTTCTCCGTATCTCGACCTGGGAAACGAGCGCGGCAGTCGGCTTTAAACTCGTCTATTTCACGGGCGGCGATTTTTTTGAAGTCACTACTCATAGCTTCACCGGATTCTAGCTGCTGACTGTCAACGAGGATCGAGTTCGGTCGGTGAAGCCATGCACCTCTGCCATCATCGTTGCGAAATATGGGAAGCTGCCCCGCCTGGACAACGATTTCGTCCCCTACCTGCTTCTCCCAGCCAGCAATGTAATCGAAAACCATCTTGGACACGTTCGTGTTATTGCACACGACTATGAAGACCGGTGGCGTGATGCCGCGAGCGCGGGCTTCGGTGTTTTGCTCCCAGAGACGATAGGACTTCTCGTAATTGCTATACAGGCTGTGCAAAGCCCCCTGCAATTCCAGGGGAAGTTTGGGTTCACCCCCAACCTTATGGGTCTTGCGTCCCTTCTTCGGAAGATCTTCCCGGATACGGAACCAAAGGTCACGATATGTGGGTTGTTCCCCGGTCATCGAATCGTCTGCTACCGGTACACGGGGAACTTTGACGATCCCTGCCTCGATGGCGTCAATCAACGAGAAGTCGGAGACGGCCCATGGGAAAAGCGTTCCTTCCGGGTAACCCGAACCGCGTAGAAAGAATGGCGTGGCCGAAAGGTCGTAGATGGCCTTCACACCTATCTTGGCTTTTACAGCTTCGATGCCGGAAATCCAGACGCGGGCTTCCTCATCACGGATTTTCGCTTCGACGCTCTCATCACCGGTAAGCTGCACGTCTTCGCCATCGGGTTTTCTACGGTAACAATGGTGGGCTTCATCGTTAATTATTACGATGTTCTTCTTACCTCGAAACTCGCGGCAAACACGGAGTACCATTTGGTCAGGAGTCTCGGTAAAAGGGCTTTGTCCACCGTCAGCAAGAATAGACTTGGTTATCTTGCCAGCCGTCACTTTCTCACGAAGCTGGAGTGCGTGGAAGTTGGTGATCACTATTTTGGCCCGCTTGAGCTGCTCCAACTGCTCGGCTGGTACGATGTCGCGTTGGCGGTAGTAGTTATCGGGATCATTCGGAAGCAAAACCCGCAGTCGGTCCTTAATAGTAATACCCGGTGTAATAACCAGGAATGTGTCTGAAAAGCGGGCATCCCGAGTAGTGGCGAGCTTGTTCAGAGTGTGCCACGCGATGACCATTGCCATTACCACAGTCTTGCCAGAGCCAGTTGCCATCTTGGAAGCCATTCGCGGTAGTCCAGGATTCGACGTCTCGTTCGCTTCGCGAAGTGCGTTCTCAATCCAGGCGTCACCGTGAAGTTTTGCTACTTCAGTGACATAGATCGCGGTTTCAAGAGCTTCGTTCTGACAGAAGAAAAGTTTATTGTCGCGTTCTGGAGCAGTCCAGTAATCAATCAAGTGTGCAGTCATTGGGGTGACGCCAAAATATCCACCCTCGCGCCACATGTCAACTCGGCTGCGGATGTCGTTGACGAGCTTATTTTCTTCGATGCGGTCTTCTGTCCATTCGGTATCGAATAGACCCGGTTGTTCCTCACCCTTACTCTTCTTGGGTCGTGCTATCGGCACGAAATACGAGCTGAGCCGCCGACCATCAACGACTTCATTTGTTATCCCCTCACTGGAAAACTTGAAGTGACGGATGGGTTTTTCGAATGGTGTATTGATAACCGGGTTCTCGATAACCACCTGGCTCGCTTGCCCACTTCCCTTACGAGCCTCCTTAGCAGTCTTACTTCTCCTGGCTACTATCTCAGCTACAACCTTGTCGTGTTCATTCTTTATTGATGAGGCCTTCTTAGCTGAAGACTGCTTGAGTGCATCCTTTCCCGCTGCCTTCTTAGCAGGCCCTTTCTTGTTTGCCGTTGCCTTCTTTTCAGGCATCGTCCCTCCCGTCAAACATGCGCATCTGAGAACAGACCTCAGCGAATCGACGAGACGGATTATTGGACAATCGCGGCTTCCCCAAACGCGAGCCCATATTATTACCCCCGGATGCCGTTTTCACCCAATATCCTACAATATATCAAACTTAAGATATATGCAGCCTCGATAGCGTCAATTGGGTCCATCTCCAAAGCTTCTGCGATTTCACACGCCACATCGTATGTAGGAACATTATCGCCCGTTTCCAGATAGCCGATCAAAGAGCAGGAGATGGATGGTCCATTATTGCGCTCTCTCAACAACCTCTCTAAAGCTCTCACAGTTAGGTTTCTTTTTCCCTGTTTTTCCGAATGAGATCAGAGAACTCCGTCATTTCATTATCATTCTTTCAAATATGGGATGACTGTCCCCGGACAAGCAAACACGAGGCCAGGAGGTGACATGGAGAGGTCGGTCGGCGAGCGCGCAGTAATCGCCGGACAAACGGGCCGGAGAGGTGTGACTGGTGTTACAATACCGGCACCGGAGGAGGCATATTAAGGAGCCGGCCGCCAGGCATCTAGAAGGAGGTTCGAGATGAAAAAGGCGCTTGTAACCGGGGCCGCGGGATTCATTGGCTCTAATGTTGTCAGAGTCCTGCTGGATGAAGGCGTGGAGGTAAGGGCCATGGTCCTCCCCGGGGAGGACCAGCGAAACATCTCAGGGCTCGATGTCGAAGTCGTCGAGGGGAACGTCCTGGACCCACCCAGCCTGGCCAAAGCTATCAAGGGCTGTGACACCCTCTTCCATCTTGCCGCGATCTACTCGATCTGGCGAAAGGACAGGGGCGACTACTACAGGGTGAACCTCCAGGGGTCCAGAAACATGCTCTGGGAGGCAAAGCGCGCAGATGTAGAGAAAATCGTCTACACGAGTTCCATCGCGGGCCTGGGGGTAAAACCCGGCATGGAGCTTACTGATGAAGAAACCGAGTTCAACCAGTGGGGCCAAAACGACTATATCCTGACCAAGCACCTGTCCCAGCAGGAGGCGCTCACATTTGCCCGTGAAGGAATGCCTATTGTGGTCGTCAACCCCTGTTTCCCCTACGGAGAAGGAGACGTCGCGCCGACGCCGACAGGTAAGATAA
>Ga0315289_10010187_pt1 | contig 13472 bp, 17 predicted proteins | sample YL17G11_40_MG_FD_203452 | JGI IMG/M metagenome (GOLD analysis project Ga0315289, IMG submission 203452) | Sediment microbial communities from Yellowstone Lake, YNP, Wyoming, USA - YL17G11_40 | ecosystem: Environmental > Aquatic > Freshwater > Lake > Sediment | place: USA: Wyoming | collected...
CCACAATTGGGTTGCTTAATACCTTACCACTCACAGCGCTCACTTTGGCTAAAACATTGCTGGTCTTATCCAAAACTTGACCGCCTTTTGACACAACCTTGTTGGCGACATTTACGCCCCTGGCTATTTTGCTATCGGCTCTTCGCGCGATTTTAGAAAGTCCCATTATAACATAGCAAAAGAAATTAATCTATAATGATTTCATCAAAGCCCTTAAAAAGTCGTTGTGTGTCTGTGTTTATAAATAAATATTGAAAAGGCTTGTCAAATACTAATTTTGAAATTGCTAAAACATCGTCTTTGCGTTGTTCTATCAGTTCGTTAAATACATCTTCTAGTTCATGCTTTGAGACTCTAAATAGGAAGATATTAGAGAACAACTTTCTTATCTCTTTGGGAACTGATTTATATGTTTGAGAGAGAAAGAAACAACTCACGTGTAAATGTCTGCGGTTCATTATAAGTTCCTTTAACAGTTTCAAAATTTCAGTATCCTTGAGGTAAGCACCCATGTCATCAAACAGTATGGCGTTGTTTTCTTTCGGGTCACTCTCTTTACACTTCGTCATGACTTCGTTGAGATTCTCGTAATCCAGTTCTTCATAAAGCTGGTCTGCTGGTAATGTATCAAAGAGTTTGTCGCTCATCGATTGTCTTGAACGGCTTGGTTGAAAGACATAGATGTTGTGGAAGACTTTTTTAAATAATTTCTTGGATTTGAAAAAAGAATACAAGAGAGAAGTCTTCCCTGATTTCGGTTTACCTATAAATAAATTGGTTGAGTGTGAGTTCATAAAGCGGGTAAGTTCATAGTCATTTAATTTTTCAGCAAGCGGAACGTCACAAAGAAATTCACACTTGGGTAAAAATGGTTTGTCATTAAGTTTGATGGTGATGTGGCTCATATTATAATATTATATTATATTATAAAATGGTTGTTACCTACAAGAATCAGTTTAATAAAAAATATGGATTTAGCAAAGATGAAAGTCACACCTTACCAGAGATTTCTAAAATAACTGGTTATAAGTTGAGCGGATTAAAAACCATTTACAACAAGGGCATAGGGGCTTTTAAAACTGCATCTGTAAGACCTACTGTTAAATCAGCTGAACAGTGGGCGCAAGCAAGAGTTTACGCTTCTGTAAATCCTAAAAGCAAGTCATCTGTCGTTGATGCTAAACACCTCAAATTTATTTAGGTCACCAAAGGATATTTGTCGCAAAAAAAGAGGGGCTTCCCTTAATTTTAGAAGTCTTTGCGTGTCTTAATTTATATAATTTCCTTCTCTCTTCAGCATACTCTTTACCTTTTGTTTTGGTATAGGTTGGATAATCACTGTAACCAGCTGCTCCAATAGAAGTAATCTTTTTACCTTGCTTAAATACGTCGATTTTTTTATTCTTGTTTTTTGATGGCTTTATTTCAACTCCCAACTTACTCGCCTGTTTAAATGAATAATCTGTTATCTCGTAGGTCATAATATAATAATCATATATTATAACTTTAATAAGGGACGGACTTGCTTAAATAAAAATACGAAAAATAGAAAAGATTTCTTGAAACTATTTTGTAACCCCCAAATGCCAAGTGCCAGGTGCCGGAAGTTGGTAGATGGAAAAAAGCCCTATGCGAAAGTTTGTAAGAATGTTTTTCTAGATTTCGTATTTATCGTTAAGCAATTCCTTTCCTTATAATAAGGGATTTATTGTTTTACTGTTGCATTACGGCTGACAGTGTCTATTTCCAGCAACGCGTCAAATAAAGCGAAAAGTGCGACGTTATACGCCTGGGGAAGAGCAGTTGCAGTATTTATGCGAACACCGATTGGCGCGGAAACAGACGAAATTCCGGTTAGCAAAGCATTATTTGTAGAAAGCTTTTCGGTATTTACTGAAGGGTAGAATTTACCCGGAATACGGACGGTGGTGGTAGCGTTACCGCTAACGTTAAATTCACCAGTCGAGATGGCAAAATTATTTGTTTCGCTTGACATCACCCCGCCCACGGCTTGCTTTAATTCCATGAGCGCACCTGCCTTGCTGGTAACAGTGGAGATAGGACGAGCCGGGTATTGAATTCCGCCGATAGACCACTGTATATCTCCGTTGGAGGACGTTGGGTCATAACTGTCATACATTTTGTTAACAGATTGAGCGGACGTTCCGCCGAAGCTTGTAAATAAAGATTTGATGCTTGAGAGTCTCGTGTTATAAAGTAAATCCAAAGTTCCTGATGAACCTGAAGCAAGAGTGTTGTTAGAGCAACTGTAGGATGCACTCTTGACGTAGATTTTCTCGCCCATAGAACGAACCATAGCCTCAACCCCAGCACCAAAGTCAATTTGGTCGTAAACAAGCTCCATGTTGGTAAGAGCAAAAGCCGAGGGAATTACTGTGCTGAAAATATTTACGATGGAGTCAACCGTCAATTGAATTCGTACACCGGACATCATAGCCAAAGGCACAAGTTTCTCTGCCTCACTCAAGACACATCTCAAAGGGCAAGCAACAGAAATGGTTTCGTTAGATGTACAGATACGACCGTTGATGTTAGCACCCAACAAAGTCGTTGCCGTGACAACGGCGTAATCACCAAGACCATAAGCAGAAGCAAGACCCGATTTCTGGGAACCGTTGTGAGTAAGTTGCACAAGCATATTCTGTAATTGCCCGTAGTTCTGGATATTTTCGACGATTGATGAGCCGAAGATGGTCTGTAAATTCACAAAGGGCGTGTAGCATGGGGTTCCACGAATTTCAGCACCGGCTGCCGATGTCTGCGTAATTCTGTAACGTAGGTAAAGCGAGTTAGGGTCGAGGAAACCACGCTGGGGCAGGTCGAACTGTATAATCGACGATTCGCTAAATGAGGACCCATTCGAAGGCGCAATGACAACGGTGGTGTTTGTCACATTTTCCCCGAGAGACGGAAGAGTAGGCACGTATTGGAGTTCACGAGGCAACATTATAATCTATCAAAAGAAAATAAAATTAAGACGGAAGTTGTTTATTGTAACTCATTATGTCTAAACTATTGCTATCATCATTCAATAAATCTTGTTGTTCTTGATTCTCTTGAGTTACTAAATTGTCTGCTACGCTTGGACCGGAGTCATCGGGAGGCGGACCTGGAGAAGTTCCTTGATTTCCTCCTTCTAAATCTCCTTGGATTGCCCCCAAAGTTGCTAAAATAGGTCGCAAAAAATCGGCTGAATTGGTTGGTATAGGGATTTTTCTAAATAATGTTAGTTGTAAAGTCAAGGTCCAGTCTACGTTATTAAAATCTACAAAGTTACCATTTTCGTCTAAAATTTGAATGTCAATAAGGGATACGCTTTTACTTCTTAATACCGAATAACTTGTTTGATTCGCATATAAAATCATGCCAAAGGGCGGTGCTGTTGATTGAATAACACCAATAATATTACTTTCTCCCATCTGCGTTGAGTTACTATTGGAACAAGCTAAAGCATTACTATTAATGCGGAGTTGCTGAATGCCTAAAAGGTTTAATAAATAAGGGGCGTTAATAACATTTCCTACACTTGTGTAAGTTGTATTATCAAATCCTAAAATATCAAGGGCAATAGAAGGTAAAAAAGAAAATGGTATTGATGCTGTAAAAACTAATCTGCCTGTTGATGAATTAATTGTTACCACCATTCCAGTAATGCCTACTGCTAATAATCTGGTTTGTAATTCCGTGCGTAATGTGGAAGCATTATAGTTGCCCCTTGTGATTGTTACATTACCTAAACCAGTTGCTAAAACATTATTATATTCGTTAACAGTAAAGTAACTGACTGGGATTTGAGCTGTGCTAATACCAATTGTTGAATAAATAATATCAGGTTCTTCTCTTAATATGTTCTTGAAATTAAAAGTGACATTGGATTTAAGTGTACCGTTAAGATAGGTTGTTGCGGATTGCGAATATAAATTAATAATTCTAATGTCCTCTTGTATATAATCGCTATTCATTTAACATAAGCAGAGATTATATTAAGCGTCAGTCTGTGGTTGTATATCAGCCGTCATCATACTCGACATGGCTGACTCATAGCGGAACTTCTCGTTAGCCCTTAAGCGGTCTATTATTAATAAATAAGTGTTTCTCTCGTCACCTACTATATCGGGTCTCTTGATAAGAAAGATTTGAAAGGTTAAAGGATTATCCAAAGTAAGACTGCTGTGTATGGCTTGAATGTCTTTTAATGTTACTGGAGCAACGGGTGTCTCTTCACTCAACACGGGGATAGAATTTAATATATCCATTTTATATATTATACTTTTAAAAAAAGTATAGCAAAAACATATATTAAATAAAGGGGGGTGCGGGGGGATTTTTTATCCCCTGCTAAATAAATGTCAACGTCGGCATATACACTGGTTGTACAACTGGCTCTTGTTTGGCTGGCAATGATTTTTTGGGGTACTTCTTCATTATTTTCTTGACGACTTCAATGGGAATATCATCTGTCTCACTCACCTCGTCTAAATCCGCGTCCGCTAGAATCTGTTTCTTTTTGATATTTAAAGCCTTCTTCACTATCTTCGCCTCTTTCTGCTGTTTATATTCAGTCTCGGCTTTCACTTTTACCTCTTTGCGTTCAGCTCTCTTGTCGTCACGAATTTTACGTGCCTTTTCAAATGCATCGATTTGTTTCTGCGTCCGGGGTTTCTTCGGCTTACTCTTCTGTATTTGGTCCGGCAGGGATTCTGTGTCGGTTTTTGATTCTAATTCTCCTAAATCTTCGGCTGACATTTATAGAATATATAGAGAAAATAAAAGTGGCTAAAATAGAACATAGAAGGTTATAGAAGGGATTTATAATATAAGTATTATAAAACTCGATGTTTATCCACGAAATTTACGAAATCTAGAAAAGTTTTTTGTAAAGTATTTGCCCCCCCCAAAATGCCAAGTGCCAACTGCCGGAAGTTGGTAGTTGGTAAAAGCCCCTATGCGAAAAGTTGTTGAAAAGGTTTTCTAGATTTCGTAAATTTCGTAAAGTATGGCTCGCCCTTTATAACACAAAACAATATAAACCGGTACCCAAGTTACTATTCTTCGTCTAATTCCTCTTCCTGGGGTTTCAATCGCCAGTTTTTCATTTTGAACGCGTGTTTATCAGTATCCATATATATACTTGATTTGTAAAAACTGTTTTTCTTGAAGAATTCTTCTACCACATCAGCCTTGTATTCCTTCTGCTTGGACTTTGGTAATTCAAAGAAATCCTGGGATTTACGGATAACACCCACAACCTTTGGAAGAGTCCAATCTTCGTCTTTTAAGTCACCCTTCCAGTTCTCATACCTATTCTTATTCTCCTCTTGACGCTTCTCAAAGAGCGACTTGAATATGTTGTGCAAGTCATACGAATTTTGTAAATAAGCAAGTGAACGCTGTTTCACGCTGTCAGGTTTGAAGAAATCCACGTTATAGCACTGTGCTTTTACCATCATTAGATTGTGTAACAAAACATTCAACATCGCGTTTCTAATGGAAATAGAAGATTTCAAGGTCTCCTTTAATCCAGCGTCCAAAGGATAAATGTGGTTGGTTTCACCCGTGGTTTCGTCCCACCTGTCTTCTTCGCCCGTGAATAAACTTTGAAACAATATATCATTAATGCGTTCTACATCTGCTTCTTGTGGTGCTTCGCTAAAATTAGGTTTTACATTTGCTTCCATAACGTGTGTACCACACAACTTCACTTGCGTCTTGGAACTATAAAGCATACGTGCAGAAGTGTTACCACCACCAGTAACATCTTTTACTACTGAATTGTGTAAAGGCGCGTCTTTCTGCGGTTCTTTGCTTACGATGTAGCGTTTCTTATCCAACTTGGCGATTTCAGGATTTGCCGAGGCAGACGACTTGTTTTTTTGATTTTCGCTGAAAATGGTAGGAGATACACTCACGAAATAACTACCAAATACCTTTTCAAGAAACTCGTTTGTTAGACCTTTGCCGTTTCGTCCTGCTCCGTTAAACACAAAGAACTTTTCAATCGCTCTGCCGGAAAGACCGGTAGAAATAATCTTGAAGAAATAGTTGCGGAGTTCTTCGTCCGGAAATATCTTACCATAGCAGTCCATTATCAGCTTGAAGGAGGCAGAGAAATCAGCTGTTAAATCAGCTGCCACCACCCGACGGCACCTATCTTGTTCAATTACCTTGAAGCCAATTAGGGAAGGTGTGAAATCGTAACCACAAGAATAGGTAATAAAATCGTCAAAGCGATAAGGGCGAAAACATTCCTCCGCAAAATCCAGGACACCATTCTCACAACCAAACAGGTCTTCCTTTGCGTCGAACTCCAAGGTGTAATTAGCCATTAGGGTTTTCGCAACAGACACACAAGAAGTCATTCCGCTTGATGTTTTAAGAGTAAATATACGAGCCTCCATACGTTTCGTTGTTTCTTTCCAAAGTTTATAATTACAATCAGGCTCTTCTCCTGGTTCAAACACTTTATCCTCGTATTCTTCGTTCCACTTTTTCATTATACTCCTCCAATATTCTGGCACATTATACATGATTGCCTTTTTCAGTGGTGCATCGCTTTTCTCCCAACGAGTATCATTCCAGCCATACCACTCGCCCTTACTGCCGTCGGTTTTATCAACCGAGTATATATAGTGGTCCTTCTTGATTTTCATAAGGGTTTCAATAATACCGCAATCAGCATTATTAATAGCGGAATCAATCAAGTACATATCAAGAAGTAATTCGTCGTTCGGTTTCTCGTCTTCTTGAACTTGTTCTATCCATTCGGTCAAGTCGTAAGTTTCTTCGTATGGTTTGGAAGTCCACTCTAAACGAAATCCGGTCAATTCAAATGTTTTCTCATTCAAAAGTTCCAAGACAGCGTCTAAACCGCCTTCATACATATCCACATTTGTTTTTAATATTTTCAGTCCGTCATACTCGTAAGCACCAGTAGCAGTATTGGTTCCTGGTAGTTTCATTAAATCGGTTTGATTAATTAAATGACACAGGACCGCCTCAACAATTCTGCTTTCGTATTCCTGATTGTATAAAGCGAAGAATGAACCAAGCACCTTGTTTTCTTTTGCTTCACCGCTGTCCTCCTTCTTTTTCCTTGCGGTTTCGTAAAGGGTAGGGTTCTCCTTTTTTGCTATGTTGGCAATATCTTTGAGTTCCCTTTCAAAAAGTGTGATGAACTCCAAGGGGGGTTTATCCGTAATTTTGTTTTCCATGCACCAACCCACAAACGAACCAAAGAAACAGAGTCTAATAAACAACTCCTTTGCTACATCTCTGCTTACTTTGTAATGGTCTTGGACTTGAAGAAGAAGGCTTACCCGGTTAGAACAATACTGTTTAATAATAGGACAAGGAATGTTATTGCTTTCACACAGGTTTCTTATAATTTCAGGTTGAGCGTTTTTGAGGTCACAATCGTAATATATGCCGTCAATCAAGGAGTTTCGAATGACTTTACGGATACACGACAATCCAAGTGATTTGAAAGGGAACGAACGACCCCATTTGTGCTTTGGCTTTCCATATTTCACGCTTATACCTCCCAGATTTTTATTGTAATTTTGTAAATATTTATTAATCATTTCTTTTTCACTCACATACTGCTCCATTATCAGTTTCTTGTGAAAATCCCAGTTGTAATCTTCACCCCAAGATAAGAGTAACAGATTGCTTGTGAGAAGCGCCTTAATCCTTTCCAAAGGCACGTATTCAATCATTACCATTCCGTCCAAGACAGAACAGCGTTTAGCAAGAGTAAGCGGGAGTGGTTGGGTTGCCATTTTATATTATATATATTATAAAGATAATTCTTTATATCGTTTTTTAATATAAAATTAATTGCCTAAAGTAATTCAATTTTATGGAATATCTTAAGGGATATGGGGGTTATGTCTTTGGGAAATTGGCTGGGGGAAGCAATCAATTTTTTATTATTTTCGGTAAATGGGGAAAATAATAAGAGATATTCCTAAACTTCAAGGAATTTTTCAAGGATTTCTTTGAGAATTTCGGGGTTGGCTTCCTTGAGCTGTTCCAAGCCTTTTGATACTTTTGACACGAGAGGCAACAAAGTCTTGTATCGACGCATGTCATCGTCGCTGATACCATTCTTGTATTTATAATAATAGGCGCGTTGGGTTGCCTTCATTGTCTCACCATTTTTCTGGTAATTTTGACGCTTCCATTCACGAATGTACGCACGAGATTTCGGCTCTTCGGGTTCGGTAATGTCTTCCATTTTATATCTATATATATTATAAAGATTTCTTTATATTGATTTCCTAAATAACATTAATCAGTAGGGGACACCCAAAATTAAGGAAAGGAATTGCTTAACGATAAATACGAAATCTAGAAAACCTTTTCAACAAACTTTCGCATAGGTCTTTTTTCCATCTACCAACTTCCGGCACTTGGCACTTGGCATTTGGGGGTTACAAAATAGTTTCAAGAAATCTTTTCTATTTTTCGTATTTATCGTTAAGCAAGTCCGTCCCAATAAAAAGGGGGTTCTTTAAGCCAACCAGGTAATATCCCTTTCTAAATTCATTTTCCAACAATAATAAAAGCAATCGAAATTACAGGCGTTCTTCCAGCCCTCTGGCGTTACTCCATTCATTTTTTTAATGAACTGAATTCTTTTCCGTGGAATAATAATCTGTAATTTATCCGGTGTATCGCTAAATAATTTTCGTATATATTGCGTGTTGATTTTTGATGATGGAAAAATAACAATGAAGGGTTTTCCTAGCGCTTTTAATCTTAAAAGAATCTCCCCACTTTTAGAAAAAGGTGGATTACTCACAATAATTTCCCCTAAATCATTTTCAAAGAAATCAACTGGTTCGTGTATGACATTAAAACCCAGTTCTCTCAAGTCCTGACCACTTTGACCATCACCATAAAAGGCTTCCCACCTGACCACTTTGACCATCACCATAAAAGGCTTCCCATATTATTTTATCTTTTGGAATAAAATTCTGTATCGCTTCCCAAGCCGTTTTTGGTGTCATATAATCGTCGTGTTTTAAAAATGTTTTTGTGTGAAAACCAGCCATAGTATAGTATAGGAATATATTTAAACGCAAAAAAGTAACTCAATTTTTTATTAAAATTAAAATGAAATTAAAATAAAAATGAAATGAAAGGTCCTTACGACATAAAACCTTTTGTAGTTATATATTATATGGATAGTTCTATTGCTACAAATATAAAAAAGAGAGAAGTGCCTAATGATGTTTTTTATACTCCACTATCATTAGTAAAGATACATTTAGAAAAAATGAAAAAATATGTAAAAGAAGGAGATTATATTTTAGACCCGTTTTTTGGTTCTGGTAATTATTTTAATTTGTATGAAGAGTTCTTGCCAAATTGCCATTATGATTTTACTGAAATCGAAATGGGGAAGGATTTTTTTGAATATAATGAAAAAGTAGACATGATAATATCCAACCCACCCTATTCAATCTTAAACGCTATTCTTAAGAAATGTATTCAATTGCAACCCCGGGTCATTTCATTATTATTAGGAATTCATAATTTGACAGCCAAAAGAATTAAGTTATTTAATGACAATGGCTATTTTTTAGATGATATACATTTTACAAAAGTTTTCAAATGGTTTGGAATGTCTATCATCGTAACGTTTGTAAAGGGTGATAAAAGCAATTGTGTCTCTTTTGATAGAATCGTTCATAAATAATTACGGGGTTTTACCGTCTAAAATGACTATGACCCCGCCCTTTTTATTTTGTCTTAAGGTTCTTTCTCTTGCCTTCTCTTCACGGTTCTTTTTTAATTTGTATTCACGTCTTTGCCGGTTATAAATTTGAGACAGTTCTCCCTGTTTTAGCAGTAACTCTTTCCAATCCATTAATATACTACAAGACAAAAAAATAAAATAAACTTACAATATAAATGCCTCCCAAAGCAAAAGCAAGGAAACCGAAGAAGCCCGCCTTAAAGCCGTCGGCTACCGCCTTACAAAAGCAGAAACAAAGTCAGCGTGTAGTCGTAAACATTAATCAGCAAGAGAAAGCCAGGCGACGACGCGCATCAAAGCCTAGACAAAGACAGACTCAACTACCCACACAGGTTAGCGTCCAGCCCATTATTTCCATGAGCGGGTCAGTTCCAATTCCCCAGCCTTTCTTTAACCCGTCACCGATACAATCCTCCGGTGGTTTTAATCCTACTCCATCTGCCCCAAGTTTAGGCACACCAATCAGTATTAGTGAGCCAGTTGTGTTACCCACATTTGCTGAAGAATCAGTTAGGGTTATTGGTGATGAAAACGTATCTATTCCAATAGTGCAGCCAGTTTCAGCCCCTGAATCTATTATTGTTCCAATAAAACCAGTTATACCGGACGATAGACCTATTGTGATGCCTAGACCTGTACCACCACCGCCTACGTCAATCATATCTACGAAACCACCTTTAACCACAGATAAAAGTGAAGCCTCAAGCGGTAGGTTTTTATTACCAACTCCTCCTGCTCGTAGTGAAATGAAACCAGCTGATGATAAAAGCATAGCAAGTATGTTAAATGAACTATCAAAAGAAACAGGTATTACATCACAGTCAGTCGCAGATTTTATATTTAAAAAGAAAAAGCCAAAGGCTCCCCCAAGTGTATCCTCAAGTATATCTAACTCTCAATTTATTTCTCAACCTTCAAGCGATGTAAGTGTACCTGAAAGCATTTCATCTATAGGTGGGTTTAATCTACCAAGCGAGAAATCATCAATTAAAAAGAAACCAATTATCGATGAACAAAAGGAGGTAGTTGTTCTTAAAAAGCCTGAAGTAAAAATGAACGACCCCTACAGTATTTTTAGTGATAGCGGAAGCATAGCGAGAGATGTTCCGGTAGCAAGCGATATAGCAAGCGATGTAGCCACAAAAGGAACTTCTAAATCAAAGCCACCAAAGAAAAGATTAATAATAAAAGATACTGCCAGTGACCTTGAAAAAGACGCGCCAGCTGGAAGACGAATGCCCCCAATCAAAGAGAAAAAAAGTAATTACCAATCGTTAGGCGAGTTACAAAAAACAGCCGTGGATAAAGGTATACCAATTTATAGAGTTACAGGTAAAAAGAAAACAAGAGAAGAATTACGATTAGAGATTTTAGGACGAATTGTCGTTTAGTTATATTTAGTTAAATCTAATTAAATTAAAATGTTTAGGTAATATATAAATGAGCGAATTTAGAGACGACATTAAGAAAAGCCTTTTGGACCAACGTAAACTGACCGATTCAACTTTGAAAACTTATACTTCGATTCTCTTTAGCCTAATTAAGAAAACGGAATTACCGCAGGACATGAAAAGTTTTAACAACACGGACGTAATCCTCAAACACATTTCAGCAAATCCTATGGCGCAGTCACGTAAGACGGCTCTCTCGGGTCTCTTTGTTCTAACCGGCAACCAGAAGTATGGAGAGCAAATGTCAAAGGATATCAAGATTGTGAATGACGATTATAAAAAGAAGGTAATGAGTCCAGAGAGAAAAGAAAAGATGTTAGAGCCAGAACAACTTAAAGAGAAGAACGATGCTATTATTGCGAAGTATAAAAAGGAAAAAACAAAAGAGAATCTAAATGATGTGGTGATAAGTGTCTTGATGTCCGGTGTTTATTTCCCACCCCGCAGACTCGAATATGCGTCGGTGAAGACTCGCGACTATGACCGGGAGACGGATAACTATATAGTGAAGAACAAGATTTATTTAAACCAATACAAGACGAGTGCGAAGTATGGGTTACAGACTGTGATAGTCCCGAAAGAGATAATGCCGTACATAACCAAAGCGGTAAAGGAGAATCAGTCCGGTTATTTGTTAGAGGCAAAAGGAGGCAAACCATATTCATCATCTTCTCTCTCAAAGAAGTTGACAAGCTTGTTCGGTCTAGGGATTGACTTGATTCGCAGTTCATATATCAACCATGTCATCTACGAGGACGGACTCTACAAGAAGATGGAGGAAACAGCAGAGGCAATGGGTAACTCAATCGAGAGTCAACAGAATTTTTATATAAAGAAAAATGCGTGAATTAATTTAGGAAAGTGACTTTAGGCAATTAATTGTATAAGTATATAATGCCCAAGTTAGTTCTAATACTTGAAGATGAAGATACGATATATCAGCACGAATGTGGAAGCACCGATGATTTAACAGATTTATTACTAACAATAGATTTAAAGAAATATTGCCGTAAGAATATTTTATTTTATGCTGATGATGAATTAAATTATCCCATCAGTAAAATGTATACAAAAAGGTATTTGAATTAAACACAAGTATTCATAAAAAGAAATTATACATAAAAGTTATGTATAATTTAACTGGAACTATGCCATAAATGCGATTAATTAATTAAATTAATTGCTTAAAGAAACATTAAAATATTTTAATGGCTTTATATGCTATTAAACAGCAATTAAACAGCAACTTTACGTATATATTAACCAACTATTCTAATTAATTTCTTTTGTGGCGAACTTGTGGTTAATCCGCTCCCCTAAACGAAATCCTGGTTTGGTTGCAACGTCGCCATACTTTGCGTTCTTGGAACTTGCTGGTCCAGTTGTTGCTCTGCTCTTACGTCACGCAAAATCTTAATCCCACAGCACTCAAGCGAACGACACTTACTGCGATAAATCATTCTAGTTGTCGCTAAACAACAGCCTATAATAGATGTTACCAAAAATGTAAAAAAGATTTCGCTCAACATCATTACTATAAGCAGAGAAGTTAAATAAGAAACTGCGTTTCCTATAACCTTCCTAATAAAGGGGAGCAAGAGGGGTTACCCCTCTAATAGAGACCATACCAGTAACTAAAATTATGTGCCGTTTTCGCAACTCCGTTTAGTGTTGCTGGAAATGTTGCGGGTTTAGTAATATTGAAAGCTCTCCCAGCACATATTGTAGCATTTGGAGCTGGACTACAATTTGTCGCTGAAATACCACCAGTACTTGATGCGAGTTGTTGGTTCGTTGTTGAAACGAGTACGTGAGTTCCAATCCAAAGCGTAATATTTGATGTAGGCGTATATGCGGTAGTAAAATTTATTGAATGAAATCCAACAACTCCAACGGAAGTATAAGTACCCGTAGATGCTAATAAGTTTCCACCAGCCTCATACATACCAATTCGCAGTTGTGCGCCTGTTGGTGACACGGGGAAATAAGTAGTCACGCCCGTATAAGTAACTCCTGCGTCTAAACGAATAGCATTAAAATTCATTTGAGTACTAAATAATATCGCAGAAACCGCAAAAATCGGGTCATAGTTCATTCTTTTCAAGTTTATTGTTCCTGAACCACCACCAACCCCAACATTAAAATAAATGTCGTTCGGGTCAGTAAAAGCATTAGCACGATTAACATATGCCGTTGTTGCTACATTTGTTGAGTTTTCTGTTCTTGCTTGTGTTACC
>Ga0315289_10010188_pt1 | contig 13472 bp, 7 predicted proteins | sample YL17G11_40_MG_FD_203452 | JGI IMG/M metagenome (GOLD analysis project Ga0315289, IMG submission 203452) | Sediment microbial communities from Yellowstone Lake, YNP, Wyoming, USA - YL17G11_40 | ecosystem: Environmental > Aquatic > Freshwater > Lake > Sediment | place: USA: Wyoming | collected...
AAAGCCCTTGAACGCAGCGACAGCGGCACCGTTGTCCTTGTTTACCGGTGCTGCAATGCGTACCTTTACGCCCTTGCCAGCGACCTTCTTCAGAACGTCCGCATGCCTGCTATGCAGCTCTGTAAGTCCTTCAGCGGTTGTCAGAATAGCCACATGGGATTTTGCGCCCTTGAAAATCGATTCCAGCTGGTTATGCATTGCGCTTCTTCCGCGCAGGCTGCCAGTCAGCTCGCCCGGCTCTACCATGGTAACGCCATGCTTGAATATCTTCTCCAGCTCCTTCAGTGCCGGTGAAGACTGCATGCCCGTCAAACGGTCGATAGAAACGTCAGCATCTTCCTTGATCTTTTTCTTTGCGCGTTCAAATGACTCTCCGGGTGCTATAGCAACATATTTTATCGGTTTAGTAGTCTGTATCATTACGAAGCCCTTTTCCGCAAGACTTTCCAGAACATCATACGTACGGCTGTGTGGCACCTTAGCAAGCGAACTGAGCTCGCCAGCCGTCGCCGTGCCTCTTCCGAGTAGAGCGACCCATAGTTTTCTTTCATAGAGGTTTAATCCGATGCTCTTCAGCGCATCGAGTACTGCTTGCGGGGCAACCATTGATACATCACCTTTTGTCATTTTTATCATGTTTTGTTTGTTATTAGGTGGTAAGGGTCATATATAAACTTTATCACTTTTGTGTGAGAGGTTTTTATCTCCTTTACCCCTACTAAATAATGGTAGGGAAAGGTATTTAAATACATCACTACGAGCTGGTGACAAAGATTTTGCAGGTAATTACTCTGCAGTAAGAGTTAATTTCGGCTGTTTATGCCCATTTTTGATGCCGTCGCCGATAATTCGTCTGCGGTCCAGCCCGCCGTGGGTTGGAGGAGCAGCAATCCGGCCGCGTCTATTTTCTTTTGTAATGCCTTTTTTATCCTCATGGTGCCTATGATGGTCTGGATATGCCTTTTTTCTGCTATTTCGGCGAGCTCGTCCATTTCGCCTGTTCCGTGCAAATGCATGTTCCTGCCCACGTGCCACCGCTTCAGCACGGCAACCAGCGGCTTCGCGGCCTTTTCTGCGAATATGGTCAGTTCGACGCCCCGTTTCATTATCAGCCACGCCGCCACAGCGGCCTCCTTGCCATCGACGACCGCAGCAGACCTGCCGGAAGTGCCCAATGGCAGCCCTCCTGCGCAAGGAATCTTCTCTGCATAGATGTAGGTTTTGTTTGATCGGACCTCGATGCACACTTCAACGTCCGGCTTTGAGAGATTCACCTTCGCGTTGGTAGCCTTTTTCACCGCCGCGCCGGCTTCCTCCGCGATCGAAAGCGTAGTGAACGCATGCTTGCCGACCCTATGGGGCCTGATTGCGAAGGATTTGCTCGGTCTGAGCTTCAATGCCTTCTCGGCCACGTCCGCTGCCAGCAGTTTTATCTCATCCAGATCGCTGGGGCACATCCAAGCGGGTGAAACGGACACTATTCCGAAGACTCTCTGAAGTCGTTTTGCCGCCTTTTTGATGTCTTTGGTATAAACGAACATCCTGTTCGGCATGAGCTCGTATCTGAACTTGATTCCCTTCATTGCCGCGCGCATATTGTCCAAAAGCATCGAGAACATGCGTCTCTGAACAGGGTCGCTTTTTAACGCGAGCTCGCCAACGCGAACGAGCAGGCAGTCTGGATGACGGAACGACATGTTTAGAATGACATCGTCATTGCTATAAGCTTACCGCGCTTCCTTCCCTTAGTATTGTTTGCAATTCCGGAGTTCTATAGATCCCGTCTATTGCAGCGTAGCCATTTTTCTTGAAGTCTGTTGTTGTTAGCTCGGTGACGGCTTTGCCAGTCTCTTTGCTGACACGTTCTGCGGCACGTCGTACGTTTTCCGGGTCCTTCCAAGTATTGCATGGGGCGCGATACATGTCTATTGGGTCGACATCATAGCCCGCATCATTAAGTGCTAAAATTACTGAAGCGCCATAATATCGGGTCAACACGGTCCTCATTGGTTTTTTGAAATCTTCGGTTATCAGTTCTTCCGGTCTTTTTCCACTTTCTCGCACCAAGCGTCTGATAGCCCTGCGTCTGCGGTCCACATTCTTCCAATATCCGTGCGGCGTGCAGGACATCTGCCAAGGTTCCACCTTGTAGCCGGCCTCGCGGAGGGCTAGATACGGCGAGTTATTCTTAACCTGCAAGAGACTGCCCAGACCAGCATCCGCAAAGTCGTGGTTGTCTATCTTTGTAATGGGCTTTTTAATATTATCAACAAACCAACGCGTGTATTCGATGCGGTTTGCCTTCCGCCTCCAGAACCCGTTCGGGGCCTTGTTCATTTCAATTGGATTGATACTGTATCCGGCTTCCTTCAGCGCATCCAGAATGCTATCGTACAAAAAAATGAGTGTACGCATGCCTGCATCGATAAAATCCTTCTGTGTGATTTCTGCCACTGGCTTTTTCGCCCGGTCAACCATCCAGCGTATGGCTCTGACCTTGTTCTCTTTTGATTTCCAAAACCCGTTGGGCGTCTCGGTCATCTCCCACGGCTCTAACTTGTAGCCGGCCTCGCGAATAGTCTCATACAGAGAATCATTGTTATAGTGAATAACTTTTCCAATGCCTTCATTTTCGAAATCTTCTGTGACGATTTGGGATGGTTCTTTTTGTAGTTCTTTAACCAACCAACGAGTGGCATTGATTCGATGACCTTTCTGTTTCCAATATCTGATTGGGACCATGCCGAGAACTGTCCATGGCGCTTCGGCCAGCCTGTGGTCATAGACCGCTGTCTTGAGGTCGGTGAAGCCCGCCTCATGGAATGCCCGATAAGGTGAAGCGCCGTATTTAGTCAGCAGGCCGGAAAGCTTGTTCTCCTTGAATGCCCGTTGGTTCGGATATGCACCTGGCCGTTCTTTGCGATATTCATCAATAAATGCGCGAATTATTGCAACGCGATGTTCGTATCTCTGGTTGAAGCCGTTCGGGAACTTACGTCTCTCACCGTTACGCACCTCATACCAAATTTGTACGCATCGATCAGGACTGTAGGTCTCATACTCCCGTATTTTGTCAAGCAGTTTCTGATCCTTCCTTGTGGTGCCCCTTACCATGATTAAACTTGAAAAGTAAATTATTTAAACGGCTTTACAGGAAACTATTTCTTCCGGACGCGGGGCCCTGACGACGTGTCCTCGAGCAGCCATCCTTTCGCAGCAATCTCCTTGCGTATCGCGTCCGCTGCCTTGAAGTCCTTGGCCTTCCTCGCAGCCTCTCGCTTTTCGACCAGTTCAGAAACTTCAGCGGGCACATCGGTCTTTTCATGAGCTAGAACGCCCAGCGCCTTGTCGAAATCCGTAATCATGTCGTGTATCTCTTTCAGGTTCTTTTCGCTGGCTGTGCCGTCATCAAGCGCCTTGTTCGTGGCTCGCACAAGTTCGTGCATGGCCGCCAGCGCCTGCGGCGTGTCCAGGTCGTCGTCCATACGCTCTTCAAAGGTCTCCTTTGCTTTTACGGCTGCTGCGTGCAGCTGTTTGCTGAACGGCGCATTCGTCTTCATCTCTGCTATCTTGTCCATGAATTCGATGAGTGAGTTCACGGCTTTCTCGGCATCGCGCAGACTGTCCTCTGTGAAGTTGGTCTGCGATCTGTAATGTGATGATAGGAACAGATAGCGGAGTGCCCTGGGCGAAAATCCGCGGTCCATTAGGTCCTTGAGCGTATAATAGTTGCCTTTGCTCTTCGACATCTTCTCCCCGTTCACAAGGAAGTGCTTTGGATGCAGCCAGTAGCGCGCAAGTGTCTTGCCTGAAGAGGCCTCGGATTGCGAGATCTCTGCCTCGTGGTGCGGGAAGAGATTGTCCTCGCCGCCCGTGTGGATGTCTATGCTTTCGCCGAGGTACTTCTTTGCCATGGCCGAGCACTCGATGTGCCAGCCCGGGTATCCGACGCTCCACGGCGATTCCCAGTGCATGACATGCTCTGAATCGTTGACCCAGAGAGCGAAGTCTAGCTGATTGCGCTTCTCGGGGTTTTGTTCTACCCGACCGCCTGCGCCTGCCATCAGCTGTTTTATGCTGTTGTGTGAGAGCTTTCCGTAGCCCTTGAATTTTGATATGTCGAAATATACGGAACCGTTCACGACGTAGGCGTAGCCCGCATCAATCAGCTTCTTGATGAGTTCTATCATCTCTGGCACATGTTTCGTGGCCCGCGGCCGTACGTCCGGCTCGAGGAAGTTCATGAGCTTGTAGTCCTTCATGGCAACGCCTATGTAGAACTCGGCGATGTCCCAGACAGTCTTCTTTTCCCGCTTGGCAGCAAGGGCCATCTTGTCCTCTGCTAGCACGTCCACGTCGCCCACCAAGTGACCGACGTCAGTAAAGTTCATCACCTGCCTTACCTTGAAGCCGCGGTACTCGAGCCAGCGCCTCAGCATATCGGCCAGAAGGAAGCTGCGCAGGTTGCCTATGTGCGGATAGTCGTAGACCGTGAGGCCGCAGTTGTACATGAGCACGTATCCAGGCTCGATCGGTTTGAACAGCTCCTTCTTCCTCGTCATCGAGTTGAACAGCTTTATTGGCATGGTATCACAAACGGTTCGCTGTTTAAATAACTCTGGCTCGTCGCATTTATATTTAATTTCAACTACGCTCCACCAGGCCCGCTATATTTTTCTTCTTCAACTCCTTGGCTTTCTATTTTATCTATTAGCTCTTTTTTCACTACCCTGCGCCCCGTGGTTTGTATCAGTTCAAATGCTTCTTTGGGGGATAACTCCAAAACTTTAGTCCGGTGCTTCATATTTGCTCCCCTTTTCTTATCATCTTTTCTATATTCTAATTTCACTGTATAGCGATTTACAAACATTGTTGTGCTTTCTTCGATACGGTTATTTAATCTCTCCAAATCTTTTATTTTGTATACTATAGCGAAGGGAACATATTGGTTATCAATTTTTCTAATCTCTTCGATATCGTAAAATTCTTCATTCATTTTTTTTCACCTCCTTTTCTGTAATAGATTTTTACCCTCGCATCAGCAGGCATCATTAGCTCTCCTATCAGACCGACCGCCTTTAGCCTAGAAAGCGCAAACCGCAACGTGCGCGGTTGTAAATCGATTTTCTTCAGAATCTCTTTTTGGGTGGTTGGTCGAGCGTTAAGCGTAGAAAGTACTGCCTGCATGCTCCTTGTCAATGCAAAGTCGTTCACCCATACTACTCACTATACTATATCTGTATACCGATATACTTAAAGCTTGCAGATAGTGGCAATCAGTCGAAGAGCTCGGTGCTCAGATATCTCTGCCCGCTGTCCGGCAGCACGGTAACAATGGTCTTGCCAGGCATTCTTTTGGCGATCTCCAACGCGGCCCAGACGTTCGCGCCGCTGCTTATGCCGACGAGCAGGCCCTCCTCGCGCATCAACCTTCTCGTCATAGCAAACGCATCCTCGTCTGTCACTTGAATAATTTCATCGAACATCTTAGAATCGATTATTTTCGGGATGAAGCCCTCGCCTATGCCCTGTATCTTGTGATGGCCTGCCGGCTTGCCTGACATGACGGCGCTTCCAGCCGGCTCGACTGCGATTATCTTGCAGTCGGGCTTTTTCTTCTTCAGCCACTGGCCAACGCCCATTATGGTGCCACCCGTGCCTGTTGCTGCGATGAATGCGGCAACGTCAGGCGCTTGCTTGAACACTTCCTTCGCCGTCGTTGCCCTGTGGGAACGCGCATTGTCCTTGTTATTGAACTGATTGAGAATGAACCAGCCGTTCTGCTTTGCGAGTTGCTTCGCCTTCTTTACAGATGAGGAAACGTCGTCCGAAGGTGTAAGGATTAACTCTGCTCCGAACGCCTTCAATATTTTCCTGCGTTCGACCGACATGGCCTCAGGCATTACGATGACTGCTTTGTACCCTTTGACTGCCGCGACCATTGCCAACGAGATGCCCGTGTTGCCCGTGGTCGCCTCGATTATTGTATCGCCCTTCTTCAGCTTGCCCCTCTTTTCCGCATGCTCGATCATCCATGCAACCATGCGGTCCTTTATGCTTCCTGACGGGTTGTCGAACTCCACCTTCGCAAGAATTTGCGGATTTATTTTGTTCAGCCTTATCATGGGCGTCGCATGCACCAAGTCAAGGACGTTTTCTGCTATTTTCATTGAATCAACCTGAATGGAGCCGGGAGGGAGAGTCGAACTCCCTTGCGTCGCTCTGCAGGCGACTGCGTGGCCGTTCCGCCATCCCGGCATTTAGATTAGAGCCATGGCTGTTATTAAACTTTGTTAGAGACGCAGAATAGAAGTCGGACTGTACTAGACTTTCAGACCAAGCAAAGATGTCCACCAGTCACATGACTCACACTCAAAGAATATTTCTTGTTGAAGATATAAAAAGCTATTTGCGCCTGCGCAGCGCCTTCGGCTTGACCCTTTGCTTGATGTACCAGTAGCTTATGCCCACTATTATCACTACGATCAGGAGTATGAACAGTGTTGCCAGCGGGACAACGGGTATGCCGAGCGCCAGCGTCGCTGCCCTGCTCGCAAGGTCGTTTGCAGAACCGTAGTCGCAGTTGACGTATGCGGCCTTCGCCTGTTCAAGCAGCCTTGCCGCCTCATTCACAACCTTTCCTTCGCCAGAAGCCTGGTTTATGGCGGCTTCGGCGTCGCGTATCGAGGCCATCGCGACCTCTTCAGTTATGCCAACTACAGGCGTGAAGCCCGCTATCATGTACGGCGTATTGGCGCTCGTTATGTTTCCGCAGATTATGTCCGTGTCACGTATAACCTGACCTGGCGGAAGCTCCTGCCACTCGCCCTCGGTCAGCTTCCAGACGCTTATGGTCGACTCATTGACCGTGACTTTCGTGCCCTTGTACTTCATGCAGTAGTTGATTATCTCGGCCGTTATGTTGATCTCGTAGCTGGACAGCGGCTTCTGGTTGCAGTGCAGATTCTCCGGTATGAACGCGCTTATGTTGTTGATTACTGCTTGGCCGGTTGTTCCGGGATACAAAATTATTGCTACCGAGCCCTCTTCGGGCGTGTGGTCTGTCATGTTGCCCATGAGCAGTATCGATATGCCGGAAGGCGGTATTGTTATTACGCTGCCCGGCGTCGGTATCGGAATCTGGCCCGGCCATGTCTCGGGCGCCTCGGTTGGCGGTGTAGGTGTCACAGGAGGCACTGGCGTAGGCTTTACGGGCGGGAAGTCTCCGCCGCCGGGCGATGGCGGCGTTGGCGGTGCCGCGCCAGGCACAGTGAACTGGACAACCGCATTGCCGGTGTTGCTTCCGCCAGAATCGTTGCAATAGATGATGTAATTGTGCGCGCCTTGCCTCAGAGAAACTGCGCCGAGCGTGAACGTCGTTAGGTTGTTGTTGAGCACGTCGGGCGCGGTGACGGGCACGCTTGCATGTCGCACCCCGTCCATGCTCAGGTTGCATTCCGTATCGAAAATGGGGTTGCTGATGTTGACCGAGATGCTGGACGGGAACGTTGTTACGCTCGAACCGTTCGCCGGTCCGCTGAGCACATCGACGCAGAACGTGTTGTTGTCAATCGTGCTCGTGTCCGTGTCATTATAGAGAGCGGCAACATTGTAGCATATTCTGTCATCGGTGACCGTGTTGTTATCGGAACCGGACATGGAAATGGCGTAGGCTGTGTTGTTCGTGAGATTGTTGTATTTGATAGTGTTATTGGAACCTGAGATGTCTATACCGTCAGTTGTGTTCCAGATGTAAACGTTTGTGATATTGTTCATATCGCTGTTCAGGGAGATGCCGACACCGCAGTCTGTTATTTCTCCGCCGTTGATCGTGGTGTCCTGGCAGGCTGTACCGAACGTGCAGACGCCTATGCATCCGGACGATGCGTTCCGTATACTGTTGTCAACAAGCGTGTTGCTTGGGGTTCCAGACCAACCAGAATAACGCATCTCTATTCCCCAGTTGGTGCTGTCGGTTATGTTGTTTCCGCTCAGTATGTTGTCCGAAACGTACCTGCCAATATTGCTGCCTCCGATGAGATAAAAGCCCGAATTGCCGCTACCCGTTATATTGTTGCTCGATATCGTGTTGTTGACAGCAGGGCCTCTCATATAGATACCGAACATCGTGCTGTTCTCTATCTGACTTCCTGTGATATTGTTGCTGTTACTTAGCTCTATGTGAATGCCGTAGTAGTTGTTCCGTAAAGTGCTGTTAATCAAGGTGTTGCTGAAAGAGTTAACGCGGAGGCTGACACCTCTGATGCTGTTATCGTTGGCGGTATTGTTAGTTATGGTGTTGTTGCTGCTGCTCTCGAAATAGATGCCGTACTGGTTGTTGCTGGCGGTGTTGTTGGTTAGGGTATTGTTAGAACTGGAGGCGATGAGGTAGACACCGTAAAGGTTGTTGAAGGCTGTGTTGTTGGTTAGGATGGTGTTGTTGCTGGTTTCGACATAGAAACCGTAGCCGCCGTCGCCCAGGTCGGAATTATAATAGTTATCGCTCACATTGTTGTTGCTAAAGGTATTGTTTAGACTGGATCGAAGGTAAATGCCAAAGCTGTTATTGTTTAATGTGTTGTTTATCAGAGTCATGTTGTCAGTAACATCGAGAAAGATACCATATTGTTCGTTGTTGTTTATTGTGTTGTTGGTAAGGGTGTTGTTGGAGCAGGAATAGCTATCTATGCCATCGTAGTTGTTGTTGACTGTGTTATTGATTAGGATGCTGTTGCTGGAGTATATAGCGATACCCATAAACACGTTGTCGTTGGCTGTGTTGTTGGTTAGGATGGTGTTGTTGGAGTCGGCATCAATAAAGATGTTGGCTTGATTACGGTTACTGTTGGCAGTATTGTTAATTAGTGTAGTATATGGGCTGGCGGATAGCCAGATACCAATTTGACTGTTGTTGTTGGCGGTGTTGTTTGTTAAGGTGTTATGCATACAACCGTTTAGATAAAAACCTGTACCATCATCGTTATCGTTGGCGGTGTTGTTTGTTAGGGTGTTGTTGTGGCTATCATCGAGATAGATACCAACCTCGGTGTTGTTTTTTGCAATGTTGTTTGTCAGGGTGTTGTTGTTGGAGCTACTGACAAGCGTTATGCCGTAGCCGCCGGCGGCCAGATCGGAATTATAGTAGTTATCATTGGCGGTGTTGTTGGTCAGGGTGTTGTTGAACGCGTCTGTGAGATAGATGCCATAGGTATTGTTGAAGGCTGTGTTGTTGGTTAGGATGTTATCAGCACTAGACTCGAAAAAGATACCGAAGCCGCCGTCGCCGTCATCCACATTGTAGTAGTTGTTGTTTGCTGTGTTGTTGGTTAGGGTATTGTTGTCGGAATCGAACCAGATGGAGATACCGTATTCGCCGTTGTTGGCTGTGTTGTTTGTCAGGGTGTTGTTGTCGGAACTGGATTCAATAATAATACCAAAAACACTGTTGTTGTTGGCGGTATTGTTGGTTATGGTGTTGTTTATGGAACTATCGCTGACTCGGATGCCATCGTCCTCGTTGTTGTCGGCATTGTTGTCCAATATGGTGCTATTGGAACTGGATAAGAGGTAAATACCGACGTGATTACCGTGGACCGTGTTATTGGTCATGTTTGTGAACGTGGATGACTGAACTGAATAGCCGAATTCATAATTAGTCACATAACAATTGCTTATTTTTGTGTTGTTTACGCCATCCACGTAAATGCCGAAACCTTTTACGGGAGAGTAGTTGCCCGTCATGTTCCAGCCGTCGCAATCGAGCGTGACGTCGTCCGCGTTTATGCCTATGCAACCGCCCCAGGATTGGTTGCCAGTCAGGTTCGTGGTCAGCGTCCAGTTACCAGCGGAGGTGATATTCATGCAGTCGGTTACCGGGGGCGCGGGACAGTTTCCAGAACACGAAAACCCTGTGTTCGTGTCTTGGTCATCAATGGTTAAGCAGTCGTTGCTGCCGGTGTTATTGGTTGAATCCGAGTAGAAATACACGTCATTTACCTCGTTCGAACAGAATGTGTTGTTTTCTAAGCTGTTGTTGCTGGAACCAGAAATAAAGTAGCTTCCATAACCGCCGTCGCCCATGTCTGAATCATAGTAGTTATCATTGGCTGTGTTGTTGATCAGAGTATTGTTTCTGGAAGTTTGAATATAGATGCCAAAGTTGTTGTTGTTTGCCGTGCTGTTGACGATGGTGTTATTGAACGATCTATCCATGAAAATTCCGTAGGCACCATCACCAGCAACAGCATCATAGGAATTGTTGTTAGCGGTGATGTTGATAATATTAGTATAGTTGACAAAATACATCAAGAGGCCGTAAAGGTTGTTGTTGACTATGTTGTCGATGAGGTTGTTGTAGGTGCTGGATTTGGCATATATGCCATACGCATTCGACTTGAGTGTATTGTTTGAGATGGTGATGTTGGTGTTGTCCTGTATCCAGATACCATTTATATTAAAGTTCATATTGTTGTCTTGAATAATGGAATCGTTGGTATCGACCAGCAACACACCATAGCCATTGTTGTTCAGTGTAAGACCCGATGCGTTGACGCCATTGCTATGCACCGCGATGACCATTCCTGTACCGTCCGGAACTGTGCCGACGGACGGATTCGACCTGTAGTACCTGATCGGTTTGCCGTCCACGAGGTTGGTCGTATCGATATTATGTTCGACATAGTAGGGATTGACGAAATTAGGAATGTCAAAATTATACGTATTACCGGACATAGCGTTGCCATAGAGCGTATCGTTGAAGGTGTAAGTAAGAATGATGCCTTCGTAGTTGTTCTCAGCCGTGTTGTTGACGATAAAATCATTTCGGGAACCATAAATTTCAATTCCACGTCCGTATCCGACGTGGTTATTGGCCGTATTATTGACGAGAATATTATCTGAACCGCCATTGATTGAGATGCCGCGTCCGTCAACATTATCGTTTGCCGTGTTGCCTGTCAGGTTAGTGAAATTGGAGTAATAGTTTACATCGATACCATTTTCGATGTTATTGTTGGCTGTGTTATTCGTCAGAGTATTGTTTGTAGAAAAATAATAAACGATGATGCCAGTTAGACCGCCATTAGCTGCGTTGTTTGTGAGGTTGTTGTGGGTGCTGGAGCGGAGATAAATTCCATACGCATCATTTATCGTGTTGTTGATTATAAGAGAATCATTAGTACTTGCAAGGATTATACCGTGGCTATTATTGTATAGCACCAGGTCCTGCGCAATCATATCGGAAGAGTTGACCGCTATTACCATTCCGGCATCGTCAGGCACTGTTCCGACAGGATCAATGTTCCTGTAGTAATATATTGGCCTGCCGTCCACGAGGTTGGTCGTATCGATATTATGGATAATCTGTTCGGTGCTAGTAAATTCTATATAAAAGTTGTAATGATTGTTTGACATGTTGTTACCAGTCATGGTGACATAAAGAGAAGCCGAAACCCATATGCCCGAATCCGTGTTTGAGTCTGCCGTATTATTTATTAGAGTATTGCTTTGACCGCCGCCGATTTGGATGCCGTGTTGATTGCCATTGGCCGTGTTGTTGACGAGGATGCTGTTTACCGCTACGTTGGCATTGACACCATGTACAGTGTTACCATTGAACGTATTATTGGTCAGGTTATTGTTGTTGGAAAGGTAATAGAAGAATATGCCGTCTTGTCCGTTGTTATTGATCGTGTTGCCGTTTATGATGTTTGATGTGCTATTTTGCATCCATATGCCATAGGCAGCATTATCGTTGATCGTATTGTTGGTGAGGTTGTTATGGGAACTGAAGGCGAAGAAGATTCCATTGCCGAAGCTGGTAATCGTACAGTTTTGGATTTTAATGCCACTGTAACCGCTTACATTGATGCCATATCCAGATGAGCCATCGCCAGTGATTGTAAAGCCATTGCAGTCTAAAGTTATGTTGTCCGCACCGATTTCCAGGCCGTTTCCGCCGACCCCAGAGCAATCAAGGTCTGCATCGAACGTGACATTATCACTTATCGTGGAGCCGCAGGCCGGAGATCCCAGCGGGTATATGTCGTAGCCAGTCAGTGAGATCCCGCCCAGCTTTATCAGAGCACCTATTGCTATGAATATGATAATCAGCAGAATGGCGCTGCTTATGCCCGCCAGTCCCCTATTGCGCATACTGAGATATGTCTTTTGCAACTTTTTAAACCTATTCAATCGAGAAAGCTGTCTATTGCGGTTTTCCAGACATCCAGCGGCTGGGCGCCCACTATCTTGCGCCCGTTTATGAAGAATGAGGGCGTCGCAGTGATGCCCTTGGCCTTTGCCTCGGCCATATCGGCCTCTACGTCAGCTTTCATTGCGTCGGTGTCCAGGCATGCATTGAACTTGACCGTGTCCAGGCCCAGCTCTACCGCATAGCCCTTCAGATCGTCCGCTGAAAGGGCGTTCTGATTGTCAAATAGAACGTCATGCATCTCCCAGTACTTGCCCTGCAGACCGGCGCACTCGGCCGCCTCCGCTGCCTTCTGGGCGTACGTGTGGAAAGGCAATGGGTAGTCCTTGTACACGAATTTGACCTGTGTCGGATAGGCCGCCAACACTTGCTTGATTATGGGCTCTGCCATACCGCATGCTGGGCACTGAAAATCACTGTATTCGACTATGGTCACGTTAGCATCCGCAGGCCCACGGACGTGCGTCACAGCATTGCCACTGCTCCCAGTGCAACCAGCAACAAGTAGTATCGGAATCATTGCAAGCAGAATGGCATATCTCATCACATCACCTTATGAACTTCGCTATCTTTGTAAGGGCCTCTATAAAAATGTCACATTCGGCCGGCGTGTTGTATAGGTACAGCGAAGCGCGGGCGCTGCCTTTCATGTTGTGCGCGTTGAACCAGCTGTGCACGCAATGCGCTCCGGAGCGTATGGCGATGCCTGCCGACCGGTCCAAAAGCATCGCAATGTCATGCGGGTCCATGCCGGCGATGTTGAAGCTCAATATTCCTGAACGCAGTGCCGGATCAGCCGGACCGATAATCGAAAGCCCGCATTCCTTAAGGCCGGCAGTTATTTTCTTGTTCAGTTCGGTCTCATGGTTGGATATGTTGCGCAGGCCTATCGCCGAAAGATATCTGGTAGCCTCTGCAAGACCGATTATACCCGCATAGTCCTGTAAGCCAGCTTCGAATTTTTCCGGTGGCTTCTCCATTTTTGCCGTCGTGTAGGTCGTGTCGATGACCGTGTCGCCGCCGACAATAAAGGGCGACAGCTGTTCCAGCAGGTGGTACTTCCCGTAAAGGATGCCCGTGCCGCTGGGACCGAGCATCTTGTGACCGCTGCATACGAGAAAGTCTACATCCAGCTTGCGCACGTCGATTTCCTTATGCGGTGCAGACTGTGCAGCGTCCAGAAGCACCAACGCGCCGTTATCGTGCGCGATTTTTATGATTTCCTGAACCGGTATGCTGACGCCATCAAGGTTGCTCGTAT
>Ga0315289_10010190_pt1 | contig 13469 bp, 8 predicted proteins | sample YL17G11_40_MG_FD_203452 | JGI IMG/M metagenome (GOLD analysis project Ga0315289, IMG submission 203452) | Sediment microbial communities from Yellowstone Lake, YNP, Wyoming, USA - YL17G11_40 | ecosystem: Environmental > Aquatic > Freshwater > Lake > Sediment | place: USA: Wyoming | collected...
GTTATTGTCAACGATGAAAACCATGTTCGGCCGCCTGACGAAGGATCCGGCCTCCATCCTATTCTATGCCTTTCTCTTGACGGGTAACTTTCTCTTTGCCGGAGGAAAAGCCGCGGCGGTCCTGACGCTTTTTCTGCTTCTGACCAACGGGATTCTGAGGGTTTCAACCGGCGCTTTTATGGAAAACGGTTCGGCCGTGGTCTCGTTGACGGTCCGGTCCCTTCTCAGCCTTGGCTTGTTCCCCTATGCCTGGCTGATCTGTCGAGGGCTGGCGGGCAAGGCGGCGTTGCCGGCGCTGGCCTGCCTTCTCGGGGTCGGGTTTATATTTTCGATCTTCCGGAAATCGCCCGGGAATGAAACCGCCGGCAAGGACAAACGCTGGATCGTCATTGCCTTTCTCCTGGTGACGGCCCTGGCCTGGTATCCTTTCTCCAAGATCGGCTTCGAGCTCGACGGGAATTATGCTTATCGCGCCTATTTCAGCTCTGATTATCTCAAGCAGTTCTCTGTGGTCGAGTCGCTCAATCAAACCGGCCTGCCCCCTGCGAACCTCTATTTCCAAGGCGAGGCCCTGCATTACTATTGGCTCCCATATGCCGCGCCGGCATTTGTCGCCTTTTTTACAGGCTCCACGGCTGGGTCCATGTTCGCTTTCTCCTTCACCGTCAATTTCCTTTTTCTTCTTCTATTGCTTCTTACGGTGGCGAAGACTTGCAGGCGGCACGGATGGGCGCCCTATCTTGCCGCACTGATGGTCTTGGCTCCCAGCCTTGAAGGTTTCTACCTATGGGCCGGCCGGGCGCGTTTTTCATGGACCGGTTATTTCCGGATCGGCCGAGACATCAACATCGACGGCTTGACGCGATGGCTCTGGAACCTGCCGCAGATCGACACTCTGTTGAGGGCCCTGCTTTTCACTCCGCAGCATCTGCTCAGCCTGGCCTTTCTTTTGCTGTTCTTATACTTTTTTTCTCAAAAGCGAGAGCGGCCGTGGGCGTTGTCTCTCTGCCTGGCCTCGAGCCTGGCGGCCAGCCTTTTTGTCGGCGGAATTCTGCTCATTTCCTGGGGCTTATACGCGGCGGTCCGGGAGAGTGCGAATCTCATCCGTCGCCGTCAAACCTTCGGGAACTTCCTCATGATCCTTACACAACATTTCGCTCTGCCCACTATTGTCCTGGGCCTTTCCCTTGGGCTGAAAATGGCCTCATTTGGTGGCAACGGGATCATCCTTAAGCTCGTGAAGCCGGGAGAGGCTATAATTCTTCTGGGATTGAACCTCGGCCTGCTGATATTCAGCGGAGCGGCCGGGCTCCTGTCGTCTCGTTTTCAGGGAAGGGCTTTTTATGCCCTGCTCGCGGCCGTTTCTTTGGCTCTGATCATGGCCGTCCGGATCGCCAATTTTGAATCCGATGTGTCGCTCAAAGCCGGGTTGGTGGCCATCCTCGTTCTGACGCTTCTGACCTGCCGGCTGGGTGAGGTCCCGCGTGCCGGGAAGCTTGCCCTCGCTCTGGCTTTGCTGGTCCTCCTGCCGGGCCTATGGACTCTGACCCTGGACATCCGGAATTCGTCCGATGTCCGGAACCGACGCTTCACAAGTTATGTCTCCTTCGATGAGATGCGGATGCTGAATTGGGTCCGGCAGAACATCCCGGCCAAAGGGACGGTTCAGAATTTCCCCGAGGCTAGGACCTGGAACCTTTCGGCCATCCCCACTTTTTCAGGAAAGCAGATGGTCGTCGGAGACCGCTTGCACGGCCAGCTCTTCCAAGTTCGTCCGGACCTCTACCAACGGCGGGTCGAGGACCTGCGCCGGGCCCTGACCGGCCTTCCGGCCACACGAAACGACCTGAGGCGCATGGGAGTGGATTATCTTTTCTGGGGGGATGACGAGAGGCGTTATTTCAAGTTCGATCCCGATCTTCCGGTGATGAATCGCATCGGATCGACCGTTCTATATTCCCTGGTCGAGCCATGATGGAAAAGATGACCTGGAGAGCCCGATCGGCCTTGGCCTGGAAAAAGGGGGTTGGCCTGGCCCTGGTCCTGGTCGTCGCCGCCGTGCTTCGGTCGCAGCACATCAAGGCCGATCCCCCCCCCCTCCTGCCTTCGATTTCGGGGAGCGCCGGAATCTATTTTGACGAGGGGATCTACTGCCACAACGCCCGGAACAAAGTCCTTTTCGGACAATGGATCACGGACGAGTGGAACCCGATGGTCTACAACGCGCCCCTGACCCTGATCTATTATCTGGGATTCAAGCTGTTCGGCATATCCATCGTCACGGTCAAGGCCGTCAACATCCTCTTCGGTCTGTTGGGGATCCTCCTCTTCCATGCCGGCCTACGGCGATACCTGGGGTCCGGCCGTTCACTGGCCCTGACCGCCCTCTTCGCGTTCGATTATTACGGACTGATGTACAACCGCATAGGCTTGCTCGAGAACTTTTCCGCGCTCTGCTTCCTGCTTGGCTTCTATCTTTTCGTCCAACCTGAGGAGAAGCGCCGGCCGATCTTTTTCCTGGGCTTGACTGCGGCTGTTGCCGCTCTCTCCAAGTATTTGTTCGTCTATTTTCTGATCTCGACCCTGATGGCTGTCGGCTATCGGGCCTGGCGGCGCTCCGACGCCCGTTCTTTTCTCGTCTTCCTGGCCGGCGGCCTCACGGCGGGGCTGCCCTGGTTCTTCGGCATCTACCTGCCCTTCCGGTCGACCTTCAGCAAGATCGGCTCGGGGTGGGGGATGCTCTCTCTCCCCCGCTCCATCGGTCAAGCCTGGAACAACCTGTTGCACAACCCTTTGCCTCGCTATCTCCAGTTGATGCCGGTGGCGGGCTTCCTTCTGGTCCTTTTCGGGGCCTTGGCGCTCTTGAAGATCGGACGGTCCCGGACGACCGGCCGGCCCAAGGACCTTGACGTTTTCATCTTCTTTTGGATCGCCGGCGCAATCCTCTCCATGGGACTCCTGAATTATCGTCCCCTGCGCTATTATCTGCCCTTGATACCCGCTCTTTACCTGGCCGTTTCGCTGTTGATCAGGGACCGGGACTGGATCCGTTCTGAAAGCCGCCTGTTCTGGCCGCTGGCCATCCTTCCGGCCGGCCTGTTCTTCCCGTTCTTCGGGTTCCTTGCGGCTGGACCCTCGGGCTTCCTGGTTTTTCCCCTGGTCTTGCGCCTTTTCGTTTTCCTTTCCCTAGCGGGAGTCATCATGTCCTTCGCCGCCCCAAACACGGCCTGGAAGAAAGCTGTCGATGCGGCCGTCTTCGTCGTGATGCTGGGTTGTTCGCTGTTTCTCTATGACACCCAATTCTATTTAAAACCGACCTATAATCTGGAGGCTGCCTCGCGTTTCATGGAAACGCTGCCCGCCGGTTCGGTGGTTATGGGTCAGGAGGCGCCCAGGCTGACCCTTGGAACGCGTTTCAAAGCCATTCTATCCTACGAGAACTGGTTCAACGACAGGGACCCTTTCACACGTTACGTTCCGTCCCACCTTCTCGTCCTTGACAGATTCGGCGATGCCGAAATGGGCTGGATCCGGCGGAAATTCCCCGACGTGGCCGCCTCCTTGGAGCTCGTCCGCAAGTTCCGAGTCTGGGACACGACCATGTCCCTGTATCGGGTGCCGGAATAAAGTAATAATCCATCCCGTTCAAACCCCCAACCCGTACCAAACGTAAGAGAACCCGTTTTTATTAACAGGGTGGGGTTTGAAATCGGGGCCTTAGATGCCGAGATGGTCGGAGGCGGGGCATGGAGAAGGGCTTTGCTCCCGTCGCCAGACGAGATTGCTTTCACTCCCTGTTTTGGTATAATGATTTTTTCATAGAAACATTGAAATGGGCGTACGGAAAATTTTCTACGGGCTGGGCCTTGTTCTAATCGCGTCGGCCACCGCCTTTCCACAGGCTGAGCTAGGCGATCCTGTCCCGTTCATTTTCGGAGGGACGGCCTGCCGCGTGCTCGTGCGTTCCATTCCGTCCGGCAGCATCGTCATCCTGCAGATCGGGGGAGGGGAGACCCCGCTGTGCCCGGCCACGGGCGGGGAGAACCTTTTCCCCGAAGTGCAGGTGTTCGAGGACCGGTTCTTCGTGATGTGGGCCCATTACGGAATCGAAGAAACGGGACTCGGGATCTATGACTCCCGCACCGCTGATAGCCGCATCCTCCCCCTCCCCGGGTTGTCATTCATATCTTCTCCGATGATGGTTTTCCAACGGCAAAACCCGCGTGGAGTCATGATTCTGGGCAATGCATCAAATAACGACGACATCTTTTTCCTTGATCTCCGCGATGGCTGCCTGACCAACCTGACTCGCACCTCAGCTTCCGAAAAATGGTTCGCGATCCAGCCGGCGTCCGGCGGTCTTTTGGTTTCCACGGCCACGCTCCGGGAGAAGGTCCTTTACTATTTCAACGTGGGGACCCTCCGGGTAGAGGTCCGCGAACGCACAGTCCTCAAGCCTCGAACCCAGGCTCCGGCAAGGACGGCGCCGGCCCATGAAACCGATTGCTCCCTAGACAACACGTATATCGCTTTCGGCGACAGCATCACCTGGGGAAAGATGCGTATGTATGATCTGGAAGGGGAATATCATCCGGAGCTTGCCTATCCGGAACGCATGAAGGTCTTGTTGGCGGCCTTCTACGGCCCGGCCTATTCTGTCAACCTCGGCGTGCCGGGGGAAAAGACCTACGACGGCACGCTGCGCGTCGATAAGGATCTCGACAGCCACCCCGGTCTGTATTTCCTCCTCATGATGGGAACGAACGACTGCATCTCCGGGAAGATTTCCATCGACAGCATCATGGAGAACATCGAATATATGGTCGGAAGAGCCGGCTCCAGGCAGATGAGGGTCATCGTTTCAACGATCCCGCCGCGCAAGGACGCCTTTGGCAGTAAAGATTACGTCCTCAAGAACATCGCATCTCTCAACAGCCGTATCGGCCAGCTCGCGGCCGGCAAGAGCATCGGATTCATCGACACCCATAAAGCATTCATGGGCTACGATCGGCCGGACGGCTGGATGTCCCTTCTGGAGGACATCGGGGGAAACCACCCCAGCCCTGCGGGTCAAATGGTGATCGCCGACCTGTTCGCCGGCTGCCTGGCCGCGTTTTCGCCCGGGATTCCCTCCGGCGTCAAAAAATTCTCCGGCGAAGGGTCCTCCATGAAAAGGTTCGACTGGGACCCTTGCTGCGAATCCGATTTCGCCTTTTTCAGGCTGGAGTTCGGTTTTTCGATCCAGGAAATGACGCACACGACTACAACAGCTGGAAGCACGTTCAGCTATTACGACTTCCCTTCCCGGGACTTCTATTTCAGGATCAAGACCGTCGACAAAGCCGGTCACTTCAGTCCCTTTACGAGGATCTACACCATCGCGGAGCGGGCTGGCGATATTGATCATCGGCGCCGCCATCCTCCTGAGATCCTGAGGCAATCCCTTTTGCGGCGCCCGTCCGAGGAATATGGGAGATCCGGGTCGTCTTGAGCCATGAAGAAAACGCGCAGAGCAGCCGGTCTCGTTGCGGGCTTCGTGGCCGAACTGATCTTGGCCTTGGCCGGATGCCGCGCACCACGCATGGGAAAGGTCCTCAAAACTCCATTTCCCGTCGTTGACCAGGCCGGAAACGCCAGGGAATACCGCCTCTTCCTGCCCGACGTGAATGAGGGGCGGCTTCCTCTTCTGGTCTATTTCCATGGCGTGATCTCCCCCTGTTTCAAGAGGATCCCTTCGCTCAAGAACTATACCGGCAGTCCCGTCGAGGAAACCGGACTGATCCCCTTCTGCCGGTCCCGGGGCATCGCCCTGTTGGTCCCCCGGGCCAAATACGAATACACGTTCCTGAACTGCACCTCCGTCGGTTGGTTGACCTCCAAGGAGATCGACGGCGTCGAGAAGATCATCGACACGGTTGCCGCCCGCTTCAATATTGATGGCCGGAGGATCTATCTGGCCGGAATCTCCGCCGGGGCGGTGTTCAGCCATTTTCTGGCCAACCGGCGCCCCCGCTTCTACAGCGCGATCGTTTCTCACTCCCAGGCTTATGTCAGCGAGAGGGGAGAGGTGCTTACGCCCGACGAAAAAGGACCGCGGTTCGGGATCGTCTTTTGCTATAATATCGGCGATTATCAACAGCTGATCCAGTTCTGCATCGATTCGGAAAAGATCTACCGCCGGGAAGGTTACCGGACGGTCCTGCTTCCGGACCTCCCACCCAAAGGCCATGCCTGGTCATCTCGGAACAACGGGCGTTTCTGGAAACTGCTGCTCCGGCTGGGACAAAGGGAGTAGCACAAGATTGAGGCGGACATGAAAAACAACAGACGCACGGCTTTGATCGTTTTGGCGATGATCCTCGTGGGAATCGCCCTGGTCGTCGGATCCGCACTCCTGGCCGGACGGAAGGCGCGGTTCCCGAGCGGAGAGACGGAGCGGGTGTCGCCGGTCCTGAAGCCCGCCGATCTCAGCGATCGGAGCTTCTTCCTTTGGGATTTCCCCCAAATTCGGCGTCCCCGCTTGAGAAGTAAGAATCCTATTGGCAATATGAGGGGCCGTTCCCGGAATTGACGAATTTTTCCTCCAACGGTATACTGCATCGAGGACCCGGGACTCGGGAAATGGCCGCTTGAAAGAAAAACGAGATGAATAAAAGAAAGAGGACCGCCTGGATCGCGCTGAGTGCGGTCGCGACCGTCTGCCTGGCGTTCATAGCTGTTCGGATGATTCACCACCCGGGCGGAGGCGGAAAGGTACGTGTCTACGTGATCGGTTTGGACGGCGCCACCTGGGACATCCTAGATCCCTTGATCGAGCAGGGCAAGCTTCCGGTCTTCAAGAAGCTGAAAGAGAACGGGGCCTGGTCGCGGCTGCAGACGTTCGATCCGACGTTGTCGGCCGTAGTTTGGACCAGCATCGCGACCGGCAAAAGCATGCTCAAGCATGGGATCGTCGACTGGGTCTTCGTAAACAAGCAGAAGATCCAGGTTCCATATTCCAGCTCCGAAAAACGGACGCCTTCGATCTGGGAAATCATGGACGAAAAGGGCCGGCGAAGCGTCGTCCTGGGTTGGTTCGTCACCGACCCGCCGGACGCCGTCAAGGGCGTCATGGTTTCGGATTCGTTCGCTCAGGCCCTATTCCGGAGCTTCTCCCGCAAAGAGGGCCCCCGGGACTTCTCGGACACGGTCTATCCCAGGGCCGAGTTCAAGGGACTCGTTGACTATCTTAACCGCGTCGAGCGGGAGGGCGCTCTCAAGTACCCACGACTCGTTCGGGAAATGGGGATTCCCGACTATCTCCTTGAATATCGGGAGCGTTACGGTGAGGACGCCGGCAGGGTCCCCATCCTCAGCGTTTGGAGCTCGTTCCTGGTCTACAACCGTATCGAGGACCTCCTCATCGACCGCTACCTCGAGAAGGACGATTACGACTTGTTTCTGGCCTACTACCGGATTCCCGACGTCTTCTATCACTTCGCCACGGTGTTCCTGGACAAGGAATACCACGACCGCCTCGACACCCTGATCGAAAATCGAGAACCGTCCGCGGAGGACCTGGCGGAGTTCAACCTCAAGATGGCCGATGTCTCCCTGCCTTTGCTGAGGGACAAGGAGGTCTTGCTGGAAAAGATCTACGACAGGGCGGTCAAGGAGAACGCCTATTTGATCATCGCCTCCGACCACGGGTTTAGGTTGACCTCCAAGGGCTACAACCATTACGGACTTCCCTCGGGAACACTGCCGCCGGACGGCGTCCTGCTGATGCTGGGGCCGGACATCAAACGCAATACAGAGATCCAAGCCACGGTTTACGACATCGCCCCCTCGATCCTTTATCTCAACGGCCTGCCCGTGGGTCGGGACATGGACGGACGGCCGCTCCTGGAGGCCTTCACATCCAAACGGCCGGTCCGGACCACGGTTTACACTAAAATGAAACACCTGCCCGGGAAGGAAGATCGCGACCGCGACCGGAAGAAGATCGAAGAATTGAAATCCCTTGGCTACATCAAGTGACGCTCAGACCGTTTTCTCTTTTCTCGTCCTTGTGCTGAAAAAGGCCGCCGCGAGGTAGGCCAGCGCGGCCAGGACGAGCACCACGGTAAAATTCCAGTTGATGGAGACGATCACGGCCATGATCGAACCGACGACCGTAGCGAACGAGTTCGCCCCCCACGCCCAGCCGATCATGGTCTTGTCCTTCTCTCCCAGCCGCCGGACGCCCTCGGGGAAAAAAGCTCCCATGAAGAACCCCGCCAAGGATATCAGCATGAAGGAAAGCAGGACGCGCCAAGGAAAACCCAGGAACATCAGCCGGTCGAGAAGAAAGAACAGGGCCAAGCCGTAGATCGTGAGGAGCGCGGCCAGGAAAAACGCGAAGGCTGGGATCATGTGCTTTCCGAGCGGACGAAAGAGGCGTGCCGTCAGCAGGCTGCCGATGCCGGAGGAGACCAGCAGGGAGAAAATGATAATCGAAATCGAGATGGCGGGACTGCCGAGGAAGAGCTGGAAGATCTTGATGAAAATGATCTCGACCATGATGAAGGCCAGGCCGATGAAGAAGAAATAGAAGATGAGCGGCCTCTGGCCGGCGTCCGATCGTCTCCCTCGGAGAGGCAGGAAGATAAACAAGAACGAAAAGAGCAGGGACAGGACAAGGATGGAAAGATAGATGGAATTGGAATAAGTGATCGCGGAACGAACGACGCTTTCCCCCATGCCCCGGATCTGCATGTTCCGGAAACGGAACTGGCCGATGCGGTTCGGCTGGTTGAAATAGGGGGAGTTGTCGTAAACCGGCGCGATATTGACCGACGATTTCCGCACCGTCCCGTCCAGGTCGGCCATCATGCCGTAATAGAGATTGTCCAGCCGCATGTCAGGCGAATAGACGATCTCCCCGGGCGAGGCGACAAAGCCCTTGAGCGTTTCGTAATCCTTGGTGGTGAAGGCGCCCTTCTTCAGGAAGAAATAATTGAACCCTTTCGGGTACTGGACGATGAAGAACTTCTCCTCCGGATGCTCAATCCCCATCTCCTGTAAGGCCATGAGCGCGGTGGCAAACAGCCTCTCGCCGTTCCAATGCAGGATGTAGACGAACCCGTCCGGCTGGAGGTGCTCCCAGTAGTCCTTGAAGCTCTCCACCGTGTAGATATATGTCTCAGAGATGCTGAGGGCGCCCGAGAGGAGGGAATCGGCGTTGTGTGAATTGACCATCTGGATGACATCGAACTTTCGTCTCATGCGCTTGAGGGCGCTCCGCCCTTCGTCCGCAAGGAGGTTCACTTGCGGCAGATGGAAAATCCGCCCCGTATAGTCCGAATATTCGTTCTTGAGAAGCTCGCAGATGACCGGGTCCATCTCGATGGCCACGACGAGTTTGAAACCGTGCGACAGGGCGCAAAGGACCTCGTACCCCCCGGCCGATCCGATGATGACCGCGGACCCGTTCTGGGCCACCTGGAAGGGCAGGGAAGCCGGGTCCCATTCGATCTTTTTCAGCCGGGCCAGGTTGCCATCGAACTTTCTGATGAACGATTGCATCGTGCCGCCGTTGATCCAGATAACCTTGCGGTTTTCCCGCCAAGGGGCCACATCGATCTTGTCGATCGTGCTCCACTTGCTGTATTCGATGCGGTTATTCTCGAACTGGGCGTTGTAATGGCGCTTGGCCTCCACCAGCTTGGGGACGATGGGGAAGACCCTGTCTTCGAACAGGAAGGCCGCGGCGAAAGCGGCGATTAGAACGCCGAAGACCGCGATCCGGACGACCCTGCGGCCCGCGGCCATGAAGAACCAGGCCAGCGCCGGCAGGAATAAGAGGAGGATCAGGACCCGGTTCGGACCGAACCGGGGGATAAGGGGGATGATGGCCAGGGAACCGAGGCTGGCCCCTGCCAGGTCGATGAAATAAAGGCGGCCGATGCTCTCGGAATAGGCGGAAAAGATCAGGGCCAGCACCACGCCCCCAAAAAAGAAAGGAAGAAGCAGGATCAGAAAATTGAGGACCAGGAAGAGGAAGTTGTGAAAGGGCGCGAAAAGGTGGAGGAAGTCGATCGTGAACACCAGGGTCGCCTTGTAGGCCAGGGGAAGGGAGACGACAAAGAGCAGGAGAAAGCGGGACAGCAGGGTCGCCTGGTCTTTACGCTGGGAGAGCTTACGAAGCGCCAGGAAGACTCCGCTCAGACCGTATCCGAAAAGAGCTAACGAGATGATGAGGAAAGCGAACTGCCCGAAGTAGATCACGGAGAAAACGCGGGTCAGGAGCACTTCGGCCAGCATCGTGGTAAAGGTGATGGCGAAGATCGTGAACAGCAGCTTCCAGCGTTTCATGAATTCCTCCAAAGGAAACACGTCATTATATCTTTCCCGGGGCCGATCGTCAATTCAGCCGCGCCCTCCAACAACCTCCTCCGTGCATCAACCCTGCGCCATTGCCAAATAGCACACGAAAAGAAATGCTGACAACGGGCCCGAGCAGTTGATTCGGGCCTCGGATTGCTCTAAAATGGTCTCGTGATGACCAAGCGAACGCATCGGGGGCTTCTAACCGGGCTTTGTTCGTTCCTGATCCTCCTGTCCATGGGGGCTAACAGCCAGATCATTAACTTCGACCGGGAAAGCAGGATCGTCTTCAATTCGGATTTCGGCGGGAATGACGACATCTATCTCCTGACCCGGAACCGGTTGACGAAGCTGACGGATGACCCGGCCTCCGATGAATGGCCCGTGCCCGACCGAAAAGGCGATAGAATCGTCTTCACCTCGGACCGCGCCGGAAGCTACGACATCTGCCTTCTGGATCTGAAAAGCCGGGCGGTCCAGCGCCTCACAAGCGATCCGCGCAACGAAACATGCCCCTCTTGGGGCCCGGGCGACAGGGAGATCTATTATGACCTGGAGGTTAAAAAGAAAGCCTGGAAGACCATGGTCCTGGAAATCTCGACAGGGATCTCAAGGCCGCTTTTCCCCGACCCTCCCTTCAGCAGCACGATCGTTCCCTTCCGGAATCCTCAGGGAAACGAGGTCTTCTTTACCGGGAAGGTTTTTCTGGGCTGGCTGGTGGCCAAATATGACGTCTCAACCCGGAAATATACGGAACTGACGAGGAAGGGGAGTTGCCGGCCCAAAGTCTCACCCGATGGGACGAAGGTCGCCTACGTCTGCCATGACGACGACGGACTCGGCGATGTCTTCGTCATGAACACCGACGGCAACGGCAAGATGAACAGGACTCCCGGCCGCCCGGGCTTCCACGATTATTATCCCTGCTTTTCGCCGTCGGGCGACATGATCGTATTCTCTTCAAGCCCCAAAGAAAAGGGGAAGAACGCCTACGAACTTTATACCCTCGATCTGAAAAGTGGAGAGGTCGTCAGGATCTTCGAAGTCGACGGGAATAGCCGTTTTCCTTATTGGTTCTAATGATCGCCCGAGGGGGCGGGCGCCGTACCGCCTGGATCATTTCTTCTTTCGAAAGATGAATTTTCCGACCAGATAGGCCCCAAGGAAGAAGGCGGCGATGACGCCCATAAAGAGCCCGGGATTTTTCGGCCATTGGACGACGTGCTCGATATTGTAATGGATGAAGCCGATGACGACCGTTCCCCACCAGCCCAATTGAGAGATGGCCGAGGTCAGGCCCATGTGGTAAATGAGGACCGCCGGCGGCCCGGCGCCTTCGGGGACCTTCTCTCCCGCCCTTTTGACGGCGTCGAGAAATAAGCCGTTGAGGCCCACCAGCAGAACGAGGAAGATCTTGAGTTTGGTCAGGTTGTCCACGTAGGCCTCCATGACGAGGAGGGGAACCCCCGAGGCCACCAAACCCGCCCAGCCTATCCAGATCAGCTTCTGCGTGACGCCGGCGACCTTGAACACATGGGACAGAGGATGCTTTCTACAAACCCAAAGCAGACCGAAAACGTCGATGACCAGGACCGACCCGAAGGCTACGATCAAGCTGACAAGGTGCAAGAACAGGACGATATAGAAAGCCGTTGTGTCCATTTTTTCCCTCTTTCCCCAGTCAAGATATCAGAAGGTTCGGACCCCGTCAACTTGGAGGGGGAACCCGCTTTGCGTTTCCCCCTTCCAACGGTCGCTTCGCTCCCTGCCTCCCTTTCTCGGGCTGGGCATGGACCCGCGCCCTGCGACCAAGGGGGCATACCTCCTTGGATCCCCCGACGAGCGGTTCCCCGCGGCAAGCCGCAGGGTATATTCCCGCCCGTCAATCTTGAAATTATCACGTTTTTGACATATAAACACGATCGAGGCATGCCGGAGCCCGGGGCGGAAGGCCCCTGGACGTGACAGCCGAAACCCGAAGGAGATAAGGCCATGAGAAACAGCGTGGCGCCTTTGTTCACCGTCTTCGTTTTTGCCATCTCGGCCCTGATCGGAAGTCGGGGTGCGGATGAGAAGACTTCCGGCATCACGGTCGTCAAGACACCCCCATTCGCCGGAGGCAACCGTCACTATGTCTCCAACCGTGCGCCTTTGCTCGGAAGCCCCCTGGTCAAACTGCCCATCGGGTCCGTCGAACCCAAGGGTTGGCTCCTCGGCCAGCTCCGGCTCATGCGCGACGGGTTCACGGGCCGGCTGGCGGAGATCAGCCGGTTCCTCAAGGACGATAGCGGCTGGATCACCCTCAAGGGCAAGGGTTGGGAAGAGGCGCCTTACTGGCTCAAGGGCTACGGCGACCTGGGCTACATCCTGAAGGACCAGGAGATCATCTCAAAAGCCAAAACATGGCTGGAGTTGGCTTTGAGGAGCCAGCGGTCCGATGGCTATTTCGGTTCCGTGGACAACGGGGAGAGCCACGACCTCTGGCCCAACATGGTCATGCTTTTCGCCCTGAGGAGCCGGCACGAATCCACCGGCGACGCCAGGGTGCTGCCATTCATGACTCGATACTTCCACTATGAGAACGACCTTCCCGACGGGGAGCTCCTTCCTGGGAGCTGGCAGAAACTCAGGGGCGGCGACAACCTGGAGGTCGTTTACTGGCTCTACAACCGGACCGGGGATAGTTTCCTCCTCGACCTGGGCCGAAGGCTACACGAGAGGACTTCCGACTGGACATCATCCGTCCTGAGCGACCAGAGAGACAAGAATTGGGAGGAAAGCTCCTTCTATCACGGCGTGAACATCACCATGGGGATTCGCGAACCGGGGACCTATTACCAGCAGGCGAAGGACCAAACGCTCATCGATGCCGTAGAAGCCAATTATAAGCAGGTCATGGAAGCCTACGGGCAGCAGCCCGGGGGGATGTTCGGGGCCGACGAGAACATCCGCCCCGGATACGGGGACCCGCGCCAAGGCGCCGAGACCTGCTCGATGGTCGAGTTCATGTCCAGCTTCGAATCTCTCCTCAAGATCACCGGGGACGCCCGATACGCCGACCGATGCGAGGAGATCGCATTCAATTCCCTTCCCGCCTCGATGACGCCCGACCTCAAAGGCCT
>Ga0315289_10010191_pt1 | contig 13468 bp, 11 predicted proteins | sample YL17G11_40_MG_FD_203452 | JGI IMG/M metagenome (GOLD analysis project Ga0315289, IMG submission 203452) | Sediment microbial communities from Yellowstone Lake, YNP, Wyoming, USA - YL17G11_40 | ecosystem: Environmental > Aquatic > Freshwater > Lake > Sediment | place: USA: Wyoming | collected...
GGTCTTGCTGATCGTCTCCCCTGCCCGGTGGGTATCTTCGTGGGGCGTGTTCAGGCCGTAGGCGTCTTCGACCTCGATTCGAACCTCCTGTGGTCCCCGCGCGTTGCTGGGGATGCTCGCGTCCACGGTAAACTCGCGTTTTCTCAGCTCCCCGGACGACGGCGTCGTGTCGCCAGTAGACGGCGGTTCAACTCCGTCAGTCGGGGGCAGGGTCGGCGGCTGTTCAGGCCCCAGGCTGACGACGATGTCAACTGGTTTGAGAGGTTCCTGCCTCTGGCCCGACGGTGGGCTCTGTCTCATGACATTCCCCGCCTTTACTGCGCTGCTGTACTCGGACAAGGTGCCTCCGGGAACGAACCCAGCCTCAGCGACCTTGCGCCGCGCCTCGGTATCGCTCATACCCACCACGTCTGGGACTACAAGCATCTTCGGCCCGTTGCTCACCCAAACCTGGACGACCGGCTTATCCTTCGGGACGGTCTCGCCCGTCCTCGGGTCTGTCAGATAGATCTGCCCTGCAGGGAACTTATCGTTGTCCTGCCTGTGTTCCCGAAGCTCGATGCCCTGCTTGTCGGCGGCTTGCGTGGCCTGTTCCCAGGTCTTGCCGATCAGGTCCGGGACGGGAATGCCATTGTGGGCGCCGCCAAGGAGTCTTACGATGAGAACGGCAGTGATTATGGCTACAACAAAGACGCCGAGCAGCGTAATCAGGGCATTCCTCACGAAGTTGTCCGACCGCTCCTCGCGCTCGTATGCAGGCTCCTCATCTGGTGCCGCGACAACCTGCCGTGGCGGCCACGCCGGGGTCTGGCCGGTCCGCAGCCACTCCCTGACCCTGGCCAGGGCGGCCACAAACTCCGCCGCGCTCGCAAACCGGGCGGCTGGGTCCTTCTGCATCGCCTTCATGGCAATCTCATTCAGCAGCGCCGGAACGCCGGCGTTGAGTGTTTGAGGAGAGGGCACGGGGTCCTGAAGCTGGCGCGCGGCGACCGCCGCTGAGGTGTCGCCTTCGTACGGAACGGAGCCAGTCAGCATCTCGTAAAGCACCACGCCCAGCGAGTAGATGTCGCTGGATGGCTGGGGGGTCTCGCCGCGCACTACCTCGGGCGCCATGTAATGCACCGCCCGCAGCATCGTAGCTTCGCGTATAGCCGGGAAAGCGGCCAGAGCTTTCGCCGTCCCGAAATCCGTCAGCTTGACCTGCCCCTCCGGGCTCGTCAAGATGTTGTGTGGTCTGACGTCGCCGTGCACCACCCCCCGGCGGTGCGCGTAGTCGAGCGCCTCAGCAACCGCGATGGCAATGTCCACCGCATACGAGATACCGAAGGGTCCTGTTTTGCGAATCCTGTCCTTCAGATTGATGCCGCGGACGTACTCGACCGCCACAAAGTAGGTGCCGTCTTCCGAATCGGCCTCCAGGACCTTTGCGATGTTCGCATGGGTCAGGTCCCCCGCCATCTGGGCCTCGGTGATGAGCCGGTCGGCGAACTCACCGTTCTGAGAGTACTGAGGGGCCAGTACCTTGATGGCGACGAGGCGATTCATCACCTTGTCTCGGGCCTTGTAGACCGAGAAGAAGTTGCCGTCGCCGCACTTTTCGAGGACCTCATACCGATAGTTGACGACTTTTCCGATCAAGTCTTCTATCTCCCGTATTGCTGGAACAGCTTACCCCACTCAGTCTGTAGGATCCTCCTAACGCGCGGCTTGCCGACGAACGGATACCAGAACGCGTCGTGGTAGAGCCTGGAGGCGTAGTAAGACCATGGGGCAATGAAGCTGTGCAGCAGCACGTTCTCGAGGGGTTTCAGCGGGCCGTGGTAGATCATCTTCTGTCCGCGCGACGCCAGCGTCTCCTGATTTTCCTTGAAATGGAAGTTCACGTCCGAGATATCCTCTCCAACGACGTCAAGCTCTGTCACGTCGCCGCAGCCGAGCCCGCGCTCGTGAGCAAGCCTGATAAACTTGAGCTTCATCGGGTCGAAGCCCATCATCTTCGCCGCGACGGCGTCGAGCGCCACCTGGTCGGCGCTCGCGAGGATGTAGTTCTTGATATGAGGCTCCATGGCCCTTGGGCCAGGGCCGTCGCCCGCGATTGTCCCATCGGTCACGGCAAAGATGCCCGGGTGTATTTCCTTTTGGATTGCGAGCAAGTCACCGAGCGTCTCGTGGATCACCGAGTGGGTCCAGTGCCTGTTCTCGCGCAAAAGCCCGCCGAATGCATTCTTCATCGCCCCGGTCATCGTGGTAAACACGTGCGTTTTCAGTGTTGGCAGGTGGACGGCGTTCTTGTCCAGGAACAGCTTCGGGATAATGATGCCGTCCGGAAACACCTTGTCCAGCACGAGCATCTCGGCCTTCGGTTCATACCTGATCCACTCCACTCCCGGCTCGTAGAGGTAAACGAACTCCAGGCCATACTTCTCGATTACGGACTCGAGGTGGTTTCTCTTCGCTCCCACCTTCGGGTTGACAACTACTGTCCGGTTCTGCGCCGGGATCAGATTCCCGTATCCCGCCTCGCGCAGCGCTTTCGTCACGCCCTCAAGCTGCCAGGGCGTCGTCGAGCAAGCGGGGAAATAGTGGTGCCACGAAATGTTGATCTTGAGGATGGTGTCCTTGTCCCGCGGAAGGTGCTGTTCGAACTCCGCCATCTTCATAAGACGGCCATAATCCTCCACCACCGTCTCGGGACTGGTTTTCAAGACCGCGACTTTGGATTGTGCCATTACTGTTCTCTGCGGCCGTGCGAGCGCATCAGGCTGAGTGCGGCGCCAACGATGCAAGCGGCGAGCACGGCCACATATATATAACGGCCAAACGGCTCATCGGATGCGGCCCTGGCCCAGGAAAACGACCCAAAGAACAATGCCGCTACCCCGACTGCCCAGATGCTCACAAGCAAGCTCATTGTTGTCTCCAGGTGACAGGCAACAGGGAACAGACGCTAATCCCCGACCCTAACTCCTAACTCCTAACTCCTGCCCAGCAAGCGCCGATCTGACATCGGCCTCGGTCACCTCATCCGTCACCTCGACCTCTCCGATGCGCTTGGGCAGGACGAACCTGAGTTTCCCGAACATGACCTTCTTGTCGAAGGTCATGGCCCGGATGACCCCGTCCAAGTCCACGTCTGGAGCTGGCGCAACCGGCAGCCCGACCGCCGCGAGCGCACCGGCTATCTCGCCGGCAAGTCCCTGGGGCGCGCGGCCCATGCCTTGGGCTATGAGCGCTGCAGTGACCATGCCTATAGAGACGGCTTCACCGTGCAGGTATTTCGCAAACCCGGTTGCCGCCTCGAGCCCGTGCCCGACTGTGTGACCGTAGTTGAGCACCGCGCGGAGGCCCGATTCCTTCTCGTCGCGCGCAACTACGGCAGCCTTGATCTCGCACGAGCGTACAATCGCTTTCTGGAGCACGTCTCTGTCCAGCCGGCGCAGCGCCTCAGTCTCGGACCGCACAAAATCGAATAGCTCTTGATCGGATATTATACCATGTTTGATCAGCTCGGCCAAGCCGCTCGTGAACTCGCGGGGCGGTAATGTGGCGAGCACATCGGGATCAATCAGCACGCGCTTTGGCTGGTAGAAGGCGCCAACGAGGTTCTTGCCTCTCGGCAGGTCAACGCCGACCTTGCCTCCCACGCTCGCGTCCACCTGTGCCAGCAGGGTGGTGGGAACTTGCACGAAGTCAATGCCGCGCAGGTAAGTAGCGGCCACGAAACCGCCGATGTCGCCGACGACCCCGCCGCCAAGGGTTACCAGCACGCCGGTCCGGTCAATGCGGGCGTCGAGCAGCCGGTCATAGAGCGCGGCTGCCGATGCGAGCGTCTTGCACTCTTCGCCGCCCGCTACCTCAGCCGTGAACGCCTGGAATCCCGCGCCAGCGAGGCTCTTGGTGACGTCGGCGCTGTACAAAGCGCCCACAGCAGGCTCGGTCACGATGAGCGCCGATCTGCCGCGGCAGACGCCGCCTATCTCCTGACCGACTCGCGTCAGGATTCCGCTCTCAACTATGATGTCGTAACTGCGCTCGCCGAGGTCAACCCTGACTGCTGCCATCAGCCCTGTACAGCTCTACTATCTTCCGAGCCACCGCGCTCGCCGGCCGCGTAGATGTGTCAACCTGGTAGTCAGCGACCGCGTAGTAGAGCTGTCTCGATTCGAGCAGGCTTCGGATCTGTTCAAGCTTGTCGCTTGTACGAAGGAGGGGTCGGGCGTCATTGCGCAGCGTTCGCCGGTACACAATCTCCGGCGTCGCCGTCAGACACACGACAATCCCATTCTCCTTCAGGTTCCGGACGTTCTCGTCCGAGAGGGGAACTCCGCCGCCGGTCGCGATGACGTGCCCGCTCCTCGACGCCACATCCGCCACGACTTGCCGCTCGATCTCTCTGAACCTTGGCTCTCCGAGCCGCGCGAAGATCTCCGGAATGGGCATCTGCAGCCTCTGGACGATCAGATCGTCCGTGTCTGCAAACCGAAAGCCAAGCTTGCGTGCTACCATATGCCCCACGCGGCTCTTGCCAGTGCCCATAAAACCGATCAGTACTACATTCTTCATACTACTTCTTCGACGGCCGAGGCCTGCCTTCACCTGGCCATCCCTTCCTCACCCCTATGTCTAAATACGCTCGAACGTTCCCTTTAAGTTCGCTCATCCTGTCGCCGCCGAATTTCTCGAGCAGCGCCCCCGCAAGCGCAATCGCCACTACGGCCTCACCCACTACCGCCGCCGCCGGCACCGCGCACACGTCCGACCGCTCCGCATGCGCCGGCTTCGCCTCTTTTGTTCTAACGTCAACAGATCTCAGCGGCTTCACAAGCGTAGGTATTGGCTTCATCGCCGCACGCACTACCACTGCCTGGCCGTTGGTCACTCCTCCCTCTACCCCGCCAGCGTTGTTTGAAAACCTGACGTAACCGTTGTCGTAGCCGATCTCATCGTGGACCTGCGATCCTTGGAGCCCCGCGGCCGCAAAACCAAGCCCTATCTCCACGCCCTTAATCGCCGGGATGCTCATAACCGCCTGTGCCAATACGCCGTCGAGGCGCCGATCCCACTGTGCGTAGCTGCCCAATCCCACAGGCACTCCGACCGCCGTAACTTCAAATACGCCACCCAGCGTGTCACCATCTGCCTTCGCGGCGTCTATCGCAGCGAGCATTCCCTTTTCTGCCTTCGGGTCCGCGCACCTGACTGGTGACTTCTCCGTCCGCTCTCGGATTTCCTGCCACGACAACTCGACCGGCCGCGCTCTCACCGGCCCGATCGCCACAACCTGGCTCACAATCTGGGTCCCGATTTCCTCGAGGATGCGCCTTGCCACTGCTCCGACCGCAACCCTGGCAGCCGTCTCTCTCGCGCTTGCCCGCTCCAGCACGTTTCGCATATCGGCGTGACCGTACTTGATGCTCCCGGCGAGGTCAGCGTGCCCCGGCCTCGGAACCCACACCTCGGCAGATTCGGGAGGGCCTTCCTCCCGGGGCTGGACAGCCATCTTCTCCGACCAGGACTGCCAGTCCCGGTTAACGATGCCAAGCGCGATCGGGCTTCCGAGAGTCTTGCCGTACCGCACCCCAGAGAGGATCTGCGCTCTGTCCTGCTCGATCTTCATCCGGCCGCCGCGCCCGTGGCCTTTCTGTCTGCGGGCCAGCTCGCGGTTGATATCCTCCGCCGTAAGGTCAAGCCCCGCCGGCACGCCATCCACAATTGCCGTGAGCGATTGGCCGTGGGACTCGCCAGCGGTCAGAAAGCGGAACAACACACCCTCCTAAGCAGCAATAGTGGGGATTGCCCTTTCGCAATCCCCACATAAGGTCTGCACAGAGCCCACACGTGCATGAAGCTACGGGGCGTGGACTCCGTCGTCCAAACGTCTATCGACACTATGGATACGGCGCCACGCCGACCGCGCTTCCGGCTGATTTCTCACCAATTACCGACGGCGTGACGAATATTAGCAGCTCACGATCCTGTCCCGTTTTTGACGTGGAGGCGAAGAGCTGGCCGATGAGAGGCAGACTGCCGAGGATCGGAATCTCCGTCCTGCTCACAGATTCGTCCTTCCTTATGAACCCACCGACCACGATCGTCTCGCCATTCAGAACCCGCCGCCTGGTATAAAGCGTCTGGAACCGAGTCTCCGGGATCGAGGTCTTGCCGTCCGGGGACGTGTAGATTACGCCCGTATCCTGCACGCTGGGCATCAAGGTCAACGTGATCGTGCCGTCGCCATTTACCCTGGGCAATACGCGCAGGTATGTCGAGACAGTCAGTGAGTTGACCTGGGTCGTCTGGATGTAGCCAAGCCCCGCTCCCTGCGGCGTCCACACTGTGGTCCAGTACGGAATCACCGAGCCGACGCTGATCTCAGCGTACTCGTTGTTGATTGTCGAGATGATCGGCGAGTTGATGATCTTGCCGGAGGTTCGAGTCAGCTCGGTCCGCAGCGACGCGGCCAGGTTGCCAGTCGTCACTCCGACGATCACGTTTCCCGTCGGGTTAAAGCTGGTGTTGATCGTTTGATTCAGCCGTTCGAGGCTCCAATCAATGCCGAGTCTCTTAACGTCGCCCGTGCTGACTTCGATAAACTCAGCCTTTATGTTGACCTGCTTTGGCGGGATGTCGAGCAGATGGACCAGTTCCTTGAACTCGGCTATACCTTCCACGGTACCGCGCACGATTAGCGAGTTATCGGCGGGAAACGGCATTACCAGGTCCACGCCCTCCGGAAGGAGGTTTGTGGCAGCCGCAGTGCCGGCCCCGGTTGCGGTCGGGGGCGCCACGATGCGTGCGCCGCCGGGTACCGACGTTGCAGTCGTGGTGATCGGACGGCCCGCGCCTGTGTACTGGCCGGAGCCTGTGGCCGGGGTAGCGGCCCGCCCTGCCTCGTCCGATGTTGATCTGCTCCCCGAGTCAATTGCTGGAGGCACGGTGTCAACCGGAGGTGGGCCTGTCTCCTGGTGGCCCCTCGGGTTGCCGGGAACCTGAATCCCCGTCTGGTACCTGTCTTCATCCAGGGGACCCAGGACCCCGCCGAGCGGTTTGGTCCGCCTGTTGCGGTCGTAACGGTTGACGCCGAACAGGTTGCTCGTCGGACTTGCGCTTTCATCGAGAATCCCAAGAGTAACGAGCACATCGGTCGGATCGCTGTTGACGAGCTTCACGATTTGGCTGTAAGTCTTTGCGGGCTCCTGCTTAGGTTCGGGCTCGGCCGGCGCCACTGGCGGCTCAGTCGTCACTGGTTTCTTTTCTTCCACCGGACGCTTGCCGCCGATGACATAGGTCCCGTCCTCGGTCCTCCAGTACTCCACGCCTCCAATGTCCTTGACTACGAGATCGAGGACCCTCTCCAGCGGGAGATCGTGCAACTGGGCAGTGATCCGCTTGTCCGCGACGTCCGGGTTGATGACTATGTTGGCGCCGCTTTGTTGAGTGAGCAGGAGCACGACCTCTGCGAGCCTGGCATCCCGAACGTCGAGCAGCACTCCCTGTTCGGATCCGCTCACACCGACCGCACCGAAACATGCGATGAGGACGACGACCATGCCGGCGATAGCAAAGCGCATACGCCTCCTGTCACACCCCCACCTAAGCACAAATGCCATATTATTCCTCCTCCGGTAATGCACAAGCACTCGGTTAAGCGCCTACACCTTTCTAGGAACCGCCGAGGCCTGCGCCTAGTAGCGTATGCCACCATAGCCGCCGGTGCTGCCGCCGTAGCCGCCGGTGCCGCCGCCGTAGCCGCCATAGCCGCCGCCGTAGCCGCCGGTGCCGCCGCCGTAGCCGCCCATGCCGCCGCCATAGCCGCCCATGCCGCCGCCATAGCCGCCCATGCCGCCGCCCATGCCGCCCATGCCGCCGCCCATGCCGCCCATGCCGCCGCCCATGCCGCCCATGCCGCCGCCATAGCCGCCCATGCCGCCGCCGGCCCCTTGATATCCGCGGGCGTCGCCGCCCTCGATCATGGCCTTGAGATCGTAGGCATCCACGAAGTTAAGCACGATCTTCTCGATAGTCACGTCTTCGCTCGTTTGCGGCTCCTCGACATAGGTCGTCTCCCCGGTCGGCGGCGCGGCCGTCTCGGGAGGCGGCTCCTTCTTGACCGAGATCAGGTAAACGTCCCCGTCCTTGCGATAGACGAGCGGAGGGCTGACCGACCTGAGCAGCGCTTTCAGCGCGATTTCAAAGGTCACGTCCTTCAGGCTGAGGTCCTTTACCGTCCCCGACACGTCCTGATCCAGCACGTAGTTGAGCCCTTTGCCGCTGAACAGGGTCTTGAGTGCCGAGTCAATTGGGGCACCTGTCAGTTCGAGATCAATCTTCTCGCTTTTCAAGTCCTTGTTGTTGTTCTGCGCCGCTGCCGCCAGTGCCATCAGCAGGACCACCAGCCAGGCGGCCAATCCGATCTGGATCCACCTTTTCATCTTGGGTACCTCCCTACAAATTCCCGTAAGAACAACCTCTGCCGACAAACCCACATGGTTTGACTACGGGCTGCCGCCGCCGGTTCCACTATCATGCATTACATTGGGCGCCCTTCCGGCACGCCGCCGCCAGCGCCCGGTCTTCCCGGTCTGTAATAGGGCGGCACAAACCCTCCGGGCGAGTATCCCGGCGTCCCGCCGCCCGGAGTGCCGCCAACTCCCTGCTGCGGTTGCGCAACTGGGATGGTTGATGCCGCGAGCCTCACCTCAATCAGCCTCGGCTTCTTATCCACCGTCCGAAGCACGACTCGATCGCGCTCTATCCTTTCAACTATTGTGCCATCGCGCAGCGTGCCGCCCGGTTTGACCGTCTCCCAACCGTCCGGCGTCTGAATGAGCGCGCTGACCCTGTCGCTAAACAGTATACCTGCAACGCGCCTCGGTGGCAATGGGATCAGCCTATCGCTGATGCTTTCCACAGGCTTTGGCTTTGGAGCGAAGAGCCTGTCAAGCATCGGAATTTCGAGCCTGGGCCGCGGCGGCTGCCTCGGAGGGCGACCCTCGCTGGTAGGCACGAACGGATCTGCCCTCCAGGTTTCGATGGGAACTGGGTTGGCGGCGACCACAGCCTCCGGCTTGGACGCTGGAGCGACGGCAGGTGCGGCAGGCGCGCCGGGTGTCGCAAGCCCCGTGCTGGTGGTGGGGGCAATCGTGCCGGCAGGCCCGGGCACCGCACTCGGACTGGGTACGGCTGCCGTTCCGCTTGGCGTCGCCATCCCGCCCGAATAATCAGTCGTGGCCTGCTGAGTAGTCGGCGGACCGAGATTATCCGATCGGCCCCTGATCTGCAGGAGCAGGAAGACTCCTGCCGCCACTATCACCACGCCGACGCCCCCGATCACATAGGGAAGATTTTTCCTATCTTGAAGCCACTCCATTATACAGTCTCACTTCCGCCTCGCACATGCCCTAACGAGGCGGCACGCTGGTGCCCATAGTTGAGGGCCTTGACAACATGGCGGGCATGCTGGTACCCGTGCCCGTAGGCACAGGGAGAGTGCCCGGCATGGATGTCTGCGCGCCTCCTGGCACGGGCATAGGGCCAGCCATGGGCATACCTCCAGGCACGGCCATACCTCCAGGTCCCATCATGCCGCCTGAGACTCCAGCCGCTCCCCACATTGCGTACTGCGGCCCGGCCGGTTCCCTGGGAAATATGTATACGGTCATTGTATAGTTGCACGTCAGGTTCGGGCTTTGCCCGCTGAGCGTAGGTGAATCTATCATTACCAGCCTGCTGCACGAGTTCCACTTCCGGATATGATCCATCAGGCGCTTGAAGCTGCCCTGTACCGTGACTTGGCCGATTGAGATTGTAATCGGAGACGAGTCCAGAACAGGATCGTTCGGGTTGGACGGAGGCGCCGGGACCGTGATAGCGGAGGCGAGGCTGACGCCGCTTTGGTGAATCCACCGGATGAGCAGCGGACCGAGCACCTCCGATTGCTCGTGCCAGAGGGCGATCATCCCGGTGTCCCTTCGTGCCAGATTAAGGTTCGGCATTCTCGTGCGCATATAGCGTTCGAGTTTGCTCTGCGAGTCTGCGACGTCCAGCCGCGCCTGGGCCAGTTCCTGCTCCGCGAGTTGGACATTGAAAACCGTGCCTGAGTCCTTATACTGGTCATACCGGCTCGTCTCCAGCGCCAACTTTTCGTTAGCCTTCTTGATGAGGACGAAGTACATGCCGGCGGCGACAATCGCGCACACAAGCGCTCCGATTATGATAACGTGTATCCTGCGTAGTTTCGAGAAGCTCATAGTTCGTTTTGGAACCTACTCTGCGGCCTTACCCCTTCGAATCTTCGGCAGTATCTCCTCGCCTGTACCTGTCCCAGCTGGCGTCGCCGTTGCCGCACGCGCAGGCGCCGCGGCAGGCGTGACCGGCACAGGTGGCCCTCCAGGCACCGGGGGGGGTGCGGCCAGCCCGGGCATTGCCGGCATTCCGGGCATTCCCTGTCCCTGGGCGGCTGCTCCACCGAAGGACGGCGGGAAGATCGGATTAGCCAGGGCGCACGTCACGGTGAATGAGAAGCCAGGGCGCTGCGCCTCAGCGCGGCTCACTCCGGCTGAGATTGCCGCCAGGCCGCCATAGCTCGTGGCCGGACCCCCCTCCGACACAGTTGGCGCCATCGGCATTGGCATCGAGCCCCCACCCGGCACGGCCAAGGGCGTCGGAGCCCCTGATGGCATCATCAGCCCGCCCCCTCCCGCGCCTGCCTGCGGGGGATAACCCGGCACGGCAGATATCGAAACGGATGAGAAGATGTGCGTCGCCCGATAAAGGTTGAGCAAATATCTGCCTGCGTCCGAAAGCGTTGGCGCGGCCGCCTGTACCTGCAGCGTTCCGCTGGACGGCGTCAGTTGCGAGTACGTCACCTTCGCATAGGTAAACTTCGCCAGGTCTTCGTAAAGGTCGGGGTACTTTGTGTTGTAATCCCACACGGCCTCGAAGAACTGCCGCTTCTGATCCATCGGCGCGATTCGCGCGCGTTCTCCATCGGCCTGGGCTCGTATCCCGGCTGCCTGCTCGGACAGCCTCTGCACATCGTCGGCGTGCGCCGCCATTGCCCTTGTGTCGCTGCTGATCTTCATCGTCCATGCAAGGCACGCGACAATGATCACCAGCGCGATAACCCCAAACACCACCATCAGGCGCTTGACGGCCCTTGCCTCGAAGATATTCGGTGGCAACAGGTTGATCTTAATCATAGCAGCTTGAACGACTCCTCAGGTCGGTCTCCCCTACGGGGAACCCCTCCCTGGCTACTCGGTCGGACACATGTTACTCCAGCATCTCCCGGATAGCCAGACCTATGCTCACCGGGAAGAGCGGCGAAACCTCGCTCAGATACTGAGGCGAGTACTTCGGGCAATCCACGATAAGATTAGCTATAGGATCTGCCACCTGGGCGGGTATCCCAAGCTCGCTTGCCAGGAACTTGTCCAGGTCGTGCATCTTCGCAGTCCCGCCGCAAAGGAATATCTGCTCGGGGCGGTTCTGGTATCTGGTCGAGTAATAATCGAGAGAACGTCTGATCTCGGTCGCGAGCTCCATCAGGACAGGGGCAACGGCATTGATCACGCTTCGCCTCACGTCCTGGCCATCCGCCGGCGCTGCCACAGGGGCCTTCTCTGCCTCCGGCGCAGCCGCCGCGGGTGGCGGCAAGTGCTCAGGCCCGGCTGGCCCAGCGCCCCGTTCCCCTTCCGTTTCCAGATCGAATCCAGGCGCGGGCTGCTCAGCCCCCGGCTCGGGCTCGTCGAGGTCAAACTCGGGCTTGAAGTCGCGCACCTCCTGCCCTCCTCCGAGGTCGAACACCTCCTCCCCGGAAATGTTCAGGGCCTCTTCCTTCTTCGGGGGCGGAGGAGGCGGCGCGCCGCCGAAATCGAATGGAGAGAAGTCTGAGCCCGCCTGGGGAACCGACGTATCGAACGAGGCCGGCTCGACAGCAGCAGGTGGAGCACCAATGTCGTACGCAGTGTCGCTCGGGCCGCCGCCTGCGGCGGACATATCGGCCGCGGCGTATTCCTTCTTCAACCTCTCGGCCTCTTCCATGCTCACGCCCAGCCCCTCGCTTATCGCACGGGTGAAGTTGATGCCGGCTATCGGGATCGGAGGCCCCGGAAAGGTAAGCAGCCCCGCCTCGAAGATCCCGAAATCGGTGGTTGTCGCGCCGATGTTGATGGCGGCCACGGTCTGGGGCTGGGCTCCATCAACGACGTTGATCAGCGACCGGCTGACCGCAAGAGGCTGAACGTCAATTGCCACTGGCTCCAGCCCGGCGGCAAGTAAGGTGCGGACGTGGCTGTTGATTGCGTCTTGCTGGGCAACTGCCAGCAGAACCTCCATGTTCTGGGCGTCAGGAGGGGTGTTCGGCTTCTCAATGGGCGCAAAGTCCATCACGATTTCCGTGGGCGCAAACGGAACGTGCCGTTCTACCTCCCACTTCATCGTCTCAGCCAGCTCTTCGCGGGTCATCTTTGGCACCTCGATCACTCTGACCACGACCGAGGACTGGCCCGATACAGAGCTGACAACCTGCCTTGCCTTGATCCCGCTATCCCGCAAGAGCTGCTTGATCGCCGCTCCCAATGCCTGAGGGTCCACCGCAATGCTGTTGTCAACGGTCCCAGCGGGCGTCGGCGAGATCCCCAGTCCCGTGATCTGGATGCCATCCCTGGCCAGCCTTGCTTCGGCCACCTTGATCAGCTCGGAGCCGATGTCCAGCCCCACCATGGCTGACGAAGCAGATTTACCTATCAGGCCCATACTCTGTTATCCTGTTTCCCCTTAAAGCAGAGCTTGCTGGTAACTAATGCTAACACCAAACAAGCCAGCGTGTCAAACAAATTCAAGTTGAAAGTTGAGAGTTGCAGGCCTCGGTCGCCCCCACTCATTGCTCATTGCTCTATGGTGCTCCCTGGAAGTTCGGGCTGATCGTCTGGTAGTAAAGGTCGCTCTCGCCCGCGCGGGTGCTCGACCAGAACACCCAGATCTTCGTGGGGACGACGCTCGGGTCGGCAAACGCAGAGACCTGCCCCTCGTTCACGATCTGCCTGGTCGGGAGCGCCGTCTCAGGAAGCTCCTCCTCCCACGAGAGTGTATCCAAGTCCACAGTGATCGTCTGGTTCGGGGTTGCTGCGTCGCTCGGCTTGTACGTGACCTGGACCGTCCCCGGATAGCCCGACATCCCCGGGTACCGCTCATCCGGCTCGGTGAAATAGAGCTTCGTGCCGTCCCAGCTCACTTCGCACGGCCCGGCTGCGCCCGCAAGAGTCACATCCTTGCTCGGCCTTCCGGTTGACCTCCCGTAAGCGTCCTTGCCCATATCTACCGGCCGGGCCAGCGTCGCGGTGATGCGGTACGTCCTGTAATAGGTCGTGCTGGCAAGAACTCCGCTGGAGGTGGGCTTCCTCCAGAACAGCCACAGCCTGTCGGTGGAGGTCTGGCCGGTGTAGGTCGGGTCGGGGAGCACCAG
>Ga0315289_10010193_pt1 | contig 13466 bp, 12 predicted proteins | sample YL17G11_40_MG_FD_203452 | JGI IMG/M metagenome (GOLD analysis project Ga0315289, IMG submission 203452) | Sediment microbial communities from Yellowstone Lake, YNP, Wyoming, USA - YL17G11_40 | ecosystem: Environmental > Aquatic > Freshwater > Lake > Sediment | place: USA: Wyoming | collected...
TAGTATCTGAAGCAACTACTGAAAATAGTTTTAAAATTTTAACTAGTGGGTATATAGATACTCTTACTGGGTTGACAGCCAACACTCTTTATTTCCTTAGTGATGCAACAGCGGGATTGCTCACAGCCACAGAATCAACAACTGAAGGATCGATAAGTAAACCAATATTCTTTGCCACCAGCACAACTGCGGGATATTTTATTAATTACCGTGGTTCGTCTATTGCTTCGACATCGAGTTATTATCGTTCCTTTCAGAATGGTGACCTCTCAACAAGTGTTTTGACTGTAACCCACAATTTTGGTCATAAGTATTGCGCCGTCGTAGTAAGTGATAACAGTGAGAAAGTTATCGTGCCAGACGACATAACCTTTACAAATTCAAATTCTATATCAGTAGACCTAACTTCATACGGCGCGATTTCAGGTACTTGGCATGTGTGGTGTTTAGACATAGGAGCAACTTATACCACTACACCAAGGACATACGTTTTAACAACGGTAACGGATACCTATACGATATTGTCCACCGATGACATGGTTCGTTGTAATAAATCGAGTGCCTTTACAGTTACATTACCTACTGCCGTTGGTATTACAGGTAGACAGTATATTATAAAAAATATTGGAGCAGGAGTAGTAACTCTTGAAGGAGACGGAAGTGAAACAATAGATGGTTCACTTAACCAAACTCTTAACCAATACGATAGCTTAACCGTAGTTAGTAATAATGCTGGTTGGAATATAATTTAAGGAAATTATGAGTTATATAAATAAATATATAGATACTAGATTTAAAGTAGGCAGCTTTACAAGAGACTTAACCCTCCCAGCTGGAAACCAAGTAATAACTGGAGTTGGATTTGCTCCTAAAGCTATTATCATTCTTACAGTTAGAAATTTAGCTGTAGGTGAACTATCTATTGGATTTGGAGATGGATCAACTATAGGAGCAATAAGAGATCAATATAATCATACTGCAAATACTTGGTATAGTGATACTTCCTTTGTTTTATATGAAGCTAAAACTCCAGAAACAACATCTAATTTCTCTATTTCTGTTTTAGGAACAGATGGTTTTACGTTAGCTTGGACTAAAGATGGTTCACCATCAGGAACAGCTACTATCAACTATCTTGCTTTAAGATAGTTAATAGTTAATAAGGAGAATAAACTATGGGTAACAGTGCATTAGTTAAAACAAACAATATCAATGTAGCGTCTACGACAAGTTCTACTTTCCAAATAGACTCAGATAATACAGGCCCTAAGTTAAAGAATAGTTCTGGAGTAATGCAGGTTCGCAATGAAGCCGACAATGCGTTTGCAAAGTTATCGGTTCTTACTCCAACAGCAGACGAGAACGCCGCTACTAAAGCTTATGCCGATGCAATGAGTACGGGGCATATATCGATAATCCCGTTAAGCTATTCGTCTATAACACAGGGGAGTTGGGGTCAGCATTATGACCCAGACCAGTTCGGAGGTAATTTTTATAATGGAACTAATAGTAATGGCGACCAAATCAATTACAAGGTTATACTAGGTGTTGGTACGTGGACAATACGGATTGTGTATAAAAAAGAAGGTGCGGGCGGAAAATTTAAAGTTCTTTTGGATACGGTTGAAAAGGCAGAAATAGATTCTTATGCAGGCAGTCCAATTGCTAATTCTATAATGGATACTACGGGAATTATTGGAACAGGTGCTTTATCTACTTTATCTATTCAGGTTAGCGGTAAAAATGGTTCGAGTGGTGGGTATTATGCAGAATTGGCTTTAATTTCGATGTGGAGAACAGCGTAAGAAGAAGAATAAATATGGATTTTGGAGATATGGCAGTTAACAAGCGAGGTAAATAAATGAAAACAGGTGATTTATCAGTTCAGAAAACACCTACAGCAACAGATGATGCCGTAACTAAAGCGTATGCCGATAGTAAAGCCCCTTTTACTTCAGGCTGTAGGGTTTGGCGGGATGGAAATCAGAGCCTTGCAAATGATGTTTATACAAAGGTAGCATTTAATGTTGAGAATTACGATACTCTTGGCGAGTTTGATAAAGACACTAATTACAGGTTCACAGCTACAATCGCCGGAAAATACAGTGTAACCACTGGTGTTACCTTTGCAGCAGGTAGTGGCGGTAACTGTAATGTTTATATAAAAGTCAATGGCGAGTTTTCTAATGGCAGCGGTTGCTGTGGTTCTACCTTACACCATAAGGTTGTTGTGACCGATACGGTTACGTTAGCGGCTAACGATTATGTTGAGATTTGGGTAAACCATAATTCAACTGGTGTGATAAACTTAATGGGCAATACATACGGCACTTGGCTAACGGTTCAAAGAATAGCATAAGAGGTTAAATGAATTACTGTCCGGGTGCGTATATAACAATAGGATAAAAGGAAATATGTCAATAGATCTACTTGCTATTTTATTAGGAGCAGTATTATGGAGTATTGGGGGAAGTGATTTTAAGTACTCTAGAATTGTAAGAAGAGTACTATTTCCTATATTAATAACTATAATAGCTATTTTAAAAACCCATTTAATTATTATACCTTTATTAGTAGGTTTATTAGTTCATTTAGCAACTAGAATAGGTTATGGACTTCCCTGTATAGATGATCCTAAACCGTCCGTAATAGGTAAGTTTTGGTACTCTAAATTTCCAGATGAGAAAGTAGCTACAATATTAACACGAATAACTGTAGGGTTAATATATAGTTTATCTTTTATTCCTTTATTATGGATCTCTCCATGGTATGCTATTTCAATGATACTAATAACAGCAGGACTACCTATTATAGTAATTTTTAATCTCGGTAAGTGGGAAGAAGTAGTAATAGGTGCTTATTATAGTGCCTTATTTTTAATAATGAGGTAAATATGAATTGGCAAATGATAGGAACTTTAGTAACTTTATTAGGATTTGTAGGGAATATAGTTTTATTTGTGATTATAAAGTTCAACGATCTTAAACATTTAACTTTAGCAGTAGAAAAACTAGTTAGCAAGATTGAAATTATGGATAAAAGTATGACTAGAGTACGTGAGAGATTATCCAGACTAGAAGGAAAAATAGGTAAATAAATTAAGGTGGTTAATTATGGAAAAAGAAATAAGATTACCCTCAGATAAAAGTAATCCAAACTTAGTTGAAAAAGTAACTCAAAGTATTTTAGGGGTTGATGTGTTTAATCAATCTACTATCGAAAAATCTATATCGTTTTATAAACTTGCCCTTTATTCAAAAGGACTAGCCGAGTTTATTAAAGATAAAGAACATAAAATTATAGATTTTAAATACGGAGAAAGCTATGTCCCTGCAGTATATGAAGTTCTAGAAACTAAACGAGATACTACAGAAAGATTGATAATTTCAGGATATATTCTTGTACCAGGAGAACATCCCGTAGTACTACATTATTATCCAAGTATGTGTTGTCAAGTTCTTAAGGTATATTGTAAGACTTCTGATGTATCCTACGTAGAGAATTTCTTAAAAGATCTAGATACTTATGTTAGTGTTAACAATTACTATAAAAATGAAAAAATTACCCCATTAGGAAAGTTTCTACCTATATCTACCCTTACTAAAGACGATGTTATTTTAGACCCTGAGATATATAAAAGAATTGATGATACGGTATTCAACTTTTTTAACCATAAAGACAAATTTAAAACAGCGAATATTCCTTTTAAACGTGGTGTAATTTTCTCAGGACTTCCAGGTACAGGTAAAACATTATCTGGTAAGATTATAATGAATTATCTTAAAGATATTACCTTTATTTGGGTAACAGCAAGAGATTTTGATAATCTCCCTACATCTTCCTTATTTGATATGGCCCGAGAATTACAACCGGCAGTTTTATTTATTGAAGATGTAGATGCATGTTTACGAGGATCTACGTTAGATAATATTAAAACTCAAATGGATGGCCTTGAAAGTAATGAAGGGATTTTAACTATTTTATCAACTAATTTTCCAAATCAGTTACCTAAGACGCTTATAGATCGACCTGGAAGATTTGATGATGTAATAGAATTTGAACTTCCTAACGAAAATATACGTTATCAAATTTTAAGCTATTATAGTAAAACTTTAAATATTGAAAACAAAGAAAATTGTTTACATGAAATATCACAATTATCCGCAGGACTTACTCCATCACATTTAAAAGAAGTTATAGTAAGCTCTCTTATGTCTAAAAATTCAGAAGAAGTTATTACTATTGAGGATCTTAAAAAGGCACTTGAGAGACTCAAAGGGTTACATAATAAGTTTAAAGAAATGAATACTGACGAAAAATTTTTCAAATATATAATTAATAAAAAGTTATAAAATATATTATGCGTATTAAGGTTCTTGGAACTGGAGCTGTTACCACTAAACCACCAGAGCCTCAAGTAGGTAAGTTCGGTCCTTCTATTCTTATAACTTCTACAAATGGGAATATTCTTATAGACGTAGGAAAAGACGTTCTAGTAAAAACTTCTAAAGAAGAGTTACTAAATATTACGGATATTCTTATCACTCACGGACATAGAGATGCTATAGATGGGCTAAGTATTCTGAATAAATTTTTAGAAGAAAATAAGATGAGAGTTAACTTATACGCCTTACCTCAGGTACTAGATATAATTAAATTACATAATACGAGTCGCAATATAGATAATTTTATTGAAAAACCTATCGCTATAAAAAAAGAATTTGATATTAAGGGAATTATAGTTAAAGCCATAAAAGTTTTTCATGCTCCCAATTTTCCTACAGTAGCGTATAATTTCGATAAAGTATTTTTCTATGGAGCTGACTTTGGACCTGTATTTGACGAATATGAGACAACTCTAATATCCAATCAAATTTTAGCTATTATGGATGGAGCATATTGGGATAAGCAACGTATGGCTAATCATGTAGCCGTACTACCTAACTTAGATTACATTTTAAGTTTAAATAATAAATTTACGTATTTTACAGGTATGGGTAATGACTGGCCTTCTTTATCTGAGGCAGACGCAGTTCTTAAAGATAAACTAGAAGAGTATAAAAAAACTCACCCTGATTGTAAAGTACAAGAATTACGCGCAGTTAAAGAAGGAGAGCAATTCGAAATAGATATGAATAAAATCCTTCCGATAGATGAGCGGATGATAATGAAACCAGCATTTAGTGTTATTATATCCGACCCTACAATACTTGGTAAAATTTCAGACAAAGAGCTTTTATTTACCCATTTACGATGTCACCAGTTATGGGGAGTTAAAAAAACAAAAGAAGTATTACAAGTTCATGTTTTAGTAGTTAAAGAGATGCTCAAAAGAGGAATGCAACACCACATAGTTAACGACCTAGATAAAGAGACGTCTAGAATTTTAGGGATACAAATTAAAGCATATGGAATATGGAATGAATTATCAAACGAAATTACTTTAAAAAGTAATATAATAAGTTTTGTCGGATCAGCTATTTACTCTGAAAATCCTAACGATATAGATATCATAACCCCTCAATGCCTAGAAAAGGTACTTCAACAGTTTTTAAATAAATACAACCCTCATTTTTTAGGAGAGAAGGAAGCTCATGGAGATATCATTAATATATACGATTTAATATTAAGAAAAAAAGATCTTATGGTGGTTAACAATCTACTACCTGATTATACTATCTCAAAATACTATCTATGTAAAAAGAACCCATCTTTATCTATGGCGCATGATACTTATATAGTAGAGCCCTATATAGAAGGTAAAGCAGAAATAGTAATAGATAAAGAGAATAAGATTATATATGAGAAGGTAGTCACTATAGATGGAATGGAAATAGTTACTGACGCTTTATGTATTAAACGTAATAACTTTTTTAAAGAGATGTTAATAGATCGTTTATATTTCATGCATAAGCAATGGCTCGATAAAGTAGAACCTAAATTATTACCTATTAGATGGGTAGTTAAGAAAGATCATTTATTTAACTTCTTAAAGAATATTAAAAATAAATACTCTAAGGTAATTATTCGTCCAGCATCGTCTAAGTATTACGACGGTAAATTTATTTGTGAGTTAAGTGTTATATGCCAAAGCTGTAAAAATCCTGTTGATTATGAACACATTCCTGAAGTTGCTATGGGAGCAATAGAGTGTCCCATATGTCATAGTGTTATAGACCAAACAGGAAAAGTATGGAAAGAAGTACTAGCTCCAGGACAGATATTTAAACCTCTTAAAGCTACAGGATCTTCTTACCACGAACTATCATATTTTAATCCTAAAGATGCCTGGACATTTTTCGGACAATACGGAGTAACTACGGAAGGTAAAGTACGATTTGAATATAAAATAGATGGGTGGAGAAGTATTTGGCAAGCTAAAACAAACAAAGATACATTAGTATATTTTGAAGATAGTAAAGTAGACGAGTCTAAGAAATTTCCTGGCGTTATATCCGAACTAAATAACCTTCACACTGATGGAATAATTTTAGATGGAGAAATGATGGAAGATTTAGGGAATCATAAATGGGCTTCTCGTCACGATTTAATGAGATGGTCGCAAGCTAAAGAACCGGGATCAGATGACAATATACGCGTATTAGTTTATGATATTCTGTATTATAACGGAGACGATCTACACAATAAACCTCTATCTGAGAGATTAAAGATATTAAAAGAAGTAGCTAAAAAATTTAAGAAATACTATATATTATGTCCTGGAAAAGATATTACCATTGAAGCTGAGTTAACCGCGGAATTTAACTCCCTTAAATCTCACCCAGGAGAACTTGGAATGAATGAAGGTAATGGGATAGACGGACTAATGGGTAAATTATATAGTGGTAACTATTCTCTTAACGGGAGAACGTCTTCTTGGATGAAATTAAAATTCTCTCTAGAATCCCACGTTATGATTTTAGATAGAATTAATAATGCCGGAAGCACATACGGATATAAGGTAGGGTACAGTATTCCTCAACCTGATAAAGATAAATTTACTCCAGTAGAAGATTTAAATGGAGTTTACTACGGAGTACTAGGTACTACGTTTAATACTAAAATTAAAGCTGAAGCAGGTCAGGTACTAAATATAGCTGCTTTAGAGTATAAGAAAGAAGAAGTTGATAATAAAGTTAAATATACTTTATTTCAAGCAAGAGTAATTTCATTAGAACCAGATAAAAAAGAAGCTGACTCTTATAAAATTATAGATAAACTTAGCACTTCCTCTACTAAGTCAGTGCATGATTTTTTTGTCGATAAAGTTAAGCCTAAAACAGGTGGATGGACTATTAAAGAAGGAATGACAGGGAAGTATTGTGTACAATATCATGTAAGAGGATTAAAACCTGAATTAATTAAATCGTTATCTGATACAGATATTGAACATATGGGAGCAGATCCTAAATACTTTATCCCCTCAGATAGTGTTATATCTGAATTATCTTCTATTACCGGATCAGTAGATGAATGGAAACAATCTATTGATATAGCTTCTAAACCTACAGAAAGTTCTCAAAAGTTAACTACTTTAGTAAACCAGGTAATAGCAAGTGACAAATTTAAAACAATATCGGCTAGTTTAAAGCATTCACTGGCTTTAATAGATCCAGTCTCAATACATCAAGATATTAGATTAGTACCAGACAAGACTTATTATTTTGAAGGAGGAGAGTGGACAACTCCAGGAAATCAATATAAAGAAAATCTTCTTCTACAAATAAATAATCACGTATATTGTCAATTTAGACTAAAAGTGCCTCACGTTGATAATTCTTCAAGAGCAGAAGAGCCGGTTATCAGAGGACCAGCAAGCTGGTTAACTGTAGGAGATTCTAAACCCGAAATTATTCCTCCTAACTCAATAGGGAGTACTTCAAAAGATTATGCGAGTTTTTACGTTCACGAGAAAGGAACGTGGTTAGCAGGAAGGCAAACTTCCCCTCATGGAAATCACTTTAAATTATTTCAGTTTAAAGGTAAACTTTTTAATGGATGGTACATATTCATGTGGGCGCCTATAGGGCCACAACAGCAACGTATATGGCTTTTCTATATGCCTAAAGATCAATCTAAATATGAGCAGAAATCAGAAAGGGATAATCAATTTCTTACTGATGTTGAAGATATATATAAAAAGTTCTATAACTGGACCGAAATACAAAAGGTTATATAATATTTATTGTAATCATTTAGTTACATGTGGGTAGTTTTCAATTTTGTGAAGCTTACTAAGAAAGAATACTTTGAAAAGTACAGACTGTCCCATTTAGAGTATTTTAACGAGCATAATAAAAAATATTATAAAGAAAATGTCTCTAAATGTAAGAAATACGGGCAGACTTATCGTAACACCCATAAGAATTACTACGCACAGGCGTCCAAGTTATATCAAAAGACTAAATTAGATGTAGACCCTAATTTTAAAATTCTACATAATCTAAGAAGAAGAATTCATAAAGTTCTTAAAGGTGCAAATAAAAGTAATCATATTATGCAATTAATAGGTTGTAATACAAAAGAATTACGACAATATCTTGAGAAACAATTTAAACCAGGCATGTCTTGGGATAATTATGGTACAGGATGGAACGGTAATGGTATGAAACAATGGCATATAGATCATATCATTCCTTGTTGTAAGTTTAATTTGTCTATTCCAGAAGAACAGAAAAAGTGTTTTAATTATAAGAACCTTCAGCCTTTATGGGCTACAGAGAACTTACGTAAAGGAAGGGAGCTTTTTAAATATGTCTAATTCTCAATTAATTCCTGCAAATAAAGCTTTTCGATTTAGTGTTGATATTATTAAAGCGTCCGGAGATCTTAACCAAGATTTCTTTGTTGATGGATATGCTTCAACTTCCGCCCTTGATAGACAAGGGGATATTATAGTTGAGCAAGCTCTTAAAGATGCAGCTGATGCATTAGTTAGTACTAATAGTACCGTTTTCTTTGGACATACTTACGATCTTCAAAATTCAGTAGGACGTATAGTTGAAGCCATAGTAGATACTAAAGGTCTTAAAGTTAAAATATTTGTTAGTACATGTGCCCAAGAACTTCGTACTAAGTTAAAAGAAGGAGTCATTAGTAAGTTTTCTATTGGAGGTCGTGTAATATCTAATAGAACTATTCCTCGCCAAGAAGCCATATCTCAAGGATTAATGACCCCAGAATGCCCCTTTGACGAAATTAATTTAATTGAAAAAATGGAACTATTTGAAGTAAGCTTCGTAGGAGTACCCGCAAACGCCGAAGCTCAAGTAGTTGATACCTTTGCAAAATCAATGCAAAAATTATTTAGTCCTGATGATATAAAGTCACAGGAGAAAGGAGGTGCGGTAATGGAGAATCTAGAAGTTAAAGGGTCAGCGGAGGTACCGCAAATAACACCTCCAGTTCCCGAGGTGGCAGTACCCGAAATAAAGAAAGAAGAGATACCTGCTGAAGTAAAAAAAGAAGAACCTAAAGTAGAACCAGAAGTTAAACCCGAACCAGAAGCTAAAGCTGAAGTAACTCCTGAAGAGATCAAAGATTTACTGAAGGATGAACCAAAAGCAGATGCCGAGGCTCCAGCAGCTCAACCTGAAAAGAAACCGGCTAAACCAGAGGGAGACTATCCTTACGCTTATTACAGTAATGGTAAAGCTATTCAGGATGCTTTAGTTAAGATTCAAGCGAGTTTAGATGCAATCTTAGCTCTTTTACAACCTAAGAAAGCTGAACCAGCTCCGGAAGTTAAAGTAGAAGAACCGAAGCAGAATGAAGAATTAAAAGCCTTAACAGCAACGGTTAATGAGCTTAAAGCGTTCATAACAGAGAAAGTTAAGGTTATTGAAATTAGTGAAGTAAAGAAATCTCTCGTTCAAGCAGGTGATCCTATTTCTGGCAAAGAACCGGGAAAAGGACCAGAATTGACTCCCGACGAAAAGTTTTATAAGTTCCTAACTAAAAAATAATCAAAGAGGAGGATATAGATTATGAAAGAGAAATTTTTGGATTTGTTAAAAGCAGATAACTTGGGTCGAGTTCCTGACAGCGTACCAGCTCGTGATGATCAGGACAAGTATTTACCTAAAGAGATTGCCGGTCAGATCATAACTCAGTTACTAGAAGCGAACCTGATGCGTCAGTTATTCCCTTCTATAACGGTTCCAGTTGCGCAGCGCAACCTGACTATCCCTGCGATTCTTTACGGTACGAATAACGTAAGAACTATTGGTTATGGCGAGGATGTCACTAGTGGCTCCGAGCAGACTTTTTCAACGAAGTCAATCGTCGTATCTCCGCGTTTGTTAGTAACTTACGTGGATATGATTGATGATGACCTTGAATCAGCCGGCGTGGATGTCGCCAGAGTAATTCGCGATACCATGACTAAGAGACTTGCGGAATCTGAGGAAAGAGCAATGCTGTTTGGAGTATACAATGCCGCGTCTGGCGCGTATATAAATATCTTTAATGGTATTTACACGATATCAGCCGGATCCTCTTGCGCAGTTAGCCCAGTTACTTACACTGGCTCTGATAAGCTGTCTTTCAAAGTGATGGACGCTATTAAAGCTATGGGTATATATGGCAATAACGCAAGTAACATGGTGCTAGTTTGTTCGCGCACATTTGGCAACAAACTGCGTCAGGAAGACGTTGTGTATAACCAGTCATTTAGAGCTGACTCTAACGTTCTTAAGTCAGGTACGTTACCTCCAATAGCGGGAATCAACGTTATTGAAACTACGCACTTGGATGAGAAAGAGTCTGGTGAAGTGGCAGTATTGGTACGTAAAGATGCGTGTGTCACTGCTGATCGTAAAAGAATTTTCTTCCGTACTGACGAAATCCCGCAGAAGTTTTCTACGAGATTAATCATGGCCGAAGAATTAGACTTTAAAGCTCAGCTGATTAACGCTTCCGACAAGTATCAAGGCTTAGTGCTCATACACAAAGCTAGCTAATAAGAATTAATTCGAGCCTTCGAAAGAAGGCTCGATTAACTTTGTCAAAGTAGAAGGAGTAGTTACGTGATTTACCTGAATTCCCATCCACTCCAAATAACTCTAGCTTATAAATCTCGTATTTCTAATTCTGTTTATCAATGTAAGGGATCTGCTATCTTTGAACCTAAAGGTAGATGTCTTATTTTAGGGTTCTGTTTTCATCATTGGAATAAAGAATTTCCTAGAGAGTTTGTTCAAGAAGCTATAAATCAAGATATAGGAATTGTTTATTTATGCGATTGTCTCCCTAAAGATCCTATAGTAGATGATCACATAGTATACGTCATTACAGGATTTGAGTGGTTCACTCATTTAGTCTTCAAAGATCTTCAAGTATTTAAAGGAGTATTTCATAACGAAACTGAAGATGGGAAAAGATTTGCGGATATTTTAGCTAATAGAGGAGGAGTTTATGTTCCTTTATTAGGGTATAATAATAAATTAGATTGTTTAAAAAATATGACATCTATAATACCAAAGCCTACATGTGATATTTTAATAGAATCATTTGACGGTTTAGGAGACGTTTTAATGGCGTTACCTGTAGCTAAAACTTTACACTCCCAAGGAAATAAAGTTAGCTTTTTAACAAGATCTTCTTTTGCTCCTATTTTCGAAAATATTGATTTCATAACTCAACTATATAACGAAGGGGACACTATCCCTACATATTCGTTTGGTAAATATGTAACTTTAACTCATAAGCTAAGTGACTATACTAAAGAGTATAATCAACAGCATCGTATGTATTCAACCGCTTGGTTCTGTGATGTAGCCCCTAAAGAACTTATAACCAATAAACCAATAATTATTTTAACCGATAAAGAAAAAGAATGGGCAAAAGAAACATTAAGTCAGTACAAAAATACTGTAGGCATAGGCTGGGAATCAGCAGGATATAGCAGAGGGCTTCATCCTTTAAACACTCAAAAACTTTGTGATGCTTTAACTTTAAAAAAACAGACTCCTATTATTTTAAGTGCTAATTCTAAAGAATTTAATAACGCAATTAATCTTGGAGGCAAGTTAAATCTACGTCAATTATTTTCAATAGTATGGGCTCTTGATTCTCTTATTACGGTAGATACAGGAATATTACACATAGCAGGAGCATTTGGCACTCCTACAGTTGCATTATTTGGGCCTATACCATCTGAGTGGAGATGCTCTACTTATAAGAATTGTATCGTCGTTAAACCTAAATTATCATGCTGTCCCTGTATGGACGGTCAGTTTATAGAAAGGGCTAAGCGGGGGTGTAATCAGAGCAGTGAGGGATACTGTCTTGAACAAATAAGTACAAAGCAAATTTTAAAAGCATTATATATAAAAATTAAAAATATTTAAAAGGGTAAAAATGGAAGAAACTCCAACTAGATCAAAATTATGCCAATTAATGTTATCGCAAATACAAGATATACCAGGTGACGTAATTGAATTAGGAATCTATCGGGGTCATACTACCTTTATTTTAGCTCAACATGTTAGAGATAATAATCTTAATAAAAGAGTGTACGCTTGCGATAGTTTTGTAGGATTGCCTTATACAGATAAAGAATCAGGTATTAATAGTCCTTTAGTAGTTGGGGAATGTAAAGGAGATAGTATTGAAATATTCACTCAAAGAATCAAAGATAATAAATTTGAAAATATAATAATTCCAATCCCTGGATTATTTGAAGATACTTTAATTCCTCAACTTAATAATTATCAATTTTGTTTTGCATGGATAGACCCAGATTTATATAAAGCTACCTCATTCGCTTACAAGTTTTTAGAAGAAAGAATTTCAGTAGGAGGAATAATTGGTTTTCATGACTATCATTTTTATAAGTGTCCCGGAGTAGATATTGTAGTAGATAAAGAAGTTAATTATAATAGATATATAAAGTATTTTTATCAGGATTGTTGTATGTTTATACAAAGGATTAAATAACTTTATGAATTTTCAATTTATTAATACTTCGAGAAAGCAACATAATTATATTCAAGGGCTATTGGCAAAAAAACTTCAAAAGCTCGGGCATACAACTATTACTCCTTCTCCCGATAAAATAATTTCTTCAGATGTAGTGGATGCAACAATATCAAATACGCCAACATGTTTTGAATCATATCAACCAACATTTAAAAATCCCGCTAAACCTTGGCTAAGAACTGAACATGGTATTTATTTTTATAAACAATGGGCTAGATGGGTTTGTTATGACTTTTATGATTTATTTCTTATGCCTACTCAATATCCTGTTGACTTCTATTACTCAAATTATAAATATTTTAGTAAAACTTGGAGACCTCATACCCTAAATCACGTCACTTTTAAAGTTGTAGATGGGTGGGGTAAATTAGATTTATATTATCAATTTAATAAAAATAGAGACACAGTTAGGAAAGAGATTTTTGAAAGGTTTGATTTAGACATTTTAAAGCCATTAGTATTGTACGTTCCTACGTGGATAAGAG
>Ga0315289_10010194_pt1 | contig 13466 bp, 6 predicted proteins | sample YL17G11_40_MG_FD_203452 | JGI IMG/M metagenome (GOLD analysis project Ga0315289, IMG submission 203452) | Sediment microbial communities from Yellowstone Lake, YNP, Wyoming, USA - YL17G11_40 | ecosystem: Environmental > Aquatic > Freshwater > Lake > Sediment | place: USA: Wyoming | collected...
TTTAAGCTTGCCCTCACTTTTCCTGTACTCGTCAATTGCGTATGCAGCTACAGTAGTAGATTTGCCCGACCCTACTGTACCTTCCACTAGAATCATACCGTAGTCTAAGCCATTGTTAGGCAACTAACTAGTTCCTCCACTTAGCAAGCCGCCCAGTCCGCCTTGCTTCTGGGCTTCCCTGGTAGCTCCACCAAACTCTGCAAGCTCTATTCTGCCTGCTCCTAAAAGACCAGTTGATATATGGGTATAGGCATTCTCCACATGGGCTACAACATCAAACGGCTTCTTCTTGTCTGCAAAGCGGTAGGCACGCTTTACATCCAGCCTGATAATAGACATGAAGGCTTCAGGGTAAACCCGTGCCACCTGCATGTTCTGCAAGACCTTCTTGTGATAGCCAACCCGTGTTGACTTCTCTTCATCAGGAACATCAGGAAATGCCTTCTTGACGATAGCTTGCATATCCGTCATAGTCTCTTGCGAGCTTTCTATCTCCGAAAGAGACTTTGGCAGCATAGAACTACCGCCATCCTCAGGCTTTATGTCGGCGTCTTCGGCTAACTCGTCATAGTTCTCAGGCAGTCCCTCACCGCCAGGTTCTTCCTGAATATCTATTGGTTCTTCGTGCTCTTCTTCTCTTCTTCTTCTAACCACTCAGACCTCCTTTATCTACCTTGGAATGGCAGCTATCTGACCGCTTAATCTCCAGTACACAAAGATGACCATAATCGCAACCAGCCCTATCAGTATCAAGGGAAGCATCTCCGCTATTTTACTCTTAGAGGTAGTCCCTTCCCTGGTAGCTCTGTTGAATGCTTGCCAGTCCTCTGCACTTTCCATTGTTGCTTCTTCTTCTGGCCCTCTATTCACAGGCTCAAATGTCTCAGGGTCTATGGGGTCAACTGAATCCCACCTGAACTCCAGCGTCTGCACAAATGTAGGAAACATCTTGTTAAAGCCCCTGTCATACCACTGCATTGTCACACACTTAGGGTCTATACGGTATTTTTCCTTCCACTTGCCCCTATCAAACCTTATGTACTTAGCATACGCTGGAACCCATTTTTCTATCTTTTGCTTATTTGGCCTGATAAAATAACATAACATTTTATCTTTGAACTTCTTCTGCGACCACCAAAGAGAAAAACTCAAGCCACAAAAGATGAGTATAAGAACATAGAGTATAGCCGTTGGGCTGAGTCCAAGCATATAGACCTCCTGTTTAGATTTTGAGAACCTGACTATATTCAGTTATTAACTACCATATGCTCGCATATGAGTCATGGGATAAATCCTTGAAACATTTGTATGCTCCAAGTGGCGAAGGCAAAAACAGAACCAGCCACCAAAGGGGCGCATACGAGTATCCAGAAGATGAGCCATTGCCCTTGTATAAAACTGAACTGCAATGTTAGAGTCTGCATCAGTGTGCCTATCCAATCCGTATTCAAAAAAGGAATGGAGACACCCATCACGCTATAATGTGTGACGACAGCACTCGCACTTGTAAGATAATCAAACGTGCTAGCAGCACAAGTGGTTTGGATAGCCCCTGTGGAGCTTATGGTTTCATAGCATAGGTCTGTACGGTAATCATAGACAGAGCCAAGAATGACTGCCATCCAATAAACTAAACCCAGAAACGCAACTATCTTGAACGAAATTGTCTTATCCCTCCATCGTATATAATATCTTATTTATCATGTTTGCCTTGAAAGGTAAATCATACTTATTGCAAGAACAGCGAAGGTGAAGGCCAACCAAAATGGAACTACGGATGTATTTGCCGCCGCCATTATTGTTAGTGCTGTAGCTATAACTGAAATCATGGTACTGCCAGTGAAAACCAATGTGCCAAGTCCTATCGCTGTAGCTACTCCCATCATCATCATAAAATAAAGCCCACACACAGGCATCCCCATATCATTCGCGGCGGACAAGAACGTAGCGTAGAATGGCTGTGCCGTCACATTACCGCACCCTCCAAACCAGCCTGTGAGGTCAGTACGGGGCACAAGCCAATTCGTGCCATTACCCCAGCCTGCTGGTGGAAGAAAAGAGTTGGACATTATGCCACCATAGGGTATAACACTTACACATATGGGGTCAGTACCCCAGTTTATTGTGCCATCCAAGCCGCTTGTCCTATCTGGCAATGTCGTCCCATTGATATAGGCTGTAGGCTGATACCATAACTTAAGGTCTCCACCCACGCTTTCCTTTATATATTCGGCTGCAACCAATGAGTTGTTGCCCATAAACACCCATTCATTACCATTTTCAGGCACCGAGGCAGTAGGAGTAACCGAGCTTATCGGGATAGAATCAATGTAAATACTAAATGTGTTAGCCCCAGCATCCCCAATTACCTGCACCCGATGAATGCCCGAGGGTATTCCCGATGCTGTTATGGTCTTTGTTGCAGCCCCATCAGGCCCTATAGTGGCAGTTAGATTACCTGCCCCGCTGATATAAAGTCTAATGGCATCCTGCTTATAAAATATTACCTTACTCGTGTTCCCTGTAGACATATCAAATATTCCCTTAACATCAAACTCAAAAGTATTCCCTGGTCTCATAACTAGGGACTCAGCCCTTGTTATGTTTCCACCATATCCCACAATCGTGTAGAACGAGGCCTGTAAATCATTCGTCCCCAGATAATACCTCAGTGTTTCCTTCTCCTTGCTCTTAAAGGCAGTCATCAAAAATGCTAATCTGTCTGATACTGGGGTATACGGGAGAAGACCGTCATTTAGTATTGTGAGCTGCGTGTCAGTCGCATTGCCATTTATCCATCCAGCAGCTATAAGGTCAAGATGGCTAATTGTAGTGGTAACCAGAGGCAGATAATCATAATCAACCGAGCAATTCCCCGTAACCGTTAAATCCCAGTATGCCTTAGACTGGATTTCTATGCCAAGAGTTAAGAAGCCTATATATTCTCCATATCTAGTGTCGGTGGTATTGCCTATCAACGCTCGCACGTAATAAATCGAACCTTCGTCAAGTCCAATCATATCAAGGCTATACGAAGAAACTAACGAAAAGTTCCCACTTTGCGACCACTCTGTCATCGTGGCTAAGGATTTACCGTACTCAAACCCTATCTTCGTACAAGTCGTAGTGGGTGGTGTACATAGAATGTTTGCATTGAATGTGACATTACCCCCCGAGATATTGCCAGGTGCTACGGTTTCTACTACAAATAAACAAAGCGGACAAGAAACAAGGGGATTATCTATGAGCCATGTGGTGTTGCCTCCCCCAAAGACAAAACCCGCAATATATGGATAGCCATCATTCGTATCAGCATAGGCAGCATAAGCAAAGTTGAATGTTGTGGGAAATATACATACCATAGCCACAATTAGCAATGCTAAGAATACAATCTTGCTATGGCTTATGTTACGGCCCATATGATATGCTCCATCCCGCAACTAAGAATGTATTTATGTCCTTCATCTCCGCAGTTGTCTTGCCTACGGCAGTTCCTTCCGTTGTTACCATTCCAGATGTTTCCTTATCCCAGAAACAGCCAATATAAGTTCCCCCATTGTCTATTCCTGCAAAACCCCCTAAATCTCCTGAACTTGCAGTCACGATTCCTGTGGAATAACAGTAAGTTACTGTAATACCATCATTGTATCCTATGAAACCACCTACCCCCCAAGTTGCATCATCACTATGAGCATCCCCTCTTGCAAAGCAATTAGTTATATTCCCTGAATCTGCATAACCTACAAATCCACCAACGTCACCTATTGCTCCTACTCCAGTTGTGCTTACACTGCCATATGAAAAGCATCGGTCGAAAATTGTACCAGGGTTTCCCCCCCAAGCTATAGAATAGCCTACGAATCCACCTACATAGTCACCATATCCAGTTACATTTCCAATTGAATATGATGATGTAACAGTACTGTTGAGGTAGGCATTCCCAATAAGTCCTCCAGCATTAGAATTGGTAGTATCGGTTGCAATCACATTCCCACTCGCCCAGCAGTCTGTCACATTTCCGTCATAGAGCATACCTAAGAGACCGCCTACTTCCTGAAATCCTGTTACATCTCCTGTTGCATAGGAATCATGTATGAAATTATTTGCATCAGGGAAAGCACCAAGATAACCCAAGAGTCCACCAACCGTCGAGTAACCAGATATATTCATTGACGATGAGCAATTTCCTACAGTAAAATACATTACTCCACCAGAAAGACCACCAACATTATTAGCCTCATCTGCTGATATTGTACCTTCGGTATGGCAGTTAATCATTGACCCAACGTAAGACTCACCTGATATTCCACCTACTTTAAAAGTGCTTCCAGAAATTGTTATGTTAGCATTTACATTGACATCTGTGAGAACGCTTGTACTAGCAATATTCCCCGCAATCCCACCAAGCCATCCTCCAGACCCATTCGTATAATTGCAAGTGATGTTCCCATAAAATGTGTAAATAGATGAATTACCAATAAATGTCATATTACCAGTAAATATGTCATGTGGATGAAGACTTCCAAATAACCCCCCAATGTTATATGAGCCACTTATATTTCCCATATACCATGTATTTGTAATTAAATCTGTATTGGCCTCACCAGCTATCCCACCAATGTTCATCCAATTATAGTACCCTGAAACTGGAATGGCATCTAAAGATTCGAGGCCATCACCATAAAAATGGACATTGTTAAATTCTGATACAGTAACAGAGCCAAATACTCCACCGATATATCCCCCTCTGGGTGCATCACTAGATATTTCCCCTGAATTGATACAGTCATTAATATCTCCAGTTAGATATAAATATCCAGCTAATCCCCCAACATACTGTCCTGCCGTTGGACTAGCAAATGTAACTATCCCAGTGCTGTATAGCCCATTCCAAGAGGCTCCAGAAGCATCATAAAGCCACCCAGTAAGACCTCCAACATATGCTGTTCCTGTTACGTTGCCATAATTGTATGAGGTAGCTATATTCCCACTAGACTGATGCCCCGAAAGCCCACCTACATAATTTGTTCCTGTAACATTTCCTATATTGAATGAGTCAGTTATATCACCTAACTGATAACCTGCAAGTCCACCTGTGTAACTTGTTCCAGTAGCGTTTCCCCCAAAAGCTGAGTCTGATACATCTCCAGTAAGGTAGCCCACAAGTCCGCCTGTGTAGTTTGTACCATTCAGGATAACTGTTGAATTTCCCACGATATTTCCCACAACTGTTCCTGCCAAGCCACCACTTCGTGTCCCACTAGCCGTAACAGTGCCATAAGTATTACAATCCGTGATGCTCCCAGCGACATATCCAGCCAGCCCACCAACATATGATGCTCCCGATACTACAGAGCCAACAGTTATGTTTGATATACTGCCATCAAGATAGCCTACCACTCCACCTGCATAATTTCCAGATGTGGTTATTGCCCCGCTGCCGCTAACACTGCAAGTTGTATCTGAAATGCTTCCATTGAGATAGCCTGCTAAAAGACCAGCATAATTCACGCTATCGACTGTGATTGTATAGTAGTTTTTAATTTCTATACCAGTTAGCGCAGAACCATCAATATATCCAGCCAAGCATCCAGCATAGTTTCCACTTGACCCATTGATAATGAAATCAACTAATCCTAAATCAGATACTACGGAGCCGCTATTCAGTTTATCGAATAATCCAACATAATTATCGTAGTAGGAATTAAACATATCCACAGAACAATCAATTATATTAAGCCCTTGACCATTCAGAGAACCACTGAATCCTACATCGGGATTGCCATTGGCAGCATCTATATCAAAGAAGAGACACCTATAAGGGCTGATACCCCATTCCCAGTTATAGTAAGTATCTAGTTGATAATCACTACAATAAGTGCCGTTGTACTCGCTCATCCAAAACACTCTATTGTCGTCTGGAAAATCTGTAGTAGCCACTATAGAATATCTCACCCCTTGAGTTATTGTGTATGGACTAGACCATGTGAATCTCCACCATGCCCCTGTCCCCGTTATTGCTAATGTTTGACTGCGTAAGACAACTCCATCTGGATGCCCATTAACATCTACTCCTTCAAGGGACATAGTTACATTAGCACCTGTAGGACACTCAAGGTAAGCATCCATATACTTAGAATCCCTAGTAGCTATACAGGTAAACAGAGCGGCTAGCTGCTTTTCGCCAATGGAGAATGAATAAGCCCAAAAATCTTGCCACCAGTTTTGTATAGACTTGTAACCATACCCTTCAAACTTTCCCAACGGAGTAAAATTTCCTGCCTCAAATATATGGTTTGCCATCTTGTAGCATCCTGATAGGTCATTATTTATAGCTCTTAGGTCATCATAGGTAAGGATTAGGGTCTCATTTCCAGGCAGGCAGTTATCAGGTGTAGGTGTTGGAGTAGGTGTTGGAGTAGGCGTTGGAGTTGGAGTAGGTGTTGGAGTAGGCGTTGGAGTAGGTGTAGGTGTCGGCGTGGGTGTGGGTTCAATGCAAAAGTCTGAATTGTAGAACCTTACTGTCCCGCCCATCCATGTTATGTAACTGAACATATATCCAGTGCTAGTTTCCATAAGAAGCGAAGGTCCAAATGCGTCAGCCTCACCTAAATTTACTGCGATGCCCCAAGAATCTGTATACTCAGATTCGTACAAATAGTAGTCAGAGATATTAAAATCGTAGTAACTCCAGACTATATGTATATACCCAGTGCTAGATTCAAAGGATAATGAGGGATAATATTGCTCATTCTGGTCATCTATATTGACATACTCAACAGCTCCCCAAGTACCAGTATACCGCTTAAACAGTATTTGATTCAATCCATAATGTCCAGCAATAACTCCAGACCAGGCTACGCAAATAGTATCATTGCCAGATATTCCTATGCATGGAGTACCTTGATTATAGACGTTACCTGTTGTCAGTTCCTGTATAGCTTGCCAACTTGTAGTTTTCTCTCTATATCTAATGTTATACATATCTGGATAGGTAACTGATGTCCCCGACCAAGCAACATGAACATTATTAGACGAGTCTACATCTATTGTAGGAGAGTTTTGAAAGTAGTCACTATCATAAGTGGTTAAAGATACTGGGGCTTGCCAACTTGTAGTCTTCTCTCGGCATATAATCTGGTGAGTTGATTGAAAACCATCGGCATCATAATCATAAACTACATACACAGTATCATTGCCATCAACAGCTACAACTGGTTCGTTATACCAGTCAGTTCCTGACCCATTTGTTAAATTCACAGAGGTTTGCCAAACGCCCCCAATTCTCTCTATATAGATAACGTCTGCCGTATTGTATTCCTCATACCACACAATATCAGTTACTACTAGGTGTAGATTGCCACTTGAGTCCATTGCCAGAGACTGAGCACTACTGGCATTGCCTACATAGGTATAGGCTAGCTCTGCGTTCCAAGTAACCCCATCGTCACTAGAGTTGCCCACATATACATTGCCATCACCTCCACCATATGCTAGGTATATAGTTCCATTCCCGATTACTACACCTCGGGCATTGGAATTGACTGACCATCCTGGGTTGGCTACCTCGTGAGAGCAGTCAGTAGCGTAAGCTACTTGTGGATATGCTATAGGAAGCACAGCCATTACCAACAGACTTAATAATACTAGAACATTAAGTAATTTAGACTTCATGGCATTCCTCCCACTGGAATCGGTGTTGGATGAGGCTTGTGTGTTGGGATAGGATGCGGAGTACGTACAGGAGTAATGCTTGGCATTATTATACTGGGCGTTATCGTCACTGTCGGTGTAGCTGTCGGTACAAGCGTTGGTGTAGGCGTAGGACTAAGAGTAATGCTAGATGTTGCCGTTGGAGCTACCACAGGCATGGGGGTCACCGCAGGCATAGGCGTGACATTGCTAGTTAGTACAGGTGTTAAGGTAGGACTAAATACACGATAAACAAACTGAGGTGTAGGAGAAGGCTCGATTATGCCCACAGGGTTCCGCGAATTGTACGCCACAACGAGACCAACCACACAAAGCACTGCCAGAAGTAGAAACACCTTCATACCATCCCTCGCAGGTAAATATGATAGCCCATATACATGACCAACAGAATAGTCAACACAAACGTAATCACCAGCGGAATAATGCCCAGCCAGTTCCCCATCAGAAGCAAAGGCAACACAAGAATCATGGCTGCTAAGGAATTGCCAGAGTAGACAAAGATTATCATAGCTGCAATCGACATGATGATAGACCAGAAAATACCTGCTGCCCATTGTGTGCTTATGCCGAAATAAGTTCCGATACCAGCAAAGGCATTGGTGAATGGAATTCCCAGTTTGGTCGCCATAGTCAAAGATGCGGCATAGGTATCACCATACTTCGTGGTAGTGATATCAAAGCCCTGCACCGTACCCTCAAACATATCAGGCAAGACATTGTTGAGATTCGGTATGGCACCAAACTGAGAAGTAGTACCCAATATCATCGTCTGTCCCGACCAGTACAACCCAGAACAAGGAACGGCACAATCTTGAACTGTAGCACTCAATATCTTTGTATCTGTGGTAGCCTGCAATAGGTATGTTGCATTATCGTAAGTTTGTATTTTTGCCATAATGCTTAAAATTCTATTTTCCAAAGCTGCCCTTGATGTTTTTTGGTCATATACATACCAATCCCCTACCCCAAGGTCTTGTGTAGCCATGTTAATCCCTTCGGTAAGATTGCCTGAGAATCCCGCAGGTGTCCCCGCAATTTTAAATCGGTACTGCTCTTTTGTAACCATCCCTCTGAGCATCACTGCGTTGGCATCAAAATACATCGATGTCAACCTATACCCATAATCTATGGCAGGATAGAATCCCAATAGTTCCGTACCGCCAGGTTTATAGGCATAAAATCCAAAGAAGTCCGAGGCATTCCCTACTGGCAGCACAGCATATTTTATTTTATAGCTTATCAGGAACAGCATATCGCCTTGCTCCTTGATATTCCCAAATGCCCCCACAGACTCAATAGTTATGTTGCCTGCCCCTGGGTCAGCTATAGCATAGGCAGGGGATGGAGATACAAAGAACCCTATTGCCACCGTAAATAATAGAACGGCGAGCAGGCAATAAGCGGCGGTACGCAGTCGTGTGGACTTGCTTTGTGTTAGGCAACTTGTGGTGAGATGAAACCTACTCGCCGTCATTTCAATGCTCCTGAAAGGTCGGGTTCTAACAGCCTTCTCCCCAAATAATATCGTGCATAAGGCTCCTGCTCTGTTGTGTAAGCCTTCTTCCTGCTTCTTGGTGTAAAATGACGTACCGCAGGAATAGAAGCCTCTATATCACTAAGTGTAGCTTCCTTCATCGTAGGAGCCCCAACCCTTGTCGGTAAGTGCTCAGACAAAGCTTCCCAGCTCATAGGATGCCGTCTAGGCTCTACATTGACTAGCTCGCCTTCTGTTACCCTTGAACGGTCAACTCTTTCCTCTGTGAACTCACTGATGGGCTCCAGGGGTACAGTCTCTTCTGCTACCCTCTTCGCCTTCTTAGGCTCCTCTACCATCTCGCCCCTTGCAATACGCTCAGCCTTGGTCTGACCTTTGTGTGGTCTGCCCTTTGAATGTCCTATGAACTTTACTACCCCACCACCTGGCTTCGTAGAGTCTACAGTGATGACAGCCTCTGCCCAGCCCACGTCTGCCCTTGTCTCCCCTCTTGGCGGTCTAGCCCCTTTGGGTATTATTTGCAATGTCTTTTTAGCAGAACCCTTGCCTGTGGCAAACAAATATGCTCCCTCAGGCGGGTTCTTCATATGCACTACCTTGTCATATGGAGGTTCCAGCACTTCCCAATAAGCTCCATGTCTCCATATCCATGTGCCGTAGGCTACCTTAGATTTAGGCGTTCCCTTCTGCACCTTTTTCTTGGTAACAATAACTGTTGGCGTTGTTGGCGGTACGCCTGTACGGCTATATGGCGGTTGGTATGGTGGCTGATATGGTGGCTTATAGGGTGGAGCATACGGGGGTTGATAAGGAGGAGCTTCCTCGTATGGTGGTTTGTAAGGCGGTGTTTCATAAGCAGGTGGCTTATAAGGGGGTACTTCCTCATAAGGAGGGGCTTCTTCTGTCGGTGAAATCTCCTCTGGCGGGATTTCTTCCTTAGGCGGCTTCTCTATGGGTAATTTCTCCTCAGGAAGCCTCTCGTCTGGCATCTTCTCTTTCGGCGGAACCTCAAATGAAATCCCTTCACCAGGCAGTCTTCCATAAGGTGGTGCTTCGCTCGGGACAATTCTGTCTAAACCACTAACCGCTTCTTTCGGCTTGAGTCCTTCTTCTACTGCCTGTACCCTTTGTGCAAGAGACATCGCCAAAGTCGCTTCCCCAAACAAACCTGGAGCTTTATAGCCTATCAGCCCTTCTTCCTCCGCTTTGATTTCCTCTGGCTTTGGCTTTTCTGTTACTGGCTGAGTTTCCCCTTTAATTATCTGCTTATCCAGTATATTCTGGGCATCTTCTGTCATCATCCCCTTAATGTCTTTATTGGTATAGCCCAACTTTTTAAGATTAAGTTTATCTGCACTCGTAAGCATCGTTTTAGTCTTACCCGTCTTCATCTCAACAGCTACGGTCTTATAAGCCTTGGTTGTGTATATCTCCGCTTCTGCTCCAGCTTTACCTCTCGGTGCTCGGTGCCAGGGCATCGCCATGCGACCTGCTGAAATATCACCAGCAGCCTTTGCAGCAATTTGTTCTTTGACTGTCGGAAATGCCTGCAACCCTTGCTCTTTAGCCATGTCACTAAGCATATAGTAGATTGGTATCTGCTTCCCAATAGGCATCCTATAAGTTTTTAGCTTCTCTTCCCCAAGGTCAAGAGTTCCCTTTTTAGCCCCTTCTATGGCATCAGGCACAAAGTCTGCCAATCCTTTGACTTTTGCCTTGCCATCCCACCAGCTTACATGCTTAATCTCAGCCTTTGGAACTGGCTTCTGGTCGGTAACTGCTTCATATATATAGAATCTTTCCTGAGCCCCACCTTTAGTAAAGCTACCTAACATTGTCCCTTTGTACTTTAACTTTCCTGGCGGAATCTTTATGCCAACCTCTTCAGCCAACTCTCTCGATGCTGCTTCTGCTGGAGTCTCTGGAGTTCTCCCCAGAAACTCACTAACCTTCTGCCCTGACCCACCAGGCAGATGTGGCTGGTTACCCTTCTCGCTCATATCAACCAGCATTATCTCGCCCTTGGAATTCCGCACTATGACTGTTGGTCTCCCAGCTATCATATCTACCCCAACAGGAGATTCCACAAAGCCCTTCGCCCCCTTAATATATGTGGGGTCAACAAATGTAGCTTTGTATCCTGGGGTTGAAAAGGTTTCCAGTTCAAAGTTATAAACAGGGGCTTCTTTCCAAGTCTTACCAAGCCCCCCCATGGTTGACACTAGCTTAGGTCTATTTACCCAGAATCCTTTATATAGAGCATACATCCCTGGCTCTATATCCCCACTGGCAGCCCTTTCTTCCATCAAGTCCCGCATTCTTGTGACTGCTTCCTTGGGAGGCAAATCCTTAACTGCCTCACGTATGTCTAAGGGGACATCCCGCAGTTCCCCTGCTCCCAATTTAGTTACAACAAACTGTGGCTCTATCTTTTCGCCCGCAGCGAGTCTTTCCTTAATATGTCTGGTAACAAATAAGGGGTCAGCCTGCGGGGTATCAAATTTACCATGATGAGCACCCTCGCCCAAATCCTTAACTACAAACTTCTGATTTGCCGCCAACTCGTCCATCAAAGCTTGAGCTTCTGGTGTCGCCTTAACAAGTTTCTTGAATGGGTCATAGCCCTTCTCTATAAATTCATTCTTGCCTACTGTGTCCATAATCGCTTTGACATCTGCACTTGCCTTGCCATATACCGCATCCCATGCCATAGCACGTGTCTGTGGGACAATAGGCTCATTTGTAGCGTGCATTACTTGAGTAGCAGAAACACGTGTCATACCAGTAGCATATCCAACTATATCGCCAACATCGCTATAGAGCTTAATGTCGGCTGCTCCATTTGGAAGTCGTGTAACGCTTACATTTTTAATACCTTCAACCCCTTGAAGAGAAGGAATCTCTTTGGGGTCTATCTTCTCGCCCTTAAGCATCAACAGCTCAACATCTGCAATAAGCTGCCGCCCTACTGCTGGGGACATTCCCTCTGGTAAATCAATCCTTTGAACATCAACATCAAACCCCAATGTTTCAAACGGATAGTGCCCTGCAACCCCTTTGCCAACCATAGCTCGCATATATACACCTTTGGCAACCTTTGGTGCTTTCTCAAGTCCAGGTTGAACAATGGTAATAAATTCTCCAGTAGACCACGGGTCTCCCTTTGCCATGCCCTGATATGCCTGGACGCCAAAGTGATACATCCCAGTCGCTGCCCCAGGAGCAGCCATAGTGGCTGCAATTATGCCCAGAGGTGCATTAAATCTGCCTGCCCCTGCTCCAGTGAGTACTCCAACGGCAGCGGCAGTCCCAAAGTATCGCAGCCCTTCAAGGGGCTTCTTCTCATATAAAGTAGCTTGGGTTGCCTTGCCACTCATAACTCCTGTATATAGAACTCCTTGTGCGCCAGCAACACTTCCGCCTGCAACAAGCCTAGAAGGCCACTTTATAAAACTAGGCCACTTCTCGGTCTTTTCATATACTTGGTGCTTTGCCTCACCAGCACCGTAAGCTACAGCAGCGCCCCACTGACCTGGGGTTTGCCATCCTGGTTGGTCAACAGGGGCAAAGTGTTGCTGCAAGGAAGCTCCCTTTTGTTTATATTCCTCAGGACTAATCTCAAGGATCGCAGGTGTTCTCATTATGTCCTGCATTCCACTAGTGCCAAGTCCTTTCCAAGTCTTCTCTGCTATTACTACTGGTTCAGCAACAGATTTATTCCCCTCATTAAAAGCCATTTCCCCTGTTAAAATTGCAGATGATACTGCTTTCTTGTCCTTAAACCATGTTCCCAAATTCTGCACAGCTTCAGTGTGTGCTTCTTGACTTTCGTATTTCTTATCAAGCAAGTATTGGGCTATGTTATATCCTGTGATGTTGCCAGCGGTATCCTTTTCGGCATAAGGCTGTAGGGTAACCACCCTACCCCTCTCGCCTTCTAAGGTCTGTGACAAATTATTAGTCCTCTGGCTAACATCTCCCTCGCCGCCATATCCTATTGCTGCGAGGTCTGTTGCTACCTGCTGAAGCTCTGCCTTCCCCCTGTTCGGGTCAGGGCGTTCTGGTACATGCGTACCTACCATTGTGGTTCCCAATATGCCAAAGCCAGCACCAACGCCAGTGATGTTGACCTTAATCAGTTTATCAATATCCAGAGAACCATCTTTATTGATATAGTCTTTGTACTTATCTATAGTCTCCACTGTCTTTTTAACATCATCTGCCTTATCAGGTTGCATCGCTGTAAGATACTTGGTTG
>Ga0315289_10010196_pt1 | contig 13466 bp, 28 predicted proteins | sample YL17G11_40_MG_FD_203452 | JGI IMG/M metagenome (GOLD analysis project Ga0315289, IMG submission 203452) | Sediment microbial communities from Yellowstone Lake, YNP, Wyoming, USA - YL17G11_40 | ecosystem: Environmental > Aquatic > Freshwater > Lake > Sediment | place: USA: Wyoming | collected...
CCTATTCTACCCGGCTCCATTCGGTAGCGCAGATACAGGTCTTCAAGCCGTCCTTGAAGTGAGCAACGTCGGAGTAGACGTCCGCGTCTTCGTCCTCGCAAACATCAATGCGGTCAAAGAGAGGGCCAGGCTTGAGGCAGACTACATGCCAGATACCGAGGTTGCCGGGCTTACCGTACTTCACCACCAGTTGGGTCCCGTCGTCGAAGAGGAGCAGCGCGCCATCGACGTCACCGTCGGAGCCAATCTCTCCTCGAACATCCCCGTCCACTTCAATCAGGTCGTCACTCGCGCCGTAGACTTTGGTAGTCACTGGTCTTGCTCCGGGACAAACAGCACCGACTTGACCCCACTAAGGCGGCGCAAGTCGGAGGGCTTTCGGACCCAATCCGGCATATTGAAGTGAGCATCCGTAGTGCAGGTGACGGTGACCCGACGACCTGTCTTGGTGTGCTCGTAGGAGTCGTCGCTGGGGTAGGCGCTGCCATCAAATGCCGTCCCACCCCCGGTGTGCTCCCAAGGCTTCCCGGGAGGCTGTTTGAGCACGGTAAAACGCGGCTTGGACTTCTTCATCTTCATAGACGACTCAACTTTCTTTCGGGCCGCAGGGATTCAGGAATGTCATCTGGCAACGTGGAATTCTTCTTGATTTTCCCCCAGTCAAAACGCTTGGCCGGGTACTGCTGATTGAAAAGCCAAGCGAAACGCTCGGCCATCACGCTCTGCACCTCGCTCAGTTCTCCCATCATGGACGTTACGTAGAGGAGCTTCTTTTGAGGCTTCTGCAACTCCTCGGTGAGCATCTGGTGGTAGCGCATGAGATTCACCAGCTTCGCATCGATGAGGAGCGGTGGCTGGGCCGGTAAGCGCCGACGTGACTTCTTAGCGGACTTCATTTGGACTCCCACTTAGCGAGCATCTTCACGTGCCCCTCGGCGGCGGCCTCGGCAGTCGAATAGCGCTGGCTATCAATCTCAGAGCCATCTGCCTGCTCCCAAGGACAACACGTCCTTGTGGATTTCTTGGCTTTGAATACGAAGGTCTCGTAGAGGCTGTTGGCTCCCGCCCCTAGGGGTCTGAAGGAACCATCCTCTCTATCGCCGGGATACTTCAGCTCACCTACCGTCGAGACGATGTACCCATTGACGTAGGTGTTGAGCCGGTACTGGCATTCCGAGCCCAAGATGAAATGCCCAGCATGACCCATCCAGACTTGCTTGCTCATGCTGGCTTCCAGGCGACCACGTGGTCGTGATCATAAACGTGGATGGCCCGACGGTAGTGGCTGAAGACATTCCCACTCTCGTCCACCCAACCAAAAAACTGGACCTCTTTGTGGGACTTCTTTTCGTCAGGCTCGGTCCACAAGTAGGGACGCAAGAGAATGGTTCGGAGTTGGTTATCGAACCGTTTGTCCACGACAACGCAGACAAAGTACTTCTTCGACTCCATCACGCCCTCCTCTTCCTCCCGAGGGCTAGGAATGGTGCAGAGCTTGGCGGGGAAAACCTTCGTCTCAAACCCCTTGAGGTTGAGATGCTTGAGAACTTTGTTCATTTGAGATCCCTCAGTACTTTGGCGATGACTTCGGCAAGACCTCTGGGAAGGTCCGCCATATGAATGTACAAATCCGTCTTCCGAACAGGAATGCCCCTTTCGTCTGGAGGGAGGTTGGCGCTGACAAACAGGAACTTCGGGAAGACCGGCGTCTCCATCTGAAGCACCCCTCCCTCCAAGGAGGGCACCTTCGGAGTCGAGGCTGACGGAAACACCACGGGAATCCCATAGGCAGTTGGCCTGCTGGCGTACACGCCACTACCGGGCTCACAGTCATCGTCGCCCAGTAGCGCTTCAAGCGCCGAGGCGAACTTCGAGGGAGGGTTCATGCCCACTGTCTAGCACGTGTCGACTGCGATTGTCAAGAGGCCCGAAAGCACCTTTTATGAGGCGTTATGTGGCTTAAGGACCCATATATGGCGCGTTACGTGCGGTTGTGTCCGACGGATAGGACAACAACGGGCTCTTTGTCCGAAGTATCAGACAAAGCGCTTGACAAGAGCAGTCACTCCGGGTTATACACAGATGGCAAGCGGATGTAGCAGGTTCACCTACTTGACGATTGCTTGACAGTGCCCTACTCTACCGGATGCATCACAAAGGAGCCTCCCATGACCAGTTGTCCTAGCCGAGCAGTAGAGCTGTACAACTTCTCCCAGGAGCTTCCGGAGGAGTGCCCTGTCTGTGGAGACCTCAACGCGGATGAGGATGGCCAGCCTGTCTACCTCGCAGACCCGGCCTTCTGCTCTTCGCACTGCAAGGACATCTACGTGAAGGAGCAGCGTCAGCAGGATGACCTGCAGGCGGCCGAACTTCAGGACGTCTCCAAGGTCATCGCCGCCCACAATGCGGGCTGCGTGCGTTGTGTCACCTCTCCGGTTTACTGCTTCCACCAAGACGCATGATTGACCACCAGTTGTTGGCTACGTGGCTCAGCGTCCGGATGGACCAGATGCTGAGGTTCCCTCAGATGTGGGGAGGCCAAGAAGCCGTGGAAATGCAGTTCCTCCTGCTCCTTGAAATGGATTTGCTTGTCCACAATCCGACACTGGACGAGAAGCATCCCCGCTTCATATTGGACAAGTATCACGAATTCAATCGCAAGAAGTTCAAGCACAGCAACACCCCGGCGTCCGCCAAGAACCTGGACTGGATGGAGTTCACCAATCACTTCGTCGAGTTCCGCGCCAGTCTCAAGGGGACTTACTGACGTGGTTTCGATGGGGCCTTGACAATCAGCCAGAAGGGTGTATAGTCCGAACCATGAACATCTCAAGCCATTGACGTCCGGCCGCCGAAGTCCGAAACCCTGTATCACTACGTGCTGCTTCGCTCAGATCTCCCTCTCGGGAATCTTGTAGCGCAGTGCGTCCATGCAAGCGGGGAATCCGCTGCGCTCCTGTCAGCACCTCTTCCTGAAAACACGCACGCCGTGGCGCTGTATGCGCCGGACGAAGCGTCTCTTCACGACCTGTCTGCTCGACTGACCTACGAGAACATTCCGCATCGCCTAATTTGCGAACCGGATGCTCCTTTCAACGGAGCCGCTACGGCTCTAGGTATTTGCCCTCAACCCCGAGCGCGCCTGCGGAAACTCTTGGGGAAGTACCCACTCATCCGCAACCCAAAGGAAGAAAACAATGGAAACGTCTAAGACCTTCACGCTCATTCACTATCGACCCAACGGCTCTGAGTACATCGGAGGTGGAGATCGCGAATACCACGACTCCAGCATTGGGTTTGAACATGGACTCTCACTCGAACAGCTCCGTCGCCGCATTCTCGATTTGACGGGGAGTCATCGCTACGAGGGTGACAGCGACTGCGAAATCATCGTGCTCAAGGATGGCAAGCCCATCGTGGCGCGAGGTGAGTCGCTCTGGAGCTTCATCGAAGCGGTGGAAAAGACCGAGGAAGGCGACACCATCAACGAGTTCCTTGATGAGGCGCGAATCACCTCCCAGGAACAGAAGCTGGCCGCCACGCTGGCGAAGCAGCAGAAGGAAGAGGCTGAGCGAAAGAGGTACTACGAAGAGCAGGAGCGCAAGCGCTATCGCGAGGCCCAGCAGACCATCAAGGAATACGAAGCGAAGCAGGTGAAGCCGTGAAGACCTATCTCCTCATCGCCAATAAGCCGGACTCCGCTGACTACTGCATGGGCTGCCAGATGGAGAGTTACTCCGGTGACTACATCATCGAGCACAACCTCACGGAGGAAGCGCTCATTGAACGCATTGCCGAACTGGAGTCGAAGCCTCTTGGTCGCGGCGAAAGCGGCTACGACATCACCTTCACAGAAGAGCCGCCGGAAATCGAATTCGAAGTGGAAGATCGCATCCGCTCGGGCATCGCTATCCGCACGAAGCAGCGCATTGCGGAACGAGAAGCCGCTGCGCAGGCCAAGGCTGAAGCAAAGAAGGCAGCGGAGAAAGCCCAGGCCGAAGCCGCAGAACGTAAGCAGCTCCAGCAACTCACAGCGAAGTACGGAGAAGTGAAGCCATGACTGAGACGGAAGAAATCAAATGGGCCTACGACATCCTCAGCTACAAAATCAAGTCACTCGCCAAGGGGAAGGACATCCCTGAGGAAGTGGAAAAGGGTTCGGAGTTGGTCCGCCGAGCCATCTACACGCGAGTGGACAGTGAGTGGCACAGCAACGCGCTCGAACACCTCGACAAGCTCGTCTACGAAATTTCGAAGAGCGTAGTTCTGCCCGAAGACTTTAAGGCAGCCAAGCGCTGGGACCGTGAGGGTCCGATGACGCTCTCGTTCTACTGGCGCTGGGGGCTCTGGATGGATTGCATGGGCGATGTCCCCGAGATGGTCGAGTTGTTGTTGCAAGGTTCTGTAGGCGCAGCATTTGACGCAGCACGATAGCAGTTCAACCAAAAGTACTACTCACCCAAGGAGTAACAAATGAAGATCGACAGAATGAAGCTGAAGGCCGCAATCAAGGAAGTGGAATCGACGGGCAGGCAGAGTGTGTGGACCTGGAAGGAGCAGTCCGCCGCGAAGATGGGCTTCGTGAAGTTCTTCACGGACACTCGTCCGGAAGGCTGGACGTTCAAGGCGACGGACGCTCAACTCCTCTACGCCATTGCTGCCCACGCTCGTGGGAAGCTCTCCATCCAGAAGATGTGGATTCCGCTTGGAGGAATGGTAACTGGCCGGGAACTCAAGCCGTTCACCATGGAGATGCAGGCGGAACTCATTGGCGAGGGGATGAATTTCTTCGCTCGCCCCGAGCCCGTGGTAGCCCCTGAGGTTCAAGTCGCGATTCCTGCGTAATCGGGACCTTCCACGCCTGCCTTCCATCACTGGAGGGCAGGGCGTGGCCTTGCTATGAATTCCTGGAGCTGCCGGGGGAAAGTTGTGCTATCTCCCCGGCACCCATGACTACACCGTACCAATGTAAGATTCACGCCGTTGCCAAGCCGTGCGCCAGTTGCATTGAGCTAGGCCTTGAGCCCTGCACCGACAACGTTCCGTGTGATGCGGACTGCCAACAGGTGGCCACGTTCTACGAAGAAAAAGCCATGAAGAAGGCATCAGGAAGCTCTCCGGAACCTTCCACTAAGGACCTCGCAAAGGGGTACACCTTCCCTTGTGGGCATACCATTGGATTCAAGGAAGGAATCCAAACCGATGTCCTGGCCCTGCTCGGTGAAGAGGCCATGCAGGCGGTCAGCACTCTCCAGAGCATTCAACTCAACCGGCATGCAAATAGGCTCTGTACCCCAGTGGACTTGATGCTGGACTTCACGCTTGACCCCATCATCCGCGCCAAGGACACCAAGATTTACTCCATCAAAGGCGAGCCTGCGGAAACTATGGCTTGCGGCCATAAGTGTCACAAAGAGCTATCTCCCGAGGTGCTCACCGACTTGATGGCCTACCACGGTCAAGATGCCGTAGATGACGCTAAGAATGTCTTGGCGCATGAGCGGCTGAAGCACGAGTACCGCATCTGCCAGTTCAAACTGGAAGAGGGCCAACAGCGCGTACAGGTGGAAGTCACCAACGGGGTACCCAAATTCCTCCTCCTAGGAGGGGAATACGTCTTGGGGGAACTTGTAGTTGACGGACGTTTCATCAAGTCGGAACCGAAGGACGGAAAGCCCATCAAGTACCTGCCAAAGGACGAAGCATGAAGCCCATTGAAATTGCCGCCGTATGCCACGAAGCAAACCGTGAGCTAACCCGCATCCTCAAGGACGTGCCCCTCCAGGCCCACTGGGATGAGTGTAGTGAAGACATGAAGGCGTCGGCGCTGGTTGGGGTCGAGTGGCGCATCAATAACCCTGACGCCCCTGCTAGCGCCTCCCATGAGGTTTGGATGCTGGAGAGGCTCAGTAAGGGCTGGGTCCTCGGTCCTGAGCGTAGCAATGAGAAAAAGACGCACCCCGCCCTCATCCCCTACGCGCAGCTTCCACCGGGTGTGCAGCTTAAGGACAAGGTCTTTGTTTCCATCATTCTGGCACTCCGAGACGCCCCGGCTCCCGCCAAGTTCGAGCCTATCAAGAGCTTAGACGAGCAGGGCGCTCGTACGGAGAAGTTCCCCTGCGGCCACAAAGTCCATGTTGACCTCAATGCAGATGTCCTTCAGGACTTGCGACTGTTCCACGGTCTCAATGCGGAGAAAGAGATGCAGGCGGCGCTGGATCATGAGCGCCTCCGACACCGCGAGGGTCTTTGTGCTGGAGAAGACAGTGCGGCCCGCATCCAGTCCAAAGACATTGACGGCGTCCGGCACTTCTATTTGGTGACAGACATGGGCATCCTTAGGGAACTGAATCCACCCTCGAAGGCGTGAAATGCTAAGCATCCACCTGAGAGACATTAACCCGGCGCTGGTTGCTGCCTGGGAGAAACAATTCGAAGGCTGCGCCAACGTACAGGTCTCTCAGGGTCCCATCTTCGATGTGACTGCAGATGCCATCGTAAGTCCGGCCAATAGCTTTGGCTTTATGGATGGTGGAATCGACCTCGCCTACAGCGAGCACTTCGGCTGGGCACTTCCGAATAGGCTCCAGCAGGTGCTCCGAGAGCACCATCATGGGGAGCTGCCAGTCGGAGAGGCATTGATTGTATGGACAAGGCACTCCGTCATCCCATGGATGGTATGCGCACCAACTATGCGCATACCCATGGACGTCTCGGATACGGTCAATCCCTACCTGGCATTCCGAGCTACGCTAAGGGCAGTCCTTAAGCACAATCAAGACCCGAGCGTGACGCCCATCAATAGCATCCTCTGTCCCGGCCTAGGCACAGCTATTGGGAAGGTCCCGCCAGCGGTCTGCGCGAAGCAAATGTACTTGGCGTACACGACGGTCGTCCTGAATCAGGGGATACCCCCAGTGTCGCTTGGGCAGGTCGTTGAGAGTCACTACTGGATGACGCGCTGACCGACCACATGGTCGCTACCGGGGCAGAACTCCGAAAAGCAAGGAATCGAAAGGGTCGAATTTCGCAGGTCCCGCACCTGGGGCTCCGGCCTGTAACCATTCATCCACGGCTACAGGTTCTGCATGATTCTTAGCGGGAACCTGTAATCCTATGGAGGTGCCCCGAGTGGCCTTCCACCACGTCGACAGCGCGCGGAAGCAATACTCACAAAGCCCGTCATCCACAAGCACGTGGGCTTCCCAGTGAGGATCCTCGCCCGTGTCGATGTAGTTGCAACCTCGACAGGCAACGTAAGTCACCTGCGACCCCGCTTGTACTTAGGCCTTGAACGTTTGGGCTTTGGTTTCTTACGAGCCACTTCAAAGGGCTCGCACCCCGGCCAAGTGCGTCCCTCATGGGCCATGTCCTCTAGTACCGCAGAAGCTGCAGTCCCAATTGCACAGAAAAATCCGATGAGGCTCCGCTGCTCTCGGGTAACCATGAGTCTTTGGAGATCCTCAAGTACATCTCGGTCAATGGCTAATGCTAGTCCTTCAAAAGCCCCAACTGGCCAGGTTAGCCCAGTCATAGAGACCACCGCACCCTAAGCATTAGGGGCGCGGGTGGAGCCACAAATTCTGGCCACTCCAAGTCATCGAGCGCCATGTCCCCGAGAACCTCAGCGCGAGCAGGACCTACGAGACAGAAGAAGACAACAAGAGCGTCCTCTTGTCGCTTCAGCTCGGTCTTTAGGTCCACAAGGATGTCACGGTCTATTTCCTCGGCCATTTGTCTGGCCATATCTGCGGTCCAGACATCTAGCGTCTCCTCGTACGTAAGCTCAGCTTTGGCCTCGGCCTCGGCTTCGTCCATGACTCAGCCCTGAAAGCCCTTAGAGACGGTTTGAGTCGTCCCATTGGACTTTGGGTGCTTCTGGATGATGAGCAGGTCAATCGCAGATACTGCCAAAGGACCCCAATAGTTCGTCCAGAAGGGATGATCCTTCTCGGGGTTGCCAGGAGTAGCGTACCCATCAACCAGGGCACTGTGAAGCGCGGTGTACCCCTCAGCATCCGTGGGAACCGCGCTGTGCGTAGCAATCCAAGTCCGTACGAGGTTGTTAGGCAGCTCCCCGCCAACAATCGATTCAACGTACTTGCTGATGAACCCAGCGGCTTGCCTGTAGTTAAGCCCGTGGCGGGCTCCAATCTCGGTAGCCGTAAGCCAGTTCTTGTACTTCGGATGCGGTCCGTACAAAGGCTTGGCACCGGCAGGAAGCGGGGTGCCCAGTGTTTCGGCCGGGAGAAGCTTCTGTTCCGCAGGTGCCATCACAGGCTGAAGCGTCCGCTCCACCTGCGCGAACTGAAGGGCCATCAGCTTGGCCACCGCGAGGTCGCACTGCGCCTTGGAAAGCAGGTCGTGCTTCGTCAGCGTCGAAAGCATCAGGATTGTGTCCTGAATAGAGGGGTTTACGGTGGAGGAAGACGTTCCGGGGGTAGGGGCCTTCGCCCTAGGGTTCGCCCTACTGGGGCGAACCCTGCGCGGAGCTGGGGCGAACCCCTCGCCAGCGGAGAACATTGCTTCCCGAGCTAGCTTGGCTTCAGGCTTCCGGCTCCGGTCAAGCACCGCGTGAACCCCCTCGACATTCAACAGCAACGCGCTGTTGGCAAAGAAGTACACCTCAAACAGGGACTTGAACTCGCCCAACGCGTCCCCTGTGACTTGCACCACGCGCTTCTTCCACGGCCCGCTCTTGGCGCTCCAGCGGTACACAAGATCCACAAGCTTCTGGCCTTCGGCAGAATAGCCCAAGCCTTGGCCAAGAAGCTTCGCTGGAGTCACCCAACTGTATTCCGGGTGCTTCACGAAGGTAACTTCGACACTTCCAAACTTCAGAATCCGGGTCTCAATGGTCATTTGCTACGTCCTTGGTAGTGCTACGGGGAATTCAGTTATGCGTGGGAGTTCCGGCAGGGAGGGGTTCATTGACACCGGACGCCGTCATCAGTGAAGCGATGACCAGCTTGGCGGTCTCAAGCTCATTCTTGAGGTGATCCACTTCCAGCTTGAGTTGGTTCTCCCGGCCTTTGCTCTGCTGGAACAGTGCAGCAAGCTGCCAGTTCGGAAGCTCGCCAGTGTTCTTTGTCACCTCAACCGCCCTGTCGTCGTACAACGAAAGCATGTTGAAATCTTTTGAGCAGGTAACTTCAAGCTCCTGCCCAACGTGCTTCAAGCACCACGCCTTAATGCGCGCTGTCTCCATCGCAGTCTCCAGGGCATCTCTAGAAGAAACCCGCGCCGTGAAAATCTTTACGGTGATTCCACGAGCCAGCCAATCCTTCACCCGCGCCACCATGGCAGGCACTGGGTCGCCAGGGGCACCATCAATGCCCCAACCACCGTACACCGAAAGGGTGCCATCAAAATCAACTCCCACCCATCCTTCGTCCTTACGCATTTTGTTCTCCTTGAGCTAGCTGAACCTTCTGACTTCGCCGCTCGTTACGCGCTTCCATACGCCGATTCACCGACTGTGTCTTGGCGTGCGCACCTGTATTCCACCGCGTACCAGTACGGCCATTCATGGTCGAGCCTTGATAGAGGCGGCCATTCATGATGGGTGGCACCAGCTTCCGTCGGTAGTTTGTATGGCTTCCGCCTATACCGATTCGAGGAGATAGAAATAGCTCCCCCTCCGGAAGGTCTTTCACGAGTGTCAGTGGGTCGATGTAATGGCCATCACGGCTGTGGATGTCGAAGTCCGCAGGAGGACGACCCGTGTTGGCGGTTGCCAACAATACGTGCCAGCGCACCATGAAGACCGGCACATCTACTGTCCAATCGACTTGGAAGGGCTCCCCCATTACTACGAAATAAAGCGACCTCATAACCACGTCCACTTCATCTCTATATTGATGGGTATCGGAACAGACTTAGCCGTGAAAGGGGTATCGGTGAAGTTGAGCAAGTGGGCGGCAATGGCCGTGTCGTAGAAGACACCTTTGCCGTAGTTGTAGAGTTGATTCAGTTCTACATGGGACAATGCCCTGCCCCAGAACGCACCCTCTACGTGAGTTACTGGCCCACCCTCAGCTTCTCTCGCCGAAATCGCTTCGGACCAAACGCCAAACTTGGCAGCGGTGTTGGCGTCCATGTACGTACCGTACTCTTCGGCACAGACGGCCCGGTAATGCTCGACACCATCAGGACCCCAACTCCTCGTGTGGAACATCGCGGTGTTGGTGCAGCTCCCCAGCATGCAGCGACTCATGGTGCGTCCTCTTCCGGAATGGGTTTGGGCTTCATGAAGCTAAGCAACGCCTCGCTGATTCTCTGGAGGCGCTGCTGCTTCTCCTGAATCCAGCGGCGGTAATCATCGGTAGTGGGCTCGAAGTAGCCCTTCTCGTCAACCTTGTTGATGACGGCCACAAGCTCGTCCATGGCAAGGTGAACGCTCTCTGGGCCTAATTCGCCCTGAAGCTTACCTCCAAGATGGGACGCTACCTCGCGCGCCCGCCAAAAAAGTTCGTCGGCGGCCATGAGCCGAACAATCTGGCCTTCAGACATTCCCGTCTCGCGCAGCCTATCTTCCAAAACACTACGCTCTGCTGGAGTCATTTCATCTCCTCAAGGAATTCATTGAGTCCTGCGAGTTGATCCTTCAGGTACTCTTTGATGGCCTCGCAGCCTTGGAGATGCCCAAAACCACAGTCCATGTTGCAGGGCTTAGGGTCCTTCCAATGACTGCAAACCGAGTGAGGCTCCAGGGCCTCCACTACGACCCGACGCATCTCTGCTCGGGTAACCCAGAGGGTAGGGTCTGGGCTTCCTAGAAGCTGACGAATAGAGTCATGTAGCTCAGGACAGGCGCGCAGATGCACGCGTGGATCCGCCTCGTACTTGGTGGAGCACAATGGGCAGTACCCGATCATGGCACTATTTCCAAGGGAGCAGGAGCGAGCAGTGTCATAATGCGAGATACCGTGACGCGCTCTTCCACGCAGGACTTGTAATCGCAACGCGCAATGTCGTTGTGAATGGAGTGGGAGTGGTGCAGTCGCATCTGAAGCTTGAGGACGGAGTCTCGGACTTCAAGTAGTTCCGCGTCAGTCATTAGTCTTCCCTGTCTTCGATGTAGTGATCACGCAGCGAACGGATCTGGGGCTTGGGCTCCAAACCAATGGCGACTAGGCAGTCGTTCTCGTCCTTCTCGACGCTCTCTCGCCAATTGCCTACCCAGTGTGGACCATGAGTGACGTGAATGGCCCGGAAGGACTCAGCGGCCTTCTTGAGGGCATCCGTGAGGGTCTGGACCTTCTCGCGCAACTCCCTAATCTCGTCGTCTTTGCTCACTTGGGCTGCTTCGCTTTCCTAGCCATACCTCGCACTGCGATGACACATCTGGCCACATATGCCAGTTCAGCCCAAGTGGGCTCAGGCATCGTGGGGCCAAATGGAGCATTGCGCGCCAAGTCGTCGAACTCGGGGTGATCCACTGAGTCAACTACGGCCTTCCAGAGCTTCTTCATTTTCCACTTGGCGAGAGGCTTTACGGTCTTCATGCGGCCCTCCTCTTGAGGCACTCGTCATCGATACAGTCGCTCAGGGTGCAATGGGCTTCATCATCCCAATCCCGCATAGACCAATAGGCGTAACCATCTTCGTAGTCGTCACCCCCATCGGCGCTCACTTGGCCAGGGAAACCGCAGAACTCACACTTGTCCCCATCGCCGTCCTGAAACATCCCTTGGTCGTCGCACCCGATGGCCTCGCATCCGCAGTGATCACACTCCAAGTAGTAGCAACCCCGCATGGTAGGGGGGATAGCCAGCAACCGCCTAAGCTCTTCCACAGGTAGGGAAGCATGGTCAGGGTAAAGAGGCGAGGACATAAGAGCTTGTACCCCCATGGGCCTGCGATTGTCAAGAGGCGACCACATGGTCGCGACCGTTGACCATCATCGCAGTAGGTACTAAGGGTGTAGCTCTCCGGAAGCTAACTCAACACCAAGGGGCCTTCGTGCTTTGCATCCATGACTGCGGTTGTCTGTTCGATGATGCTCGTAGCAGTGCAATCCACTATGAAGACGGCAGTCGCTCAAAGGGCGACATTGCACGTAGGCAGTTCCACTACGACCCGCTTCAAAACCCAGCCAGTTTCTGCAAGACCTGTGACCGTAGTCGTCCTTGTTTTTGCGATGGCCAACCTCGCTCGGAAATCAAATGACACCAGAACTCCTAGAAAAGTCGACCACCACTGACGGAAAGCCTGCCGACCCGGGGCTGGAAAATGCCTCGGCACCGAAGCCGATAAAGGCAGACGGACAGCATGGAGCCTATTGGGTCCTCTCCGAGGTTGAGCGAAGCAAGGGCTTTGTACGTCCCGTACGAAAGTCCTACACGCACGAGACCTGCGGCACCATTACAACCATGGGGCAGGCCATTGCGGAGACGTACGCTACAGACCCAAGCTATTACACCAGCACCTTCTGTGTGCGCTGTGCAAAACATCTCCCGCTGACGGAGTTCACTTGGCCGGATGGCTCGATTGTAGGAAGCTAGGATCGACCGGCTGCGCCCCCTTGGTAATCATCAGGATGGTGCGCTCACTGACAACTTCCGTCTTGGCAGCTATCTCCTTGATGCGCCTTTTCGGAATGTCGTAGTGAGGGTGTCTGACCCCGGAGTGGTACCAGCACGCATCAATAGAAAGATCCTTCGCCATAAGGTGAAGGTTCTCGATGCTGAACGGCCAGCAAACTAGGTGACGTCGGATGTCGCTGAAGTATCTCAATGAGGTTCGTTTATCAGAACGAACTTCACTCCGTCATCTGTCATTTTGGATATCAGCTTCATGTGGCTGGCAGGCCAGCACGGGCAGGTATTGGAGCGGCGAACCTCTTCCTGGATAGCCTCAGCGAAGGCGTGGGTACCAATGCCGAGCTTCACCATGAGGTACTCGACCACGTAGTGGAAGCCCTCGACCTCGGTAGCTTCGGTACAAGTGGGTGCTGGAGGTTCCGGTGGATCGCCCGGCTTAATCTCGACGATGTCGCTCTTGAAGTCGAAGTAGTGCCAAGCCTTACAAAGATCCCCATCACACATCCAGACGTAATCCCGCAGATCCATCTCGTGGGTTGGTGCTTCATCGGAAAGATCAGAATAGTCAGGCAGGTCGTGGTGCATCTTGGGACTCCCGGCGTAACTCTAACGCGTGATCCCATACCACCGCACACTTTGGACACGTCGGAAGATCGATTTCTTTGCCTAGCTCCAGCATGTCGTCGACCTCCCCCCTGGAGATGCAGTCTTCGTCTGGATCTAAAATCCAGTCCCCGCACGCACGCATCCACATTCCCTCTATGGAAGGAGGTGCTGCGGAGAGCAATCGTTCAACTGCCCAAGCCCCTGCGTGTCTCATGGAGCCTTCTTGACGAAACGATTGTGTACGTACATAGCCGCCACCATGCCGAAGGCCGCACCTGTACCTGCAGCGAAGGCCACGCTCCAGGTGGAACGAGC
>Ga0315289_10010197_pt1 | contig 13465 bp, 10 predicted proteins | sample YL17G11_40_MG_FD_203452 | JGI IMG/M metagenome (GOLD analysis project Ga0315289, IMG submission 203452) | Sediment microbial communities from Yellowstone Lake, YNP, Wyoming, USA - YL17G11_40 | ecosystem: Environmental > Aquatic > Freshwater > Lake > Sediment | place: USA: Wyoming | collected...
ACGGACATGGGCAAGCCGTTCGGAAAGGCTTCGAGGCGAACCTTTGGCCGAATCGGCACTCTCGTCCCCTTCCCCTGCTGGAATTCACTTGGGGTGATGTCCTCCGATACCCTTAAATTCTCAAAACGACCGCCTTCCGAAGCCTTGAAGGGCGGTTTGCCCGTGTCCGTTTTGCAACTGTCAGGTAAAGACACCTTACCCCTCGGTACTCTCCAAAATTTTCTGAGCGGTACACGATGGAATGAAGACGATCTCAAGCGCCTTACATTAATCTTTTAAAACTCAATTGCCGTTAATCTCCGCTAATCTCCAACCCTTCTATCAACAGGCTTGGGGAGCCAACGCTTCCGAAAAATCTGAGGTCTTCCCCTACCCCCTTCACCTTCCCGAAGAGTTCGAAAAGGTTTCCTGCGATAGCGACGGATTTAAATGGATAAACCTTCTCACCTCTCTCAATCCAGTCTCCTGAACAGCCTAAAGAGAAGTCTCCTGAAATAGGGTCGACTGTATGAAGACCCATCACTTCCTCTATGACCACCCCCTGATGAAGGCCTCCCATGAGTGCCGAGAAGGTGAGTTCTCCTGGTTCAATGAAGAAGTTCGAAATCCCCACGCCAGGGGGAGATTTGATGCTTGAGCGTCGGCTGTTTCCAGTGGATTCCACTGGTAGGTTTAAGGATAAGAGCCTTTCCCGATTGGCCCAGTATCTGTCATATAAATAACCGGACACCTCTCCCTGATGGACCAGGATCGTTCGCTGACTCGGCATCCCCTCTCCATCGATGGGAGAGGTTGAAATCCCTTTCGGGAGAAGTCCATCATCCACAAAGGTAAGGAGGGGAGAAAAGAACCTTTCCCCCCTCTTCCCCTTCAGAGGAGATTTCCCTTTCTGGACCTGCTCGGATAAAAAGGAATGGGCCAGGAGAGACAAAAATTCTGAGGCCACATGATTGCGAAGGAGGACTGTATAGACTCCGGAAGGAATTCTCTTCCCGCCTAACCGCTCCAAGGCCTTTCTTCCAGCCGCCCTTCCGACCTTCTCCACATTGAGATCATCGAGAAAATGGCTGTAGTCGAAATCCCATCCCACTTCTGATTCTCCGGATTCTTCCGCTATTGCCGTCACGCTGACAGAGGCCAGGGTGGATGTAAATGAAAACTGGAGCCCATTGGAATTGATCAGTGTCGTTCGAGAAAGGACTTCCTGGTAAGAAGCCTTCCTCACTTTTTTAATTCTTCCAGGGTCAACAGATCGAGTCGACTCCTCTAACAATTTTGCTTTTTCAATCTTCGTCTTCTCTGAAATCCTTTCCAATGTTTCATCGAAAACGGGTGGATGGGAAGGAAGATCTTTGAGAGGGGAGGCGAAGTCAAAACAAGGATCTGAGGAAGTGGCCTCAGCACTGGTTACCGCATCTTCTACAATTCGTTCCAACCCGCTCGGAAAATCCTTTTGAGTTGATAGAGATGGATGCGAAGAGGTGGTGTAAGAAAAACCCATTCGTTGACGGTTTAAAATACGAAAAGCCATCCCCAAGGATTGAGAGGCATGGAGCGTATCCACCTTCCTGTCCTTGGATTCAACTTCAAAATAGGAGGATTGATTGAGATAAATCTCATATCCATCGATGGGCCTCCTCTGGAGTATTTTTAGGGCATGGTCGATGATTTCGTTCACATGATTCATAGACATGAGAAGCCAAACTCCAATAATCAAATTCCAAACAAAAAATTTGAAATTTCCCCTCACCCCCTCCCTCTCCCCAGTGGGGAGAGGGGGGCCCACTGATCACTGCTTACTGCTCCCTGTCCTTATTACCATCGGATGAGGCTACTTCCCCAGGTGAGCCCTCCACCGAATCCGTTGAGGATGACCAGATCTCCTTTTTGAATCGATCCATTTCGAACCGCCTCATCCAAGGCGATCGGAATGGTTGCAGAAGAGATATTACCATACCTCTCAATAGTGAGATAGACTTTTCCAAAAGGGATATCGAGCCGTTTGGCCATCTGTTGAAGGATTCGGGAATTTGCTTGATGAGGGATGATCCACTTCACATCAGAGAGATGGATGCCATTGAAGGAAGCCGCCTCCTCAGTGGCCTCAGCAAATCGCTTCACCGCCACGCGAACCGATTCATTGGCTTTGATCATCCTTAGGGTATGGAGTTTCTTATCGACGCTTTCATAGGAGATGGGGGTCGTTTTCGACCCACCGCCTGGCATCAGGAGGTTCTCCCCGTTTGCTCCATCCGTGTGGATATGGACGGAAAGGACTTCGCTGATCTCCCTCCCTTTATCCCTGAGGGGTTCCTTCTTTCCAGAATGATCAAATGCCTGGAGCACGGCTGCGCCTGCTCCATCCCCCCAAAGGATACAATTTTCCCTGTCTGTCCAATCCTGACAGCGGCTCATGATCTCTGAAGCAACGACCAATACGTTTTTAAAAGTTCCGGCCTTAAGATATTGTTCACCAACAGAGAGACCAAAGATAAAACCACAACAAGCTGCTGTCACATCAAAAGAAACTGCTCTTTCTGCACCTAATTTGGCCTCTAGCCAATTGGCACCTGACGGACAGCAAGTGTCAGGAGTAATGGTGGCCAAGATGATGAGGTCTAAATCCTTTGCATATATTTCTGCCATCTCCATTGCCCGCAATGAGGCCTCTTTAGCAAGGTCCGAGGCATTGACATTCGGTGCCGCAATTCTCCGTTCCCTAATCCCAGTCCTTTTATAAATCCATTCGTCATCCGTATTTAAGATTTTTCCCAGATCAGAATTAGAAAGCACCCTCTCTGGAACAAATGAGCCTGTGCCCAATATCCCGATCCTCTTGTTCCCCATCAGCAAACTCCTCCTCACCCCCTCCCTCACCCTCCCCCCTTGAGGGGGAGGGAAGGGTGGGGGGTACATTGATTTTTGGTAATAATTCTTTTTCCTCCCTCTTTGACGAAGAGAAATGGGAAGAATGACGATGAGACCATCGAAGGTGAAATGGTAAATAAAAAAACCTGAGATCAGCAGTCTTACCATCACTTTGATACCGAAACAAACCTTTTAAAAAAGAGATCGTCTTCCACCCATTCCCTCTCTTCACCCCGATCAGGTGGGCGACCTCCCATGAATCCATTTCCTCTTTCTTCTTCCTTTTATAAAATCCCCAAAGGAAATTAGTCGAAATACCTCCTTGCGGATCCTTCTCCCAATGGAAGATTCGAAAGAGTGGGAATAAGTTCCTTTCAAGCCCATCATCCTTGAATGGAAAGAGATAGAAAAAGGAGAATGTCGTATGACCCGTTTTCCCTCTCTCATAATCGAAAAAGGGCCAAATACGAAGGGAGTCCTCTTTTTTAACCCCTCGATCGGCTTCGCCTGTTCGGATACGACTGAGGAGGAGGATTCGGGTAGTCTTCTCCTGAACATCCCCCATGCGATCCTCTTCAAATTGATAAAGAGGATAGAGGACAAAGGTCCTTTTCATTACCCCCTCTCGAACCTTATACCCATAGAATGGGAAAACTCTTATCCCTTCCAGGTTTTCTCCTTTTAATGATTGAAAGAACGGCCAGGGAAAATCCAACTGTTCAAAACCGGTGAATCGATCTCTCGCATAGGAGAAGAACGGCCAGAGGTATTTTTTGCTCTCAAGACGTTTCGACTCTTTTGAAATATAGAGCGGAAAAATCATCCATTCCTCAACAGGATCGTCCGTATCGATCCCTTTCCTCTGTCTTATGAAGATGGGCCATGCGATGAATTCTGTTTGTGAGACCCCGATTTCCTCTCGCCATCCGTAAAAGGGCCAAAAACGATACCCTCTCTTTTTCTCTCCCTCAGTGAAAGAGAAGAATGGCCAGATCAGGTTTGTCGTGGAAAACCCCTCTGAGGTTGATTTTCCATAGAGGGGCCAGAGATAGAAACGGATTTCATCTTTACCATATCGGTCTAAAAGAGTGCCGAAGATGGGAAAAAGACCATAATAATCTTCCCCTCTTTTCGTCTCCCCGATAAAGAAAGGGAAAAATTGAAACTCCCACTTCTTCCTTCCGTCCAACTCCTCCTCTTTATAAAGAGAGAGCGGAGCGAAGTAACCTTTCTTTTCACCCTCTCTGACCTGATATTTTCCGAAAGGATAGAGGAATTCTAATCTCTGAAGAGGTTCAACCCCATTCTCAGTCCAGTAAAGGAGGGGCCGAACGCCCCATTGATTCTGATGATCATCCTTTCTCCATAAAAAAAGGGGGCCCAATCCTTCGATCTCCCTTACTCCTTCTACTGGATCGGATGAGTATTGAAAGAGTGGCCAAAAATTGATGGAGATCGATCTTTCTTCCGCCATGGAAAGGGAAGGGGTAAGGCATATGAGGATAAATATAAAGGATATAATGTTTAAACTTCGCATGACCACTTACTAATAAGGCCGTAATTGTATAGACATCAAACTCTTCTTCTATACCACTGGATTCCGGCTTTCGCCGGAATGACGAAAAGGGACGATGCCTCAAATTCGTCTCTCCGGCCCCGATTTCCACCGGGGTAAACTCCAGCCGGAGTCCAGCCCAAGGTTTTCAAACGGGCAAGTCTTCAATTCGAGGATGTCTATCCTATTATGGACTCCTCAGTAATGCTCCGAATAAAAGCATCAGCTACCAACAGCGAAAATCTAAGCTATTCCCCTCCCCCTTGACGCTGGTCTTAGCACACACTGGACACAGGGGGTGTGATAATAGCTTTTTACAATGTCATGTAACCCGATTGTAAAAATCAATTAGTTTTCAACTTGTTACTCTCCCCTCCCTCGACGGGAGGGGATTAAGGGGAGGGTGAAAGACAGCCATTTTGTCCACCCCCACCCCATGCACCACGTAGGGTGCATGAATGTCCTGAACCTTACATGGTTCAGGGCTCACCCTCCCCCATCGAAGGGGGAGGGGATAATTTGTTGTTATTACAAGAGATTTTCATACCCCCTGTGTCAAGTGCGTGTAAAGCTCAGCCCTTGACGGGGGAGGGTTTGGGTGGGGGTGAATTGGGATTTATTCCCCCCTCCCCACCATCCCCTCCCGCCAGGGGAGAGGATAGTTTTGAGGAAAGTTATTTTTATGGTAAGGGGTTTTAAAAGAAAAGCCCTATAATGGTCCCCAATACAGTGATGGGTGTCTGTTCCTCAATGCCCTCTGCGGCTTTCTGAACCCTTTTCATTGTCTTCTCAGCTTCTTTGGCTAACGCATCATCCTTGACCAATTTTCCAAGGGTTCCCTCACCTCTTTCCACTTTCTCCGCAATCTCTTTGACGGATTGAATCGTTTGCTTGGCCGACTCCATTGCCTCTTTTGCAGACTGAACCGTCTCCTTCGCCTCCTTGTAAAGGGATTCATCCTTAATCAGTTTGCCCAGAGTCCCTTCGCCTTGTTCAATCTTTTCAGAGATATTCTTTAATGTCTCAACCGTCTTCTTTGCCGTCTCGGCAGCACTCTTCACTGTATCCACAGCTTCTCTTGCCGTTTCAACGGTCTTTTTTGCCTCCTGGTAGATCGTCTCGTCTGTGATCAGTTTTCCCAGAGTGCCCTCTCCCCTTTTCACCTTATTCCCAATCTCCTCAAATCGGGAAAAGGCCTCTGTCCCTTTTTGGAATGTCTTTTTCGAATCGTCGGCAATACCAGTCAATTGGCTTGAAAACTTATCGATGTTACTGATCAAACTCTCGACTTTCTTCGTATCCATTGCCTTGAATACATTCCCCAAGGGCTTTGCAACCTCCTTGATGTCCTCCCGAATGCCACTCATATTGGATAGAAATTGTTCAACATCAACCGGAGGCGCCCCCTGTTCGATTACACCATTCGTTTCCACCTTTGGATACCCCGGCGTTCCAGGAGAAATTTCAACATACTTTTCTCCCAAAAACCCTTCCGATTTAATATAGGCCTTCGCATCTTTGTAAAGGACAATATCGGTTGGGAGATGGAAGGTCACCTTTGCCTTCCCTTGTACGAGTGAGACTTTTTCCACATCCCCCACATGGACGCCTGCGACCCTCACCGGTGAGTTTCGGTCCAAACTAGGTGCTGAATCGAAGTAGATGTTGAGCAAGTATCCTGCCTCCTTCCCCAACTTTAATTTTTCAATTTTCAACGTCATCAAAACCAAAAGGAGGATTCCAATAACGACAAAAATACCCACCCATATCTCTGAACTCCTTTTTTTCATCTTCGACCACCTCCTTAATTAGAATATGGAAGGTGGAAAGTGGAATATTGATATCGATTCTTAAATCCCCTTCCCTCTTTTTATTTTCTGCTTTCCACTTTCTACCTTCACCTCTCTACTTTTTTACCTTCTACCTTCCACTCTCCACTTTCCACTATAATAGTTGGATGGGACCTTCCGATTTTCCCTGAATAAATTGTTGGACAATCGGATTCGTGGAGTTTTTGATCTCGTCCGGCGTCCCAACCTCGATGATCTTACCTTCATAAAGCATCGCGATCCGATCACCGATTTTATAAGCACTTTTCATATCATGGGTGATCGCAATGGAGGTCACGTTTAACTTTTCCCTCATCTGAATGATCAGTTCGTTGATGGCATCCGCCACCACAGGATCAATCCCTGCCGTTGGCTCATCATAGAGGAGCATCTCTGGTTCCAAAGCGATCGCCCTCGCCAAACTCACCCTTTTTTTCATCCCGCCGCTCAACTCTGCTGGCATCAGGTCCTCAACATCTTTCAATCCCAAGAGTCTCAACTTTTCAGTGGCGATCCTCCTGATCTCCTCTTCACCGAGTCGAGTTTGTTGCCGAAGTCCAAAGCCCACATTCTCCCAAACCTTCATTGAGTCGAAAAGGGCCCCTCCCTGAAAGAGCATTCCAAACTTTTTCCGTACTTCGTTCAACCTCCGCTCGTTCAAAGAGGTGATCTCCAATCCATCGACATAAATCTCTCCCCCATCTGGTCGAATGAGTCCGATGATACATTTAATCAGGACCGTTTTCCCTGACCCACTTCCTCCGATGACCACCATACTCTCCCCTTGCTGAATCTCTAAATGAACACCCCGAAGAACATGGTTTTCTCCAAAGGATTTTTGGAGGTTAACGACACGGATTTTAATGAGTGAATTTCTGTCCATGTTTTATGACTCCCGGAAATCCCCCCAACCGTCCGGCGCCATAGTCCAGCTTCGGACGGCGGCGCCCCCTTTTAAAAGGAACGGTGTGAAAAAATAGCCCAAAGCCGCAGGTTGGGCGGGGATATTGGGCGGACTTCCGGGAAGCCGCCGTCAGGCGGGAATCTTCCCAAAGTTTTACAGCGGCATTTTTTACATTCAGCTGTAGCGATCGAAAATTTCAGTGGAATAGCCTAACTACAGCGTTTCGTTACCCTTATCCTTTCAAATAATCCGCAATTGTAAAACTTTAAAAATATCCTTGCCCAACCTCCCCCTGAATAATTTCACAGCTTCAGGGGGAAAAGAGGGGATTAAAATAGAATTGCAGTAATAATATAATTTGAGATCAAGATCGTCAGCGATGAGAGGACGACCGCTTGGGTGGTTGCTCGGCCAACCCCTTCTGCACCACCTTGGGTAGAAAAACCCTGGTAGCAGCTGATCGTCGCAAGAATCATTCCAAAACAAATGGCTTTTAAAAGTCCGCTATAGAGATCGCTAAATTCCAGAAAGTTCCATGTCCTTCGGATATAGAGGGTTGGATTGGTCCCCAGAATCAAAACGCTCACCAGATACCCTCCTAGAATTCCGATGACATCGGCAAAGATGACCAGAATGGGAAGCATGATCATGGCTGCCAGAAACCTTGGAACGATCAGGTATTTAATGGGATTGGTGGCCAGGGTATAAAGGGCATCGATCTGCTCGGTCACTCGCATTGTCCCCAACTCGGCGGCCATTGCTGAACCCACTCGGCCGGAGACCATCAACCCTGTTAAGACAGGCCCCAATTCCCGTGTCATGGACAGGGCAACGACTGTCCCCACCATCGTTTCGGCACCGAAACGTTTGAACCCAATAAAACTCTGGAGGGCCAAAACCATTCCCGTAAAGGCGGCGGTAATAACAACCACTGGGAAAGAGCGAACCCCAACCTCTTCCATCTGCTTTAAAATCTCTCTTCCTTGTAAAGGAGGCCGGAAGATCCAACCGAGGGTTTGGACAAACAGGATTATGATTCTTCCTGCTTCGCCCACGAAGCGGAGTGTAGAATTCCCAATCCATTGAAACAGATTCAAGATAACCCCCGAAGATAATAACAATGCCAAATTTCAAAATCCAAATTTCAAATGAATGTGGAACTTTAAAATTCAGGTTAAGGCTAAGAAAATCTAAGATTGAGGCTAAGGCTAAGGTTGAGAAAAAACTTAACCTCAGCCTAATCCTTAACCTGCACGAAGTGCGAAAACCTCAACCTCAGTCTTTATCTTAACATTTGAACCTTAGCATTTGGCATTTGTAATTCATCATTGCCCTTTATAGATTCTCGGTACCCTCTTCCCAATCAAACACAACACTTCATACGAGATCGAGTTGACCTTCTCTGCGATCTCCTCGGCTGTAATCTGCTCCTTACCTTGCCTTCCCATCAATACCACTTCGTCTCCGATCGAAACGTTGGGAATATCGGTCACATCAACCATAGTGAAATCCATACATACCCTCCCTACGACAGGTGCCCTCTTTCCCCGGATCAGCACCTCTCCTTGATTAGACAGGCGGAGGCTGTATCCATCCCCATACCCAATCGGAAGGGTAGCGATCAGGCTCTCCCTCTCGGTCACAAATGTTCCTCCATAACTGATCTTTGTACCCGGTGAAACGTGCTTCAGAAAATGGATGCGAGTTTTGAGAGTCATGATCGGTTTGAGTCGGATGAGGTCTCGAAACGTTGGAGAGGGATAGGCACCATAAAGCATGATCCCGGGGCGAACCAAATTCCCTGAACAGGAAGGGAATCTCGTCAGGGTGGCACTACTGGCCATATGAAGATATTGAAAGGAAACTCCCATCTCCTTCACCATTGCGACCGCTTCTTGAAATATCTTCCATTGGTGCTGGGTGAAGTTCCCCCCCTCCTCATCTGTCATGGAGAAGTGTGAAAGGATGCCTTCTACTTCAATTTTGGAAGATCGTTTGACCTCTTTTAAAAAATCGCGCCAGAGGTTGAATGGGACGCCCAGTCTTCCCATTCCGGTATCCACCTTTAAGTGGACCCTCACATTCCTCCTTCGTCTCTCCGCCTCTTTCGATAGGACTTGCAGGGAATCTTTTCGAAAGACAACGGGGGTGAGGTGAAAACGAAAAATTCGATCCGCATCCCGGCCAAAAATTCCTCCCAAGATGAGAATGGGCGCTTTCACACCCCCTTTTCTCAACTCCACTCCTTCCTCTGGAATTGCAACGCCCAAATACTCCACCCCTAATTTCTCCAATTTAAGAGAAACTTGAATGGCCCCGTGTCCATAGGCATCGGCCTTGACAACAGCCAGGAGTTTCACCCCTTTAGGGATTCTTTTTTGAAGTCGCCAATAATTGAACTCAAGAGACTTAAGATCGATCTCTGCAACCGTTGGCCTTCCCGAAAAGAGTAGCATTTTCGTCACGATGTTTCTAATTCTTCAAGTAATGAGAGAAAATAACATCCACCCTGCCAAAAGTCAATGAAAACCTAACCTTGACAATTCAATGCCTATCCATTAACCTGATCTTCGTGGAAGAAAAGGGCTCAAAAAAAATTCGGGTTAAGATCAACGAAAAAGAAACCTCCATTCCTTCAAAAACGACCCTTTTTCACCTCAAAGATCATTTCAAACCCCATGCCGACGTAATCATCTATAATGGGTTTCCAGCCCAATCAGACCGGCCTCTCAAACAAGGAGACGAGATCGTCTTCATTCTGAAAGGGGAAATCCCTTCCCCTGAAGAATTTGAATGTTTAATGATGGCGAGACATACTCCCGGGATTCATGAGAAGATCAAAAGGTCTGTTGTAGGGATTGCGGGGTTAGGGGGTCTCGGTTCCACGGTAGCCATCACCTTAGCCCGTATCGGGGTGGGTACGCTCATCTTAGTCGATTTCGATGTGGTGGAACCCTCCAACTTAAATCGACAACAATACTCCGTCTCTCAGATCGGGATGCCGAAGGTGGAAGCCCTTCTGGAAAATATTTCCAGAATCAACCCCTATGTCAGGTTGCAACCTTTCAATGAAAAGTTAGATCAGAGCAATGTGGAAAGAATCTTTAGAGATGCAGCGGTGGTGGTGGAGGCCTTCGATCGAGCCGATGAAAAAGCAATGTTGATCAATGTGGTCTCAGAGAAGATGCCGGAAAAATATATTGTGGCCGCCTCGGGCGTGGCAGGCTATGGAGACAGCAACGAGATTCGAACCGTTCGCTTCTCATCAAGAATTTTCATCGTAGGCGATCAAAAGACCGCTGCCCAGCCTGGCGTGGGGTTGATGGCACCCAGGGTGGGAATCGTTGCCCACCATCAAGCGAACACGGTATTGAGAATTTTATTAGGTGAAGATAGGTAATCATTTTCCGCCAGTAGAGTAGTCGTTTTCTCACAGACTATCCAATGGACCCGTCGTTTATAGGGATAGAGCAAGGCGAAGATTAAGCCAGCAAAACACCTCAATTTCTGAGATTTCTTCTGTTGTTTTTTTAAAATGCCTGCGATATCCTAACAAAAAAGTAAATCCGTATACTCATCGTTGTGCCGATCAATAAAATGAATACCACTCTGACGAAAAACAATGCAAACCATCAAAATAGACGTGACATAGACAATTTTATGCCTCCTACTCCTAAAGGGGGATGGTCGTGGAGAACTTTATCAAGAGATTCATTTCATGTTACAACACAATCTGGAAAAGGAGTTCCACAACAAGGTAAATCATTTGGAGATGTCTTTCCTGATGATAGCAAAGAATTCTATTTCGACTGGAATAATGGAACCACGCCGTATGATTTTAGAAGTTATAGCAGAGTTGTGGTATTTTGGAAGTGCAAGAACGAGCATATTTACCCATGCAGCTTTGGTCATAGGGCTATTGGTAATGGATGCCCGATTTGTGATGGCCAGCGGCCTAGCAAAGAACGTAATCTTAAATCCCTTTTCCCGACCATCGCAGGTCAGTGGCATCCGACATTGAATGGTAAATGGTTACCAGAAGATTTTTCTCCAAAAAGTGATGCATATGCTGCATGGTTATGCCCTGATAATCCTGAACATACATTTATTTCACAAATTAAGCATAGGACTTACAGCAATACTGGATGCACAATATGTCGGAAGCAGTCTTCAAAAGCTGAATTGAGGTTACTTGCTGAACTTAGCTCTATCTTTGGCAAATTACAGGTTCATCATAGATTGAAATTGCATGGTAGGGAAATTGACCTTGTTGTCTACTATGACGAGAACAAGCGTGCCTGCATTGAGTTTGACGGAGCATATTTTCATAAAGAGAATAGTGAAAAAGATGACATTAAATATTCTTATCTCAAGAAGCATGGTGAAACAGTCATAAGATTATGAGGGAAAGGTTTAGTGTGTAATAAACCTTATGATGTGCCGGTAAGCTACGATGAAGAATGCAACGCCTTACAGGTATTAGTCAATAAATCTATCGAAAAGTTAATCGATGTTATCCCGGTAGATAACCATTATCATGATCGACTTATTGAATATTATTGTAACAATAAAACAGAAAACGAGAATGATTATCAAGAATCCCTAAAGAGTATAAACAAACCCAAACGCGGTGAAAGCCTTTTAGATAAGACGCCATCCATCCAGAGAATATGGTCAAACAAAAATGCCCGACAACCACAAGACATTCATGCGGGATGTAATGAATATTTTTATCTTAAATGTGACAAGTGTGGCCATGAATGGAAGGCAATGGCAAATAATTTATCAAAAGGTAAGGGATGTAGAAGATGCTATAACGTTATAACCAGAGATAGACTAAAGACCTGCTCTCTTAAGAATTCAATTTTGACAAAATACCCACAACTTATCATGCAACAGTGGGACTATAAACGAAACAAGGATATTGTGCCTGAAACAACTGCAGTTGCATCAAATCATATCGCCTGGTGGAAATGTGTCTCTTGTGGTAAGCCATTTCAGCAGATGGTTCAGACAAGAGTAAAAAGCTATTTAAAGAGCATGCAAAGCGGCTGTTTAGAATGCTATGGGTTTGGCGTAGTGTATGTCTTTCAAAATATCAAAACTGGAGAACAAGTTGAGGCTTCTAATGTCGAAATGGTAAGCAAGTATGGCCTAAGTGCCGGGTCTCTTTCTCTTGTAGCTAGAAGCAATAGAAGATCACACAAAGGGTGGGTTTGTTTAGGAAAACGAGGCGAAATACAAAAAGATATTTCGTCGTTCTCTTTAACCACTCAAGGGAATAAGTATTCATTTTTCAATTTAGATACAGAGGAAACCTTTACTGGAACTCAGAATGAACTAATTGCAAAATATAGATTACTTCAATCGGATGTTTCTGCTATCTGTAGAGGCAAATTTACATCAACGCGTAACTGGGTCTGCCTTGAATCGCTAAAGAAAAAACATATTCAATTATCATCTCTGAAGCGCCGTACATTAGGCGATATTCACGTTTTTGAAAATATAACTACACGAGAAAAAGTATCGGGGACATTATCAGAGATTGCCAAGAGCTATGGGCTAGATCGTTTTGGCCTTTCATTTTTAATATCCGGCAAAATAAAAAGACATAAAAAAACATGGAAATACTTAGGGCGAATAAAATAAGGCCTAACCAATAAGGATTGAGACGACTTTTGAAGTCGTTTCAATCCGTTGTTCAAGAAGCCCGAAGCGGCAAGCGGCTGTCTATATCATCTATAAGGGTATTGGTTCTGTTGATCAATTAGAGGGAGAAGCTGGGAACCATGAGAGTCTCAGCCCGAATAGGGGGAAATCGGAATTAAGGCGCCGGTTCTTACTCAGGCTGAGCGATTCGCCGGGCCAGAAGTCTTATCGCTGAGGGCGTTCCACGTCAAGTTTTTCGGTGCCTGGGCAGACCTCAGCAAGACCACCTGAGCGGGAGAGCGCAGGTGGGAAAGCGTAGGATTTTAGTTTTGTTTTTGATACGGAACACCTCCTATCCCGACCAGAGCACAATTTTGCATGGCAGCAGTAAGGAACGGAGCCTGAGGGTTCCGCCACAGGTTGGACAAGTGATGGGCTGCCAGGGTTCGAGGTCGGTATTGGGTAAGACGACATTGAAGCCGTAACTCATTTCGATCAGGGTACTGATGCGATCAAGAGGAACCCCACAATTGGGATTCATGAATCCATAGTAACGGACTTTCATGAACCCGGTGGGTAGCACGTGTTGCAAGAAGCGCCTGATAAACTCCATGACCTCCAGGGCAAGGGTTCTTAAGCGGTGACAATGAGGTTTCCGGT
>Ga0315289_10010198_pt1 | contig 13463 bp, 24 predicted proteins | sample YL17G11_40_MG_FD_203452 | JGI IMG/M metagenome (GOLD analysis project Ga0315289, IMG submission 203452) | Sediment microbial communities from Yellowstone Lake, YNP, Wyoming, USA - YL17G11_40 | ecosystem: Environmental > Aquatic > Freshwater > Lake > Sediment | place: USA: Wyoming | collected...
GTATACCTACGCGCCCGGCGATGCGCAGTTGGTCCCATTAAAATAGTTGTAAATAGTTGAAGAAAGTGACATTTCTATGAGCATTATTTTGTGTTTTGTTGACAGTATGAACCTACCTTATATGAGTGCCCATAAAACATAAGTATAGGTGCATCCCTCGGGCATGGTGCTCATATGGCATTAGATGAGTTGACGGTTCGTTCTATCCCGACAGGCCGCGACGGTATCATTTTTACTTTACAACGGATGGCGGTTCTTACCAAAGAGGCAATTCGTTCTGAGCCTATTATCATTCTCAGTCGTCAAATAACCAGAAATGCTCCAATAGGAAATAAATTAGCTGAGGCGTCACTAATATTCGACTGGGTAGTTCACAACGTAAGATACGTAAAGGATACGAATCTCGTAGAGACATTAATCAGTCCAGTTAAGTTGATAACCGAAGTAGGTGCCGGAGATTGCGACGACCTTAGTATGCTCCTTGCAGCTCTATTCGAATCAGTAGGCACACCGGCTCGATTCGTAGCTGTTAAGACATTAAGATATGATAAGAGCTCAGGTAACTTTAGTGAACGAAGCGGGTTTAGTCATGTATATACTGAAGGTTGGCTCGATGGTAAGTGGATAATATTCGATGCCGCTAGCGCATCTCCAGCTATAGGTAAAACGACTCCAAGCTCCGGAGAACGTCTTATACAGCCAATAAGCGTAACAGAAGAGATGCCTCCATCTATGGACGCATTTCAAAGCTCTGCCAAGCTCGCTCTTCTTGGTGGCGCCCTTATCGCAGCGATTTTCATGATTTACCTTATGTTCCGTAAAAAGAAGTACACTATTAAACTGCCGAACTGAGTAACTATGGAAGAACTATTAGCAGCAATTAAACAACTTACGGTTGCCGTTGAGCGTGGTCTAAAGGTCACTACAGATGTCACGCCCAGGAAAAAGCCATTCGCCTTTCTTAGTGTATGGCGAAGCTTTCCGGCGCCGATAGCTGCCGTGTCTAATGTTGATATATTACTATTTACAGTACCCGCCGGATTCAAGTTATATATTAAGAGACTAGGGGTCCTTGTTGCAGGAGGTGGTCTTGATGGGTATCCGACAGCTGCTAATTTAGCAGCATGGGCCATAAATGGTGCTGCTCCTTTAGAGTTCTATTTAGCTATAGCAAGTAGGGAGAATAGAGCAGCCTTAATTAGTCCAGTAAGTTGGAATATAAGGGGAGATTCTGAGCCAGCTGAGTATATAGATGAGGCACTCCAGAATGAACGAATAGTACTTAAAGCGAAAGCGTACGGCGCTGCTGGTGTAATACCATTTTTGGTACGTATGGATGGTCTTATAGACCAACTAGAAGGTCCGACCGAAGTTAGAGGTATCACTAGGGAATACGGTGAGTCCATTGGACTGCACAATATAGATGATTTGGCAGACCGTGAGGAGGAACTACAGACATGAAGTTCAAAATGAAGAAAAAGAACAAGCGCGTTTTAGTCGGTATATTCGCTCTTGTTGGTATTGGTATCTTAGTTCGGTATTTGGTGTCCAAGGTTGGTCAAGGCAAGTCGCCTATAGCCACAGGCGGCAAGCCAGGTAGTACTATTATGTTGATGCCACCGCAGAACTTGACGCCGATAGCATATAGGCCAGCCACGGCTATGACGGCTCAGTCAACGTACGCTAACGTAGATAGGTCATAGTGCCTCTTCGCGAACCAGAGAACCTTCCTTACCCTGAGCAGTACGCTGTTGTAGTTAAAGGTGGTAAGGATATACGTTCGACGCCAACGGCCGATGATGATAGTAATGTTAGGCGTCAGACGCTGCCATTTGAGCAGATACCTATTCTTGGTACTGTAAAGATGAAAGATGGCGACTGGGTTCGTGGTCCAGATGGCTGGCTTCATTTAAAGACGGCTGTGGAGACGGTAGTGCCGTACGAGGATATTAGTGGCTTCGACGCAGGGTTCTCACCAACAGAACTTAAGAAGTGGATGGAAGGGATAGCGCCGTTAACGGAAGGCTTAATTAAGGTTGATGTTCCTAGCGATGTTAAGTTAGGTGTTAATGTTACAGGGTCACCGACACTTAACATACAGACTAATATTAGTGCCTTTATGAAGAAAAACTGGCCATGGGTTGCAGCGGGTAGTATAGTATTGATTAGCGTTATAGGCTCTGTAATAGCCGTGACGCGGAGCCGGAAGAAGGCAGTATGACTAAAATTAATAGTAGAGTTGTATAATGTATACGAACTATCCACAAGTAGCGTATAGATTTGGGGCTCTTGGCGCTTCGAGAGCTATCACAAACTTCGATGGTATTAAGGTTGAAAAAGGTAAGAAGTATAAGGTCTGGTTCTTGCGGCCATCGGGGCTAACAGATTCTTTGTGGAATATAGTATATAATGGTAAGAACGTCGGTTTGAGGTATACTGATTACTGGAATAATGGTAAAGCAATCGCTCCGCTAGAGCAAGGCGGGCTTCAGTCATTAAAGGCTAATAAGAACCGATTTGAGATTACTCGAGGCGCAGAGCTAGTTGATGGTGGTAAGTATATATACTTAGAAGGCACTGGTGGCTCGACCGGCGAGACGTTTGGCACGATTGCACTAGATAGGGCGTGGGCCACGATGAATCCGTTGTGGGATAAAGCATTGGGTATCATATGGAGGCGTCGAGGCGTTGAAGGCATAAGATACTACATGATAGCTGATGAGACTGGAGTAACTAAAGAACCAGAAGGAGAGTATCCAGTTGGAGTTCAGCCGTTCAACCCACTTATATACCCAGACGGTGGTGGGCCGGCTAAGTCAACAGTATTCCCTTGGGGCACGGTCGCTATAGCTGGTGCGGCGGTGGTAGCTATTGGGGCCGGCGTGTATGTATGGTCAAAGTCGCGTAAGTCGAAGCGAGCCAAGAAGGCCTAAGTGTACTACCAACCAGGCGTAGATAGTATAAGTAGACGAGCGATTGGTACTTATGACCAAGTGGGTGAGTTGGGCTACGCAGGTAGGTTAGCGACATCATTCGACGATGTGATACCAGAACAAGGTAAGAAGTATAAAATATGGTTTAATAGGCCCGCTGGTCTTACAGATTCTCTTATTAAGATAAAAAAAGAACCTGGGAAGACCGTATTACAGTGGTATACAGCATACTGGAATAATAAAAGCGCTAGGAGATTTAACCTTACATCAGACGTAAAGTTAGTTGACGGCGGTAAATATCTATACGTTGAGGGCACCGGGACTGGTTCGAATGAGTCATTTGGTAAATTAGGACTAGATAGATACTGGGCCGTAGGCGCTCCATTATGGTGGAAATCTATGCTACAGGTATGGTTTAGACGGGGAGTTGAAGGCGTTTCTTACGCTATGATAGCTGATTCAGATGGATACGCGTTAGTCGAGACAACATCTGGCGCGTCATTACCATCTGGCGTTAAGGCGTCTAGACCAATCGAAGACCCATTCAAGTATGCCGGAGAAGGAGCTGTAGTATCTTCACCTGGCGCTCCGGGTAGTCCGCTGCCAAAAACGCCGTCTAAAACTAGCTCTACGGCCACCACTACGGCTACCGCTAAGCCCTTTCCGACAGTCCCAGTTATTATTGGTGGTGTAATACTAGTAGCTATTATTACAAGTATAGTCGTCGCCACACGCAAGAAGACAGTGGCGGTAATATCCTCATCAGTAGCTAATAGGATGCACTAGTATGACATATATGGCCGTTGACGAACTTGGTGGTATTCGTGAGACGGTAGGGGACTGGCTCAAGAAGGGCGCCGGCTGGCTAAATCCAGGTGGTCAGAATACGATTGACGTAGGACAACCACCGCCAGAGGAGAAGAAATTTCCGTGGGGACCAGTGATTTTAGGTACTGTATCACTAGCAGCATTAATTGGAGTAGTATACTACTCATCGAAGAAAAGAGGTAAGTAAATTATGACTTATATGAGCAGTCTAGGTGTGAGTATGGATTGGAGCGGCATAATTAAGCAGGCGCTACAATCAGCACCGAGCCTAGTGGAAGCGTTTAAGACAGCACAAAAGCAAGCGCCGGGTCTTGACTGGAATACTTTTATGCAGCAAGCACAAAAGTCTCCTGAGATTACAGTAAATATGCCAGCAGCGCCAGCAGCAGCGTCTACGAGTTCTAGTGGATTGCCAACCTGGGCCATCGTTGCTATGGTCGCTGGTGGCGTGCTATTGCTAGGTGGAGTTGGATTGATGGCTATGAAGAGACCGGCTCCATCAACTATACCTCACTAATATGACATACGAGATAGATGCGCTTGGTCAACTAGACCCTATATCGGGTATAGTAACCGGCGTACTTAGCGCAGCCCCTGGCATTATAGCGGAACTTAAGAAGAAAGAGCCTGATTTTCCTGAAGAGTATGTTATGCCTATTATGGCGCTTCAGCATCCAGGATATCGTCTTATGGTTATTCAAGCTATAATGAAAGCATCTGGTAAGCCAGCAAAAACACGAGCCGCGGTTACGGAGTTGAAGAGAGTTACTCCATGGGATGTACGATTGACAGCTGACGAGACAGCAGCGGCGACTAAAGCCCAGACACAAGAAGCAGCTCTTAATAGAGAACTTGCGCTCAATATAGCTAAAGTGCAGACAGCCGGCAAGACTTCAGGTCCAAATTGGCTATTAATAGGTATTGGAGGCGTAGCACTATTAGGTGTAATATTAACCGCCGCCGTCGCCTTTAGAAGGAGATAGTATATGTATGTAGAACGACCAGAAGATAATAGTAACCTAAGACTATTGGGGAATGGTGGTGGTGGGACACTAAAGCCGGCCACTATTAAAGGTCCAGAAAATCGGAGTTACACTTTTGCGTCTCGTGAAGAGCAGAATATATTTATGGCAGCTCTAAAAACTGGTGTAATGCCTACAAATATATCTGAAGGGGCAAAAGCGGCTTGGGGGTGGATGGTTGCTGGCGCGGAAGAGAGCAAGAGATTGTTAGCAGAAGCTGCAGCCCGGAAAGCTACAGCCGAATCTAAAGCTGCTGGTGCACCAACTAGTCTACCAGACGGCGCGCCAGCCGGTGCTCAACCAGAAAAAGGTACCAACTGGCTGCTAGTCGGCGGCGTAGCCGGTGGCGCACTATTAATTATGATAAGTATAATATTAGTTGCGAAGAGAAAGAGAAGGTAGCTATGGCAACACAGGTTTGGGGTTATGATTGGCGAACTCAGAAGATGGTAGTTCAGCCGGCTGGTTGGACCTACAATATGTGGGTTCAGTCAGGTCTAAATTATCTTCTTGGACTAAAATTAACTGTTGACGGCGTAATTGGTTCTGCGACTAAGGCAGCTATTAAGCAGTTCCAGGCTAAGTATGGATTAACAGCCGACGGTATTTGGGGACCACTATCTGCGGCGATGATGCTAAAGTGGTATCGCATAGCTCCACCTGGAGAGGCTGTAACAGAACCAACAACTGGTGGTGGAGAATCTGAGATACCAATAACTCCATTTATTACACCATACGGCAGTCAGCTAAAAGAGCCACAGACACAATATACACAAGAGAGCTGGTTGTCTCGCAACTGGCTTACAGTTGGCATAGCTGCAGTTGGTGTGCTATTTGTAGGTTCTATGTATGTTTGGTATGCACAGAATAAAAAGACTAAGACTAAGACTAGTAGACGCGCGGAGGCATTTCCCTCATGAGCACTTACAGAGTAGAGAACTTGCACGAGCTTGGTCAGGTTACACCACCTATACTTGGTAATGCACTAACCTTTAAGAATACGGATATATATAGCCTTAAGCTATGGCCACCATCTCTTACTAAGGTTGGTACGGTTAATCCTGGCGTATCACTAAGTTCGGTTGGTAAAGTAACTAATCCATTTACTGGTGAATCATATAATGGCGTACTTGTAGGTGCCGCAGTCAGAGTTATAAAGGGTACAAGCACGATTGCACTTGACCCACCACCTAGTTTAACTAGAACTAATGTCGAAACTATAAAAGCTACGAGTGTACGCAGCGGTCCTTCGTCCGATTTCGGTGTTGTAATGACACTACCAATTGGTAGCGTAGCAGTTGCCTCATCTGAATCAAATGGCTATTTTAGACTTGAGAAAGGTCAATGGGCAGAGACTACAGCATTTAAGGTAGCATCCGGGCCACCTGGCACTAAACCGAAGTCTCCATTTAATTGGACCTACATTATCATAGCTGGTAGTATTACATTTGCTCTAGCGTCAGCTCTCGGCGTTAGAAGTATGATTAAGACCAAGAAGGCTAAGAAGGCTAAGGGGTTACCTAAGTAATGACCTTAGGTAAAGGTACTTGGTTAGCCGATAATAAAGTACCAGTTCTTACAGTTATGGCAGCTTTAATAGCGTTGCTAGGTATAGCGGTGACGATTAAGAACGTAAAGGGTAAGTGAGATGTATACGGGCACTCTGTGTAAAAGAGAAGACCAACTCGGCATAGCATGGATACCTATGACCATTGGAGTTGGTGCCGTAGGTGGTATAGTAGCGACCGCCTGGGCGTTAATTAGGGGTGAGGATAGAAGAAAGCAGACTATTAACTTCTACAAGACGCAGATGGGGATGCTAGTTGGTTACATGGCGACCGGGCCATATCCTAAATTCTTGGAGGCTGTAGCTGGATTTGACATGTCTATGTTCGAAGCTCTTAATACAGCTATCGTGCAGTATGATAAAAAGGTATTCTGGGCAAGTCCATCAACTCAGAAGGTCAATGTACTACTATTTACAAGTAAAGATGGTAAGGCTTTAGTTATATGCGATAAAGTGCGCGACGTAGCATCTATAGTTGCCGATGATAATAGTCAGGTCAACTGGGACACTGTTAGAGCTATGATTTCGACAGCGGCTAGTAATAATGGTCCTAAAGGATGGTTTCGCGGGAAGTGGGTAAATGACTGGAACAACCAAATATATAAGATTCAGTCGTCCGGCACTCCGATAGCACCTATTAGCCAAGTCGTACCTAGGGTTGCGCAGGCACTATCGGCGGTAGACTTAGCGCTACTGGTGGCTGGACTGGGGACAATAGGGATATTGGGATACAAGTTACTTAAGGGTAAGAAGTCAGTCGTGGCGAGTAAAAAGCCAGAGCAATTTGTCGTAGAACCTAAAAGCGCGAAGATGGAAATGGTGAAGGTGTAGAGCATGGCTAGAAATAGCATAGATTTAGATAGTCTACCACCAGCTCTTAGAAAAGAGATGGAAAAGGCGTGCGACGTATATCGTGGATTTCACTGGAACAAAGAGGCAGAAGAGGCCCTTTTAATTAAAGACGTAGAACAGATACCAGAGACTGTTGTAGTTCTAGGTGAACTTACGGGTATTACATATCGCACTGTTAAAGGACCTGGTAGCGACCCAGTACTTTACGTCCATGCGTTCGATGAACCTTTACCATTTCTTTGCTGCGACCCAGGTAAAAAGCAACTTTACATACTTGCAGGTGGTTATACCATAGAGGACCGTGGTATCGTCCATTAATATGACTGACCTAAAAGAGAACATTACCTCTAAACTTGAAGAGAACGATATTGATGTCCGGCATATTGAGGTAAACGAGAAAGAGCAGACAGTAACTATTACTTTAGATAGAGACGCAGAAGATAATATTAAACCAGGTCAAGTTGAATCGGTCGTTGACCTACTAAAGACCGAGCTTGAAGTAGGATTAGATGCAGATTGGCTTAGTCCCAACGAGGGGACCATAATGTTCGACGGTCGGAGCTATTTTGTTTCGGTCGTCTAACGTCTCGGGTTGTAATGTATATGAAAACTAAACTAAATAAGGAGAATATATGCCAGTAGTTCGAAGAAAGCGCAGGGCGCATCCAGTGGTTCATCGTCGTCGGCGCCGCGCTCGCAATCCAGTCGAAGTGATGGCGGTGAATCCTCGACGTAAGGTCTATCGTCGGCGTAAGCCCGTCGCTCATCGTAAGGTATATCGTCGTCGTAGGAATCCAGCCGAACTAATGGAGTTGGCTGCCAATCCACGGAAGCGTACCTATCGTCGTCGTAGGAACCCGGCTCGTAGGGTCTATCGTCGTCGGTATCAGCGCGCTCGCGGCCGGTATAATCCTCGTGGAGTCCCAGTTACGAAGCGTCAGAAGCGGCAGATTCGTCGGTACGCACGTCATCGGTATCCTGCCCGCGCAGTCGCTCGTAAGATGGGTCTCTCAAGAGCAGAGATGTATAAGGTCGCCAAGTTCGTCCATCGTAAGCACCGCGCATGGCCGCGTCGTCGGAAGGGCGTCAAGAGGGCGTACTCCCGTCGTCGGCGTAAGTCGCGGACTCTGAAGTTCCGGGTTCCAGCTGGTGCCAAGTACGGAGCCCTTAAAGTAGCGTTCAACCCAGCGTTCTCATGGGAACAGTTGAAGACTAGTGCTGTCGCCGGCCTATGGGGTATCGGCGGATTTGCAGTGGCTAGCTTCTTAACAAATACGTTCGCGCCGAAGCTAAAGTCAGGTGGTCTTGGTCTGACTTTAGGTGCGGTTACAACGGATTCGATAGTCGCTACGCTAATCGCCGCAGCTGTTCCTTTCCTTCCTATCCATTTCAAGGGGAAGGATGCCCTTATCGCTGGTTGCTGGGTTAATGCCTTTGCACGGCTTGCGAAGGACGTGTTGCCGACCCAGACTGGTATAACGAAGTACCTGCCGAGCTCGCTAGGAGACTTCGCGCAGCTGAGTTCGTACGGAACAGCACCTGGTCAGATAGCAACGTATAATCCAGGTATGGGTGGGACATATCGGATGCCGAATATGGTAGCCCAATACGGTCCAGCTATAGATGCTGGCGATGCTGGGTGGGTGCATGACGGCGCGATGAACGACCTCGGTTATTCAATCGGACCAGGTGAAACAGGCCATGAAACCTGGAACGATATGATGAACGAGGGTGATTACGATATGTTCGGCAATCTCGAGACCTACGGTCAATACTAAACCTTGTATAGATATCAATACCTTGTATAGATACAATACCTTGTATAGTAAACTAGCAAATAATCTGTTAAACATAAACGCAGCGCTAATACAGAATGAAATGTGCTGCAGGAGTGAGTAAATATGGCAAATGGAAATCCCCCGGTATTTTCACCTGGGGTTGCCCAGATTGCTAAGGTACCAGTGACTCTGCGTAAGCAGAGGGAAATGCTGGGATACCGCTACTACGACAGCGTCCAGGTTCCTCTTTTCGCAGCTCCAATCAACAACTACCAGTTCTTTAGGGACGTTCAGGGTAAGAATACCTTCCGCACGAATATGAGCGTTGGCGGCTATCTGCCGGCTGACGAGCTATTCGAGGTGAAGGGTATCGCGATGACGTTCGCTCCGACGATTCTTGACTGGGAAACAATGACTGGCGCGACCACGTTTGTTACATGGGCCGCGCTATCCGGCGTATTCAAACTCGGTTTCTGGGAACTACATATCGGTGATAAGGTCTATAATAAAGGCCCGCTTCACGAGATTATAGCGACCAAGAGCGAGTTTGTAGGCGGTGGTCCTGCGGTGGTCGCAGGCTTCGAGCACCAGGATACTCCGTTCTTCAAGTCAAGTGGTATATATCCACTTGAAGTTCCAGTCACCCTTGAGAAGGGTATTCCCTTCTACGTCAACGTCCAGTGGAATAACGTCATTTCTCTAGCTACGGGCGTACCTGGGCCAGCCATGTGGATTTACTGCCACCTGTTTGGTCGCAGAGAGCGCCGGGCGATTGGTTAAAGGAGTAATATCATGACTAATAATCCTCAGGTATTTTCACCTGGTGTTGCTCAAATAGCCAAGGTGCCCGTTACTCTACGCAAGCAGCGAGAAATGATGGGTTACCGCTACTACGACAGCGTCCAGGTCCCTCTTTTTGCGGCTCCTATCAACAACTACCAGTTCTTCAAGGATATCCAGGGTAAGAACACCTTCCAGACGAACATGAGCGTCGGTGGCTATCTGCCTGCTGACGAGTTGTTCGAGGTGAAGGGTATCGCGATGACGTTCTCGCCTCCGGACTTGGATTGGATTACGATGCAGGGAGCTGCTACATGGCCGACATGGGCTGTGGCAGCGAACCTAATGAGGCTCGGTTTCTGGGAGCTTCATATAGGAGACAAGGTCTACAATAAGGGGCCTCTGCACGAAATCGTCACAACCAAGAGCGAGTACTTCTATACAAGCACAATCGGTGCCATCGTTGGGTTCGAGCACCAGGATACTCCGTTCTTCAAGCAGAGTGGTATGTATCCTCTCGAGGTTCCGGTGACTCTCGAGAAGGGTATTCCGTTCTATGTTAACGTTCAGTGGAACAACAACATAATGAACGCCACTGGTGTCACTACGCCTAGAATGTGGATTTACTGCCACTTGTTCGGGCGCAGAGAGCGGAGAGCAATCGGTTAGTGGTATATGCAGGAGGGCGGCCTACGCCGCCCTCCTGCGTGGAGATAATATGAGCAAGAAATGGCTATGGTGGGCTATTGGCGCTATTGGTGTATACTTGCTTGTAAGCAAGAAGAAGGATAGCGGCAGTGGTGGTAGCTATATTGGTAATATGGGCGTATTAGCCCAGCCAACTCCTGAATCTATATTACCAGTTCAGTCGGAAAGCGGATTTATTCCAGAAGTAGAGAGGGAGTTTGAGACCGAGCGACCTGCACCTCAGAATGAGCCGGTGACTTATGAGGTTAATACAGTTCGACCGCAGCAGGTTAGACCAAGGGTTAGACCTAGAGTTAATCAAGAGGCTAAAGTAGAGGCTACACCAGAGCCTGAGCAAGAGAAAACAGAGATTACAGCCGACTACGAGATTGACCCAGATACAGCACCAGATGAACAGGTGCAGTACGACTAGTATAGTGATGACAGTAAAAGAGGTAATGTATTTGTGTGGTGGCTTATTCCCTCTGGAGCTCTATTAATTAGAGCTCTATACTCAAGAAAGCATAAAAGAGAAGCAGAATCTGGCGCTATGCCAGTTATAGACGTCGTAGGTAGTAGGATACCTCAAGTCGCTCTGAAGAGGGCGCCTCGAGAAAGCGCTGCGCACCCCGGTAGAGTATCTTATGTAGACGATAAGTACCAATTTGTAGAAATTTTCGGTCCGATGATTTTCGCGCTAGAAAAGTACTACGGATTCGCTCACGGTATAATTCTAGCTCATGCTGCGAATGAGTCTGGGTGGGCTAGGCTTACGATAGGCAAGAACCTTTTTAATATTAAAGTTGGTGATAAGGTCACTAACTCATACTGGCACGGCGCGTCCATTAAGAAATCTCACGGAAGATATAGGGAGTACGATAGCTTTACGGATTCTGTTCTTGACTATATAAGGTTGGTCGGTTCAGCTAGTCGATACAAGAGAGCATGGGCGAATAGAGATAACTACAAGAAGTTTTTCGAGGAACTATATTTAGGTGGCTATTTCGCAGGCGCAGCGAACGTAGCCGCGTTCAATAGCGTATATAGAACAATAGTGGGTATGATAGGATGAGGAGACGCAATGCGCACTTTCTCAGTTGTAGGATTTAAGAAGATACTTTGCACGTTGGAAGTTGAAGCTGAGTCTATGGCAGATGCTGTTAAAGAAGCAATTGAGGTCCACGACGATGATTGGGACGAGTCCGACACCACAGAAGATGGTGTAGAGATAGTAGACGTTCAAGACGAAAATGGTAATCAGATACAGCAGTCAGAACTAAAGGAACTTTTACTTGATTATCCAGCATAACAGAGCCCGAAGATTTTGCCGCGCGTCTGCGCTCGCCAAGCGCTTGAGCGCTATAACGCATATTGGCCTTTTAATCTTCGGGCCTATAATTTATGGCTAAAGACCTTAAAGTTCTTACTCTGGGCGACAAAGCCCCCGCCCCCATTAGGGATATCCCTTTAATGGGTAACCTTTTCGAGAGTGAGCTAAAAGTAGCCAAAAAAGGCGACATATACGTTGATATACGAGGAGGCGCCTTATTAGGTGTATTGTATGGATTGTGCGTATGGCGAGAGATTAAGAAAGTTCAAGAAGTCGTCGTAACTAAGAGTAACGCTACATTCTTTGGTGGAAGTGAAATAGCTTCTGCTATAGCTGTACTACGCGTTATGTCAAAGAGGGAGTTTCGACGGATGGTAGACGATGAAAGATTCGGGAATATGTTTATCATGGAAGTAAAGTGAAATGTATTTGTATATAAGCAAAGTAGATGGAGGATTAGATGGCTGAAACTACTGCTACTAAAAAGGTTACGCCGATTCCACCTTATAGTGACAAGATAACTTCGATGATTCGGTACAATACTAGGTACTCGTATATATTACTACCTAACGAGTCAGTACAGATGCCGTACGACTTCGTTATAACTGATATATCGAAGAACCCGCCAGTAGAGCAGGTATCACCGCAGGTTTGGGTCCCTGCCGCATGGGCACCTGATGTTCTTTTGCCAGATGCTCGTAATATATTGTTCAATATAACTATAGACGATAGAGAACTTTTGTTCCGAAATGACGCACCGTATCTCGCAATACCTAGTTACCCGCAGAAATATCAGATGCCTTGTCTATGGTATCTACCACGAGGTTCTCATGTTAAGTTTACCGCTGACAACATGATAAACGTGGCCAACCTAAACCAGCATCGTATAGCGCCTATAATTGTTAGCGCGACAGCCTTTGACCCTGCGATTCATATCGGCGGGTATTTCGTAGAAGAGCCGCCAGCGGAAATTCGTACCAGGTTATTCCGGCCTTTGGTAATGGTGTTCATGCACTATCCGCGGCAAGATAACTCGGGTATGTTTCCGTTGCAACCCGCGAACCCTATAGTAGCACCTTCATGCCCAGCTCTTGGTACACTCGGGAATGACGATGACTTCAAAGTTCAGAATTTATCGCTACCCACTGACAGAAACTTCTTAATCAAGAAGTGGAGTTACTGCGCGGTAAGAGATACTAGCATAGGATTTCCACCAGCTGTGACTACGTATACTGCTCAGGTGTATGATGACTACACTGGTAGATTTTCGTATAATGGTTCATTCTATATCACAGATAAGACTGAACGTATAGATGCTATAGTACCTAATCATAACTGGCCATTTGAGTCCAAGAAACTCATGCGCGTAACTGGTGGTAATTCAGTGACTATTGAGAGCTCATATATTCGTGGCGCTGGTGTACCACCAATTGGTAGCCTCATTCTTTGTAACTTCGTTCTAGTTGGTGGTATTTTAGTACACAAGATATAGCAATAGAGGAGGTATAAATGCCTAAATATCGCTGCACAGTATCGACTAAGGCAACTCTTAATATAGTCGTTGACGCTGAATCTGAGGCTGAAGCCGAGGAGACAATATACATTCTATTTGATTCAGACGAAGCAGATTTTGATGTAGTTGAAGAAGAAATAATTGGTATTGACGTAGAGGAAGCAGATGCGGAT
>Ga0315289_10010201_pt1 | contig 13461 bp, 11 predicted proteins | sample YL17G11_40_MG_FD_203452 | JGI IMG/M metagenome (GOLD analysis project Ga0315289, IMG submission 203452) | Sediment microbial communities from Yellowstone Lake, YNP, Wyoming, USA - YL17G11_40 | ecosystem: Environmental > Aquatic > Freshwater > Lake > Sediment | place: USA: Wyoming | collected...
GAGCGCGCTCGATTGCGCCCGGTAGGTGTTGATGAAGGGCGTGCCCTTGGGTCCTCTCGTTGCCTTTGCCATGGTTCAGTTCCTCCTCGTTTTTCTGACTTGGCCGTCAGTTGACGGCCCATCCTTAGATCGCCCGTTCGTAGTGGCGACCTTTAGGTCGCCATTGTCCCGATAAATCGGGACGCTACGCCAGCGACCCCTTTCCTTTCAGCTCGCCGCCGGGCCCAGTTCGTCACGGGCGATCTTCAGGGCCTCGCCGAAACTGATCTTGCGTTCCACCGCAATCGCTTGCGCGCGGTCACTGAGCTTCACCGAGTGTGGGTCCACTTCGATCCCCGGCGCGGGATTGGCCTTCGCCGTGGTCCCCGGCACGCCTTCGCCTGCCAGACCAGTCGCCTGGAGCGGGACGATTGGTTTGGCATCGGCCATCAGCGCATCAAACGCCGGGGCATCCGACAAGGCGATCCGCAACGCGTGCTCGCGGCTCTTGGGCAGGACCTTGGCAGCCTTCACTGCCGCGTCCACCTTGCCCCAAGCGTCTTCGAAGGTGAAGAATTGCTCGACCGTGGCTTTCTGGTCGCGCGCCAGCAGCTTCATCTTCTCGCGGTCCAACTTCCCGTCCTTGACGCATTCGCTCGCGAGCAACTTGAATGCGGCATCCTGGGCTTCGCGTCCCGTGAATTTGACGCCGCTTTCGACGAGCTGCTTGATCTCGACTTCCGTCTTGCCCTTCACCCCGATTTTCTCCGTGAACGTGGCTATGATCTCCTCGGGCTTGGGGCTGGCGGGCTCGGCGATATCCACCGAACCCAATACTTCCGCGCCTCTCACGATCTGGAACTTGCCTTCCGAGAGTTTGGTTGCTGTCAGTGCTTCCATATTTCCTCCTTGATTGTTTTCCCTTTCCGAGTTTCGAATTTCGAGTTTCGAGTTTCGATCCGCCCCGGTTATCTCCGATAACCGGATGGGCGGCAGTTCCTCGAGGAACGGCCGGTTAGTTAGCGCGAGCGAAGTCAACGTGGTCCCCTGGGGATTGCCCGTTTGTTTGTCCGTAGCCGACCAGTCGATGGCCGGACTCACGTACCGGTACTCTTTGTTGCGGATCAGGTCGAGTGCGCGCGCCGTGAACTCGATCCCGGCATAGAGGGCGCCATTCGAGCGCATCTTGAGGATCCTGCCGGCTGAGGGGATAGGCCCGCCCCGGGCCACATCCGTCATCTCCGAAGCATGGTCGTAATCCACATTGATTTCGCCGTTCTTGCGCTTCTTGAAATTGGCCGCCATCCTGCCCAGGTCATCTTGGGTAAGGGAGAATTCGCTCGAACCGCGTTTCCAGGCCCCCGTCACGGCGATCGGGATCTCGACCAAGCCCGCACCATCCGCCGCCAGGACCTGGTCCAGCAGGACGTCCGGCAATTGCGTTTCACTGCCGCGTTCTCGCCCTTTCTTGATCACGCCATTCGCCTGCTCGAAGGCCATGGCCTCACATTCTTTCTCGGGTTCGCCAGCTTTCTTGGCCCGCGCATAGACCGAGTTGAAGACTTCCAGCCATTGCTGGCGAAACTCCGCCGGGACGCTTTCGGGAACGTCTTTCACCGATTCATAAGGCATCGTTTTTCCTTCAATCGTCAATCACTCAATCGCCCAATCACTCAATCAGTAGACTTCCCCGCTCAACGTATTCAGTTGCAGGCAACTCGCTACCACTGTTCCCCCGGCGGTCTTTACGCGGTAGGTATAGAACGATTCCGGCGAAAGCCCCGTCAGCGTGGCTGTCCCATCTCCGGCAATTGCTACCGACGAGCCGTAACTTCCGCAAGTGGTCGGAGACTTCCACGGTGTGCCATCGCCACTCGCCAGACCGTATTCTACGGTTCCCGAAGTCAGGCCCGCCGCACCCACCACTACCGACATCGTGGCCGGTGACGCCATGAAATCGTAAATTCCGGTGGTCGCGGCGAAGGTGTACTTTTTATAGCTGTCAGTGAAATTCCCGAAGTTGCGTTTCTCACCGCCATAAGGGAAACTTTTGGTGCAAGCAGGCTGGCCGTTGCGCACCACCGCGCAGGGCACGGTCATTATCGTGGTCCAATCCAGCGTGCCCGAAGCCGTCACTGCCTCGATACCGTTGTAGGCGTTGTCGTAAGCGTACTTCGCGCCATATTCGTACCAAGTGATTCCGCCATCGACTACCGTTCCCCCTGCGGTAGTGGGCCAAGTTGGTTCGGTGCCTCCGCTCGTCCCAGCAGCGGTAGACCCGCAGGTTCCATTGGCAACCGCACGGTAGATGTGGCTGTTATCCACCGTGGGCCAGACGACATCGCAAACCTTGTAAGCGTGCGTTGCGAGCCAAGTTGCGCCCTTGCCAGTGGTGATAAACCCGTAATTCCGCAACTCACTGAAATCGTCGCGGAAACCCCAATTATTCTGCCCAATGGTGGTGTATTTTCCCGCGCTCGTCCGCGCCGAGAAAATCTTCTGAATCATCGCGCCCAATTCATCTGCACGATGTACTTGACTTCCACCTGCGAAGCCGGTTGTGATGCCAGTGCCGGTCGGAGAGGCGTCCTCGTACAACTGGCTGTCACCCTCTGCCGTCCGCCAGCGCGAGATGAATCCTCCTGCCGAAGTAAACTCGCCTACATTGATGATGTTGTCGGGCGTTCCGCGCCAGATATCCACCAAACCCGCCGCGCCTTTAACCAGATTCGTCTGGTCTGATCCCAGCGCCTCCTCCGTCATCACCATCAACGAGGGGAAGGCATTCTTGATGCGCCGTGCCAGAATCTCGAATCGCCGCATGGCCGTAAGGCGTTTGAACTGCGCCAAGTCCTCGCGCACGTTGTTGTTGATCCCGGTGGCACGTTTCACGTAGGCGCAACTCATGGTGGTGAGATCAGCGAGAGGCGCCGTCCCGCTACCCCCCAGCCAGGTATTTGCACCGTTTTCGTCCATGAATCCCGTCGAGGCTGGTGCTCCCGTCAGTTTCCATGCCACCACCGCATAGCGCAAATCGGTATAGGAGGGGCAGGCGGCACTCAGTGTCACCGCATCCGGCGCACCTGCCACGCTGCTGATGGTATATTTGGTTACGCCGGAGGTGGCGGTGGTTCCCGACGCATTCATCGCGTAAACCAGATAGCCCACAGCCGGGTTGGTGAACTTCCCGGTGTCGGTCAAGGTCGAACCTGTGCAGCTCACTGGCTGGCGATAATGCGGGCCGATGCGGAACAGGCAGTCGGTGTGCGGATTCGTTGTCCAGGCCGTCGTCAACGTTACCTGAGTCGTACTGTCCACGGTGGAGATGCGGCGAATCTGCCCAATCATGGCTGCTGAGCAGCCGCCCCCGCCGCCGTCTGCCGTAATCTCCAGCATCGAGCCGCGGTCAGTAGCCAGGAACGGAGATTCCGTCACATCGGTCAGAGTGGCATTTCCAGATGCAGTGACGTGTTGGTTGGCGCGTGAACCTTCCGCGAGAATATTGTCCACCGCTGCTTGGCCCCAACTAGTGTAGTTCGATCCCCAGGCGGCATTCAGAGAGGCCAGGGCCGTGAGTGCATCGGCACTGGTGTAACTGAAGTCATCATAAGTCGGCAGGTCCGTGTCGGTTTTGATGGCGAACCCCGACCGCTGGCCGGGAGTCGTGCCCGTCGGAAAATCATACATCCAGTTGAGGGTGACCGTTCCCGCACCATTGATGCGGCACAGGATCGATCCTAGGTTCTTGCAATTAGGATCGTAGGCCCAGCGGAGATAGCGCCGGAGGGCTGCCCGATGGTTGTTAATAGGGTTGATGGTGCGGCCAACATACGGATAGCTTCGAGTGGAACTCCCATTTTTGTTAGCAGGAATGAAGGGAGCAGAAAGCATCGCCATCAGGCCGACATCAAAATGCGTGTTGCACGGCCCCCAGCCTTGCCAGCAGTCTGATTCACCAGTATCCAAGATGGGGTTCCAGACGACATTCAATTCACTCCCCAACGTGCCGTAGGTTGAACTGGAGAATGAGGAAATATCCAGACTCGTGATGATGTCTCTGGTTGCGGCCTCGAATCTCGGGTCAAAGACATCTGGCCAGCCGGCGCTGTTGGAGGCTGAACCGTCAAAAACATTCCCCAAAGGCTGGTCGTATTTCGTGTAATACGGAGTCACTGTGGTTCCCGAAGTGATCTGAAATGCTCGTCCGCCCCAAGTTGATTCAACGGTTGCGTAGGTGTTGCTGTACGTCGTGCCGTCGCCTAGACCGGCATTCTCTTCATAGGCGGTTTGCGGGTTCATCTGCCAGGATTTCGGGCAACCCCAACCGCAGAAGTTGACGCCCCATGCCTTAAGACGTAACGTGCCGTAATAGGCCCAAGGTGCGATCCCACCATATTTGACCGTATGCACGGAGACACTGGTGGGGCTTGTGCTAATGTTGGCGATGCTGAAGATGTAAGTCAGGTGCCCCAGCGGGTTAATCCAGCCCCGCCGGTTGTTGATGTCGGTCACATAGGGCGTGTCCCAAATCGAATAACTCGCTCCCACCTTGCCGACTGACGCGGCGTTGATGCTCGGATAGGTCGAGCCATTCAGCATCGCGGTCGCTTCTACGCTGAGCGTGTCGGTGGTGTTGTCCAGGATGCGCCAGCACATCAACCCTTTCATCCGTTGGGGAGCTGTGCCACTGGGGGGTGCGGCAGAATAAACCGTCAGGGGGGTGTCCACGTTGGGGCTGACGTAGTAGTAGTACGTCGCCTTCACCGTGTTCGTGGAATCCCCCGCCAGAAACGCGAACGGTGCGGGCGGCTCAATAGTGAGAGTGGTTCCTGAAATCCCGTTTACCCGGACCCCAAACTCTTTGACTGTTCCCTGGGCAAAGACTACCCACCTGCCTGCTACGATGTTCGTGGCTGAAGCCACGGTGAAACTCGTGTCACCCACGGCGGAATCTGAAACGGTGGTATTCACCACGCGAGGCTGGAACTGGTGCGCGGTCCACGATCTCGCGCTGTCGGTCAAGTGGGTCGCGTCAGGGAAGGAAGTCACCGTGCCGCATTTCGAGCAACTGAGGCTCGAAACCCCCAGTGCGGTGTCCCCATTCCAAATATCCTGCGTCACCTGGGCGTGAAGGGGTTGAGCTAGAACGAGGAATAGGATTAGCCAGAATCTCCGCATTATTTCAATGCTCCTACAAATGCTCTGCCCCAAGATATGGAATGAACGGTTGCCGCAGTTTCAAGTGTAGTCACACTCCACCACGGTCTTAAAGCTGCCGCAGTCGGTACACGGCTCGCGTTCGTGCAGACCAGTGTGCCGCCGATGTAGAAGAGGGCATTCGATCCAGATTCGATAATCTCCATTAGCTGCGGCGTGGTCGTATTCGGGGCTACACCGGAATCTGTCACTGTGGGGCTGCCCGACCCCGTGGCGTTCTCTGTGACACACATCCAATTGGTGTCGGATGCGCTGCTGGATTGGCGGAACGCCGCGATCTTATAGGTGTTTGCGCCATCCGAGCCAGCCATCGTAGTACCTGTCTGATCGCTGAATCCCACCCAGTTACGAACGTTGGCAACTGTGTCGGCGTATCCTAGCCAAGCGAAATAGATGTTGCGCGTGGCTCCCCACCACCACAACTTGGAACCATTCAGAGATTCGTAGCTTCCGCTGTTGGTCTTAGCGGAAATTTTATCAAGAGAACCGTTGTTGGCGTCAGGCGCGACGCCAGCGTGCGTCCCGTCAGTGGGCGTTCCAAGAACGTTAAGGGAAGCCTCTCCCATAGCACTCGTTAGCGATGTTGCCGAATCCGTAGAGGAAACCCAGCTAGCCCAACGATAAGTAGTTTGCAATGGAAGCAGTCGATAATTATTCGTCCCATCGCCGAGCGAGAAAAGTTGACGCACAGTGTCGAAGGCGACATTACCTAACGCTGTGGGTATAGCATTAGCGCTGTTGGGAATCTCTACGGTTGCCCCACCAAAGTCTTGTAGACCAGTAAAGACGTTTGCAGTCAGAAGTGCCCCAGTGTTGTTGATCGTCCACACGCCAGAGGCCACACTGGTACTTATCCCAGTGCCCGTTGCAGCTAGGCGACCGAGGCCGAGGGTTGTGGCCGTCGAGACGGGAAAGATCGTATCCGTACCCAGCAGCGCCGCGCCGCCAGAAACCACTACCCGCCGCTGGACGCCATTCAGATAAACATAAGCCTCGTCAGGATTAGCGTGCGCATGTGACGTGAGCCAGAGCCACCCATTGGCCACGCCCACGGGGTCGGTATCTTGCGGAGTCAATTCCAGAAATGTCCCGATAAGCGGTCCGCCACCCCCGCCAAGGCAGGTCTCCACTCCCAGGTTGTTTTTGATGCAGACCGTACTGGCCGTCTTAGCGTACATGCGCAGATAGCCGCTGGCTGGACTGGTGCTCGGCGTTGAGATCTGTTTCAGGTCGTTGAATCCCCCCAGATTGAATCGCGTCGGGGTGCTGGCCTGGCCGTAAAGAGGGGACAGGGAGCAGGTGACAGGGAACAGTAAAAGCAGAAGGCAGACCATCCTGTAACCTGTAACCCCTAACCTGTAACCTGTTTTCCGCATCACCGCCTCCCTCCGCCCTGCACGCGCGCCTTAGTGGTGGCGGGCGCGCCCCCGGCAGCGGACTTGCGCACCCGCAGCCAGCGCGGACTGGGCTCGACCAGCACGCGGGTGTCGGAGGTGTAGTCCGAGCCGAACTGATGGGTGCCATCACCATCCGCCGGGGCGGCCGCGGCCGGCTTGGCGTAAAGGTCGGAAAGCCAGATCTGCACCACATCGCCTGCGGCGAAGCCGTAGAGGGCGACGGCGAAGGGCGATTCCAGACCGTCTACCTGGACCCATGCGCCTTCGCTTACCGCCGCACTGGATAAAATCTCTTGGTTCATGCCTTGCATCGTCCCTCCTCAGTCACTAGTCACGGTGCCTTCGTCGGCCCCGATCAAAAACATCGGGACCTCCTCAGTCACTAGTCACGGTGCCTTCGTCGGCAAACACCGCCACGAGTTGCCCGCGACACAGATCTCCGCCCTCGCAATCGTCGCCGGGCTGCCAGTCAACTTCATCGAGTGATTCCCATTCGGTGCCGTCGGCAGCATCGCAGACTTCGCATACCCGGTCGTCGTCGGCTTCCGTGCGGATATAGCGCGAGATTTCCGCATCGAAGTCGGCGAGGGTGGCATACCGCCCGCCGGCCAGGGCGCCGCGTCCAGCTTCCATGCCGATTTTGTCGAGGCCCCCATCGGCCATCTCGCCCAGGGCGGCGCCTATGCCTTCTTCGAGTTCCGCACCTTCCAACCCGCGCTTGCGCGCGTCCACCGCGGCGGCAATCGCCCGCGGCGAAATCCAGTTGGCAAAATCCGCCCAAGTAGCTTCCGCCACCAGGCGGGGAGCGTTCTTGGCGCGCTGGAGTCTATCCGCCGCCAGTAGTTGGCCCCCTCCCGAACCCCGAGTCCCGAGTCCCGAGTCCCGAGTCCCGGCGCCACGGCGTCCTGTGGCGTGATACCGCTCGCGCAGGATCGACGTCCGGCCAAATTCGAAGGCCGGCGTCACTGCCTGCTGGATTTGGGCAATCACGTTCATGTCGGTGGGCAGGGCGAGGCGTTGGAGTTCGAGCGGCCGCATGCGCCCCGCGATGTTGGCGGCGAGGGTGGCCGCTGCTGGTTTGGCCGCGCGCAGGAGCCGCGCCACTTTCTTCGCCGTCGCATCCTGTCTTCGCCGCAAGGCGGCGTAGTCCACCTTCTGTTCCCATTGCTTTAGTTGCCGTTGGGAAGCCCGAGATGTCCCTTCGGACATCTCGATTTTTGATTTTTGATTTTTGATTTTGGATTGATCTTCTTCCTTCTGACTTCCGCCTTCTGCCTTCTGCCTTCCGCCTTCCGCCTTCTGCCTTCCGCCTTCCGCCTTCTGCCTTCCGCCTTCCGCCTTCTGACTTCCGTCCCCAGTCCCGAGTCCCGGCACCACCGCCGCCGCCCTCGGCGTGGTCTTCTTCGGCCAGCCGAGTTGTTCGCGGACGTAGCCTTCATCTTCGTCGCTTACTTCGAGGACCCCATTGGTCACCAGGTCTTTGGCTACCTTGAGGACTTCGAGGGGATCGGTAGCTAGGATGTTGCCGAAACGCAGGTAAGGATAACTTTCCTGCGGGGCGAAGTTGTAATCCACCAGACGCCGGATCGTCGTCTGCGAAATCGTTTCCGCCAGCAGCCAGGCGGTCGATTCGAGCGCCAGTTTAAAGAAACCGGTCGAGGATTCGCCCAGCGAACGCGTGCCCGTCTGCGTGGTTCCGAGGGTCAGAAAGGTGGCGAGGACCGACCGCGCGATCATCTCGCTGTGATAGCGGATCGCCGGGAGCACATCCTGCGGGCGCCCTTCCACGCCTTTGAGCGCGAAGTCCCAGCCGAAGGGTAGAGAGAGTCCCGTCTTCTCGTGCGCAGCGAGTCTTTCGACCCATAAGGCCGCCGCTTCGCGGTCTTCCTTACTAGCATCGGCGGCCTGTTTGATTACCGGGACGCCCAAGCCGTTCTTCTCCCCCGCCAGCGCTAGGATGCGTTCGAGTTGCTCTTTGACGTACCAGTGCTTGTAGGCCGGACGAAGGATCGATCTACCCCAGAAATTCGCGCCTTCCTGGGCGAAGATGAACAGGCTGAAACGGTCGGCCGGGATATTGACGGTTTCGTATTTGTCCCCCCGATAGCCCCGCTGTTCGAGACTGAGCAACGTCTCACCGTCCGTATCAGCGTAAAAGCGCGTGAAGGTGCTAGGCAAGCGGGGCGCGAGGCGCGCTAGGCGCACCTGGGCGCCGTCGACGGCATAAACTTCCTCGTGCGCGAAGCAGCCAAAATCCAGCATGAGGAGTGCGTTCTCGACTACCTTCTCGAAACTCTGGGAAACCTTGATGCCGGCGGGTGAGACGTATTCAAGTCCGGCGAGGAGATTGTCTTCGACGAATTCCGCGATTTCTTTGGCCGCCGCAAATCCTGGATCATTGTCCTCGACTCCGGGGACGATCTGAGATTCTGCGGCGCGAATGGGAAGCTTGCAGGCGAGGAGCGCCGCGGCCACGTCGGCGTCCGAGCGCCGCATCTTTTCGTAAACCTGAAACGCCGCGGGGGGCTGGAGTTTCGCGTTGTACTCCCCCAAGTCGCGCACGTAGCCGCGGAAAAGCGAGGTACCCACCACGCCCAGGGGGGAAGTTCCGGGTCTCGGGCCTCGGGGCTCGGGACTCGCCCTGTCTGCCCCGAAGAGCCTACGAATTGTGTCGACTACCGTAGCCATCAGCCTTCAGCTTTCAGTTCTCAGTTCATCGTTCATTATTCCGTATTCAGCGTTTCAGAACGCCGCTTGGAGCGGCTGATACTGCAATTCCACGTCGCGCTCGACGCCCACAATCGTCCCTTCGTCCAGGTGATGTACCGGGCGATCGGCGGCGAGGTCCGCCATAGCCTTCGCCCAGAAGGCTTCGGCGTGCGACCACTGCTTTTTCTTTTCGCCGCTCGGGGTATCGACCTCGATGCGCGGGGCGTCGAAGGTGATGGCTGTGCCCGTCTGCTCGCGCTTCACGGCGCCGATTTCCGCCTCGATATCCGGATGGCGCGGGATGCGATTCTTGCGCTGCTCGAATCTCGCGCGCATTCGCACGGCCATATCGGTCTTGATTTTGATCGTCGAAGCCAGACCGCGCTCCCCGCTCTTCTCGCCCTGCTCGTGCCGTTTGATCGTTCCGCCGAAATTCACGCCCATGACCTTGCCTGGATATTTGGCGTTGAAATAGTCATACATGGGCGAGCCGATTCCAGTGGCGTCGACTGCCACGCGATCCGCAAGCGCCACGTACGGATCGAGCCAATGCACTTGATCCATTTTCCCGGCCCTCAACTCCGCCTCCGAAACGAAGAAGGGCATGTTGAATTTCCATTCCACATGCCGGGCCCAGGAGACATCGCCAACGTGATCGTCCAGCCAGGCGCAGCTCCGGTCGCCCGATCGGCCAAAGTCCACACCCAGCGAAAGGAAACCTTCGGGCTCGAAGTGCGCCGGCAACTGCGTTGTGGCGCTATCATCCTTAGCGGCGGCGATGAGTTCCTTGGCAATCCAGGCGTCCAGGGCCTGCAGGAAGACACAGTAAAATTCCTGCAACATCGTGTCCCGGTCCCCCCGGTAGGTCTCCTCGAGCCTGGACATTTTGATAGGGCAACCATCAGCGATCGCCATGGTGACATCAAGCCAGTGGCCTGACCAATCGCCAGTCTTCACGGGATTCTGTGCTGGCGCCATTCCATTCGTAAGTCCCAGCATCTTGGCAAGCTCGTAGAACTTGCCCTGTTCGCCATAGGCGGTCGAGAGCGCCCGCAATTTATGCCCCAACTGGATTTGTCGCGCCGTCGCCGCCCAGATGGCATAAGAATTCTCGTGATGAGCGTATTCATCGAGAATCAGATTCCCCGGATAGCCGCGTGCGGTGCGCGGATTGCAGGGCAAGGCGAGAATGCGCGACCCATTGGTCAGGTTGCATCGGTGCACAGTTAAATCGGTTTTGCCCAGTTCATCGGCGTAAGGCTCCTTATAGAGTTCCGCCGTCGCCTGCGTGGCGAGCTTGATCTTTCCCACGCCTTCTTCCAGGAACTCGATCGAACCCTGGTCGCCGTGGCTGAGGCAAACCCAGGTCGTCCCCGGCACCTCCAAACTATCGAAGAAGGCTTCGACGGCGGAGCCAAAGGAGAATCCCGAGCGGGCGCACTTCACCGCCACCTTCAAAGGCGAGTCATCGTCAATCCAGCGGGCCTGGTAGGGCCTACTATCCAAGACCGGAGGAAGCAAGTCGCTCTTTGGGCGGGAGCCCAAGGGTCCGCTGACGGATATTGTTGATGTCGTCAAGCGTGACGGGGTTTCCGCCTCGGATTTTGCTTTCCGCTTCATCAACGGATTCTTTCACTTCCTGCTCGCGGCGCTGGATTTCCAATTCCAGCTTCCGTTTGTCGTTTTCGAGTTGTTGGACTTTCGCCTCGTGCTGAGCCCACAGCCGCTGCTCCTTGAACAGAAAGTGGGGATCGAGTTTCGCGCCGTTCCGCATGGCCTCGTCGAGCAGTTCCAGGATGCGCGCCTGGGTAGTCTCGGAAATGGCTGCCTCGCCTAGTTCGTCTTTGACCGCCCGGAAGGTTTCCTTGAGTTCGCGCAGGCGCAACTTCTCGATCAGCCAGCGGTGTTGCTTGTAGTTCGAGATGGTGTTGATGGGCAGGGTTTCGGCATATTTTTCCCCCAGCATTTTCTGGATATCTTCGAGCGTCCCCTGGCCGGGAGTGCGTCCGCCGCGGTCGAGCAGCAGATCCACCTCCAGGCGCAACCCCGGATGCTTCCGGTCGAGTTGCTCGATGCGCGTGGGCTGAATTCTCATTCACTTGAACCCCAGGTCCCCGCCCGTGCGGTTGTCTAAGGCATCAATGCCCACGGGAGTGATGCGGGTGGCTAGGACCGCCTGCTCCTCGCCGATCGCCTCTCGCTCGCGTTGCACTTCCAACAGGCCTTTCCCCGCCAGATATTCCAGGTGGAATCGCAGGGTCTTGCTGGTAGCCGGATACCGCAAGTCCCGCAGATGGTAGAGCAGCATTTTCGGCGTGGCCCATGCGGGATAGACAATGGCCAGATACCGCAGGATCTCGCCGCGCTGGATCTCGTGCACGCGTTGTTCAGCCGCTGTGTCCATTGAGCCCTCGCGCCAGGTCTTCAACCTTCATAGCCAGGACAGAATTCGTGACCCGGATTTGCTCCTGGCCTTCCTGCAGGTCGTGCAGAACTTTCGTCAGATCCGCCGTCTGTTCCGCCACCACCGCCTGCCTTTCCTCCGCCCCGGCGCTGCGTTCGAGCGCCACCGGGATACGCGCCACGGAATCGCTGGCGCTGAGAAAGAACTTCAGCATGCCGACCCCCGCCATCGTCATAGCGATGCCACCGCCGGCGTGCAAGAGAATCACGGTGTCCATCATCGTCACCTCGCCACTGCCCTGCCCAATCCGTATCCCCCGAGGCCGCCCAGGGCGATCCCCACCGGAAACTTCACCCGGTTCCAGACGCGATGAATCCAGGGGCCTTGCACGGTCTTCACCTGGACCTTAGCCAGATCGTCGCGTTTCTCGAAGGCGCGCTTTTCCAGATCGAGCGCTTGCTTCAGCTCGCGGACCTGAGAGGTCAACTCAGAACGCTGAACATCGAACATTGAATTCCGGGCTTCGCAGTTCTTGTTCTGCGCCTCAGAGATTCCTAGTTGCTCTCGGCAGGCGTCGCGGTCGGTGATGATTTCGAGCACTCGCCGCGCCCCTTCACTGTCATCCTGAGCGAAGCGAAGGATCCCCGCAGTGGCAATTGTTTTCTGCAACTCCAGCCCCAGTTGGTCTGCCGGCAACGCCGCAATCCGCGCCTGTTCCGCCGTGGCCTCAGCCTTCAGTTTTTCCAGGTTGGCTGATAACTGGCGGCTGATGGCTTCCTTTTTGGCGACTTCCGCCGCCAGTTCCTGAATCCGTCCTTCACGCGCCGCGGCTTGCGCCTCACTTGTGGCGGCTCCCGCGCGCAGCGCGGCAATCTCGCCCGCCTGTTGCTGATTCAAGAATTCACTCTGCACCGCCCGGCGGATCTCCGACTTCCAGCGGTAGTAAGTCACGGCGAGTGCCGCGAGCAACAAGACCGCGACCAGCACCAAGTAGGGCGCCAGGGGAACGAGGATGGCGAATTTCTTCCAACGGTCAGTAATCATTCTGCCTTCTGCTTTCCGCCTTCTGCCTTCAATTCTTCGCTTGTGGTCGTCCCTTCCTTCCCGAAGATCGTCCGTACCGTCCCCACGCCCTTACCCACCAGGTAGAGGCTGCTGACGAAGAAAGTCAGTCCGGAAAGATCCGGGAGGAGGTTCGTCATCCACACGATCCGCGTCACCCAGACGATCCCGGCAGCCAAGGCCAGGAAGCATCCAAAGCGCCCAAAACTCACGCCGGGTTGGTCGCTGAAAAGTTGTTTGAGAAAATTCATCCGGAAGACTCCTTCCCGAGTCCCGAGTCGCGAGTCGCGAGTCCCCGATAAATTTCCATCCTCGCCAGCCCGCGTGCGACGTACTTCGGATCGTGCGTGCGGCCCTCGATCCGCGGCGTCTGGGGATCGTCATAAGGCGCGCCAGAATTCCAGCAGCGAAACATTTCCTCGAACTCTAATTTGGGATTGAGTTGGAATCGCTCGACAAACTCGCTCAGGAGCCCGAGAGCGAATTTCAGATGAGTCGCCGGGTCCTTGAGGATGGCCACGCCGCCTGGGCGACGCGCGACGTGGTAGCCCATCACCTGGGTCAGCCCCCAACTGGTCGCCCAGTCGCGCAGGGTCATATCTTCCGTGGAAGCCAGGAAATCGTGGGTGATCCCCGCATATTCCCGCGACAGGCCGGCCCGCACGACGCAGAGTTTGCGGAAAACGCGTGCCT
>Ga0315289_10010202_pt1 | contig 13461 bp, 14 predicted proteins | sample YL17G11_40_MG_FD_203452 | JGI IMG/M metagenome (GOLD analysis project Ga0315289, IMG submission 203452) | Sediment microbial communities from Yellowstone Lake, YNP, Wyoming, USA - YL17G11_40 | ecosystem: Environmental > Aquatic > Freshwater > Lake > Sediment | place: USA: Wyoming | collected...
ACCGGTCCGAATAGGTAGGCCATTTTTAGATCCAGCTTCCCCTGGTCCAAGAGATCTAGCTTGCGGTAGCTCTCAGGCAAAGCTTAAGAGAGACCTCGTCTTTCAGTAAGCAGCATGGACAAGGCCTCCGAGCTGGTTAGAAAGCTGGGAGAGAGCGATGATTACTTTGAGCGCCAGAGGGCGGCCTGGGCTTTAGTGGAGGTGGGAGAGCCGGCCGTAGAGCAGCTGATCGAGGCCCTGGAAGGGGGCGAGTTCTCCGACCTTCGGTACAAGGCGGCCTGGATCCTGGGAAAGATAGGCAGCCCTAGGGCGGTAGATCCTTTGTGCCAGGCCATGGCCAGCGACTCCGATGAGGTGGTCAGGGAGTGGTGTGCTGCCGCCCTGGAGGCGGTAGGAGACGAGAGGGCCGTCCCCTGCCTGGCGCAAGCGGTTAAGGAGGACAGCTCCAAGGACGTCCGGCTCAGGGCGGCAGTAGCCCTGCGCAACCTCAAGGCCTCTGCAGCCCTGCGGGATCTGCTATACAACGCCGAGGCCGAAGCTCGCGGCCTGGCGGTGACCGGTCTGGCCAGGATGGGATGCCGCGATGCTCTGGAGGAGGTGGGGCAGCGTTTGGGGGACGAGGATCGCGAGGTGCGGAGAAGGGCTGCGGCCTACATGGGAAACTTCAGCTGCGTCGGGGCATTGGAGGCGCTGGCCCTGGCCTGCAAGGACTCCTCTCCAGAGGTGAGGACGGAGGCGCTGCGGTCGCTCTCCGGTATAAGAGGCCAGAAAGCCTGCGCCCTGGCTGTCGGAGCCCTGCAGGATGAGGATGCAGGCGTGAGGCTGGCTGCTGTCACCTGCCTGGGAGAGATCGGCCACAGCTCGGCTCTGGAGCCACTGGCAGAGGTCATGCTCGGGGGCGACGAGGAGGAGATCAGGGGCTGGGCGGCCTGGAGCATGGGAGAGATAGGAGATGAGAGGGCTGTTCCCCTGTTGAAGAAGGCCTACCGGACCTGCCCCATGCAGGTGATGAAGATGGCCAAAGAATCGCTGGCCCAGGTCTTCAAGGTTGAGCCCTGAGGCCGTAGCCGGCCTTTCCTCCTTCCTATCCCCTTCTTTAGTCTCTTCCTTATCCCTTTCCCATACCTTTCCTCTTCCCCACAGATCTTTCCATAGCTCCTGGTCAGACCTCTTTCAGGGCTCTCTCAAGCTTCTCCCTGGCAGCTCTTGCCTCCAGCAAAGTCGGAGCGCGGGGCACCGAGGCTCGCGCCTCATCTAAGGCCTTTTCCAGGTCATTCATGGCCTGTAGAGAGCCGGGACAGGAGCTGTGAACCAGGACCTTATCCTCCGAGCCGTAGATTCCGAGGAATGGGAAGATGCGGCAGGACAAGGGCCGGGCAGGGTAGATCTTGCATCCTTTGGCTCCCTCATCGTAGAACTTGCAGGGTTTGACATGCCTGAACAGCAGAGATTTCGGCCTCTCCGGATCGGGCAGGGCGTACTTCTTGGCCGCCTGGCTCAGGGGGATCTTCAGGTGCCGGGAGAGTGCGGCCAGGTCCTTTTGGCGCAGACGGATGGGATCGCCGGTCCGGCAGCAGGTCCCGCACCTCTGGCACTGGAAGAGCAGGTGGCAGGCCATGCGGTAGTAGTCCACGGCCACGTACCCCGGCCGTCCAAATGCCGCCTCGTCCGGCCCCCCCAGGGCCTCCAAAAGCGCCGTGGCCACCTGTCTTGCCCTTGCCTCCATAGTCTTTGCGGAAGTATCTCAAAAACTCGATATAAATCCATCTGAAGGGGATTGAAGGGGATAAGGGATTTTCCCAAGAGAGAGCTGCAAAGAGGCTTGGAAGAGAGAGGACAAGCTTTTCAAGGCATTGCCCCCTTCTCCCTAAGACTGGCATGACAAAGGAGATTGTTCTCGTGGGAAGGTCCAACGTGGGCAAGTCCACCCTCTTCCGGGAGCTCACCGGCCATAAGGTTCGTGTGGGAAGACGACCGGGAATTACCAGAGTGCCCACCAGGGTCAGGGTGGGCAACCTGATCTACGTGGACATGCCCGGCTATGGCTTTATGCTCAAGGCCTCAAAGGCAGAGCTGGAGAGGACCAAGGACCAGATAGTCAAGTACATGGAGGAGCACTGCCAGGAGATCCTCCTGGTGGTGCAGGTGACTGACGCTGCCTCCTTTTTGGAGATTGCCGATCGCTGGGAGGCCCGCGGGCAGGTGCCTTTGGAGATAGAGCTGTGGGCCTTTATCTCCGACCTGGGCCTGGATGCCGTTCTTGCGGCCAACAAGATGGACCACATAGCCAATCCTGAGGAGGCTTTGGACCTGATCTCTGAGAGGCTGGGGATGCTACCCCCCTGGCGGCAGTGGCAGGACAGGATAGCTCCCATTATGGCCAAAAAAGGGAGGATTGAGCCCCTGAAGGAGATCATAAAGAAGAGGGCTGCGGGGCAGAAGGATTAGAAACAAGGGCAGGTTCAGGTCTGCTTTCAGCCCCCCTGACCTTTTCGCATGACCACATTGTAGTAGGGATATGGTATCTCTATCCCCTCGGCGTCGAACCTCTTCTTCACAGACTCTCTTATGTCGCATCCCGTGTCGAAGGCCACATCTCTGCTGGGGACGTGGAAGGTGAGCCTCAAGTTCACAGCGAAGTCTCCCAGATCCGTCAGCCGTACGTTTATCTCTCTGTCCTTCAGAACGAATGGATGCTTCCTGGTCTCGTCCACCACTATCTCCCTGGCCCGGTCGATGTCCGCTGTGTAGGCGATGCCGAAGTTCACCGGCCAGACCACTTCTGTCTCTCCCAGGCTCCAGTTGACTATATACTCCCGGCTCATGGCGCTGTTGGGAACTATGATCCTCTTGAGGTTCCAGGTGCGGATCACAGTGTGCCTGAGGGTCAGGTCCTCGATCTGGCCGTACTCCCCCTGGAAGTCGATATGGTCGCCGATCCGGAAGGGCTTAAAGACCGCCAGGAAGATGCCGGAGATGATATTGGAGAGGGAGTCCTGAGCTGCAAAGCCTATGGCGATGCTGGCGATTCCTGCGCCGGCCAGCATGGCCACGGCGAACCTCTGCAGGGGCGGAACCTGGAGGATGATCAGCAGGAATCCTATCAGATAGACGGCAGCGATGAGCATTCTTCGGGTGATGGTGTTGATGGTCTCGTCCATCTCCCTCTGTATGCCGCCCACCTCCAGGAACCTGGGCAGCGTCCGCCGGAGAAGGTCGTCAAGAAAGCGGGCCACCAGTAAGGTGGAAAGTAAAATTATTATAATCGTAATGATGCTGCTGACCAGCTCCCACAGGCTGAGCTGAAAGGTCTTTTCCACATACGCGGCGAAGCTATGCAGGTAGTCCAGAGGCGAGATTTGGCCTGAAGGGCTCTGGCCGGTCAGCTGCGCAGGTATCTCCGGATTCTTGACGAAGTCCCCCATCGCTTTTATTGTAAAATCTTTATGGATAAAAGTCTTATGATGCCCTTTGGGCCCAATGGCGGTGAGCTATTTATGGCATCAATATACTTCAATATATTTATTGGCAGCAGGAAAGAGGCGAGGGAAATGAGGCAAAGCGGAGCCTGGAAAGCTATTCTCTGGTCCAGCATGGCCGTCCTTCTGCTGGAAAGCATTGCAGGGGGGACTACAGTTGTCATATCGGATGAAAGAGCTGACGGCATAAAAAATGCCATAAGCAAGGCCCAGGATGGAGATCGAATAATCATAAAGAGCGGCACCTATCGCGGGAACTTCAACGTCACCAAGCGCCTGATAATCAGAGGCGTGGATACCGGAGGGGGGATGCCCGTCCTGGACGCTGCCGACAAGCAGAGCGCTGTGACCATCTACGCTGACGGCATCCGCCTGGAAGGCCTCAAGATAGTGAACTCAGGCGGCTCGGCAAACGATGCCGGAATAAAGATACTGTCCAGCGACAACTGGATACGGGGCAACCTCCTCAGCAACAACTCCCATGGAATCTATCTGCAGGGCTCCTCCGGCAATGTGATCGAGGAGAACACCGCTCTGCGAAACGATGTGGGCATCTCTCTTTCCAACTCTTCTCGCAACCGCATATTTGGAAACAATGCGAGCGCGAACTCCTTCGGAGGGATCTTCCTGGGGGAGTCAAAGGATAACCATCTTGAAAAGAACAGGGCTGTGGCCAACTCCTGGGTGGGGATTCTGCTGAGCAACTCCAGCAACAACACCCTTCTTGAAAACCTTGTCCAGGACAATTTCAACCAGGGAGCCTGGCTCCTACGATCCCATCACAACCTGCTGCGGGGCAATGTGGTCGGCAACAATCCCGTCTTCGGCCTTCTGCTCACCGAGTCCGGCAACAACACCCTTATGGAGGGCCAGTATTTCGGCAACCTGGACGGCATAAGCCTCGATCTCTCGGCCAACAATACCATCCAGAGCAACAACATCAGCCACAACGTCTTTGGAATCTACCTGGACAGATCGGCCGGCAACCGCATATTCCAGAATGATTTCCTGGACAACGAGGACAATGTCTATGCCTGGGCATCCTTCAACCTCTGGACCTCGCCAGGCCCTCTCTCCTATGAGCACCGGGGATCGATCTTCTGGAGCTACTTAGGAAACTTCTGGAGCGACTATTCGCAGGAAGAGGGCATTGGCGGAGTGGGCCGATCCCCTTATCTGCAGCAGTCGATGGAAGATCAGAGGCCTTTAGTCTCCAGAAGGGGAGAGTACCTCATGTTGAAGTGAGAGATGGCGGGAGATGAGAAGAGCTCAATAATTCTCTCCTCCTCGGCAGCACTTTTTCCGTCTCTCTGGCCCCCTCATCCAGGCCGTTCTTCTTCATAGCATTTGGCATCTTTCATTTGCTTAATGGCGATGCCCTGGCGCTCGAGCTGCTTTTCGGCGGCCCTCCGCAAGTGGTGATCCCCGCAAACGCTCGAGGTGAACCGCCCGCAGACCTGCAGCGGGAGCAAAAGGTATCGGGGCGACACAGGAAGAAGAAGCATAATAGTAGTTTTGGGCGAGAAGCACCGAGGACAGCCAGACCTGGATAGCTTCAGAGACAAACCATTTGGCCGCCATTATGCATGCACCACAAGGGGCCTATCAAACATCGCGGCAGTGAGTGGGAAAAAAGATGGCGTTATAAAGCTCAAACCAATTGGAGGTTCACGACCGATGAGCTAAACACGTACAAATTAAGAAGAGAGAGAATAAGGACAGCTCCCTCATCCTCAGGAGAACATGCGCAGGGCCGCTTCGCTATCCTCCTCCTCGTCTCCCAAGACCTTCTTGATGGCCATATCGAAGTCGTCCGAAGAGACCATGCTGGCATATCTGCGCAGGGCGTTCATTCCCGCCTCCACTACCACTGCCTTGAGGTCGGCACCGCTCGCGCCCTCCGTCATCCCGGCTATCTCCTCCAGGTCCACATCCTCTGCCCTCTTCATCTTCTTAGCATGGATCTCCAGGATCTTGAGCCTGCCCTCAGCGCCGGGCATGGGGATCTCTATGATCCTATCGAACCTGCCCGGCCGGAGCAGAGCCGGATCCAGGATATCTATGCGGTTGGTGGCGGCGATGATTCTCACGTCCCCGCGACTCCTGAATCCGTCCATCTCCGCCAGCAGCTGCATCATAGTCCTGTTAACCTCGGCGCTGCCTGTCGTCCCGTCATGGGTTCTTATGCCTCCCACGGCGTCGATCTCATCTATGAATACGATGCTCGGCGCCTTCTCGCGGGCCATCTGGAAGATGTCTCTCACCAGCTGCGCCCCTTCGCCGATGAACTTGTGCACCAGCTCCGAGCCGGACATGTGGATGAAGGTGGCTTTGGACTCATTGGCCACGGCCTTGGCCAGCAGGGTTTTGCCCGTTCCCGGCAGCCCGTAGAGGAGGACTCCCCTGGGGGGCTCTATGCCGATCTCCAGGAAGATCTCCGGCCTGGTCAGCGGCAGCTCCACTGTCTCCCTGATCTCCTGAATCTGGCTGTCCAGGCCGCCCACCTGGTTATAGGAGACGTCTGGGGCCTCCACCAGCTCCATTATCTTGGCCCTCACGTCCACTGAGCGGTCCAGAATCCTGACGATGGTCAGGGAGTTGTTTATGGCCACGCGGGCGTTGGGCGCCAGCTTCGTAGCCAGCTCCGGAGGTGCTGTGGTGATGAACTCCTGGTTGTTTCCGTGCTGCCTGAGCAGGACGTAGTCCTCCCCGATCTCCACCACGGTGGCCAGGAAGAGGGGCATCCTCCGCAGGAGGGCGTTCTCCTTCTTGAGCCTCTCCACCTCTCGCATGTACTTCTTGTTGGCGATAAGGGACTCGAAGAGCTTAGCCCTGACCTCCTCTCTCTCCACCTTGGCGATCTCCAGCTCCTCGGCCAGGTTCTTGTTCTCTGACTCCAGAGCCGTGATCCTCTTTGCAAAGGTCTCCGAAATAGTTTCTTGACCCAGAGCGACCGTTGATTCACTCATACAAGGAAAAGGTCGGATCTTCATGCTTATAAAATCATTCCCATTTTCGGGTGTTCCGGTCTTTTTGGGGGAAATTTTCTCTTTAGCGCTTACTGATTTCTCTTTGTGGAAATATTTTGAAAAGTTATACTGGGAAAATATACTACCAGGCTCGCGAAGATGGAGCTTTTTTCTTTCGGTGATATGGAGGAGCAAGGCGCAAACTCCGGTCTTCAGGCCGGAGGTAAGCCCGTAGGAAATCTATATATAGTCAGCATAGATATAATTGGGCAATGGAATGGCGATCTACGCGTCATAGTAAGTATAACATCAACTATCATATGGTTTGGATTCCCAAATATGGGCATCCTGTACTTACTGGAGAGGTCGCTAATCATCTTTCTAACATCTTGCATATCATAGCCGATAAGAAGGGGATAGAGGTTTTGAGCCTTGAGATAATGCCAGACCATATACATCTCTTCATCTCCTCTCCTCCCCAGAATGCGCCGTCTCTAATTATCAATTGGTTCAAAGGGATCAGCGCCAGGATGTACAACTACTGGTATGCTGAGACTCCAATAAAATGGACTAATTCGTACTATGTAGGCACAGCAGGAACGGTAACAGCAGAGACAATCAAGAAATATATTGAGGAGCAAGGATCAAAATGAAGACTGCCTACAAGTTTAGATTCTATCCAACTAGACAACAGGAAGCCATATTAGATCTGACCTTAGAAACCTGTAGGCGTCTCTATAACATAGCCTTGGCTGACCGGAAGAAAGCTTACGAAGTTGAAGGTATTAGCAGAACCTACGAGGCGCAGGCTGCTATGCTGACGGCTGAAAGAAAGAATGGCAATTACCAGGGCATATATGCTCACTCTCTTCAGGATGTTCTAAGAAGGCTGGATAAAGCCTTTAAAGCCTTTTTCAGGAGAGTCGAGGCTGGTGAGAATCCAGGTTACCCCAGGTTCAAAGGCAAGGACTGGTATAAGTCTTTCACATACCCAGATGCCGGTACCGGTTACAAACTTCAAGGATCGAAATTGGTTTTATTTAAGATCGGCTCTTTAAGGCTCTTCAAGCATAGGGAAGTCGAAGGCAAGATCAAGACTTGTATTATCAAGAAGGATGGGCTTGGCCACTGGTATGCTATCCTTGTAGCTGAAGTCGATGACGTTCCCAAAATAGAACCAAAAAATGCTGTTGGCGTAGATGTGGGCCTGAAGAACATCGTTGCTCTTTCGACAGGAGAAACCATCCGGTACCCAAGATACTACGTTCAAGATGAACAGAAGCTATCTGTAGCCCAGCGGAACCTATCCAGAAAGAAGAAAGGATCAAATAACCGTCAAAGAGCCAAAATCAAAGTTGCCAGGCTGCATCAGAAGATCCAGAATCGCAGAGACGAGTTCCTGCATCAAGTATCCAGGAGGCTTGTAGATTCATCAGACCTAATTGTATTTGAGAACCTGAATATTTCAGGTATGCTTAAGAACCATCATCTAGCGAAGCATATTCAAGACCACGCATGGGGTAAGCTCATCCAGTTCACACAGAGCAAAGCTGCAAAGGCTGGCAAGGTAGTTGAACTGGTAGATGCTAGATACACATCTCAAAAGTGCTCCCAATGTGGCATGATGGTTCCCAAAATGCTGGCAGATCGAGTCCATCTTTGTCCTAACTGTGGATTAGAGATGGACAGGGATACCAATGCCAGCCTGAACATTCGCACCCTCGGACTGAGGGGAAGAGCCTATGGAGGTACTGCAATTGCGGGCCAATGAAGGAGGAAGCCCCGCTCTTCAGGGCGGGGAGGAAGTCACCACAGTTCAGGAGTATCTGGTCCCCCCCTTTGAGGTGGTGGAGCGCAAGGGCATCGGCCATCCCGACACCCTGGCGGACGGAATTTCAGAGTCTATATCTCGATCTCTTTGTCGCCTATACCTGGAGGAGTTCGGATCAATTATGCACCACAACCTGGACAAGGTGCTCATTGTGGCCGGAAAGAGCCGCCCGGAGTTCGGCGGGGGAGAGATCCTGCAGCCTCCGACGGTGGTGGTGGGAGGCAGGGCAACCGGCCTGCGAGAGAAAGCAATCGACCAAGTGATCAGGGAGGCGGTGGAGGAGTTCTTTGCGGCAACTGTCCGCAACCTGAGGGAGTTCAATGTGGAGGCCAGAGCGGGGGAGGGAGCGCCCGAGCTGCGGAGCCTCGTGGGCCGCGGCGCCAACGACTCCTCTATCGGCGTGGGGTTCGCGCCGCTGAGCCCTGTGGAGCGCACTGTGCTGCAGGTGGAGAAGGATGTGCGATCCATACCCGGGGTGGGCGATGATGTGAAGATCATGGCCGTGCGGCAGGGAGAGGAGCTGAAGATCGTGGCGGCGGCGGCCATGGTCTCCAAGTACATCTCCTCGCGGGAGGAGTACGAGGAGGCCAAGGCCAGGGTGAGTGAAGCCATAAGGAGAAGGGCGGATGCCGAGGTGAGCGTGAACGCCGCCGACTCCGGGGAGAATATCTATCTGACGGTGACCGGCACCTCCATAGAGATGGGGGACGATGGAGCCACCGGCCGGGGAAACAGAGGCAACGGCCTCATAACTCCCGGCCGGCCCATGACCATGGAGGCCATCGCCGGCAAGAACCCCGTCAGCCACGTGGGCAAGATCTACAACGTCCTGGCGGAGAGGATGGCCCGGGAGATGGTCGAGCTGGAGGGGATCGATGAGGCCTATGTGACGCTGGTCAGCAGGATAGGATCTCCCATCCGCCAGCCGCTGCTGAGAGGGGTAAGGATCTGCGGGAATGTGCGGCTGACAGAGGGGCTCGAGAAGGAGGTAAGCTCCATCATCGACTGCTGGCTAGAGAGCGCTGACCAGCTGGCCGAGGAATTCGTTAGGGGGGCGCTCACAGTCTATTGACCTTGGGCTGGCAGAAACCCTCCTGCAGAAGCCCCTGCTCCTTTAAGGGTTGGGGAGGATGTCACCGACTCTCCCCGGAAACCGCCCTCTTGGCCATCTGCAGGCGCTGCTTGGCGGTGTAGCCGGTGGCCTTCTCCAGAAAGTTTCTGTAGCGTCTGTTGGTGTCCAGGGTTATCTGGTCGTCGACTCCGGGCTGGGACTCTGTGGTCACTTTGAGCTGCTTGGCCTCCACCCAGACATCTATCCTCTTCAGGGCACCATAGCTGATGCTGAGCCGGCCTTCCTGCTGCTCAATCCGGCCGGGGAACTCCTCCTCCAGCACCTTGCGGATCCTGTTGATGTCGGGGGAAGAGCCCCGCTTGAGCTTGTACTCCATGCCGGGACACTTGTTGCGCTTTTCCGGTAAAGACCTTGCGAGCCTCTCGGTGGGAGGGTGCTAGTAGACTTGAGGTCCTTATTCCTGTCTTTAGATCTTGGCGTAGCCGGCCGCTCTTCCCAGCTCTTCCTCGATCCTCAGCAGCTGGTTGTACTTGGCCGTCCTCTCCGAGCGGGCCGGGGCCCCGGTCTTGAGCAGCTCGCAGCCCAAGGCCACAGCCACATCTGCCAGGGCCGTGTCCTCCGTCTCTGCTGACCTGTGGCTGGCCATGACCCGGAAGCCGGAGCGGAAGGCGAGCTGGGCGGCGTCGAAAGCCTCGGAGACGGTGCCTATCTGGTTGAGCTTGAGAAGCAGGCCGTTGGTGGCGCACATCTCTATGCCTTTCTGCAGGCGCTTTAGGTTGGTGACGTAGAGGTCGTCGCCTATGATGATGGTGCCCTGCAGCCGGGCGGTGAGGCGAGCGAAGTCATCGTAGGCCTCCTCCTCGAAGGGGTCCTCGATGAAGACAATGGGGTAGGTCGAGACCAGCTGGGCGTAGAAGTCCAGCAGCTCTCCCGGAGAGAGCCTGTCGCCGTCTACGGAGTAGCCGCCGTCCAGGTAGAAGCTTGAGGCCGCCGCGTCCAGGCCGATCCTGATATCCTGCTCGTATCCCGAGGCATCGAGGGCGCTCATGACGGCATCCAGGGCCGAGCGGGTCTTGTCCAGGGGCGGAGCATAGCCTCCTTCGAAGCCCACGTTGGTCGCGCCCGCGCCGTAGCGGCCCTGCAGGATCTTGCCTAAGGAGTGGTAGCTCTCCACGACCATCCTCAGCCCTTCGCCGAAGCGCTTGGCGCCTGTGGGGAGGAGCATGAACTCCTGGATGGCCAGGTCGTTGCCGGCGTGCTTGCCGCCGTTGAGGACGTTGAAGGCGGGGATGGGGAGCCGGGTGGTGTTGACGCCTCCTAAGTACCTGTAGAGGGGTATGCCCAGGGAGGAGGCTGCGGCCTTGGCGGCTGCCAGGGAGACTCCCAGGATGGCGTTGGCTCCCAGGTGGGATTTGTTGGGGGTGCCGTCCAGTTCCATCATCTGCATGTCCAGCTGGCGCTGGGCGGTGACATCCAGGCCGGTGAGCTCCGGGGCTATGACCTCTTTTACGTTCTTGACGGCCTTGCTGACCCCCTTGCCTTCGTACCTATCTCCGCCGTCCCGCAGCTCCAGGGCCTCATGGGTCCCGGTAGAGGCGCCGGAAGGGACTGCCGCCCTGCCGAAACCGCAGCAGGTATAGACCTCCACCTCTACTGTTGGGTTGCCGCGAGAGTCGAGAATCTCGCGGGCGTGGATCTTTTCGATCTCAAAGGACATGACATATCACGGCGACGGAGTCTGCGGCCAGCTTTATTAAGCTTGGCCAGGGCATCTTCTGGTTGTCAGGGCCTGGGGGGAAAAGGATTTAGTCTATAACTATTATTAATTATAGATTGGGCTCGGAGCCGGGAGAGGAACGACTCGCGGATATCCCATCAGGATGCTTTGAGAGGAGGGGGAATGATTTACAAGGTCTTGCTAGTGGAAAGAGCAAGAAATAAGATCGTGGTCACAGGCTGTATAGAGCTGCAGATAGCCGATCTCAAGGAGGTGCTGGATAGCTTCTCCATCCTGGAGACCTCAGGGGCCGCAGACCGCAGGGCCACCAGCCAGGCCATGCACGAGCTGCTGGCGGGCAAGTTCAAGATCCTCCACTACTTCTCCATCCGGGAGGGCAGGGATCTATGCGCCTGAGCCCGGGGGAGGGAAAGTCATCTCCAGGACGCAAACGTCCTTGCACTGCAGGCTTTGAGCCCTGCGATACCTCGCAGGAGGCTTTTTAGAGAGGCTTTTCGCCCGCAGATCAGGTCTGGGATATGCAATTTCAAAGCTGCCAAACAAGCGTCCAATAGCTGCAGCCGGCTAATCCGGCCGCTCTTGCCCCATCACTCGCTGGCAGTGGAGATATGCCAGGGGGGTCGAAGGGCTCTGGCCTTCTCCTGACGGCGCGATCGGCCCTCCAAGAGCAGATAGATAATCTCCGCCAGGCCCAGGCACTCGGGAACCAGTATAAATGGATCTCTCAGGCTGGCGAGCAGCATCTCCAGGTAGTACCAGGCCTCCAGATGGGCTGCCTGAGGGAAGGGGCCGAGCAGGGGCCAGAGCAGTATGACGGGAGAGGCCCACATAAAGTCCAGGGCCAGATGGGTCAGGACTCCGCCGGATAAGGATGCAAGCCTCGCGTCCCGCAGATAGAGGGCCAGGGCGGAGATGAAGAGCAGAAAGAGCATGGTATGGGAAATGGTCCTGCCCATGGCCGGGGTTCCATACACCAGCTGTCCCAGAGGCTTGTCGATGATATCGGGAAGAATGGATCCCAAAGCCAGGAAGGCCAGGCTGGCTCTTCGAAACATCCTTCCTGCGGCCAGGGCGAGCCCTATATGGGCGAAGAGAAGCATTTCACTGACCTTAGCCCGCAGGAAATATTAATAATTTTTGAAAAGTCGGCCTCTGCCGGAGGCCTCGAGCAGATCGTAGTTCCCTATAGCAGATCGTAGTTTTCAGACACATTCACCCACAGGTGCAGGTCTCTGTAGGGGGCAGTGAAGTTGTTCTCCCGGTAGAGCAGGAACTGCAGCTTCTGGCTGTCTCCAGGGCGGCGGAGCACATAGCTCACCGGCTCCTCCCAGGTCTGGTTGTGGGCCAGGGTGATGTTCTTCTCGAGCAGTGTGGAATTGTGGATGATGGCCTCCATGGTGTAGTTGACTGCTGTGTACTCGTGGTTGACGACGCCCACTATCACGGTGCTCGCGTTTCCCGCCTCCACAATGGTGGGATAGTCGTAGGCCTTTCCCCCCGGACCCAGGATGTAGAACTCGGTGAACTTCTCCCCCTGCTTGGGGGTGACTATCACGTAGACCAGGGCGGAGATGGACAGGAGGATGGATATCACCAGTAGAACGCTCAAAGCTCTGTCCAGCCTGCTGGCAGAGCCGGCCATGAGCTCCTTCTTCGCCGAGGCCAAGGCTGCCCTGGCCTGTACTCGGAACTGGTCCTCTTCTGGAAGCTGCCTTCTGCGGAGGTGGGCAGCCAGGGACATGGCCAGGGTGAAGACTGCCAGGGATACGACTACTGGAACCAGCCTGATCCCCCAGGGGGTGTAGTTCAGGCCCAGGCCGATGAGAGGCACCACGGCGATGCTCAGGCCGAAGCTCAGGGCAACTCGCTCTATGCCGTCCAGGTCGGTTTTACCCGGGAAAAGAGCAGCTATGAGGGAGTATCCCGGCACGAAGAGGACCATGGCCAGCCCCAGGGGTATGCGCACCGGGAGGCTGGAGAGGGGGGTGAGGGTGAAGATGAGGGTCAGCAGAGATGTGAGGATGGCGGCCAGGAGGTCTCCTGGCATCTTCAAGCTCGATATCTGCCTCAGCCTCCCAGTATGGAGCGGGTCCAGTCCCAGAACATCTCCACGGGGCCTTTCTCCTCCGGCGTCTGGGTCGCCTTCTGGGTCATATTCTCCGGCGATGGAGTGGGGCTCTCCTCGGGCTTTCCTGCAGGGGTCTCTGTCGGCGCAGAAGCCTCTTCGGCAGCGCTTTCGCTCACAGGCTTCCAGGCGCCTGACTGGATCTGGGCATCGGTCAGCTCGCTTCCCAGGCGGGTGGTGAAGCCGTTGGTGTAAAGGGTTGAGGCGTCCCTGGTGGGGGCAGCAGGGGCAGAGGGAACTGGTGTGG